>Ga0335082_10006129_pt1 | contig 13136 bp, 13 predicted proteins | sample Lox_Sample_41_FD_206718 | JGI IMG/M metagenome (GOLD analysis project Ga0335082, IMG submission 206718) | Soil microbial communities from Loxahatchee National Wildlife Refuge, Florida, United States - Lox_Sample_4.1 | ecosystem: Environmental > Terrestrial > Soil > Wetlands | place: USA... | reverse complement strand
CGCTAGACAGGAGGCTCAAGGATGACCTACCCAGCCCACGACCTGTGTCCAATACTGTCTGAATTCTGCCAGTTCCCACAATCAACCCACAAGGCCGTCCTTGAGCCATGGACCTCCATTGCACCCGTTTTCTTCCACAGCAGCGTAAGGAAATACTGATTCCACAATGGGCTGCTCCTGTGGATGCTCTTGAGACCTAAATCGGCAAGCCTGAGCGAGGAGATCTTATGGAAGTGTTTGTTGTGCTCCCGGTATTCAATGAAGAAAAGGCGCTGACTCCGCTGCTCCTGCGGTTCGTTGCCCTGGCACAGCGTGCTCCATTGCAGCTCGGACTCGTAGTGGTGAACGACGGAAGCAGCGACCACGCCCTCAAGTCGCGGCCTTATTCAGCGCTTCTCCCGATAGATGTGTTCCAGCATGACACGAACCGCGGACTCGGGCAAACGATTAGGGACGGCCTCACGCGGGCTGCGTACACTGCCGGCCCTGAAAACATCGTCGTTACCATGGATGCCGACAACTCCCATCCTCACGAACTAATTCTGGAGATGGTGGAGCGGTTGCGAGACGGGAACGATGTGGTGATTGCGTCGCGTTACCGGAAGTCCGCGCAGGTTGTGGGAGTGAGTCGGGTGCGACGCTTGATGAGCCACTGCGAGCGGCTCGTTTTTGAGTTGGTTGCATCCATCCCCAATGTCCGCGACTATACCTGCGGATTTCGCGCATACCGCGTCGGTCCCCTACGCAGAGTCCTGGATCAATTTGACGACCAAGATACCCCAAAGCAGTCATGGTGGAACGGTCCGAATTGGCACGGAATAGTCTTGGCGTCGCCGTTGCTATAAGCTTCCGCGATACTCGAGTAAAAGTAGTACCCTACCACTAACGCTATGGGCGATCCATCGCATCCTGGGATTTACTTGAATCGGCACACCTCATTGAGTTGCACCATCTGCCTCCCGGTCACTTTCAATACACCATTTGGACGACCCAGCGTCTCACAAAGCAAGGCGTAGATTCTTCATCCGCGTACGATACGGTCAATCGTTTCGCTTCCTCAGTTTGATGGTCTGCGCTTCAGAGTTGGGCGCTCGTCCTCATCCGCCCTGGGTTGCTTGCCATTTTCGTCGGAATCGACCGGGCCGTTACCGGATCCCGGCGTGCGGCGCAAGGTTGGCTTATTCGGATCGCTCGGTTCATTTTTGCGGCGCTGGTGCATGGCAAGAAGACGGAACTTAATGTCGTCGAACTCCGAAGTGGTCAGCACGTATTCCGGCTTTGCCTTCAGGATCTCGTTGATGTTCTTTTGCGCTGCCTTGATGCGATCGTCCGTTGGTGGATGCGTAGAGAAGACTTTCGACATCGTTCCAGGCTTGCGCTTTTCGACCGTCTGGAGCTTCTCGAAGAAATCAACAAAAGCTGTCGGATCGTAACCAGCCTTGTACATGTATTCAAGTCCGAGCATGTCAGCTTCAGATTCAAAGCCGCGCGAAAACTTCAAGAAGCCGATGGGAACCAAAACACTGGCGGCTTGGTAAATCCCATAACCAGTCCAGGAGCCGGAGCTCATGAAGATTAGAGGGATGGTTGCTAAGTTCACGATCTCACCGCGAGTGGCCTGTCGCGTTCCGTGGCGGGCGGCTACGTGGGCGATCTCGTGGGCCATCACTCCCGCCAGTTCCGCCTCATTGTCTACTTTGATGATGAGTCCCGAATTCACGAAGAAGAACCCGCCTGGAAGGGCGAAGGCATTCACCTCTTGGCTGTCGATTACTTTGATGGTGAACGGGACCTTGGCGTCGGAGTTGCGAACCAGATTCTGGCCGACCCGGTTCACGTATTCAGCGATAATCGGGTCTTCGATGATCCTGGCTTGCTTTTGTACCTGCTGAGCTAACCCCTTGCCAAGGGCAATCTCCTTTTCGATGGAGTAGAAGTTTACACCCTTGCCGACGTCACGATTTCCGATTTCGTCGGGATCCTTCTTCGGGTCGGTCCCCCCCTTGCCGTGCGGGGCGAAAATGGTAAGAACAACGAGTACGCCAAGAACGGCGGGCAAAGGGCACGCCATAGATTACTCCCATCAAATACTACGCTGGGTGCCCCAACAAGATGATTGTTCACACCTTGACTGCTGGCACCCAGCAGAGGCATCTTTTGTGCGCGCTGGAGATGCCCGCTGTGAAGATGACGGCTCCAGATTCTTGATCTATTTAATCCAGAAAGGCCGCGCCGCGGATCACAATACATAGGGCGAGTCGGACTCATAGCGGGCACAAGAGAGTGCGCAGCCAGGAGAAAGGCTGTCGGCCGCACCATTTATTAGACCCAAGGGCTGGACTTGGTTCATCTAGGGGATAGGTGTCGCAGTCACTGGCATCGTTGCCGCTGGCTCGTTACCGCCCCGGCAATCAAATGTGTCTTCGAACAACGTTACTCGTCCTCATGCTGGCCACGGGCCTGGCGCAGGTCTCGCCGGTAATCTCCTTGAGCAATGGTGTCCGATTAAGGATCACGTCGAATCGAGGAATTGACACACGCAGCGACGCTCCCGATCCGTTAAAAACCGAGATGAAGCCGGCTACCGGTAACAGCGTATACCGCATCTTGCGGAACAACTCGGGACTCGCCGTCTACGCCTACGAACTCGTCATTGAACGGCTGCCCGATGGTAATTTTCGAATCGTCGCGAAGCCGGCGGGCAATGAGTTTGCGGCGAGGTTCCCGAATGCTAGCGGCGGCATGCCAACCCCGACGCTGGCGGTAGAAATTCAGTCTCCTCCCCTGCATCCCGGCGGGCGATTTACGATCCAGATCCCAACCGATCCGGGTCTGTTTGAGCATCGCACGGATACGGTGCAAGTGCAGCCCGATCCGAAGAGCGTCGCTGCGGATCCGGCGGTGCCCATGATCCGCTTCGTAGGTCTCCGGGTAACGATCCACGGTAGGGCGGTCCCAATCGACGGTCCAAGCGAGTCTGTATCCGGCCCGTACGCGATGTTCTATATTCCAAAGCACGGTGGATATTTCTTCTCCACGCACCCGGTAGCTACGCTATCGTTCATTCAGATCGGCGCCGTGGATCATAGGCAATTGAAGTTCACCATCGACAACGAGAACTATGAGTGCACATCGGCTGCGTCGATCTTGACGCACTCCGACCGCGGCCAGATTTGGGTGTATCACGACCCGCACTACAAGCCGACTGGCAACTTGATGAACAGCAATCCAAACAAGCAATCGCACGAGGAATTCTTCACCGCCGCAGCCGATTCTCTTGGCTGGTGGCTCCACTAGCTGGTTAGATTGAGTGGAAATTGTTTTGCGTCAGCGTTGTCGGTTTTCTCATCATCCCCACAGGTAATTAACGGCCTTTAGCAAGTCCTGGGGAGGCACAAGGTGAAATTCAATGAAGCGCATATTCTTAGCGTGCATGGTCGCCATGCTTACTCGGCAGCTTGTTCGATCGCAGGAGTCTAGTCTCACAGCTGTCAACCCACCGCGTTGCGAGCTATACGGACGAGTGCTCACGCCATCCTCGTTGTCTGAAAGTCGTTTGGAAATCCAGCTTGCTGGAGATAAAACGACTCCTCGGCAAAAAACCAAGCTTGTAAATGGGACCTTCGAGTTCAAAGGTGTCCCGCCTGGACCATACCAGTTCCGAATCCTGGACCAATTTGGCAAAATAATCCTTCAAACCACTGTGCAGATAAACGGTACCGGCGACCACGTCCTAATGCGCATTCCCCCTGAGAAACGAGAACCCTTTGTTGGGAATGTGGTGTCTTTTCGGCAACTCCACCGGAAGATAGACGGCAAGGCAATGAAGGCATTCGAAGAGGCTGAAAGAGCCGCTGCTTCAGGCCAAACCCAGAAAAGCATTTCGTGCTACCAGAAAGCAATCTCGATTGATGGAAACTTCCCGCAAGCGGAAGTAAGCCTAGCTGTTCAATATATGAGTCTGGGACAAGAAGAGGAAGCTCTTCGTCACGCGCAATCAGCATATGACTTAGATTCGGATCTTCCAGAAACGGGGCACACTTTGGCGCTTCTGCTGAATCACGCCCGACGCTATCGTGAGGCGGAGACAGTGCTGCGCTTCATGCTGAAGACGTGGGACGAAGTAGGAGAACTGAATGGATGGCTGGCAGTCAGCCTGATTGGACAACTGCGCACTGAAGAGGGTCTCAAGTATCTAGGTCGATCGGCTGACGAGTTTCCCACAGCTCGGTTGCTGGCGGCCAACGTCCTCCTCGAAACCCACCAGATTGATTTGGCAGTCGTACAAGTTAGTGAGTATATGAGGTCCTTCGCCTCCGCCTGCGAACGCCAGGAATTGGAACAATGGATCGCAAGTGTGGCCAAACCGCAAATGCACCTGACTTCCGGGAGATAGTCGGTTCCGATGGATTCACAGGTCCGACGGCGGAGTTTAGTTTGCGCTCTGTACTCCCAGCGTCTCTTTGCGCTTAATTATTCTCGATAAAACATCGGACCAGGCATTTAACAAATCACATGGCCGGCTGATGGAATACTGGAAGCCGCGCAGTTGCTTTACAACGTGTCCGATTGCATCGCGCCAAGGAAAGAGAAGGGGGTCGCTCTCGTAGGTGAGATAAAAGACCGGAAGATCGTTCTCCTTAAGTTGCGCAATAACTCCGGGCGACACATTGGCGTCCAGTGGATATTTCGGACCGACGAAGATCAAGCCGTCGAAACGGTCGTTCTTCACCTCGTTCAGAATAAGATTTGTAAGGAACTCAATCTCACCGTTCTTCACAGCCAGTTGCTTCACGTCGACCTTGCCGAGAGCAAGGGCGTTAAACGCCTGGCCCAAAGCCGAGAGGTTCAGGTGTGGCGCATCCTGCTGCCGGTAGAACACTTGCTGTGCTGCCACGGAGCACGCCACAATCGTGTACTTGCTGACACGAGGTTCACGCCCGATCGTGCGCAGGATTGCGGCAAGTCCCTCCACATCGGCGGAGCTCGGTGTGGCTCGCTCAATGTTTTGTGGTGCGAAGTTCACGATAATCTTGACATTCAACGGACCGCCTCGTTGTTCCGTTGCGACGGGCGATGGTTGTGCGAACGGATTTGCATCCGCAGGCAGGACGGTGTCATGGGGCACAGCCCCTGCCACCGCACCGTCTTTGCTACCGACCTTCGGTTCCAGCATCCAAAACCCAGCGCACACACGCTCATCGGAATCGCGCACCAGCCAGTCCACGAGGTATCCCCCTTTGCCCACCAAGAATGATCCCTCTAGCGCCACTCTGCCCTGTGCGTCTTGCCCGATTGCAGGGACTGGCATCTTTTGCACAAAGTAGGTGGCCTTGTTGAAGTGCTTCTCAGGGTAAACGCGAAACACGACGGTGAGGAGGTTGCCAGATCCCGCCAACTCTCGGACTGGGATACTCACGCTGTAGCCGGTGTGGAACATGAAGTCCAACCCCAGTTCAGGCTTACGCGATGTGATGGTGCAGGGCAAGTCACTTCTCGTTTCGCGCAAGTCAAGAACCGCGGAATCATAAGGCATCAGACGTCCGGTCCCGCCGATCTCAAGCCCTGGAATCAATGATTGAGCGAAAGTTCCGCTGGTTACCATGACCGCAGCGATTGTCAGCAATAGTTTCACACAATCCTCTTATGCCGTTCGCCGGGCAGTTAATGCGACAGCCTCCCTCAAGAAAGATGTCGCTAGTCCGAAGTGGTCTCATTATTCTTGTAATCCGGCAACTGTCGGCGAAAGCACTCCGAGGCGAGCGGCCAAAGTTTAAATCCGCAAGCGTCAAAAGGTCATCATGCCCAAGGAACCGCGTGAGCGCGAGGAAAGGAAACACACATGAAGCACTTGATCTGCGTCCTAGTGTTGGGTGTCGCCGGCGCAGCCGGCGTAACAGCGCAACCACCGGCCAAGGGAGCGAAGAAGGCGACTGCATCGAAGGCACCAACAACTCCGCCATCGAATGAGGACTTGAACATCCAAGCCTATGTTCAACTTTTGCGGACTGACCTCAAGAAAGCCAAGTCGCAGGTCGTTAGCGATGTGATGCAGTTCGACGCTGGGCAAGCGGCTACGTTCTGGCCGATTTATAAAGATTTCGAAACTGACTATGGCAGAGTTGGCGACCAGATTATCGACTTGGTCAAACAGTACGTTCAGAACTACGACACAATGACAAACGAAGTCGCTGACCAGCTAGCCATCAAACTGCTCGATATCGAGCAACAGCGTAATGAGCTGAAGCGGACGTATTACGCGAGGTTCAAGAGTGCGCTCGGTCCTATTACAGCGGTCCGTCTCCTGCAGGTCGAAAACCAGATCGAGAAACTGCTCGATCTGCAGATTGCTTCTCAGTTGCCGGTGGTCGGTACGTCCGAAAAGTGAGGCCTTCATGGTACTTTGCAAAACGAACTACCCCTTAGTTGTCGCGCTGACGTGCGCGCTGTTTTCGGTGACACCTGGCGTCGCTGCTGAGCATGGGTCTGGAGTGCTCGTTCCCGCGGGTACCACATTCCGCGTCCGCACGATCGATGCGATCGATGTTGACGCTACACAAGCAGGAATGAAGTTCCGTGGGACCTTGGACGACCCGATCATGTTGGGCGGGAACGTAATCGTGCCGCGTGGGGCTGATGTTGTGCTGGTTGCAGCGAAAGTGCAGCAAGGGGGCCGGATGAAAGGAAGCGATCTGGTCGAGCTAAAGGTGAACTCCGTCGCTGTGCGTGGCCGCCTCTTACCGGTAGTCACCAGCCTGTCAGAGACTAAGTCCGAGGGTGAAGGCAAGAAAACCACTCGCAAAGTGCTCGGTGGCGCGGGTCTCGGTGCCGCCATTGGTGGTATCGCCGGCGGGGGAAAAGGCGCCGGAATCGGAGCCCTGGTGGGTGCCGCTGGGGGTACAATCTTCGCCGCCTCTACTCAGCCGCACCTGAAGATTCCTTCAGAGACGAGGGTCGAATTCCGGTTGCTCTCAGATTGGAAGATTCAGTAGACGGCGGGACAGTCGCTTTTCAGAGAAGCTCTTTCGTACGGTCCGGAATACGATGCGACCCGGTTCTACTAATAGGTGGAGCATGCTCAGTTTGGCTCGATACATGCTCGTATTGCGATTCAGGAACGATCATGGACCTTTACACAGTTCAATCCGTTGAGACCGGAGAACCGCTCGCCTCAGACATGGACGCCTGCAATATCGACGACCTGCTCGATTGGTTTTGCTACACTAAGCCGCTCGGCGCTGACATCAAGGTCGTTGCCCGTCCTACCGTCAAGGGAGAGCCTGTCTTCTGTGTGCACGCCGTAGGCAACAAACCGGACCTTCATTCCGACTCTTAGTCGAGCGAGAACTTTCCGGGAGAGCCCACAAATCGGTCGCGAGAGGCAATTCCAGATTTTCTGCCACCATGTCCAATGAATCAAGACCAGGCGATCGCGCTGAACAACCATGCTCGTTGGTATTCGACGGACGCCTGGGTGGACAGAAGTCTCTGCAGGGACAATGAACAGCTCTGAGATGTCCTTACAGGTACAGTTTCGTCTGTCTGCAAAAGATTAGGGTTTAGCCATCTCACTGAAAACACGGATGATATGGCATTTCCTATGCATTGGAATCACAGATGCCTTTCCCATTCCAACAAATCCAATCGGAGCTGGAGGGAATGGCAAATGTTGGGACTGGATCACGATCTTCTTCAATTACGCGACGCGGAACTGGTCGCACAAGCGCGACAGGGGAGCAAGGAAGCGTTTGGCATTCTGATTAACAGGCATCATAGAACCTGCGTCAACATTGCAACGTTCATATTGCGTGACCGCGGCGACGCCCAGGACGAAGTTCAAAAGGCCTGCTGCAAGGCCTTCGAACACCTGGACCAATATCACGGTGATGCCGAGTTTCTGACTTGGCTGTTGCGAATCGTATCCAATCAGTGCCTCATGTTAATCCGTGTTCGGCGACGGGTGCGGTTTTTGTATATCGACGAAGATGGAGGCAGGGAGAAGAGCAGTCCGGTCGAGCTGCCAGCTGTTGCGGCCGACCCGGAACATGAGCTGATGAATCATGAGATGCAGGACGTCTTGCGGAAAGAAATCCGTCGAATTCCGCCGCTCTTGAGGAACGTCCTCATGTTGCGCGACGTGCAGGAACTACCGATGCCCGACGTCGCTGCTCGTTTGCAGATCAGTGTGCCTGCGGCTAAGTCCCGGCTTCTCCGGGCGAGGATCGAGCTGCGTGCGCGAGTGATGCGACATTGTGGCTATCCACTGCCCAAGAGGGTCAAGCCAAACCTGCAGGGCTCGCGGACGTTCTCAACTCGGACGAAAGCCGCAGTAGCGGTCGCTTGACTTGACTAGGTCTCTGACCGCCTAGAAAGAGTCGTTTTGTAACCAAACTTGGCGCGGGCAGCCGTTCGGGTAAACTTCCAGTCTATGCAGGTCCGGTTGCGATTGGCGCGGGCATTCCAGCAGCGAATTTCTGACTTCAGCTGTGCCAATGTGGGGATTCGGCGAGTCCCGAGGCACTGACGCGACACGAGGCTGAGTTCGATTTCGGCTTGGTTCAGCCAGCTACCGTGCTTGGGCGTGTAATGAACCTTGAGGCGGCCCCAAAGATAGGTGCCTTCCTGAATGCCAAACTGATCGATAAGCGATTTACGGCAATGGATATTGAGGTTGTCCATCACCAAATGAATTTGGCGAGCGAAAGGATAAGCGGCGACCAAGTCCTGGATCACCAGGGCAAACTGGGCGGCCGAGCGATCCGTCGTGGCGCGATTGAAATGGCGTCCGGCCTTGGGTTCCACTACCGCGAAGAGGTTGGCGGTGCCACAGCGCTGATATTCGTTATCCCGTTTGGCGATTCGCCCTGGCCGCGCCGGAGATGCCGGTCGGACGTCGGCGTGTAAGGAAACCGGCTTCTCATCCAAACACACCACCGGTTCGGTACTCTTGTAGGGCTTCTCATACAGGGCCAGCACATCTTCCATTTGGGCGACGTAAAGTTCATCGAGTTCGGCCACGCACCACATTTTTTTCCCGCCACGGCTTGAGGTCGTGGCTTTCCAGCAAGATGCGAATGGTCTCCCGGCCGACCCGCGGCACCAGTTTTCGCTTCACCGCCTCGGCGGCAATCAACCGAACGGTCCAGCGGGCTTGCCCTTCTGGCGGGGTGCTGCAGACCAAAGCGATGATGCGTTGCTTTTCAGAAGGACCCAGAAGTTCGGCAGGACCCGGGCGCTGTTTTTCGTACAGTGCCCGCTCCAATCCGTGCTGACGATAGCGCTGCGCGATGGTGCGAACGGCCGAAGCGGCGAATCCGACATTTTGCGAAACCATGGGCGCACTCAACCCCGAGTCCAACTGCACCAGCGCCAGGGCGCGCAGGACCACACGCACTTGTTGAACTCCTCCTCGCAGCAACTCCTTGAGAACTTTCCGATCCGGGGGCTTTAATTGAAAGGGCTCGGCCGGGCGTGCCATGCCCAAGTATACGCCAAACATTTCCGATTGGAATTGTTTGTGAGGACTATTTTCAGGCGGTCAGAGACCTAGTGTGCGCTGCCGAGGAATAAGAAACAAAGAAAAATTAACGCCGGCCTGGATCTTTCGTCATCCATCCGTCGTTGAGTTTCGTCGACAACACTGCTCGCGATGCCAAAGAGCATACAAGGCGGAGTTGGCGGAAGAGGCCACGTTGCCTTGCCCGCGTCGCTGGGCCAGTGCTCGTTGCACGTCGCTGCAGCGATGCTGGCCCCTCTTCTACTTCTTCTGATCAGTTTGCGATGTTCTCGAAGTCTCGCGGAATATCTCTTATCCCAGACGGTCACAGTCGAGTCTACCCTCATCATTCACCCCGGAGGCAAGCGGTTGAATAAGGATTCTGCAATTGTGTAATCCTAATGGCATCTTGTTCATCCATGATGTTTCAGCGCCGTTCGGCAAATCGGTACTTCAGCTAGGTCCGGAGCCGGGGAACTGCGGAGTGAGCGGTACACGACAACCCCCGCGCGAGCGGCAACTCCTGAGACGAGACGCGGTTCGCCGACCAATCGAGGCGAGCTAAAGCCAAAACGGCATGGGCCACAAAGATGTGATTCTGGCTGTCGATGACGATCCCCAGCACTTACGGATGTTGCAGGCTGTGCTGGACGGAGAGGGTTATGAAATCCTTCTTGCTGACAACGGCGAGCATGCCCTTGCGTCTGTTGCCACGAGAGCTCCCGATCTGATCCTGGTGGACTATTTCATGCCAGAGATGAGCGGGCTCGAAGTCTGCCGTCGCATCAAGTCGGACCCGCAAAGCCGGAATATTCCGCTCATCATGGTCAGTGATTCGGCAGATTCAGGGGAACATCTTGAGGGCTTCCGAACCGGGGCCGTAGACTTCATCACCAAGCCGTTCCAGCGGGAAGAAGTGCTGGCACGCGTGAATGCACACTTGGAATTGTCGCGGCTTCGCCGTGAGATCGAGAGGCAAGTGGAAGAACGGACCCTTCAGTTGACCCTCGCCAACGAGCACCTGCAGCGTGAGCTTATGGAGCGTAAGAGAAGCGAGGCGGCCCTCCGAGAAGGCGAGTCCCGTTTCCGCAACATGGCTGATACAGCTCCGGTCATGATCGTGTCCTCAGGTGCCGACAAGCTCGCAACGTTTTTCAATAGGGGCTGGCTGGAATTCCGTGGCCGTACGATGGAGCAGGAACTAGGCATGGGTTGGGCGGAGGGGTTGCATCCCGATGACCGCGACACGCTTCTTGCCAGCTACGCCGCTTCCTTTGACGACCGACGAAAGTGCCACCTGGAATACCGGTTACGCCGGGCCGACGGAGAGTACCGATGGGTTCTTTGCACTGGTGTTCCGTTGTTTCAAACGGGCGGCGTTTTTATTGGCTACATAGGTTCATGCGTGGATATCACCGACTTCAAACGCAGTCAGGAAGAGAAGCTTGCGGCGCAAAAAGCGGAGAGCCTCGAAGTTCTGGCAGCAGGCATCGCCCAGGATTTTAATAATCTGCTGGGCGCACTTTTTGCTGAAGCAGACTTAGCGATCTCCGAACTCGGTCCCCAAACAGGCGCTCGCGAGCACATCCAAAACATTAACGCCATTGCTATGCGTGCCTCTGAGATCGTCGATCTGTTGACAACCTATGCAGCCAGCAGACCATCTCCAGTGCTCGAGGTGGTCGATCTATCCGCACTTGTTGAAGAGATTTTGCGCCTGATGCGAGCTTCGCTCTCCAGAAAGGGCCTGGAGATAACCTGCAACCTGACCGGGAATCTTCCGCCGGTGCGGGTAAATAATTTGCAAGTGAGGCGGGTCGTCATGAACCTGCTCACGAACGCGGCCGAAGCTTTGGAAAGCAGAGAGGGATCGCTCACTATCAGCACTTCTATCGAGCATATTCGCCAGAATCTACGACCAGTCAAGCCAGTTGACTTGCCGGAAGGCGACTATGTCAATCTGGCCATAGCCGACACAGGTTCGGGCATGACGGAAGAGGAACTCGCCAGAGCCATGGATCCATTCTTTTCGACAAAATTTCTCGGCCGAGGGATGGGGCTGGCAGTAGCGCAACGTATCGTGCGCTCGCATGGGGGCGCAATTCGAGCGGCGAGCAATATTGGATTTGGTTCCACCTTTGAGGTGCTGCTACCTTGCGCGGCTGAAGGCGCAGCCGGAAAGGCAGTCGTCAAGGATGTTCCGGCACGAGAAGCTCCATCCGCGCGATCAGGCACTGTCCTTCTGGTCGAAGACGAGCAGACCCTGCGAGTGGCGCTGGAAAAGGCCCTCGACAAACGAGGTTTTGTTGTGATCTCGGCGACCCACGGCGAGGAAGCGCTGGCGAAGCTTCTCACTTCTACCCAAGAAATCGACGTCGTCCTGCTCGACATTACTTTGCCAGGTATGTCCGGAGGCGAGGTTCTCGCCGAGATGCGGAAAATCAGGGCGGATCTGAAGGTCGTGCTCACCAGCGCGCACGATCTAGACATTCGTAATTTCGACATTGCTGCGGGCGATCCGAAACCAAAGTTCATCAGGAAGCCTTGTCGGCTGAAAGAACTAGTGGATACACTTCGCGAGGAAATCGCCTCCGGCCGGTGACATACCTCCCTTCGCTTAGGGGAGTTCATGAATTCATTTCCGCCTCGGCCATTTCCTCAATGGTGATGAGCCGGTCGGCTGAAGTTTTTTCTATGCCGGATACAATCGCGGCGCTGATCTTAGCGCGAAACCTTTCACCACTCGCCCTCACGCAGTCCTCTTCAAAAGCAATCGAGGTGGGCTCTTCGGGCGTCAGCTCAAGAAGCATTCCTTTGGCCGGGCCAGGCAGAACGTCTGCCAGGCCGAGTTTCCTGACTGCTTCGCGAGTGTACCCAAGCACGTCGCAAGCTGCGTCGTTTGCATCCACAATGTGCAGTCCACCGTCGGCCAATAACATCGCATGAGGATTGTTTTCGAAAAGTGCACGGTAGGCTCCTTCACTCTCAAATCCATGAGGAGCAGATTTCACATCGGTGACGTCTGCGCTCCGCCCTACAACTCGAACTGGATTCCAGGCATTGTCCCGGAGAATGAAAGCTTGATCGGAAACGTGGACATACCCCTTCCCGGGGATCAAGCGCCTATAATCATCGCACCATTCTAGCCGGCCCTCCTCCATGGCTGCCTTGAGACTGGCTATTACTTTCAACCGATCTCTTGGATGAATCCGTTTCAGCCACAAGGTGAAGCTCGATCCTTCGTCGGCGGTACCTGAGTCCTCGTTGCCAATGGTCGCAGCGGATGGGATGTCCCACTCCCACACTACATCTCTGGAGATCGCACGCAAAGCCCGCGCGTCCTCACTACTTTTCCACAACCGTTCTCCATAGCCCCGTATCCGTTCGATCATGTGATTCGTTAGACGGCGAGCCGTGATGTACCTGCCTGCCAGAATCGATAGGATGATGCCTTCTGTGATGAAGAGAAACACTCGCGCAGCAGCCATCGGCGAATGGACAGACAAGGAGTATACCGGATCGATGAAGAAGTATCTCGCTAGGACAGTTGCCAACAAAGTGGCAACCAAGCCGGGGCCGAATCCGCCGGACCATGCGCTGGCAACCGTGACGGCATAATACAAAGCGAACGGCATCTCAC
>Ga0335082_10006126_pt1 | contig 13140 bp, 9 predicted proteins | sample Lox_Sample_41_FD_206718 | JGI IMG/M metagenome (GOLD analysis project Ga0335082, IMG submission 206718) | Soil microbial communities from Loxahatchee National Wildlife Refuge, Florida, United States - Lox_Sample_4.1 | ecosystem: Environmental > Terrestrial > Soil > Wetlands | place: USA: Florida... | reverse complement strand
ACAAGATGCGCGACGTGATGAGGCCTGCCAAGTGAGCCGCGACGACGAGTTCTGCCCATACGTCGGCCTCCAGCCGTTTCGGGAGGAGGACCGCGACTACTTCTTCGGGCGAAGCGGCGACGAGCGGGTGATCGTCTCGAACCTCTATGCCTCGAACCTGACCGTTCTCTACGGAGCGAGCGGCGTAGGCAAGAGCTCGGTCTTGCTCGCCGGCGTGGTACCGACGCTGCGCGCCACGCCCAACGCGGCGGTCGCCGTGTTTCGCGATTGGGCGCACCCACGGTTTCACGACGAGCTGAAGCGAGCCTGCATCGAAGCCATCGCGAGCGGCCGCCCCGATGCGCCCGCCCTAGATCATGCGCTGCCGCTGGACGAGCTGATGAGCCGAGGCGCGATAGCGCTCAAAGGCAGAGTATTTGTCATCCTCGATCAGTTCGAGGAGTACTTTCTTTATCATCCGGAATCCGAAACGGCGTACGCGTTCGACACCGAGCTGGCGCGCGCCGTAAACCGCGAAGATGCGGACGTGGGAATCCTGATCGCTCTGCGAGAGGACGGGGTCGCGAAGCTCGACCGCTTTCGCACCCGCATTCCCAACCTGCTCCGCAGCGCTCTGCGTCTCAGGCACCTGGACGAAGAATCCGCGAAGGAGGCGATCTGTTCGCCTGTCGAGGAGGTCTACAACGCCCGATTTCCCCGACTCGCGACCACCATCGAGGAAGGCTTGGTGACCACCCTCATCGACGCGGTGCGAGGTCGCCAGGCGGGCACGGTTGGTGGCTCAGGGCAGGCGGCGGGAAGCAGCGATCAGACCCGGATCGAAACGCCATTGCTTCAGTTGCTCCTCACCAAGCTTTGGAAGGCAGAGCCGCGTCCCGAACATGGGCCCCGCGTGCTGCGGCGGCAGACCTTCCTCGACATGGGCGGCGCCGAAAAAGTGGTCGAACGCCATCTCGCCGAGGTCATGGAGGCCCTGGAACCCGCCCAACTCGAGGTGTGCGCCCGCATCTTCGACCGGCTTGTGACGCCGTCGGGGACCAAGGTGGCTTGCCGGGAAAAGGACTTGGCAGAGTGGGCAGAAGACCTGGCACCACGCGTTCCCGATGTCCTGCGGCGCCTGTGCACCGGCGACAGCCGCATCCTGAGGCCTGTGGCGGCAGCGCCTGGCGATGACAGCGGTATTCAGTACGAGATCTTCCACGATGTACTGGCCGGTGCCATCCTGCGCTGGCAGGCCGGGCACCTCGCACAGAAGGAGCGCGCCGCCCTGGAGCGGGAAGCCGAAGAGCAACGCAACCGGGCCGAAGAAAGAGCTCGGGCCGCGTCCCGCTTGACGCGGGCGCTGTGGTTCGCGGGTGTTTTCGCGGCCGTTGCCGTGCTTAGCGCTGTTTGGGCGTGGATCTCTCAGCGCCAGGCGGTTACACAAGCCGAGCTCGCCTCATCCCGCGCACTGGCGACGGCAGCAATCAATCAGTCGCGGATCGATCCGGAGCTTGGGGTGCTCCTCGCGCTTCACGCGGTCCAGGCGGCGAAACCGCTGGGGGAGGATGCGTTGCACGAGGCGGTTGATGCCCTGGGCCGTTCGATCGAGACAGCCCGCGTGCGATCCAGCAAGAAGCTGGACGGCATGATCAATGATGCCGCGTTGAGCGCAGACGAGAAAAAGCTATTGGTATCGGTAGGCGATGGCGCGCTGCGCCTTTTCATGTGGCGCGAAGGCTGGAACGAGGTTTCGCTCGAGCGCCAGGACGCGACCTTCTATAGCCCTCGGCTTGCTCCTACGGGGAAACTCGTCGCCGCCGTAGCCAGCGACAGAACGGTCCGTATCTGGGACGCGATGACCGGGAAGCTCAAGTGGACCCTGCAGCCCCCAGGGATCCCCAGCGTGTTGCGCTTCAGCGGGGATGGCGCGATGATCGCCGCTGGTGGTGGATACACGGCTTGGGTCTGGCATCTGGGGGCACCGGAACCACCCCTCGCACTGGCCGGTCATCGCGACGTGCGCGGGACGCTCCACACAGTGACGGCCTTGGCTTTCCACCCGCGCGCGCGGGTCCTCGCGACTGCTGCATATGACAACACCATCCGCCTCTGGGACCTCCATAGCGGGAAACAGCTCGCGGTACTGCAAGGCCACGCCCGGGAAATGGATGATCTGGATTTCAGCCCCGACGGGCGGGAGCTATTGAGCGCTTCCCACGACACCACGGCCCGGATCTGGAACCTCGACACGAGACAGTGCAGGGTGATCTTGTACGGGCACCCAAATACGGTATTCAGCGCTTCCTACAGCCACGACGGGAAGAAGGTCGTCACGGCCGGCGCCGACGCGACGGTCAGGATCTGGGATGCGGAATCCGGAAGAGAAATTGCACTTCTGTCAGCTCATACCGAACCGGTGAGCTGGGCGCGCTTTATCGACGAGGACCAGCGAATTGTAAGCACCAGTTGGGACGGTACCGTAAAGACTTGGAGCGCCGGCGGGCACAACGGGCGCGTGCAGTCGGCGTTCTTCAGCCCCGATGGGCGGATCATCGCCACTGCGAGCGATGATCGGACGATCCGCTTGTGGGATCCTGCTTCCGGCGACGAACTCCGGGTATTGAACCAGCACCGCGCCCCTATCACAAGGATTCGTTTCAGCGGTGACGGGAAGAGGCTGGCATCCGGCGACGCCGACGGTCGCATTGAGATCTGGGATCCATTGTCCGGTCGCAACGTGGCATCGCTCTGCTGCCATCGTTATGGCATTCAAGACCTCGCGTGGAGCCCCGACGGTTCTCGATTGGTGAGCGCTGCGCGTGTGGACGGCGTAGCACTCTGGAACGTGGAGCAACACGTACGGACAGCCACCTTACTGTTTCAACCCTCATTCGATGCCATCAAGGTCGCCGTTAGCCCCGACGGGAACTGGATTGCAGCGGGGCTCAGTGACGGAACGATAAGAGTCTGGAGCGCCGCGAATCCGACGCCGGGACGCGAGTGGCGGGCGCACATGGGCGACATGGGTTTTCTTGGATTCTCGCCGGACTCCAAGATGGTCTTGACGGCGGGCAGTGACCATCTGGTCAGACTCTGGGACGTTGCGTCGGGTAAGAAACGACACGAGTTGCGTGGCCATGAGGGACTTGTCATGGACGCTGTGTTCATGCCCGACAGTGCGCGCCTCGTCACGGCCGACCTCAAGGGCACGATCATCGTCTGGGACACCCGCACTGGCGGAAAGCTTGCGGGGCCCCCCGCTCACGCCGCTATGGCAGGGCTCGATTTGAGCAAGGATGGAGCACGCCTCGCCAGCTTTAGTTGGGACCGCACCGCAAAGGTATGGGATACGAAGTCCTGGCGCGAACTGGCGACCTTCACGCATCGAGACCAGGTCGACAGCGGGGCGATCAGCCCCGACGGCACGCGCCTCGCTACCGCCACGCCCTATGGTGGAGTCCGCGTCATGCCTCTCGATCTCGCCGAGCTGATCGCGCTCGCTAGGACTCGCGTCACGCGCGACCTCAAGCCGGATGAGTGCCTCCGCTATCTAGGGCGGAAAGACTGCGCGCCGCTACCGAGGTGATGTGACTGCGCAGGACATGCGATCTTGGTCGGGTGGAACGGTTTGCGAGTGCTAGCCAGTCACTTGGGCTGAACCCAGCCCAATGAACGACATGCCGTGATCCGACCCCCGGGGCCATCGGGATGCCGGATCATGTGCCAGCCTTGACTTCAGGAAACCCATAGTCCACGGGCCATCCCGAGAACCAACTCCGTTTGTCCAGCCCCGCCCGATTGCGATTCGGCATGCACGACCAAGCTGTTGCTGAGGCAATGCTGCGATCTCCGAGGCTAAGCCAACAATTGTGCCCGCAACCGGATGCGGACCCGTAACCCGATGGGTACGTGCACATGCCCCTCGTGATACGCACTGAGTCATGCGCGCAAAACCGGCCGCAAGTGCGGTCCACCGAGACTTGGCAGCAGCTGCGCCGCTACGAGAAGCTCACTGAACAGAAACGCCTGCATGCCGACGTCGCGAGCGAGTTCCGCCCGGCGTCGATACGAACCTGCACCGTTCGGAATCGGCGCTGAAAGGGCGGCTTCATCTGCAGGCGCGACGACGCGGTCAACGGATCCGCCTCACCGCGGATGGGTCCATGCCATGGTTTCCACGATGAGCTGCGGTCGTATTCTGGCCGCTCGCCGCGATGCGCGGGCGCGTTGTCTGTCGACTACCCCCCATGGAGCGTCGGGGTGTTCCTCATCCGCCTCCCGCGCCGTCGTCTGTCTACGCCAATAGAAGTTGTCGGCTGTGAAGCTATCCTGCCGGACCGATCAGCGCGTCCACCAGAGAGGACGACAAGCGTAAAGGTCAGAACGTCGCACTTCCGCTCGCGGTCTTATCCAGCCCGCCGCATAGCGCGGTGGGCCCTTCGCCCGCCACACGCGGGTCATACGTGTACACCGACACCCCCGCACCGCCATCAGCGGTGACGTACACCTCGTAGGCAGGGAAACCGTCGTGCTGTCCCTGAACAGTGCACGTTCTCGATGCGGGATCGATGGTCACGTCCAGATTGAGATCGATCGCGCACGCGTACCATGCGAGCGGGTTCTTCGCTGTGCCGGTGAAGTTGATGCTGTATCGCCCGCCGCTCGCGCTCACCACCGGGCCGTTTACGAGCCCGCTCGTCGAGGCCTTCGCGCTGGATGTCACCGCGCCGGTGGTGCAGTCTAGCAAGTGGGTCGTGCCGGTGTCGGACCAGTCGATGCTCTTGGCGCTGGTCGTGACATCGAGCTCAACCTCCTGATGCGTCCGATAGGACGCATGGATCATGTTGCTGAAGCCCCGGTTGTCCCCGCTGAAGCAGTGGCCGAGCGGGTCGCTCACCATCGGCATTGGAATGAACGAGTGAACCCAGACTTTCACCGTACGCATGGACGCCGCGGGCGTGACCCCCGCTGCGCCGCTGTCTTGTCGCGCAAGTGGCTTCGGGGTGCGCTCCACAGACCCTCCCTGCTGCACCACATGCGTCAATTCGTGAGCGAGTAGCCGCATACCGGCCGTCGTGTCAGGTGCATACTCGCCGGCGCCGAAAACGATATCTTCACCCACGGTGAACGCGCGGGCTTGCACGCTACGGGCCAGTTCGGCTGCACCCGCATCGGCGTGGACCCGGACTGCACTGAAGTCATGGCCGAAACGCGGCTCGACGAATGCTCTGACTCCCTCGGGAAGCGGTCGTCCGCCCCCGGGCAGCGCGGCAATCGCCGTCTCTAGATCTGCGCTTACCGTCGTCGAGCTCTCGGCGGCCCTTGCCTCAGACTGCGCACTCCGTTCGCGATCGAGCTCCTCCTCACAATCCGCACAAACTCTGGCGATCGCGGGCGGCGCGCCGTGCGCGAGCGCCGGCTCGTCCATGCGCATGATGGCGTCCGCCACGCGGTCGGCTTCCTGTTCGTAGGCGTCCGTGGGATGGCTAACGCTCAGGCGGGCCTGAACGAGGCGAGCGAACGATGCGTTGCCGATCGCGCGTGCCATACCGTGCAACCCCGGCGGCTGCTGCGATCCGGCCGATGGATGGGCGGGGGTCCTCTTACCGCACCGACGCCCTGCACGCGATGTCGCTTGAACTGTCGAGTCGGATCCCATGGTCGTTCGCTTTCAGATCGTCCAGTTTCAAGTTGGCCGATGCACGCGTCGCAACTGCTCCGTATAGATCTCATTGTACTCGCGGAATCCGATTCGTATTGGCTCCAGCGTATTGCGCGCGACCTCCAGTATCTGCTCGGGTGTTTGCGTGGCCACAAGCTGGTCGTGAAGCCGATCGAAGCGGCGAGCGATTGCGGGACAGCGCGCCGGCTCCGACATGATGGGGGACGCCGCGTCGCGGCGCGTCATGCCACTAGCGGACTGGGGTTCGGAGTGCTACCCGCGCCTTGCCCTACGCCTCCCGGCGGTATCGAGTCGTAGTCCGAAGGTTGGCTATGCGCTCTTGCGCGCGTGGACTAAGATAGGCCTGTACCGGGGGGCGCGGCGTTCGCCGAGGCCCCTCAGTCATGGCCGAGGAGGGAGCGTCGATGTACGACATCAGGTTGATCATCGGGGCGGTGGCGATCATGGCAGCGTTCGGATTCGGTTTCTTCGGTGGGTACAAGCTCGAGGCGGGTAAGGTCGCCGAGCTGGCGGCACAACTCGAAATCTACCGAGCCGCCGCCAAGGCAGCCGATGCCAAACTCAGCAGCACGCAGCAGGAAATCGACGCCAAGCTCGCTGCAAAGGATGCAGAGTTCACCAAGAAGGTCGCCGCGATTCAGCAAGAAGAGGCGGACAAGCGCCAGGCCTTGCAGAAGGCGCTCGCCGAAGGGACCACGCGAGTCGCGGCAATGAAGACCGAGATGGGGTCGCTCAACGCGAAGTTGCGAGACGTCCGCGAGCAGCAGAAGAATGCACCGGCCGCCGATCAGGCGGCTCTGCAAGCCCAGGTCGAACAGCTCACGAAGGAGCGGAAGGCTTTGAAGGATCAGTTCAGAGGCGAGACCTGTAAACAGTTTCCGGTTCCGAAGGAGATCGTCGATTCGCTGAACGGGGTAAAGTCATGAGCGCCATGATGATTAGAAAGGGCGTCCCGATCGCCTGCGTCATCCTTGCGGGATGCGCTCCACCGCTGCCGCCGATCGTCAAGCCATCCCTGAAATGCGACATCAATCCAGCGCTTGTAGAGCACTGCAGTCAGCCAGTTAGAATCCAGGAGGGCGTAACCTACGAGCAGCTCATCGGCATCGCCATGCAGGATCGCGAGAGCCTGCGCATCTGCGCTCAGCGGCAGGAAGACCTGGCGGACGCGGCCGGGATCTGCAAGGCCGCCATTGACGAGTACAACAAGTCTGTCGCCGATAGCAACCCGAAGGGAGGCCAGCCCAAGTAGCCCGGGTACCCGAAGTGCATGCGTCGCGCGTGCAAGGCTGACCCCGTAAGGATCGCCTCTGCGCTCGAACGCAGGAAGTCTCGGGGGCGGGCCGAGAAGTTGTGGATGCGCGGCGAGACCATGAGCCGATGGCTTCGATCTTGATCACGACCTTCGTCAAGCCCGGGCAACCAGGGATGAAGCACAATGCGCAGTGAACTGATTACTGCCGGAAGACCGAGCAAATCGTCGATGCCAAGGATTCGGTTCCACCGATGCGATACCAGTTGGAGCGGCCCCGCGATAGCCGACCGCGCCCTGTGACACAAGGTCAGCCGTCGAAGTTGCCAACTCGCAAAGGGCTTGACTCACGCTTCGGAGTTCCTTAATAGTGAATACAGCTCCGCTACCGTCCCGGCGAGTGTGTTCCACTCGCTTCTCCGCCCCGGTTGAAGGGTGCAACCATGTTTGTTCCTCTGGTCGCGAAGGCACACAAGCCAGTCACGAGTGCCACCGATAGACTGGCGTCTCAACGCTCGAGTCCTGTTGCGCGTCCATTTGGCCACGGCGCGGTAGAACAGGAGCACGCGCTGAGGGCGCGGATCGGAAATCAAGCAACGCTCCGGCTACTGGGACAACGGGATGCGAGTCTGACCGGGAGCGAGCACAGCCATGAGTTCGATCAAGGGGCTGAGGGACCCCTTTCCGAGCCAGCGGTTGCATCACAGGATTTCAGCAGCATCCCGGCATCTCTGCGCGTCCAGCCGAACCGGTCTCAAGCGCTGTCCCCGTTCGCGGCGCCGCTGCTGTCGGGGCCCATGCACACAAAGCTCGCGATCGGACGGCGTGACGACCCGTTTGAGCATGAGGCGGACCGCATCGCCGACGATGTGATGCGCATGCCGGACCCGCAGGCCTCCTTTGCCGCCGCCCCCGTCCAGCTGAGCCGCAAGTGCGCCGTTTGTGCGGAGGAAGACAAGGCCGAGATGTTGCGGAGTAAGCCGGCGGAAACACACGAGGCCGATTCGAGCGAAGCTCCTGGTCTCGTGCAGGAGGTGCTGCGCTCGCCAGCTGCGGCGCTAGATCGCCCCACCCGATCTTTCATGGAGCCGCGTTTCGGGCATGACTTCGGCCACGTGCGTGTCCACACGGATGCACGCGCAGCAGAATCCGCCTATACGGTGGGTGCCGATGCCTATACGGTCGGATCACATATCGTGTTCGCGGAAGGGAAGTTTGCGCCGAACTCCGCCGCGGGCAGACGACTGCTTGCACATGAGCTTTGCCACGTCGTACAGCAATCGCACGCGATGCACCTGCAGCGACAAGAAGCACCCGACGCATCCACGGTATCACCGGATGCAGGAACGCCCGCAGCATCGGTTGCAGATCAACTGCTTGAGCTCGCGGACCAAGTCGGAAGCGCGCAATCGGGCATTCAAGATACCGAGGCTTCCGCGCGGACAGCTGAATTCGCGGACCGGTTGCGCGCGGTCGCGTACGGTGACGACGCCGACGAGCAGATGCGCGTGCTGGCCGCATTTACAACACCGCAGTTAGCGCGGATCGACCAGAAAGCGTCGCAGATCAAAGCCGCTCGCCCCGGAGTCGCGATGCAGAAATCGCCGACTGAGTCTCGCGTCAGCGACCCTGCCGACGCGGCCGAGATCGAAGCAGCTCGTCTTGCCGCCCAGGTTGCGAGCGGTGGTAGCGCGACAGTTCGTGAAGTTGCATTGCCTGGCGTGTACCGGCAGGGAGCCGAGGCGGCGCTAGCAGCCTTGACCGCGTTCGAACTGGGCGGCGGCGCCGAGGTCGAGGCTGCCACCGGACCGCCCGGCTGGGTGGTAGGTGGGCTAGTGCTACTGGCGATCGGGGGACTCACTATTCTGACGATGGCCAGAGCGCGCGCTGGCACCTGCAGCTGCCAGCATCGCGACGTGTTCACGAGCGGCGGCAGGAGCTGCCTCGAGCTGCGCACCTCGGGAGTCTGTACGGGCCCGTATACCGGGGTGGGTGCCGATACTGCGAGCTGTCAGGCCAACGCGCGTGCCTCGGCCCCTCCCGCGTGCCGGGGTTGCCTCGGGCATTGCCTGTTCCGTGGGTGAGCGAGTCTCGCGCCCAGCTTTGGACGATTGCCCGCAGCGACTTCGTGGAACGAGCACGCGTCGCGGGGCGCGCGCGCATGTCGTGGGACGCGGTCGAGCCGCGCTGGCTCCCGGCATATCGTTGGATGCTGGACCAAATGCGCCAAAGGGGGCTACTTGACCCGAATGATCTCACCGACGCGCCACCCGTTTGGGCCTGGCATTCCTGTGGGGGCTGGCAACGCCCACCCGGCGCGCAGACGGTTGATATGCTTTTCGGCTCCGAACCCGCTAACCGCCAGGGCCTGTGCCTGGTGACATGGAGCGCGCCGGTCGAGCGGCTACTGCTTTCATACTATGCGGCTTGGTGCGAACTGTTGGACCGTGTTGTGGCTGGTGGCAGGCCGGAGGACGTCCAAGGCACTGTGCTCTGTCCGCCCCTAACGAGGGCGGCGGATCCGCCTCCCTGGTGGGCACCCGGCGACGATCTGCAAGCCTGCGTGCAGGCGCTTGAGTGGCGGGATGTTACGTCGATCTCGGCGCTACCAGGCATGGCGACCAAGTAACAAGCCCCCGGCAAAGCTGGGGGACTTAAGGTTGTGAGCCGCTCAAAGCAGCTAAGCACGCTCGCTGACGCGGACACGTAAACTGTGGCCGCCCAGCGGCGCCGTGTCATCTGCTCCCATCTTGCGTCCTCCTCTGCTTGGTGCCAGATCTGCTTCTGTTCGGCCAATCTTCGGAACACCTCCTCGAGTGGGCTCCTGAGCTGTACATACAACGTATTTCTTCGACCCTTAGGAATGAACACCACGTGGAATCCGCACTGCCACTTCGGGTGGCCCAGGATTCCGTACTCGCCCATCCGCGCCTCTCCTCCTCGTGTGCTTGGCGCCTCACGCTGCATTGAACGCACGGCTGCCGCAGATAGCCCACCAAGACCGACAACCGGATCGTCTGCAATACCTTCGCGCCCTCCGCTTGGGGGCCTGTGCTGGCTCTCATCAGAGTCCGCTACCAACTTGCAAAAGGCGATCATGCGCAACCTGCAAGACGCCGGCGGCCAGCGGAAGCACTGTTACCCAGGCGCGAGCTTTCCGGGCTCGATATACATTCAGTATGGCGGCAATCTGGACGGCGGTCAGCTGCGTGTCGCGCAGCCCAGATCACCGTCTCAGCGAACATCCAGATGCAGATGATTATCGTTGTCTGGGAAAATGTCGAAACTGAAGCCGTCCTTGCGCCGGTCAGCGAAGGTGTCTTTGAGCTTTTGGCTCTTGAGCCGTTTGTAGGCCCCGTTCCACTCGTTATCCTGAACGCCGTCCTGCCACGTCCAGGTGCCGTCTGGTCCCCTCGTTCCTGCTGATTGATAGATGCGGGATTCAAACTTGACTACCGCATCCCTGACCGTGGCGGTCGCATGCTTCTCCCCTGCTTGCGCTGTCGATTTGGTCCCGGCATCCGGACCCTCTGCGACGCCTGTGGCTGTGCCCGTTGTTGGCTTCCCGCCGGCGGCGGCGCTCACCTCCGCCGCCGCCTTCTTTGTTTTCAGCTCGTCGGCCGCGTCGAAGAAGTCTCCCTGGAATGGAAGGCCCACGCCGTAATAGCTGTGAACGGTCTTGTCGAGATCATCGAGTATCGTGATCGTCGCATCCACCGTGGTGACCATACGCAGGGCATTGATATCGATGGCCTTCCCTTTGGCGTGCGGTCCGCCCCCGGCGGCGGACCTGACCATACTGCCAAACTCAATGCTCGGCTTAGTCCCGACCCCCTTCGCATCGAGCCAGCGCTGAGCCGCACGCTTCGTCAGCGCCACCTCCACCGCGAGAATCGGCACGTCATACCCAGCGGCCTTCGGGTCCAGGCTCTCTACTTTCTTCTCATCTCGCAAATTCTCGACATTCTCACGCGCCTTCGCGGTGTTGAACGTGACGAAACCCTCGTCTGCGGCCTTGAGGATCCAGGCCGCCCGGTCTTTGGTCGTGGCCGGCGACTCCGCGCTGAGTGCCTTCGCCCGCTCAAGCGGCGTCGGCGGCTGCTGGGTCTGGCTTTCAGCCGATTTTGTCTCGCCTGCCTTCTCCTCCTGCCGCTGTAGCGCATCCTGCGCCGAACGCGTCAGAGCCCGCGAAATCGACTGCTGCTGTATGACCCCTGCATCTGTGCTGCCGGCATCGGGCACGCCCTGGGAGACCGCACCGGCATCTCCAGCCGAATCAACCGCGCCGCCGTCGGCAGCCCCGGAGGGGCGCACCCCTGCGTCCGGCTCGGGACCGCCGTCGCCGACGCCAGCATCGGCGGCCGGCGCCTTGCGGCAGCGGGTGTCCTTCTTGAACTCGGCGTCACGTTCGTCTCCGTAAATCGATCCAGTGAATGACGCATAGGGGCTCACGCCGAGACTATCCTGGATGCCATGGCCCACCTCCCAAGCTTCTCTCTCGGACCTGTCCCGAAGCGTGGCGTGCGTAAACGCCCCATTCGCGCAAATCACGAGGTCCTGCCCGCACTTTGACCGCGCGAACCGGCTCTTTGGCATGGCCATCCAGGTGCCGCTGTCCGAACAGGGGAGGTGGTTCTCACACTTGGAATCGCAGGTGAACAATGGCCGGAACTTTTTGGTGGTTGACGCATTCCGCGTTCCCTTTGGACAGGTGACCCCAGCTTCACTGTCTTCACAAGCGTACTTGGAGTTGCACGCCAGATGCTCGCAGCTTCCTTCATCAAGGATGTTGCCTTTGTGAATGGCAGCGCGCTGAACAAACCCCGACGGCACGGCCTGATCGTTCTTGAAATCGCCGACGTGCGGGGAAGCAGCCGAGAGGAACGAGGATGACCCATTCCTTTCACCAGGTTGGAGAGATCGAAACGTAGTCGAATGTGTTTGCTGCACCACATGCACCAGCTCATGCGCCAAGAGCTGCCTACCGCGCTCGCTCTGCGGGGCGTAGTGCCCAGCGCCGAAGACGATGTTCGGCCCGACAGTAAAGGCTTGGGCGTTGACCGCGCGAGCGAGTGCGTGGGCATTGGCGTCGGTGTGCACCCGCACGGCGCGAAAGTCGGTGTTGAAGCGCGGCTCCATGAAGGCGCGCACGCGATCTGGCAGCGGCTGGCCGCGGCCCGCGAGGGTGTGGATCGCGATTTCCAGCTCGGGACTAATCTCTAGAGCGCGAGCAGGCGCGGCCCTCTCCTGCGGCGGTTGCTGATCTTCCTCGAGCGGCTGGCGCTTGAGCTCGTCGCGGCACTCGGCGCAGACGCGCTGCACGCTCGGTGCCGGCGTGGCAGCAATATCGGCCGCAGGCTCGGGCATGCGGAGCACCTGATCGGCTAGGCGGTCGGCTTCCTGCTCCAGGATGTCACCGGGCTGGCTCACGGTGAGCTTCGGTTGAAGGAAACGCTCGCGCAGGAGCTGCTGTACCCGCGGGTTGCCGAGGCGCTGCGCAATCTGCGCCCCAACCGGCAATTTAGAAGCCTGGCCTGCTGCAGCGCTGCGGGCGATCTGGGGCAGCGCCGCTTTTGTACCTTCTCTGGTAGCGCTCATTCCCTCCCCTCGAACTCACCCTCGCGTCGAACTGCTCCTTACGCCGATGTCGCGTTCATGCTTCAACGGACCATACCCGATGCGGAGCGACCAGCGGTGAATGGATGTGTCAATCCCCGCGTCACGGACAGCTGCTCCGAGATCGGCGCGTTCGATGCCGATATCATTGGCGGCATCCATGCTACTCGGCTGGAACCGACGGACGGCCACCCGGCACCTCGGCGCGCAGGACCCAGCCGCTGCCCGTACGCGGACCGAAACCTGTCGGGGTACCAGTCCAGCCCGGGTCTGAACATCGGCGCCGCCATGTGCGGATAGAGCTTGTAGAAGTCGATATAGCCTTCACCTCTGAGCCAGAAGAGGTTCACCCGATCCGACCAATGAGCCATGCCGGTGATCGGAAGTGCCGAGACCGACAACAGCACCGGGTGCTCGCCCAGCAGGTTCTTGCGCGGAGCTGGAGGCGACGAATCGCCAATCACCTTGAGGACCACTCGTGCCGCGGAGTCTCCGAGCAGCGGCACCATCGCGGTTCGAATGATGTCGAGTGCATCGGCGCCCGTCTCAGGCGTGGGCAATGACGCGCCCGACGCCGGTCGACGGACGATGAAATGATGCAATGTCT
>Ga0335082_10006124_pt1 | contig 13142 bp, 10 predicted proteins | sample Lox_Sample_41_FD_206718 | JGI IMG/M metagenome (GOLD analysis project Ga0335082, IMG submission 206718) | Soil microbial communities from Loxahatchee National Wildlife Refuge, Florida, United States - Lox_Sample_4.1 | ecosystem: Environmental > Terrestrial > Soil > Wetlands | place: USA... | reverse complement strand
CGCAAATGGTATGAACTGTGCGCAGTACCGGAATGGAAATATTACAATAACATACAACACTCTCGACAGCGTAAAAGATTACGGGATTCAGATATCGGAAAACGACAGCAGCGGGACATTTACGGTTAATAATAATACGATAAATATGATCATTCCCGCCCGGAATTTTATTAACTACTCTGTGTCCGGTATTACATCGACAAACAACTATTTTTACGGAACCGGCGACCGTTTCACATCAAACGGAGTTAACTATAATACGTTAGCCGCCTTTCAATCGGGAACAGGATATGAAGCGGGCTCAGTCTGGTACTCGAGCCCAACTGCACCGACAGGAACATTCAACGTTACGCCGGATACCCTTCCTGCGAACGGGGGAACTGTTATCCTTCGGTGGACCAGCTCGGGAGCTGCATCCGCTTCCATCAGCTACACAACCAGTACTAGTGATACAGTCATCAACGTGAATTTGAACGACAGCCTGTCGGTTCACGTTTCCGCTGCGACAACGTTTGAACTGACGCTTACGGCACCGCTCGGTTCGACCGTACTCACAGCCCATGTCGTCGTGGGGACGCCGTCGGCGGAGTATTCTCTCGCACAGAACTATCCTAACCCTTTTAATGCAGGCACAACTATCGGTTATGCGCTGCCGAACGACGAAGTTGTTTCGCTGAAAGTGTACGATCTGCTCGGCCGTGAGATAGCAACGCTTGTCGAAGGAATGCAGACGAGCGGAGTTCACTTGATCCAATGGACACCAAAAGGAGTTGCCAGCGGTGTATACCGCTACCGGTTAAAAGTAGGTTCATTTTCGAAAACGCGTCGTTTGGTGATCGTCCGCTAAACAATGGTCGTCTCACTTTTATGTTAAGCGTTTCAGGCATGCGAGACGGAGTAAGGTGTGGAACCAAGGGATATGTGGGTATTTTGTAACCTTTACTTAGAGCAATTGATTACCCTCTGCAACAGAAACCCGCTACCGAAGGAATCGTCTGCGAGATCAACCAGTTGTCCAAAATGCTTCAACTGCATGCAGTAATCGACGGGTTCCGATCCTCCCTTTGTCACCTTGCTCGCGAGCAAAAAACCATTTCCCGTTCTTCATCGCAAAGTTATCCATTCGCTTTCGTCGGGTGCATTTTCCAAAAATGAAAGAGGATGCAAAAAGTGTGAGAATACTCCAAGCGGTCGGTACGATGAACCGTGGCGGAGCGGAGACCATGTTGATGACCATTTTCCGCCATATCAATCCCGATGAATTTAAATTCATATTTTTGACTCATTCTGATGCGGTTGGAGCTTATGACGAGGAGATTCTTAGACTTGGCGGGAAGCTCTATTCGATACGTTCGTTGGGGACATTAGGTTACATCGGTTATTTCAAAACCCTGCGACGGTTCATTCTCGCTAACGGACCTTTTGATGTTGTCCATTCACATCTCGACTGGCAAGGAGGAGTGATCGCATTAGCCGCGAAATCTGCCGGTGTGAAAAAAATTATTGTGCATTCTCATTCCTCATCGTGGGAAAAACCTAACACATTCATCTATCGTCTGCTGCACACATTCAACCGGTTTCTCATTGCATTATGTGCGGACGAAGGATGGGCGTGTTCGCGGGAAGCGGGCGAATTTCTATTCTGGAAGCGATTTTTCAGAAAGGGTAAATATAGAAAGATACCAAACGCGATCGATCTTGATCTCTACAGCAAGCTGACTGTCGACAAAGCAAATGTGATGAGGAAAACATTCGGTATTCCGGCACAGGCGCTCGTGTTTGGACATGTTGCCAGTTTCTCCTGGTTGAAAAACCAGAAATATCTGATCGAGCTGGCAACTGAACTGAAGAAGAAGAATTGGAATTTCCGCATCGTTTTTGTAGGCGATGGGGCCATGCGGCAAGAGGTTGAGGAGCTCGCCTCTGCCCGCCAAGTTTTCGGTGAAACTCTATTTCTCGGTCTGCGTGAGGACATTCCCGAATGCATGAATATGTTCGACGCATTGCTCCTCCCTTCGGTTTTTGAAGGCCTGGGGATCGTCGCAATCGAAGCCCAGGCAGCTGGCATCCCCTGCCTCGTCTCCGACCGAGTGCCGCGGGAGGTTGACATGGACCTCGGCCTCGTTCGTCATCTTCCCCTTGATTCGCCGGCTGACTGGATTACCTCTCTCGAAAATATCAAAGATCGTCGATGTAAGGACCGTTCACGAATCAATAACCGCATTACCGCAAAAGGGTATTCCATCGACGAGAGTATTGGTGAGATTGAAGGTCTTTATAGACTAAATGATGAATAATGGAAAAAGTGTTGAAACCCAGGGTCCTGATTATTTCGGCTGACCTTGAGATCGGGGGCATCGAACGCAGTCTTTTGGGCCTGCTTGACATTTTTGACTATGACCGCTACGAAGTCGACCTGATGCTTTATCGTCACCAGGGACAATTTCTGAAGCTCCTACCAAATGGACCGCGGTTATTGCCCCAGGTTCCGGAATACTCAACCTTTCAGCGTCCTATTGCTCAAATTTATCGTGAAGGGCATTATCGTATTGCTCTGGCGAGATTGCGAGCTAAATTTTCTTCGCAGCTCGATGGTCAACGAAAAGGGATCGCGGAAGCCGGATATCTCGCGGTTCAAAGAAGCTGGCGCTACGCCCTTCCTTATTTGCCAATGATTTCCGGGCAATATGACCTTGCTGTGAGCTTTATTGGTCCTCACTACACTGTGACAGAACGGGTCAGTGCTAAGATCAAGCTCGGTTGGATTCACACAGACTACAGGGTGATTCCAAATGACGGACGATCTGAAGCGGCAATGTGGGAGAAGCTCAACTATATCGTTGCCGTGTCGAGCGAGTGCCGTGAATCATTTCTCGAGCGGTTTCCACAGTTTTTAAACAAGACCATTGTGATCGAAAATATCCTCTCATCGGACTTTGTTCGGCGGCAAGCAGATGAGTTCGATTGCGGTGGAGAGATGCCTCTTGAAGCAGGCCTGACCCGCATTTTAACGGTTGGCCGATTCTGCCATCAAAAAGCGTTCGATGTAGCAGTTCTTGCTTGCCGCAAACTGATTGACAGCGGCTGCAATATACGTTGGTACGCCATCGGTTATGGTCCAGATGAAATAATGATCAAAAGACTGATTAACGAAAACAAGCTTGAAGATAGATTTATCATCCTTGGAAAAAAGATCAATCCGTACCCCTATATGCGCGCATGTGACCTCTATGTGCAGCCGTCGCGGTACGAGGGAAAGGCAGTTACTGTCCGCGAGGCACAAATTCTTGGGAGGCCCGTATTGATCACCAGATTTCCAACAGCATCGAGTCAGGTAGAAGAAGGAATCGACGGAGATATTTGCGAGCTTGGAGTCGACGGCATTGTTGCCGGCGTTTGCCGGCTTGTCGACGATGCAGCATACCGGAACCGTATTGCTGCAGCTGCTGCACGCCGGGATTATGAGAATAAGGATGCTGTCGAAACAATATATTCATTAATGCCCCAAAGCATAAAAAGAATATCCTGATGAAGAATTTTTCAGAAATAAAGAAAAATTTGAAAAGAGATTTTTCTCAATGTAAACGAATTAAAGTAGCACTTTTAGGTGATTCCGCGACCCAATTTCTTGTGCAGGCAATCCGAGGCTTGGGCTTTGATAATGGTTTAGATTTGCAAATTTTGGAAGCAGATTTTAATCAAATAGAACGCCAGGTTCTTGACCCTTCTTCGGAATTATATAAATATGAGCCCGAAGTAGTTATTGTCTTTCAATCTTCCCATAAATTACTTGGGAAATACAATAAGCTGAAAACAGACCAACAATGCTTGTTGGCTTCGAATGAATTAGAATCGATAAGAAACATTTATTCGACTTTAAAACGGAGCTTGAGTGCAAAAGTCATTTACTACAATTATGCTGAAATTGATGACTCTGTTTTTGGAAATTATGCCAATAAAACAGAATCCTCATTTTTGTTCCAGTTGCGCAAATTAAATTATGAGTTAATGGCATATGCGTCAATGAATGCCGATCTCCATTTATGCGACATTTCATCTATTCAAAACATGGTTGGGAGGGCAAATTTTTTTCAAGCTTCGGTCTATATTAACACGGAAATGGTGTTGAGTATCGATGTACTGCCAAAAGTCGCCTCTAAAACAATTGATCTCATTAGATCTTTACATGGAAAGTTTAACAAATGCGTCATATTGGATCTAGACAATACTACATGGGGCGGGATCATTGGAGATGATGGGTTAGAAAATATCCAGATTGGCAACCTAGGCATTGGAAAGGCATTTTCGGAATTCCAATATTGGATAAAAAAACTTAAGAATAGGGGAATCATCGTTGCAGTGTGCAGTAAAAACACTGAATCTGTTGCAAAAGGGCCTTTTGAAAAACACCCTGACATGGTTTTGCATTTAGATGACATCGCTGTTTTTGTTGCCAATTGGGAAAACAAAGTAGACAATATCAGAAAAATACAAAGTATTTTGAATATTGGTTTTGATTCGATGGTTTTTTTGGATGATAATCCTTTTGAAAGAAATATTGTTAGAGAAAATATTCCGGAACTTTGTGTCCCAGAGATGCCCGAGGATCCGGCTGAGTATTTGGAGTATTTATATTCTTTAAACCTTTTCGAAACGATATCATTCTCGAATGAAGATGCAGAAAGGACAAAGTTCTATCAGCGAGAAGCCCAAAGAAATATTGTGCAGCAGAGCTTCATGAACGAGGGGGATTTCTTAAAAAGTTTAACTATGCTTTCCCTAGTTGAACCATTTAATCAATTTAATACGCCAAGAGTCGCTCAACTCTCTCAACGCTCTAACCAATTCAATCTTAGAACAATTCGTTATTCTGAAGCAGATATCGAACAGCTTTCCAAGTCAAACGAGCATTTCACTTTTTCATTTACGCTTGAGGATAAGTTCGGAGACAACGGGTTGATTTGCGTCGTAATATTACAGAAAGAAGACAACCAGACATTGTTTATTGATACGTGGTTTATGAGTTGCCGAGTATTGAAACGCAGTATGGAACATTTTGTTCTGAATACGATTGCAGCTTTTGCCAAAGAAAGAGGGTTTATGCGCCTAAAAGGTGAATATATCCCGACGGCAAAGAACGAAATGGTAAAAGATCATTATTCTAATTTAAGCTTCGTTCGAGATAGGAATGGCATGTGGATTTTGGAATTACTGCATTATGAACCTAGGCAAAGTTATATTCTTCAAAAAAAACTATGATAAATTACATAGAATTACTATTGAATAAAATTAGCGCTAAAAATCAAAAGCATGCGACAAAGCTACGAGAAAATTTAAAACATTTGAGCGACGATTATTTTCACTTGGGGAACTCGTTTTATGAAAAATATGAAAAATATTTACATTCTCAGAAACTCACGTTGGATTTCGGAGTAGAATGCTATTTGCGAATGTCAGAAGATATGGTAGAAGAACGCATCAAGTTTATTCAGAACGGTAAGTATTCCAACACATCTTTTGCTGAAGTTGACAAAACGGTTTATTCTAATCCTGGAGTGATGACGTATCACATGCATGGCCTGGTTTTAGGTCAATTTCTATGGTTTGAACAATGGGAACGTATCAAATTCTTTGTGGACAATCTTCAGCACTATTTTCGGAACGGGCGCAAATATTTGGAAATTGGCGGTGGCCACGGCTTGTATATCAATGAGGCGATGAAACTTCTCCCCGACACCACTCAATTTGATTTGGTCGATATAAGCGAGAGTTCTCTCACGCTTGCACGAGGAATTCTCAATACGAATAGAGTTAATTTTCATCTGAAAAACATCTTTGATTTCACGAACGATGATGAATATGATTTTGTGACAATAGGAGAAGTGCTGGAGCACGTAGAAGAGCCTTTGCGGTTGTTAAAACAAATTAGAAATCACTTAAGCGCCAACGGCTTTTGCTATCTGACAACGCCAATCAATGCACCCATGATAGATCATATTTATCTTTTCAATGATGAACAAGAAATACGTAACTTACTTACCGAGGCGGGGTTTGAAATAGTAAAAGAAAAAATAGTAATCTCGGAGAAAATTTCTTCAGCAAAGGCAGTTCGATATAAGGTGCCGGTAATGTACGCCGCATTTATTGAAACAATAAAATAGGAGATGATGTGGACACGAATGAAGTTCTAAAACAAGTCAATGATATATTTATAGACACTTTAGATAATGATGAAATAAAACTGAACCGTGACACTACTGCTAATGATGTGGAAAATTGGGACTCGTTGACCCATATCCAACTGGTTGTCGCTATCGAGAGACACTTTCACATTCGTTTTACATCAAAAGAGATTCAAAGTTGGGCTAATGTAGGCGAAATGGTAGAATCGATAAGTAAAAAGATATCACCTTAAAAGATTGCGAGAGAATTTCAGCGGATGAATTCAATTGATGCTACTTCCAGCGGAAGCGCAAACATAAACTTGCTTGAATTCCATCATGTAGGACTTTTGGTAGATAGCCTTGAGGCCTCTGTTCACCATTATGCCGCCTTGTTCGGTAAAGAAAATATTTCAGACGTCACGCAAATACATTCTCAAAGAGTAAATGTCTGTTTTGTTAAAATTGCGCCGGAGAGATTCATAGAAATCGTGGAGCCGATAGGAGAAGGGTCACCGGTTTATAAACTCTTGAAAAAGCGAATCAGCTATTATCACATCGGATACAAAGTCGATGACATTGCCGGAACTGTAACGAAACTAGAAGGATTAAACTACAAACCAATGACCTATTTTAATTCAGAAGCTTTTGGTGGTAAGAAATGTATTTTTTTATTTTCACCGGAAGCCCATCTTATTGAATTAATTGAGAAATAACTTGGCCAACAATAAATTATTCTATTTATTCTCGTAAATGTTATAATATGATATTTAACTCTGTTGCTTTCGCAATATTTTTTATCTGTTTCTTTTTCCTTTACTGGTTTGTTTTTAATAAGAGCTTGAAACTCCAAAACCTGCTTATTTTGCTGGGCGGTTATGTGTTTTATGGATGGTCTGATTGGCGCTTCCTGTCTTTTTTGATTGTTGTTTCCGCATTAAATTTCTTTTTAGGAATTTATATTGACAAAACAAAGGACCCAAAATATAGACGCCTCCTTCTTTATATCGGTTTAGTTCAAGGAATTGGAGGATTAGTATTTTTTAAATACTTCAATTTCTTTATTGTTTCGTTTAATAATGCCTTTCATTCATTGGGTATCAACGTAAACCTCCAGACGTTAACCATTATTATTCCTCTAGGAATCAGCTTTTTCACTTTCAGGACCGTAAGCTACTTAATAGATATTGATAAAGGGAAAATTAAACCGACAATGGATTGGGTTGTATTTTTCAATTATGTCTCATTTTTCCCATGTGTATTATCCGGCCCGATTGATAAAGCAATATCCTTCATTCCCCAATTAGAGAAGAAAAGAGTCTTTGATTATCATCAAGCGACAGATGGAATGCGTCAAATACTATGGGGGTTATTTAAAAAAGTGGTTGTTGCCGATAACTGTGCCACGATCACAAATCAAATATTCGCTGACTATCAAGTGCTGCGTGCGAGCTCATTGCTGTTAGGGGCATTCTTATTTACGATTCAGTTGTACGCTGATTTTTCGGGATATTCAGATATGGCTATCGGCATTTCCCGAATATGTGGATTCATTGTTACTAAAAATTTCAACTTCCCCTTCTTTTCACAGAATATAGCCGAGTTTTGGCGTAGATGGCATATATCCTTCACGTCCTGGCTCACTGAATATGTATTTACACCATTGAGCATTGCTTTTCGAGATTACGGTAGGTTGGGATTAATTTTATCAATTCTTATTAATTTCACCCTGATTGGTATTTGGCACGGTGCCAATTGGACATTTGTCCTTTTTGGATTTCTGTATGGGTGTTATTTCATTCCATTGATAATGTCGGGTGGAATGAATAGAGGAAGGTCTGTTGCAAAAGGCAAGTTGTTCCCGTCGTCGAATGAACTAAGGAAGATACTTGGGACGTTTATTCTTGTGGTGCTCACAAATATATTGTTTCGCGCCGAAAGCGTATCGCAGGCTTTTGGTTATTGGAGACGGCTATTTTCTTTCTCTCTGTTCTCCCTTCCCGAACTGGCAGACAGCACAAGCGTGTTCATTACCATGTTTTTTATCTTTGTTTTGCTGTCGGTCGAGTGGCTTCAACGAGAAAGAGAGCATGGATTAGAGATTAACCACATACAATCTATGCCCTTACGATGGATTTCGTATGTTACGACATTCAGCATTATTCTGATCTTCGGGGCTTCTTCTAAGGCATTTGTTTATTTCCAGTTTTAGCATGAAAATATTCTTAATAAAGTCCTTTACATTTTTCCTTATCGCTCTTTCCATTATTTCATTGATTCTTATTCAATATGGAGGATATGTCGATTATTTTTACATAAAATTTACCAGTCCAAAAGCAAAATCAATGATTCTTGGGGACTCAAGAAGCTTCCAAGGAATCCAACCGTCACTAATAAATTCGTACTTTAAAAATAAAGAATTCTCCCTCCCGATTTTGAATTATAGCTTCACGATTGCGCAAATGTCTTACGGAGAAATATGGAATGAAAGTATAAAAAGGAAACTTGACACTACTACGAGGAACGGGTTATTTATTTTGACTGTAACTCCATGGATGTTATCAAAGAGGGAATCAGATGATGAGGAAAAGAAGATCTTTTTTGAAAGGGATGAACCGCCCAATAACATGACATGTGTGACCCTAAACCCAAATTTTGAGTATTTCGTCAAGAATTTGACGTATTTTCATTTCAGGTCTGTTTTTCGAAAGACCTCAGAAGTGCATAAAGATGGTTGGTTGGAAGAAAGTAATTTAACAAAAGATCAAGGAACATTAAATGCTTGGAAGCAGAATCAGATAAAGACGCATTTAGGCTTTTCTCGCAAATGGCAGCCTTCGAGATATCGATTGAGCGAATTGGATAAATTGGTGAAATATCTAAATAACTATGGGAGTGTATTTATTGTCAGAATGCCCATCGACACTATAATAATTGAAATAGAAAACAATTATTGGAAAGGTTTTGATGACGAGATAAGTGAATTATCAATGAACAATAGGGCTAAATATATCAATTTTGCGAAGGGGGAAGAGAAATACAGAACTTACGATGGAAATCATATTGATAAATACGGCGGTGTGCAATTTGCAAAGGACTTGTGCGATTCAATCTCTTCAAAAACCAGTAACTGAATGTTTAAATTGTGAGTAACATTTCTTTTTCATCGACCAATCAGATCAAAATTGAGGCGTTGCTATCATATTCCACGATTATTATTACCAATGTCATCATTGTACTTACGACACTTATAAATCACGTGCTTACGTTATTGCTTACCGATGTTCTGATTGGCAATTTTGACATCCCCCACAAAGATAGATTTTGTTCAGATTCACCAATGGGAGAGTCAATTTGTTGAATAATAGAAAAGGAAATATTATGACAAGAACCATACAAACTGAGATTCTTGATACCACGATCAGGGATGGTAGTTATGCAGTGAATTTTAAGTTTACTTGCACAGATGTTAAAAATATTGTTGCAAAGCTGGTTAAGCTCGGCGTAAAATATATTGAGATAGGTCATGGTTTTGGTTTGAACGCAAGTTCTCCAGAACGAGGCATTTCTCTGTTCTCTGACGTTGAATATATAGATGCTGCTAGGGAATGTTCACAAGACAAAAAACTTGGTATGTTCTGTATACCAGGAATTGCTCGTTTTGAAGATTTAAAAATGGCCAAGGAACATGGCATCTCTTTCGTGAGAATTGGCGTAACAGTTGAAAAAGTATCTACGGCAATTGAATATATTGAGGTTGCAAAAAGTATTGGTTTAACTATTATGGTAAACTTTATGAAGAGTTACGCTTCTACACCAGAAGCGTTTTCTGATAGTACCAAGATTGCGTGCGAACATGGTGCAGATTTTGCTTATCTAGTAGATTCTGCTGGTTGTATGTTGCCAGAGGAAATTGAGCAGTTCCATAATGCTACAAAGGAGAAATGTCCTGATGCCTGTCTCGGATTTCATGGTCATAACAATCTCGGAATGTCAGTACCTAATAGTCTAAAGTGTGTGGAGCTTGGATTCGCACTTGTTGATACTTCGTTTCAGGGGCTGGGAAGAAGCATCGGAAACACTCCTATGGAAATGTATGTGATGGCATTAAAGAGAAAGTATGGAAATAATGCTATTGACATGGATATTCCACGTCTTCTTGAATATGGATATGTTGCGTTGAAGGATATTTCCAACCGAAATTTGAATAATCCTTTAGATCTGATTTGCGGTTACACGGGATTTCATTCAAGTTATATAAAAGATATTTATCAGTGCTGCAACAAAGTTGGAGTTGACCCATTGCGATTAATCATGGCATATACTTTGATAGACAAGGTAAATATGGATACGGAGAAGCTTTATGAGATTGCCCAGAGTCTACCCGATGACGACAGTGCAGATGAACATCCATATAGCTTTAGAAACTATTTTTCAATCAATTACGGTGCATAGTAACATTTAGATTGGTTTGATATGGATGGAATAATTCTTAAAGATATAAGAGTTATAAAAACTCGTGTGGAATTTCAGTTTAAGACAACTGGTATTCTGCAGAAGTATTTCACTGCAGACACAATGTTCATAGACTATCAGGAGGATATGTCCGAGGTGCCAGAGTCAATTCTTGTGATTCCTTTTGTCGCAAGTTTTCTCCCTCTTATGTGGCTGACAAATACCGTTATGTGGGTGACAGAAATTGATCGCACTTTTTATGATTCTGTTTCTAAGATCAAAGACGCTTATCAGCGCTTGTACTATCATTATGACCTTAAGGGCAATCTTGTTGCCGCAAGATTGGTGGAAAATGCGTTCGAGGTAGAGCGTCCGACGATGCTCTTATATAGCGGAGGTTTGGATGCAAGCGCAAGTTATATTCGAATAAAAGAGACAAATCCTCTTCTGTTCAATATCCAAGGATGGTATAAACATAGAGGGGATACGGATGTTGCTGCAGATGCTGATATTAGAGACATCGGTGCATTTGCTAAAACAGAAAATCTGGACTTTACATTTGCTAAGTCTAATTTTGCGGTGGTCGTGAATGATACTGTGTTCAACAAGAATTTACAGAAAAAATTGACAGACTCCTGGTGGCACGGATTCCAGCATTCAATGAGTTTCATCTCTATTTCGATTCCACTTGCTTATTTGAAGAAGATACGCAACATCTATATCGCAAGTTCAGTCCCATTGGGAGAATATTGTATGTGTGCTTCGCATGTTACAACTGATAGTGAATTTAAGTTTGCACTAGTAGGTGGATGTATCCATGACGGGTCGGAGTTAAGTCGTCAGGATAAGGTGCATATTGTGATAAACTATCAGAAATCCTTAAATAGGCCTTATTCTATGCGAGTCTGCTCGTTCAATGACCATAATTGTTGCGAATGTGAGAAATGCTTCCGCACAATTCTGGGCATTGTAGCAGAAGGGAGAAATATTAAGGATTTCGGTTTCAATATAAATGGCTCATTAAAACAACATTGGATTAAAGTGCTCGATAAAAAGGCGGGTTTAATGAGCTTTGCATCAGAGAAGGTACTTCATTGGCCATACATAAGGCAAAGAATGAAGGAGAACTATGATATAATAGAAGATAAAGATTTTGTTGACTGGTTCTTTACCTTCGATTTTGATAAGGCTAAGAAAGATGGTGTAATGAAGTATTATCGTCAAAATTTCTTCTCTATCGTAAAACGTAAACTTCATTTGTAAATCAGACTTGTCCGAATAACATACTGCCCGCAAGAGTGTGTAAAAAGTCCCGTGTACATGTCGTGATCGCCTCTTAGAGGTTTCCGTCCAACCGTTCTTTGAAAAAGAACGAAAGCTGTGGAATGACCGGCGCCCGGTTCTGGAGTGAGCTGGTCCACTTCCTGGCAATGTTCTTGTGTGCCAGGAACAGAATTCTTGTCACCGCTTCGTCATTCGGGAAAAGTGACTTCGACTTTGTGCCTTTTCTGAACTGGCGATGCAGCGCTTCAACGGCATTCGTCGTGGTTCGATCCACTGGCTGCGCTACCCAAATTATAAGACAAAAACGTCAAATCAATCAAATAACAAGACCATAGCCAGGAATACGGTGATGCAGTAAATGTCAAATCAATCAAATGACAAGACCATAGCCAAGAATACGGTGATGCTGTATATCCGCATGCTGATGAGCATTGTGGTCAGCTTATACACCTCGCGTGTAGTGCTGCAGACACTCGGAGTAAAGGACTTTGGCATCTATGGCGTAGTGGGAGGCGTAGTGAGCATGTTCTCCTTCCTCAATGGCACTATGTCAGGAGCCACTTCTCGTTTTCTGATGTTCGAGATGGGCAAGGGCAACTTTCAGAAGTTGCGTGATTCTTTCGTTTCTGCAATGACCATTCACATTGGAATTGCGTTGGCAGTATTTTTCTTATCAGAAACAGTAGGCCTTTGGTTCCTCTCCAACAAGCTTGTGATACCTGAGGAACGCATGTTTGCAGCGCACATCGTTTTCCAGTGTAGTATATTGGGTATGTTCGTAACCGTTACGCAGGTTCCCTATGACTCCGCCATCATTGCTCATGAGAGGATGGACGTATATGCTTATATAGAGTTACTCAATGTGTTCCTCAGACTCGGTACCGTCTATCTGCTCCTCATCGGCAACTTTGATAAGTTGATACTTTATGCAGCACTCAATCTCAGTGTCAATATCGTGGTTGCAATGACCTATCGCATTTATTGCTTGAAGCATTATGAAGAAAGTCACCTGCGTTGGGGGTGGCATAAAGACATATTGAAGGAGATGACATCTTATTCGGTGTATAATCTATTGGGAAACTTTGGATATGTGTTTAACCAGCAAGGTATAAACTTCTCGCTCAATATGTTCTTTGGCGTTGTGCTCAATGCTGCAAGTTCAATAGCAACAACGGTCAGTGGAGTTGTTCAGGGATTTGTATCGGCTGTTATTACTGCATTCCGTCCGCCCATCACCAAGTC
>Ga0335082_10006123_pt1 | contig 13144 bp, 8 predicted proteins | sample Lox_Sample_41_FD_206718 | JGI IMG/M metagenome (GOLD analysis project Ga0335082, IMG submission 206718) | Soil microbial communities from Loxahatchee National Wildlife Refuge, Florida, United States - Lox_Sample_4.1 | ecosystem: Environmental > Terrestrial > Soil > Wetlands | place: USA: Florida... | reverse complement strand
AACGTACGACGCGCTGCGTACCTACCGGCGACCGTTCCGAAATGCCGGTGAAGATCGCAGAGCGATGTTGTCGTGGCCTCGCTGCCTCCCGATCGACGGCGAGCCGGCGGATGTGGTCGAAGGCGTGAGCGAGAACGGACGTTGGTTGGCGGAAAGCGATGTGGCCAAGTTGTTCATCAATGGTGAACCAGGTACGCTGGCCCGCGGCCGCTTGCGCGAGATGATCCGCCGCTGGCATAACCAGATCGAAATCACCGTCAAAGGCCGAAAATTGTTGCAGGAGGACAGCCCCAACGAGATTGGGGCAGCTATCGCGGATTTCGTTCAGCGGGTGAGAGGGCTTGGGAATTGACTTGCCGTTGGCCGCGACCGCTTAACTCGGCTCAATTTACCTTCGAATTATCGGCTGTACGGACAGTGTCCATTCAGACGAAGAGTCGCCGTTCCGTCCTTGTGCCGCGACTTGGTGGAGTTCTTCAACAGCACGGGTTGGGCGTTAGAACTAACCCGCTGGCGCGGCGGACGCTACCGCGTACGGCGGGCCCATCATTTTTGGAGTAGGTGACATAGTGTGGGTCACAGAGAAAGGAGATTTCTGTGACCTCACTACGCCAACGCGTGCTGGACGAGCTCCAGCGCCGCAACTACTCGCCAGCCACGACTCGCGGCTACATCCTCGCCATCAAACAGTTCGCGGACTACTTCGGAAAATCGCCTGAACGAATGGGCGGCGACGAGATCCGTCAGTTTGAAACGTACTTACTTCGCGATAAGAAGCTTGCCCCCGGCACGGTCGAAGGACGCATGTCGGCCCTGCGTTTTCTCTACAAGAAGACACTGAAGCGACGAGACATCGCCTACGATGACTTGGTCTTTCCGAAGACTCCCCGAAAACTGCCGGTCGTGCTGAGTCCTGAAGAAGTCAGCCGCATGATCGAGGCGGCTCCGAACCTCATGCATCGCACCATCCTCATGGTTCTCTATGCCACGGGCATTCGCCGCACGGAGGCATCCCTTCTCAAGGTGAGCGACGTGGACAGCGAACGGATGGTAATCCATGTTCGCCAGGGCAAAGGTTCCCGAGATCGTGATGTGCCCATGACAACGAAACTGCTCGCTGCTTTACGTGAGTACTGGCGATGGAAGCGGCCCAAGGATTATCTGTTTCCCAGCACGGAAGGACAGCGTGGAATCGAGCAGCCCATCTCCGATCACACCATCTGGTACATCTGCAGCGAAGCCGCGAAACGCGCCGGAATCAAGAAGAGGATTGGCGCACATACACTCCGCCACAGCTTCGCGACAACCTTGATGGAATCAGGAACCGACCTGCGGACGATCCAGCTTCTGATGGGCCATGCGCACCTGGAACATACCACTCGGTATCTCCACATGTCGCAGCGCCACCTGCATGCCGCACCGAACCCACTGGATCGGATCACCGCCAGCAGCCAACGCTTTTCACGAAAGCGGCCGGACGACTATCAGGCATGACACGACCACCCTGGGAGGTGGCCGATATCATCCGCAGGGCAGGCGACAAGTTCTTCGAACGTTATCGCGATTCGCTCAGTTGGACCCAGCTCAAAGTGCTGCGCGCCATCGCGCGTTGCCGCACCGCCGCACTCGGTGGCCATCGCGATCAATGCGTTCGCTGCGGGCATCAGGCCATCTCTTACAACTCTTGCCGAAACCGGCACTGTCCAAAGTGCCAGACCAACGCCAGGGAGAAATGGTTGTGCGCCCGGCGACGGGAACTGTTGCCGGTTGGGTATTTTCACCTGGTCTTCAGCGTGCCGCACGCCCTGGTCCCTTTGATCTGGCAAAACAAGCGGTATCTATTCGGGCTGTTGTTCGATGCCAGTGCCGCAACCCTGCTGGAAGTTGCGGTCGATCCGGCTCGCCTCGGTGCCGAGATCGGTTTCCTCAGCATTCTGCACACCTGGGGACAGACTCTGCAGCGACACCCGCACATTCACTGTGTCGTACCCGGTGGGGGACTGTCGCCTGATCACTCGCGGTGGATTAGCTCGGCGCCGCAGTTCTTTTTACCGGTGAGAGTACTCAGCCGCGTTTTCCGCGGGAAGTTTGTGGCCGGATTACGGCGGGCTTTTCAGAGGAAGCAACTTGTCTTCTTTGGCCAGTGTCAGTCGCTGGCGAATGAGAAGGCATTCGCAGCCTTCTTGCGCATTCTGTTTCGGGAAGACTGGGTCGTTTATGCCAAGGCTCCCTTTGGCGGCCCAGAGCACGTGCTTCAGTACCTGGCCCGCTATACCCATCGAGTGGCCATCTCGAACCATCGGCTTCTATCGGTGGATGGCGATCACGTCACCTTTCATTGGAAGGACTACGCGCATCACAGTACGTGCCGTGCCATGACCCTGACGTTAGAAGAGTTCCTGCGTCGGTTCTTGCAGCATGTTCTGCCCAAGGGTCTCCCACGCATCCGCTACTTTGGCTGGCTCGCTAATCGTCGGCGCAGCGAGTCGCTGCCGCTTTGCGGCAGCTTACTAGCGGTCGCACCGCCGCCTGCCGAACCGACCCCCGTTGCAACCGGTGTTTGGCACTGTCCAGTCTGCGGTAGCCCAATGCGCGTTGTGGAGTTGCTAACCGCCGCCCAGATCCAGCAAGAACAAGGGCACCGGGTCTATATCCTTGATAGCTCCTAACCAGGCGGTCCCCTTGACGAGAAGCATGCGCGCTTCGGCGTGCGTACGATACGTGTGCCTTGGCAGGCGAAAACTCTCGTTCCAACCGTCAGAGGAGGGTCTCAACTCGGCATATCCGCTTTCCTCCCAATCGGCTCCGCCGGATTCGCCTCAACCAACCAACCCTTCTACCCGCCTTCGACGCTTTCACCCACATTCAAAACCCATAACCTGAGGGCCCACGCACCCCTGGTGCCAGCGGCTTCCTTCTAACGCCCTTATCGAAAGCGCCCCGGCATTACGCTGAGGCGCTCCCTTGGTCTTTTCACGCCGGGGCACTTCCGATAATGCCCTAGCGTTTCCCGTCAACCTGACGTAGGTGGACTTCGCGAGCGGCCCGGCGAAGCTTCCCCGAACCCCGTTTGGGGCCAGTGTGCCGAGCGAACGCTACGCGGAGCGTTTTGTCCGGTTCAGATAGGTTACGGAACGGTCTGTTAGAGCCCTAGCAATTTTGCGTCAGTTATCACGCTCCAAACTTTCTCTTGGCGCAAAAGAAGAGCCGCCCAGACATCGGGCGGCTGGAATCATCTTGATTGGTAAGCCGAGTCCACTACGAGTTTTGTCGACCCAGCGTAAAGACTCAGGGCAACTGGACCGCATATGCGTAATCGGTGTCATCGATGCGGTACAATCCCGTGACAATTCTGCTATCGTTCACGTTATTCGCGAGGCTGAGGGTCCCTGGGAAGCCAAGTTGACGAACAAAAGTGGGGTCCTTCGTACTCCATTGCGCAGCCAGCATGTTCCAATCCGAATCGAAGGCGAAGCCCACGAGGTCACCCGCATCGTTGATGCCCTCTGCAGAGCCCCCATTCGTCGAGCCCGGCAGACTCGGGAGAAGAACCAACTTATAAACCGTCCTCTGACGGTCGACTGGCTTCCACAGCGCGGCAGAGAAACTGTTCCAGTCGGACGAGTCGACATCGCCGGCGACTTCACCCTGGTCGTTGATAGCGCCGGCCTCGACGTTGGGGTACTCCGAAGAACCGGGAATCTGTACGATCTTCCAGCCCTTTCCGTTTGAGAGGGGATTCCAGATGACGCCAATACCCGTTTCGGGATCTGAATCGTCCCAAGCCATGCCGCTGAGCTGACCAAAATCATTCACCCCATACACCATCCAGTGGTGAAATCCTTCAAAACCGCTCGTATCGAGCGCTCGGATCTTCCAGACGATCATCCACCCATCCGGCGTCCATCTCATCGTCGGCGTCCAAACCACGGGCAGCGAGCTCCCGCTGTTATCAGAGCTGTCGCCGCTCCAGCCTACGATCAGGGTTCCGAGTTTGTTCACCCGCTCGGCGACGCTAAAGTTGTAACCGAGGGCTGAAAGGGCTCCGAGGTCGATCCTGCCCGATTTCTTTGCCCAGGCGAAGGCGTGTACATAGCCATCGTCGGTCGCAGCCGAACCCACAATCGTTCCGGTATCGGCGATTGCCGGCCAGAGAAACCATCCCGCATAAGCATTGATTGCGCCTAAATCGGACCATTGCGGAGCACGAGGGCCGAACAGCTGAATCGTAAACAGGTGGGTCGCACTGTCGGAGTCGGTGTCACCTTCTGCCACCGCGACGCCAAAGTCGTTGGCGCCTCCAACGTCAGCCCAGGTACCCCCGGGGTATGTGCCAAGGTCCCACACCTTGGTGTGGTGGAGTGCGGCCATTTCCGTGCCGGCGCTCGAGTGAATTGCGGTATCGCTCTTGTTTGGGATTCCAATCCAGTGGCGATGGCCGGAAATGGGATGTTTGCTGAAGCGCGGCACACTCGTCTGCTGCGCCCATGCCACCGACGCCAAACATGCGAAGAGCATCAAAACCAGGATACTGATGCGTCTCATGACCAGACCTCCATGAAATGAACCTTTGGTTAGGAGCGGACGGCGACATCTGATTAGCCGGTGTAACCATTCGCTTGGTTTCGAATGTTGTTGTGTTTCACGCATGAAGGAACGGACTCAGTTCCTCTTCAACGATGCGCGACGATCCAGTCCAGGATCGGTTTCCAGACCAGCGTTTCGGCGTGTGTGGCGAAGAGGGTGTCAACATGCCCGAAGTCCTGTTGGCGCTGGTCATCAGACTGCATCTGTACGATGGACTTCGTCACATCGGTGCTGGCTGTGAGTGTTGTGGTGTAAAAACCTTTCTCTCCAAATCCACCCGCAGCACCGGCGAAAAGAATCGGAATCGTGATCTGCCCAAGATGCTCGGTGAAGGGCGACTTGCCCTTGCCACAAAACATAGTGTCCCCGTCGAGATCAGCCCGCATGGGAAAGTGCGGCGGGATGTTGCCAAGCAGGTCAATCCAGGCCCTGTCCTCGGAGTATCGCAAGTGGCTGGGGATTCCGTTTTCGTCGAGGTAACCGCCAATAAAGTGCCAGAACTGCCCGTTGAGCAGCTCGGTACTGGTGCCGAAGAACAGCGCCGCCTGGTAGTTGGTCATGCCTGGAAGGTTTTCCGACGAATCGTTCGGCGCATTGATGGCCAGGTCGCTCAACTGCTTCAGGAATACACCGGTGTCATCGTCGTAAGTGCCGGCATCGAGTTTTGCCTGGTCGGTAGCGGCAAAGCCGCAGTAAACATCACGGTCTGCCTGCTCTTTAAGCTTCATTCCCACGTCGAGAATAACCATCCCCTTTATGCTGCGCAGGCCACGAGGCATCTGCGACTCAGCGCCAGCCAACGGATACGCCATCGTTCCTCCATAGCTGAAGCCAAGGACCTCGATCGGGCCTCCGCCCTGGCCGGTGGTGGCCCGCAACAAGCGCGCTAGGTAGAGAGCAATCTGAACATGCTGGATGTCCTTTGCCATCCCCCAGTTCTTCATAAAGGCGAAGTCCGTTGTGTCTGCCGGAACCAGCGACCAGGCATAATCCATGCCCCAGACGTCGATGTTGTTCTTCGCCAGGAAGACCACAATGGAGTGATCCCACGGAATAACCTGCGAGATCAGAGACGCTATAAAAATCGCCTCGAAGTAGTTCGGCGATCCGGGGAGCAACAGGATGCCGTTCACGGTTTGAATTGGCCGGTACGCGCTCCTCTCCCTGACGATGCGGTGCAACCGGATCATGTCGAACTTCCCGGGGCCTACCCGCACATCGAAGGTGTAGTGGGCTAAGTCCTCGCCTAGCACACTGCGGTCCGCAGGTTGAACGAACGCGTTATTCGGCAATGGGACGGGTGCTGCGGGATTGACACCAAAACTCTTTGCCGACGCGGAAGCCGCCAGCGAAAGGCTGACTATGACTACCATCCAGCGTATGAAGCTGTTCATTTCGTGCCTCCTTTCGAACGATTCCTTTAGTTCGAGTGCTGCCATCTCGTTCTCTAGAGACAGCTATCTCACCTTCCGAGGGACTCCACAATGAACAGCGTCTGACCATTGCATGATTTTTGCGCAATGAAGCTTGGAAGGGTCCTGTCCTGCAACGGCTGACAACAGCGTAATTGTCTTTTTCTCAGCGGTTTATACTGGATTTGCGGTCAAGGAATGCGCCATGCCGGCTCCCGCCCAATCGCCGCGGCCAATTCGCTTTGGCAGATATGAATTGGACTTGACCTCGGGCGAACTCCGCAAAGATGGCCAGAAGCTTCCCCTCCCGCCGAAAGCCTTTGCCGTCCTCAAGGCCCTAGTGGAACGCCCGGGTGAAGTGATGACCCGCGAGGAGTTGCGCACGAAACTGTGGCCAGCCGATACCTTCGTTGAGTTCGACGATAGCTTGAACCATGCGGTCAAAAAGCTCCGGCTGGCGCTGGGAGACTCGGCCGAGGACCCTCAATTCATCGAAACCCTGCCCCGCTTTGGCTACCGGTTCGTCGCCCCGGCACTTCGCGCAATAGCAGCGGAGCCGGTGCTCGGGTCGCTGGCCGTGCTGCCACTGGCAAACCTTTCCGGCGATCCGGCACAGGAATACCTTGCCGACGGCATGACCGACGCCCTGATCACCGACCTCGCGAAGATCCGGGAGTTGAAGGTCACTTCTCGCACCTCGATGATGCAGTACAAGGGAGCAACGAAGTCATTACCGCAGATTGCACGCGAGTTGGGTGTTGAAGGGGTGATCGAAGGGTCGGTTCAGCGCTCGGATGACCAGTTGCGGGTCACGGTACAACTGGTCCGGGCTGCTACCGATACTCATTTGTGGGCGGAGAGTTATCAGCGCACGTTTCGCGATGTCCTGAACTTGCAAGGGGAGATCGCGATGGCTGTAGCGCGCGAGATCAAAGTCGCGCTTACCTCTGAAGAATGCGAGCGCCTGGCCCGCATTCGCCCGGTCAAGCCTGAGGCCTACGAAGCCTACCTTCGCGGTCTGTCACACTGGTATCGCATCTCTCGCGGCCACCTCGACGCGGCTCTGGAGTATTTTGAGTTGGCCCTGCAGAAGGATCCGGAGTACGCGCTTGCCTATGTGGGCATCGCCAACGTCTGGATCCTACGCGGGGATGCCGGATCCATGGCAACCGGCCGGGCCTTCGCGAGAGCGCGAGAGGCCGTCACAAGGGCCTTGGCACTCGACGACTCCATTGCCGAAGCACACATCGCTCTCGCCAACATCGTTAGCCTTTACGACCATGACTGGTCCGCCGCCGAGCGGGAGTTTCGGCGTGGCATCGAACTCAATCCCAACAGTGCAGATGGCCATTTCATGTACGCCGACTTCCTGATCTGGATGAAACGTGTGGAACAATGGGAAACAGAGATTCAGCGAGTGCTGGAATTAGACCCTATCAATCACTTTTTCCAGTGTTTCTACGGCTGGCACCTGTTGTACTTACAACGCTATGACGAGGCCATTTCGCAGCTTCATAAAGCTCTTGCGATCGAACCGGATTTTTCCTCGACGCACATGGCGCTTTGGGGAGCCTACTACAAGATGGGAATGTTGCAGGACGCCCAAGCTGAAGCCCAGAAGTTCTTTGCGGTACTGGGAGACCATGAGGTACAGCGCGCTCTCATGCGCGGATATGCCGAAGGTGGCTACGCCAGAGCAATGCATTCGGCTGCGGAAGTGTTGGCCATGTGCTCCAGGCAGAGCTATGTTCCGAGTGTGCGCATTGCGCGACTGTTTGCTCATGCCGAAGACAACGATCAGGCACTGCAATGGCTGCAAACGGCCTATGAGCAACATGAAACCACCTTGGTTCATCTAGCCGTGGCTTGGGACTGGGATGTCCTGCGCGCCGACCCGCGCTTCCAGGCTCTGCTGTTTCGTGTCGGTTTGACGCCTTGAGCGGCTACGGGCGTCTGATCGACTGCAAACGACTGTTGACGATTGGGCGGCCACTTGGAAGGAATCCAGGTTGACGGGTTGTCGGCGTTCCGTCCTTGTGGCCGCGACCTGGTGGAGTTCTTCAACAGCACGGGTTGGGTGTTTTACTTCCAAGTGGCGGTGCCAATGCGGTGGCCGGATGGTGGCCGACTTCGCGGGAGTAATCTCCCACATGCCGGTTTGGGGCCAACTTCGTGTCGGCAAACCACAGATCCACAATCATTGGTTGGCTCTCCGGAGGCTTCTTTTCTAACGGGATCTGTAGGGTTTCACATTGGGGGAATAGTGAACCTAGCGGGCGGCCTCGGGCCGCCACAGTCACAAAGGGCCTGCATACTCGTTTGTCGCTTGCGGTGAGAAGTGAAAGAGCGAGTCATACGGTTGCAGTTGGCCAACATCGGGGATAGGGTTGGCTGCAAGCCTTTTTCCGCTTATCCTTCTAATCACGAAAAGGTCGCAGTCTGATTGCGACCAAGGTAGCATGATGTGAGTGAGCTGTGGCATTGGCAGAACTCAGGCACGAGGGCTCACCGTGATAGCAGTCACTGACCAAAATCGATCCAGCCCGTCAATCTAGGATCGATGTACGTCTCGCGCTTGTCGGAGCCTGCCCTTATGAAATACACCTTTGAGCGACTGCTCTGGCCGAGTTTGTTCTTGCCCGGCGTTCTCTTATTAGCCTCCGGCTGCACAAACGGGGGGCACGCGGCAGACGCAGGCGCCTCAGCGGGGCTTCCGCCTGCGCCCGTAGTGGTGGCTAGTGTCGAGCAACGGGACATTCCGGTTCAGATCAAGGCCATAGGGAACGTCGAGGCGTATCAGACCGTACAAATCCGCTCCCAGGTCAACGGTCAAATCCAGAAAATATTCTTTAAAGAAGGCGAGGATGTGCACGAGGGCCAGAAGTTGTTTCAACTGGACAAGCGGCCTTTCCAGGCGGACCTCGAAAAAGCCATCGGCCAGATGAAACACGACCAGGCACAAGCGGAGAATTCGCGGATTCAGGCCGAACGATACTCCGGCCTGGAAAAGGAAGGCATTGTCTCCCACGAACAGGCTGGCCAGTTGAATGCCCAGGCAAAGGCCGATGCGTCTGCGGTGGACGCAGACAAGGCTGCCATCGACGCTGCTCGCGTGCAACTGCAGTACACCGATATCGTTGCTCCCATCAATGCACGCGCGGGAACGTTAATGATTAATCTGGGCAATCTGGTGAAGGCGAACGATACGCCGTATCTGGTGCAGTTGAACCAGGTCACCCCCATCTACGTCACCTTTTTTGTGCCTGAATCGAATCTGGACCGGGTACGACAGCGCTTTTCCCCTGGCCAGCTCAACGTTCTGGCTTATCCCAAGGGACAGTCGGATGGTCCCGCTGAAGGTCGGTTGACCTTCATTGACAACGGCGTAGATACGACGACTGGCATGTTCAAGTTAAAAGCCACCTTTCCGAACAAGGACCGCCGGTTGTGGCCAGGGCAATTTGTGGACGTTGCCTTGGAACTTTCAACCCAGAAGAATGCCGTGGTGGTCCCGACGAAAGCGATTCAAACCGGACAACAAGGCGAATACGTCTATGTCGTGCGGGCGGACAGCACGGCCGAATCGCGGCCCGTGAAGACGGTGGGGGTGTATCAGAATCTCACTGTAATTTCGGAGGGGTTGAAAGCCGGCGAGAGCGTGATTGTGAACGGTCAGTTGCGCGTGGCTCCGAATGCAAAAGTCGTAGTGCAGAGCACCCTGCGTGGAGCCCAAACAGATTCAGCTGCTGCGAGCGGACCCGGCGGAGGCGGCCTGTGAATATCTCCGAGATCTTTATCCACCGGCCCATTATGACCACGTTAGTCATGGCCGCCATATTGATCTTCGGCATCTTCGCTTATCAACTGCTGCCTGTCAGCGACTTGCCGAACGTTGACTTTCCTACGATTTTGGTGAGCGCCTCCCTGCCGGGCGCGAGCCCGGATACGATGGCCTCTTCGGTCGCCACGCCGCTGGAAAAGCAGTTCTCGACGATCGCCGGCATTGATTCGATGACGTCCACGAATTCGCTTGGCCTCACCAATATCACCATCCAGTTCAACCTCAACCGCAGCCTTGATGGCGCAGCCCTGGATGTTCAGGCAGCCATTACTGCGGCCGGAGGCCAATTGCCTCCGCAGATGCCGACACCACCGACCTTCCAGAAAGTGAATCCGGCCGATTCGCCCATCCTGTATCTGGCGTTGAGTTCGCCGACCATGAAGCTGTCCGACATCGACGAGGCCGCGGAGACCACCATCGCGCAAAACGTCTCCATGGTGAACGGGGTCGCACAGGTCCAGGTTTATGGAGCGCAGAAATACGCGATGCGGGCGCAGCTCGATCCGAGCGCACTGGCTTCACGCCAGATTGGGATCGACGAAGTCAGTACCGCGCTGCAATCGGGAAACACCAACCTTCCCACCGGCACACTGTACGGCCAGAACCATACATTCACCATCCTGGCCAACGGACAGCGGATGAATGCTTTGCAGTTTGCGCCAATGGTGGTGGCTTATCGGAATGGTTCGCCGGTTCGCTTGAACGAGTTGGGCCGGGTAATTGACAGCGTACAGAACGACAAAACGGCAAGCTGGTTCAACGGAACTCGGGCCATCGTGCTGGCGATTCAAAAGCAACCGGGCACCAATACCGTTGCCGTCGTAGACAGCATCAGAAAGCTGCTGCCCAGATTGGAACAACACATTCCTGCGGCAGTCCGCATCGACACGCTTTATGACCGCTCTGTTTCCATTCGTGCCTCGGTCAACGATGTGAAATTCACCCTTTTGCTGACCATCGCTCTGGTCGTCATGGTGATCTTCGTCTTCCTGCGGAATGTTTCCGCCACCATCATCCCGTCTCTCGCTCTCCCCATGTCCATCGTCGGTACATTTTCGATCATGTACCTGCTGGGTTACAGCATCGACAATCTTTCCCTGATGGCATTGACGTTATCCGTCGGTTTCGTTGTGGACGATGCAATTGTCATGTTGGAGAACATTGTCCGCCACATGGAGATGGGTAAACGGCCACTGCAGGCCGCGATGGATGGCGCCGGCGAGATTGGCTTCACCATCCTCTCGATGACGCTGTCACTGGCCGCTGTGTTCATTCCGCTGCTGTTCATGGGTGGAATCATCGGACGTTTGCTGCATGAATTCGCCGTCACGATCGGCGCCGCGATCCTGGTTTCGGGATTCGTATCGCTAACGCTGACTCCGATGCTCTGCAGCCGGTTCCTGCGTCACCAGGAGGAGTCAGGCCACGGACGCCTCTTCAATTTGGGCGAGCGGGTCTTCCTGGCTTGGTTGCGCGGTTACAACCGGAGTCTGAAAGCCGTCTTGCAGCACAAGTTTGCAACACTGATGGTGTCTTTCGTTTTGATCGGGCTGACGGTTTATTTGTTCACGATCTCGAAGACCGGATTCATTCCGGACGAAGATCAAGGCCTTGTCTTTGCTTTCACTGAAGCGCAACAGGGGATTGCATTCCAGGACATGATGCAGTTGCAGCAGAAGGTGGCTGATGTCGTCCGCTTTGATCCCAGCGTGATGAACACCATGTCATCGATTGGCAATCCTATCAATCAAGGCCGCATCTTCTTTCGATTGAAGGACAAGAAGGATCGCGTTAACCACATGAGCGCGCTGGAGGTGATACAAGAACTTCGTCCGAAGGTTTCGCAGATTCCTGGCCTGAATGTTTTCATGCAGATTCCGCCTACCATCCGCATCGGCGGATCTCTGACAAAATCACAATATCAATACACCCTGCAATCACCCGACACGGCACAGCTTTACCAGGATGCGCCCAAGCTGCAGAATGCTCTGCGCGCCCTTCCGCAATTGCAGGACGTCACCAGCGACCTGCAGGTGAACAATCCGCAGCTCACCGTAGAAGTCGACCATGACAAGGCTTACGCGCTTGGATTGACCCCGGCGCAGGTTTCCGATGCTCTCTACTCGGCGTATGGTACACGCCAGATCAGCACGATCTACACGCCCAACAATGAGTACTACGTCATCATCGAATTACTGCCTGAATTCCAAAACAGCCCTGACAAGCTCTCCCTTCTCTACGTCCGTTCCAGCGCAGGGAAGATGATTCCACTCGACACGGTCGCGAAACTGGTGCCTTCCGTCGGTCCCCTCACGGTAAATCACCTGGGCCAGTTGCCTGCAGCAACCATCAGCTTCAATCTAAAGCCAGGAACAGCGTTGGGCGACGCCACACAGCTAGTCGATCGTGAGGCGTTGCGAGTGCTTCCCGGGGATATCCAAGGCACGTTTCAGGGAACTGCTCAAGCGTTCAGAAACTCGTTTACCGGCATGGGCCTGTTGCTGCTGGGGGCGATTCTGGTCATCTACATCATTCTCGGAATTCTATATGAGAGCTTCATTCATCCCCTGACAATTCTTTCCGGGTTACCTTCCGCCGGTGTCGGCGCGCTGCTGACTCTCAGGCTCTTTCACCAGGAACTGAATCTTTACTCGTTCGTCGGCATTATTATGCTGATCGGCATCGTGAAGAAGAATGCCATCATGATGATTGACTTCGCGTTGGAGGCGGAGCGGATCCAGGGAAAGAGCCCGGAAGAATCCATCTATGAAGGCGCGCTTATCCGGTTCCGTCCCATCATGATGACCACCATGGCGGCGCTGATGGGAACGCTGCCTATCGCAATTGGCTTTGGAGCGGGCGCAGATTCGCGACGGGGGTTGGGCCTGGCGGTAGTTGGAGGCCTGCTCTTTTCGCAGATCGTAACGCTCTACATCACGCCGGTTTACTACGTGTACCTCGACAAGCTGCAGGCAAAGTTCCGGAAGCGGCGTGGTCGACGAAAGGCTGAGGCCACTACGGAAGATCGGCTCAACGAGATAGCTTTAGCGGGACGTGACCACTAAGGATTCGCGCTCATCTTCAAGGAATTGCAGATGCGAATGAAGACAAGAAGTCGCGCGACGGGTACTAGCCTCATCCAATCTCCGTTAGAGACCGAAGAACCGAACGCGCCCGACGATCGATTTATAGGGCCTCCTAGCCTGCATTATTCGTGAAGGCAGAGCGAGGGGTTATTGGCGTGGGGAGAATGCGGTGAAGACTCTTGTAGCTGCGTGAAGTTGTCTGCGTCGAGGGGCCGAAG
>Ga0335082_10006122_pt1 | contig 13145 bp, 12 predicted proteins | sample Lox_Sample_41_FD_206718 | JGI IMG/M metagenome (GOLD analysis project Ga0335082, IMG submission 206718) | Soil microbial communities from Loxahatchee National Wildlife Refuge, Florida, United States - Lox_Sample_4.1 | ecosystem: Environmental > Terrestrial > Soil > Wetlands | place: USA... | reverse complement strand
TTGACTTGCCCACGCCGGACGAACCGAGCAGAGCCACGGTCTGCCCTGGCTCGCAGTATCGAGAGAGTTCCTCCAAGCCATCTCCACGCAGAGCACTGACGGCGTGGATCGCGGTACCAACGGCAACTTCCTCAACCGCGTGAACGCTGGCTGCGGGATCTGCGCACAGATCGAGTTTGTTCAGGATCACTACCGGCGTGGCGCCACTATCCCAAGCCGCCGCCAGATAGCGTTCGATACGCCGTGGGCTGAAGTCGTTGTCCAGGCCGGAGACCAGGAACGCATAGTCCAGGTTGGCGGCGATTACCTGCTCGCGGTCGCCCTTCCCGGCGGCGCGGCGGGAGAACCGAGTAAGCCGCGGCAACACCGCCATGACCTGCGCCACATCTGTGTTTGATGGAATTCGGTTTGACGGAATGCGCAGGGCAACCCAATCCCCGGTCACCGGCAGTTGCTCGGGCGATGCCTCATAGCGAAGGCGCCCGGAGAGTTGCGCACGCATCTCGCCGACTTCGGTGGCAACCGTGTAGAGGTGGTTGAACTGTTGAATGACCCGGCCGGGGACCAGCCCGACAGAAGCATGCGCGGAAAACGCGGCTGCGAACCTTGGGTTCCAGCCCAGCAAGGCAAGCTGCATCTCTAATCTCCCTGAAGTTGCAGGATGGATTCATGCGCGCAGGTTCCCCCTGAAGAAAGGGAACGTTCCACACGCGCAGCGGGAGCGAAATTAGAGGATGGCAGTCATCAGTGGTGAGTTTAAGCGGTCATTGCGCGAGCGTCAATCACGGGAGAAACACAGTGGCATCAGCTCAACGCCACCAGGCGGATCATCCGCTCAGTGCCGTGCTTGAAGGATGCGGTTTCGCTCTTCCTCGACCGAGTGCGCGCCTTCCAAAGGCCGGGCGCGAGCACCATGGAAGAAGAGCAAGTGGACCAGGAACATCAGCACGAGCACGGCGCCGAAGGTGCAGACAATCGTTGCTCCAGTCGGCAAGTCGAGAAGCACAGAGAAATACACTCCCAATGCTGACACCAGAGTGCCCATGGTCCAGCCAATGGCCAGGCGCCGTCCGATCTTATCGGCAAAGAGCATCGCGCCGACCGAAGGCACGATCAGGTAGCAGAAGACAAGGAGTACGCCCGCGATCGCGACAGACGATGTGACGACGAAACCAAACGAAGCGTAGAAGAGGAAGTCCCAGAAGCGCACGTTGAGGCCGCGGGCTTCGGCTTCCGCTGCGTTGGTGGAAATCAGCAGGAACTTCTTGCGGAAGAAGTAGTGGAATACACCGATGACGCCATAGAGGATCGCCGTCTTAGCAACTTCCGCCTTGGAGACCACGATGATGTTGCCGACGAGCATGTCCTTCAAATGTTCGGTCTCACCCGTCGCCTTGCTCATGGCGAGGATCGCGGTCGCAGAGGCAACGGCATAGGCGATGCCGATAAACGCTTCCTGCGGAATGTGGCCGCGCCGCGTGCGCGCAAACGCGAAGACCCCGGCCCCGAGGAACGTGAATCCCAGACTGAGGAAGTAGGCTTCCCTGCCGTGTGGGTCCATGCCGATGAGGATGGCAATCGTGGCGCCGAGCGCAGCGATTTGTGCCAGCGCCAGGTCCACGAAGATCACACCGCGCTCCACCACGTGCACGCCAAGGTAGGCGTGAATTCCGGTCAGAATCAGGCTGGCAACAAATGGCCAGATCAAAAGGTCGAGAATGCTCATGGGTTTCCTCTAAGCGTCAATTCCCCTGAAACGCTTTCGCCAATAAAGCGATGTTGTAGTCGAACAACTGGAAGTATGTCGTCACTTCTTTGACGCCGCCGACTGATGGCAGATACTCGATAACCGTTCCGCCGGTTTCGCGCCCAATGGCATCCGGCGTTTTGCGATCAAAGTACGGCTCGACCATGATGACCTTCACGCCGTCGCGCTTCATCATGTTGATGACGTCGAGAGTATGGCTTGGCGTGGGCGGAATGCCGGGACGCGGCTCGACGAACCCGACTACATTCAACCCGAAGTGCTTGGCGAAGTTTGGCAGCGAGTTGTGATAGGTGACGACCTTGCGGCCACGGAAGGACTTGGTTTCGGCGTCCCATTTCTTCTCGGCTTCCGACAGACGGCGGTCGAAATCCTGGTAACGCTGCTGGAAATACGCCGCGTCTTCCGGATCCATTTCGCCCAGCTTGGCGGCGATACCTTTCGCGATGCGCCGCCCGTTGTCGGGATCGAGCCAGTAGTGCGGATTGCCGAGGGGATGCACATCGCCCATGGCGCGAGTGATCGAACCCTGCGGGATCTCCAGGATCTCGGCAAACTGCGAGGCGTCGAGATATCCGTTAGCCCCGACCTGAATGCGGGCATTGCCGCTCTGCGTGATCAGCGGTGGCAGCCAACCGATCTCCAACTGCAAGCCGACCACAACGAGCAGGTCGGCCTGGCGCAGCTTGAGCAGGAAGCTGGGCTTGGCCTCGACAAAGTGGGGATCCTGATATCCCTTGGCGATGGAGTCGACGTTGACGTGGTCGCCACCCACTTCCTGCACCAGGGAAGCAAGATCGGTAGTCGCGGTCACGACGTTGAGTTTCTTGGCAAATGCTGCGCCCGGGAGCATCAGGCTGACAGCCAACACAATCGCCAGAGCGCATTCAAATCGAGTAAGAAATCGCATCATGCCATCTCCTAGAAGGGGTGCGCGCCATGCGCTCCCAATGAGAAAAGTACCTGCACCAGCAGTTCGTTGGTCTTATGATCGCCGGCGTAGTCGGTGAATCGATACTGGCCACGAATCTGGCTGAACTCGCTCGGCCAGTAGGTAAGAATGACCGAGCCGCCCTTATCGGTAAGATTCGCTTCGCGCGCACGATCGGACCAGTCGTAGCGCCCGCCAAGGAACCATCGCCGTTTGAATTGATATTCGCCGGATGCGTACATGCCGAAGGCACGCTGTTCGAACGGATTCTGCTGGCGCTGGCTCCAGATGAACTCGCTGCGCGCCACGAAAGAATGATAGATCGCGCGGCGCAGTGGCTTCCAGCGGAGGGTGGCATCGATCCCGTAGAGACTCGTGATGAAATCCGATCCGAGCTCGTTGTGGCCGCGGGCGTAAGAAAGGCCGAGGTCGAGATTCGTCGATTCGGTCAGGTCCTTGTAGGCACGCAAGTGCGCGACGGTGCTCACATCGCTCTTGCTGTGGGACTGAAACACCAGTTCGTTGTCTTCGCCGGAATCGCCGCGAAAGACCTGGCCGGTTGCCTCGAGGAAAATGCTCTTGGGGAACGGGATGATGCGCTCAACCGAAACACCGGCATCGTCGATGCCATCTTCGCCGCCGGCAAGGTTCTGCGTGACGAGCGGACGATCGACCCAGGGCAACACATGATTGTGCATCGTATTGACCTTGCCGAACGCAGAGCGCATCTTTCCGACTTTGGCGACGAAGCTATCCGGCAGCGCAGTGAAGGTGATGTAGCCTTCCTCAAGATTGACTCCGGTCTCGCCAAAACTCAGAAACACGTCCCCGCGTGCGTAAGGATCGATGATCGCCTGCATGCCAATCTCGGACTCATGCATCTGGAAAGATGGCGAAGGACTGATCGAGTTCCCGCCCGCTACCGAAACGAAATCGCCAATCATGCTGATGTCGGGGTTTAGCGCTTTGGCGGCAGAACCTCCGGCGCCACCCAGGCTCACGGGCGCGGACGCCACGCTCTCGGCGGGAGGCGTCGGGGTCGCGGTCTCGGTCGGGGCTGCCGTGGGAACGGCGGCCGGGGGCGCGGCTTGTGTCTTCAGCGTCCGTACCTGCCCTTCCAGCGCAATGATCCGGTCTTCGAGGTCACGAATCTTCTGCTCCAGCGCCGCGGTATCACTGGATGTGGGCGCAGTTTGTTGCGCGAGAGCGGACGTCGCTGCAAGAACAACTACAAGAAACAATGGGGTCGAAAATCGCATTTCTGAACTCCTGCATGAATGAGAGCTTCACGGAAAAAGGGCTGGGGCGGTTCCACCCCATGGACATGGCTAGACGAGGGCGGGTGGGGGACGGACGTATAACCGGAGGCCATTCCAAAAAAGATTCCGCCTGAGCCGACACGAAATCAGCAAAAGAGGCGGTGGGGATCAGGAGAACGAGAAGGAAGAGTATGGCAGGCAGGACGGAATGAGCAACCGCACAAACCGTGCAGAACGTCGCGGTTGCTCCCGCTTCCGCTTGCACGCCTGGAGTCCTGGAATGTTGGGCGAAACAGACGTGCGCGCCCTGCACTGCGAGGATCAGACACAACAGCGCGACCAGCATCTGAACCACGATGCAGCGGGCCGCCGATTTGCCGCCGAACCCGGATTGTAGCACGCACGGCCGGGTCGTCATTCCGGGGAGGTTCCCTCCATGCTTCCGCCCAGCACCCGCTCACTCTTAACGTCCGGCACCAGAATCGGTTGAACATTCTGGCTGGCAGCCAGCTTCTGGAACGCCGCCAGTTCCCCGCTCCGCATCTGCTCCCATCGAGCCAGGAATTCGTCACTCTCTTTTTTCAACTGGTCGAAGATCTGCGTCTGAGATTCGGTAGGCGCCGCGTCGGCGAACCCCGCGACCGACAGGGAGAGATATGCCAGCTTCGCATCGATTCCAGGCGGATAGGCGAGCGAATCTTCGTTGGCGGAGATCTTGAGATTGATGAGCGTCTCGCAAGCGGCCGCCAGCTTCCCGTCCAGACTTGTTGCGGCGTCCAGCAGCGGTTTCTGCGCATCGCCCGGAGCCAGCCGTTTCTTGAGCCCGTTCAGTTGATCGCGCACGTCCTGAATCTGATTCACGGCAGCGTAAACGGTGTCAATCTGATCACGGATCTGGAGCAGGAGATGGAACTGTTTCTCAAGGTCGCCCGGGGCGACCTTGACTCGAGGATCGAGCTTCACCTCAAGCGGAGCCGTCTGTGATTTCCCGCCTGCGGTGATTCGCACCTGGTAGTTGCCGGGCAACGCCAGCGGACCACGCGCACCCTCGCCGTATTCCCAGAGGTAGTAGCCAGGAACGCGAATGGCATCCTCATAGTGGAGATCCCACACAAAGAGGTTGAGGCCAGCTTCTGGCTTGATCTCTTTTTCGGGTTTCTTGTCATCAGGATCAAGCGGTTCGTCGAGAGGTTCGCTGCGCGTACTGGAAAAGTCACGAATCACTTTGCCCGAAGCATCGAGAATCTCAATCTTCACTTCTCCCTTGGGAGCCTGGCGCAGGTAGTAGTAGACGACCGCGCCGATCGACGGATTCTTGCCCGCAAAGAATGCGTGCTTCGGAGCTTCTCCGGCATGGACACGATAGGCAAGCGCCGGTTGATAGACGTGAAGATCTTCCTTGGCTACTGGGTCGGCAAACTGGCGGAGCGGCGAGAGATCATCCAGGATCCAAAACGAGCGCCCGTGTGTAGCCAGCACGAGATCGTCGTTCTTGACCACAAGATCGTGAACCGGGGTGATCGGCAGGTTGAGCTGCAACGAGCGCCAGTGCGCGCCATCGTCGAACGAAACGTACACGCCGCGCTCTGTGCCAGCGTAGAGCACGCCTTTCTTCTTGGGATCTTCACGCACAGCGCGCACAAAAACGTCGTCCGGTATTCCGGTTACGATCCGTGACCAGGTCTTGCCGTAGTCATTGGTCTTGTAGATGTAGGGATGCAGGTCGTCGTTCTGATGACGATCAAACGCGACGTAGGCGGTGCCGGCATCGTGCGGCGATGCTTCAACCAGACTGACGCGGCTCCACTCGGGCAGGTCTTTGGGTGTAACGTTTGCCCAGTTCTTCCCTTCATCGCGCGTAAGCTGAATCAGTCCATCATCGGTCCCCACCCAGATCAGGCCCCTGGCAAGCAGCGAGGGCGCGATGGAGAACACGGTGTCGTAGTACTCGGTTCCCGTATCGTCGATGGTGATCGCTCCGCCCGAGGGCTGCTGCTTCGACTTGTCGTTGCGCGTGAGGTCGGGGCTGATTGCTTCCCAGCGATGGCCGCCGTCGGTGGTCTTGAAGACGCCCTCACCACCGTAATAGATCGTCTCCGGATCATGGGGAGAAACGACGATGGGAGCAGTCCACTGGAAGCGGTGTTTGAGCGGAGCTGCGCCGCGAGCGTCGGACAGTTCCGGCCACACGGCGATGTTCCTGATCTGTCCCGTGCGCTTGTCGAAGCGAGTGAGATTGCCTTCATAGTCGCCGGCGTACACCACGTTGGGATCGGGAGGGTAAGGAGCGATGTAACCGGCTTCGCCGCCGCCGACTGCATACCAGTCTGCGCGATCAATGGCGCCGTCATCACTGCGGCTGGCGATCGCTATGGTCGAGTTGTCCTGCTGCGCGCCGTAGACATAGTAGGGGGTACGGTTGTCGGTGATGACGTGGTAGAACTGTGCCGTCGGCTGGTTATCTTCGCGGGTCCAGGATTCACCGCCGTCCAGAGTCACGGTGGCGCCGCCGTCATTGCTCGCGATCATGCGCCGCGTATCTTTTGGATCGATCCACAAGCCGTGATTGTCGCCATGCGGCACTTTGATCTTGTTGAAGCTGCGCCCGCCGTCGGTCGAGCGATAGAAATCCACATCGAGGACGTAGAGCACATTCGCATCCTGCGGATCGGCGAACACGTGCATGTAATACCAGGGGCGCTGGTAGAGGCTGTGGCTGGCGTTGACACGGTCCCAGGTATCGCCGCCGTCGTCAGACCGGTAGAGCCCGCCATCCTTCGCTTCGATGATGGCGTAGACACGGTCGGAATTCGCCGCTACTGCAACACCGATGCGGCCGTACGGACCTTTCGGGAGCCCATGCTCCTCAAGGCGCTTCCAGGTTGAGCCACCGTCGGTCGACCGATACAAACCGCTGCCCGGCCCACCGCTGGCGAGCGTCCAGGGAGTGCGGCGCGTTTCCCAGAGAGCGGCAAACAGAATGTTGGCATTGTGCGGGTCGAAAGCGACGTCGATGGCTCCGGCGTTCTCATCCTTGTAGAGGACCTTTTCCCAGGTTTTGCCGCCATCGATCGAGCGGAACACGCCGCGTTCGGGGTTCGGACCGTAGGGATGTCCGAGAGCGGCAACGAAAACGACATTCGCATTGCGCGGATCGACAATGACCTTGCCAATGGCACGCGAATCTTTCAGGCCGATGTTCTTCCAGGACTTGCCGGCATCGATTGACTTCCACACGCCATCGCCTTGTGAAATGTTGCCGCGAATGCAGGCCTCGCCTGTGCCGACATAGACGACGTTCGGATCCGATGGAGCCACAGCAATACTGCCGATGGAGGGGGCGCCGTCCTTGTCGAATATCGGAGACCAAGTGTTGGCGCCGTCGGTGGATTTCCAGACTCCTCCGCCGGTCGCACCAAAGTAGTAGGTGGTCGGATCGCCGGGGATGCCCACGGCCGTCAGAGAGCGGCCGCCACGAAAAGGCCCGATGGAGCGGTACTTCATTCCTTTGAAGAGCGGATCGCCTTCGTCTTTCTCCTTCTTGCTGTCGTCGGGCTGGGCGGGCGATGCTGCCGCTGCGGCCTGCGCGGGTTGCTGGCTGCGATTTCGTTCCTTTTGCTGGGCAACGGCGGGGGAAGAGAAGCTTGCGAGCAGCAGGAGAACCGCCGCCGCGCGCATGGTGACCGATGGGTTCATGAACCTGTCTCCAAGGGAAAATCTGTGCAACTCATGGTAAGGCTCGGAGGCACAATCCGACAAATCTCTGATTCGTTTTTGGCGCAGCACTGTGCCTTCGACGGACCTGAACCCGCATAGTCAACAGAGCTTGCTGCGAAACGCCGATTGACTTCTGCCCTTGTGTGCCTAGAATGTTTCAAACATTTTCTATCTCATTTGTTTGAAACAGGATGTCGAACGGAATGCGAGGACAGTTTACATCCAACGACGTGCTGCGGCTCACCGGGATCACAGCCCGCCAACTGCAGTGGTGGGACGAGCGCGGCATTGTCGTCCCCGAACGTCAGGGACACCGCCGAGTGTATGCGTGGGACGAACTGGTCACGGTGGCGGTGATCTGCCAGTTGAGGAAGCGAGGCTTCTCCCTGCAGCGGGTGCGCAAGGTGATCCGCTTCCTGCAGCAGGAATTCGGAACGAACCTGGCGGCGACGGTCGCCGCAGCGTCCGAATACCACCTGCTCACGGACGGCACTCATCTGTATCTGCGCACATCGGCGCGGCAGGTGGTTGACCTGCTGAAGAATGCGCGACAGCCGATGCTCGACATTTGTTTGAGCGATGAAGTGCGGAGGGTGCGAACCGAGATCCGCGCCCTGAAGAAGGACGCGGCTCCCGAGCAAGCCCGGGCGGAACGCCGGGCGCAACGAGCGTAAGCGGAACGGGGAGGCAAGATGATCGGAGAATTAAGCGTGATCGGCGAGTGGATTCCCGAGCAGATGGAACCCGGAACCGTATTCGTCCTGGAAAACGCAGGCCAGGTGGGAGAGAAGGAAGATCCTTATTGGGCGGTCCTCTCGTGCCCCTCTTGCGGCACACTCGGCCTGATTACGCGGAAACAGATGGCGGGACTGCTTCCGGTCATCTGCGGATCGTCACACTGCTCGGCGCAGTTCTTCATCAATGAGGACGAGATCACACCGAGGAAACCATTTTGAAAGCAGTAGTCGGTAGTCGTCATCATTGATTGCACCGATAGATCGCCGCCAAAGCCGCAAGAAGATCCGCCGTCAGATTGTTTCCGGTCCGGGGGGAGACGCTAACGGACGATCGGGGAGTTTGAGAACCTCACCGGCACCTGCTCGACAATCTCGATATCAAATCCTTCCAGTGCCGCAACTCGACGCGGGTGATTCGTCAGAAGACGAATTCTTGTGAGATTCAGATCAGAGAGGATCTGCGCCCCTAGTCCGATCTCGCGCTGTGTCTTGCGTTCGCTATCAGGTAGAGTGGGCAAGCGGCGCTCCCGATGGAAGGTCAGGAACGACTGTTCGCCAACTTTCTCGGCTGAAAATCCTTTGGAAGTCTGGTGCAGGTAAATGAGCGCTCCTCGCCCCTCTTCGGCGATAGCCTGCAAAGAACCCTCGAGTGTTGCGCGACAGTCGCAGCCGGCGGCGCCGAAAACGTCTCCCAGCAGGCAGTGCGCGTGCATGCGCACGAGCACGGGTTTGGAGGAGTCGCTGATGTCGCCGCGGATCAGCGCCAGGTGTGATTCCCCGCCGTCCACTTCACTTTCATAAGCAATCAGGCGAAACTCGCCATAGCGCGTGTCAACGAGAGCCTCGCCCACGCGATGTACATAGCGCTCGTTCTGCATGCGGTAGCGGATCAATTCCGCGACCGTCAGCATTTTCATATTGTGGACCTGGCAAAACTCGATCAAGTCAGGGACGCGCGCCATGGTGCCGTCGTCCTTCATGATTTCGCAGATAATTCCAGAAGGAACCATACCGGCAAGACGCGCCAGGTCAACGGCAGCCTCAGTCTGTCCGGCACGAACCAACACACCTCCCTTGCGGGCGCGGAGCGGGAAGACGTGCCCCGGACGGGCAAGGTCAGTGGGCCGAGTCGAGGGATCGATTGCGACCTTGATGGTGTGGGCGCGGTCGTAGGCAGAAATCCCAGTCGTGACGCCCTGGCGAGCGTCGATCGCCTCGCAGAAAGCTGTGCCGTACTGCGAAGTATTCTCCGCAGTCATGTTGCCGATGCGAAGGTAGTCCAGCCGCTCTTCGGTCATCGCCAGGCAGACCAATCCACGGCCATATTTGGCCATGAAGTTGATGGCGTCAGGAGTGACCTTTTCCGCTGCGAGAGTGAGATCTCCCTCGTTTTCGCGGTCCTCATCGTCGACCACGACGATCATGCGGCCGGCTCGGATTTCCTCCAAGGCAGTTCCGACGTCAGTAAAGGGGCTGGCGGAAGACATGCGTGTAGAGATTTTAGCACCGCAAAGGGGGCCATCTGGGTTGGCGGGATCTCATATCTCAACCAGGGACGGAATACCGATCTGCGACTTACGGTCCCGCGCCGTTTCCTCGGTTCATTCATAGTCTGAGGGTATGGCGCCCCCGAGAAGCATGCCCACTGCCGCGAGCGTGAAGCCGCATAAGAAGGTTGCAGCTAAGGCGAGAAATACGTAACCCAGGGCCACAAGGACAGGTTCAAGAAGGACACCGAGAAGCGAAAGGAGCGGCATCCAGATGGGACTCAGCAGGTACCAAATCAGCACCAAAGCGCCAAGAACGACCAGTGCTGCCCAGTTCGGCCCTATTGGACGCTCGTGCGCTTCAACCTTGTCTTCCGCAACAATTTCGGGATCATAGGGGAGTTCCATAACTACTCCTGCAACCTGTGGCCCTAAAATCGGTACGGAACTACATAAATAGAGTCGGTCTTCGCGACTAGAGTTGCTTCAATCCGCGATTGCCTTCGCGCTTAGTGAATCTAACTGCTCACTTATGCCCTACACAAGCCCTTTCTCCAGGTTCACTGCTTCCTTCTCTGCTCCCCGAAATAACTCCCGCAGCGCCCGTACAACCCAGCGGATCACCACGACGATCGTCAGCAAGAGGGCCAGGACGATGATCGTTGTGAGTATCGGATGCTGGGTTGCGAACCAGACCAGAAAGATGGCAAGCACGTCTTCTCCCGTGCTCAGGGCGATGTTCGACACCGGCTCCGGCGAGGGGGTAACCGCGGCGCGGGCGGCGGTCTTGCCTCCGTGGGCGGCCAGGGCAATCAGGCCTCCAGCCAGGGTTGCCATCAGCTGTTTCTCGGGAGAAAGCAGGGAGGTCGCTCCGTAGGCGATCAGCGCCGCAATGGGGACACGGACAAATGTATGCAGCGCGTTCCAAAGGAGATCAAATGCAGGGATTTTGTCCGCAAAGAACTCGACGACGAACAAGAGGGTTGAGGCTGCAATGACCCACCAACTGGCAAGTACGTGCAATCCGGGTGGCAGGGCGAGCACACCGAGATGAGTAAGAATGCCCAAAGTCGCCACGGTGGCGTAGAGGTTCAGTCCAGCTGCGAAGCTGACGGCCACGATCAGGCCGACCATATCCGCATGTCCCATCTTTATGCCTGCCAGCATGTCCTTGTCCGCCCCTCCGCCATCAAAAGAGAAAGGGTCGCGCGAGGCGACCCTTGTGGATTCAGAAATCCCCAACCTTACAGAGTGGACTCGATCTCAAAGCCCCATGCTTCCAGCAAGGGCTCGGGGATGTACTTGGAGTTCTTGTTGCGGCGGGCCCACTCGCGCAGCCGCGTCGAACGCAAATACTGGTCGGGCGAGAGCTTATACTCCCGGACGACCTGCTCAAACTCGGTAATCGTGGGGGTGATGGGCCCGATCGGCTCGGGCTTTCCCCAGTTGGGGTTTCCGCGTCGCTTTGCCATGAGGAAGGTGTCCCTTTCTTGCCCTTAGTAACGGTTGATATCGTCTGTCTCTTCTGTTTGATTCCAAAAGGCGTCCGATGGATTCACACGCCCGTTCCAGAGCTATATCCCTACGTATCGACCCCTGGATGACTATGGAAACTACTGATAATAATGGCTTTCCTGATTTTCGTCAACAGGAAAATGCAGCCGCGGCTACGGAAATTCGTATCCCATTCATGGACAGGTACTTCCGGCAAGGCTCTCGAACCGGTAATGGAAGCCGAACGGCCGCAGGCCAGCCCTGGGATAGGCATACCTCCCGTTCGTTATCGGGCTGGAGTCCCGTCCGGGCGCGCGACGAGTCCGGGTGACGGTCGTAACCAGAAGATCAGGCCATTTCGTTGACCATGGAATTCCATACACTTAGAGTGCGAAGAGAACCGTTCTGATCGGGAACCGGTAGAAACCGATCTGTCCACCCGCCGGCTGAGACGTCGAAGAGTCGTTTCCACCATCACCGGGTAGGCCAGAGAACCTGCCGATTTGTGCGATCCGATTTGAAGAGTATGAGTCTGAAGTCCCTACTGCTGAGCTCTGACGATAAGACCGTGCGCATACTGCGGCGGGTGCTCAGCGACCTCGAAATCGGAGTGGAGCACTGCGCAACGGCGGAGGCGGCGGTGCACAAGCTCACCCGACAACGCTTTGAAGCGATTGTGGTGGACTGCTCCAGCGTAGACGAAGCAGGCAGCGTGCTGCGGAGCGCGAAATCGGCGCCGGGCAACAGCCGCGCGATTGCGATTGTGCTGGTCGAGGCCGGCGTGGGGCTTCGCGGCGGATTTGAGATGGGAGCGCATTTCGTTCTGCACCAACCGCTGTCCAGTGAGCGCGCCAAGGCCAGTTTCCGGGCGGTTCGCGCCCTGATGAAGCGCGAGCGCAGGCGCCAGTTGCGGGTGGCCGTGCAGGTTCCGCTGGAGTGCCGCGGGTTTGGGAGTTCCATCACCTACAAGGCCAAAACGCTCGATCTCTGCGAAGGTGGAATGGCAATCCAGTTCCCTGGCCCGATCCCGAAAGAAACTTCTCTCCGATTCGTGCTGGAACTGCCCGGGATGGACCGCAAGTTCGAAGTGGAAGGCGAATGGGCCTGGGAGGGTCACCGCGAGCAGGCCGGGGTGCGCTTCAAGACGGTAACCGAAGAACAACGGGACATGTTGCGTCAGTGGCTCAACAGCCAACTGCCGGAGCCGGAGCACGACGATCCGCCCGTCACCTGCATGCTGACGGATTTGAGCCTGGGCGGTTGCTACCTGAAGAGCGTATCTCCTTTCCCACAGGGTACGCGGGTGAGCCTCTCGATCATGACGGGGGGATTGAAAGTGCGCGCCAGCGGAGTGGTCCGAGTCGCGCATGCGGAGTTCGGCATGGGAGTGGAATTTATTCAGACCACGCCGCAGCAACACGACCAGGTGCATCGGATGATCGAGAAACTACGTGCCAGCGGCAGCAAATCCCCCGAACTTCAGGTTGAACCTGAGGGTCTGGAAAGTCCGACGGGAGAGGCGCCCGAGCCGCAAGTTCCGGGGATCGAGGATCCGCTGGTTGAGTTGTTCCGCTACAAGGCTCAGATCCCGGTCGAAGCATTCCTGGAGCAGATGAGGGAACAACGCCAGACGCTGCATTCCGAGTAGCCCTGACGTAATTGTCATTCCATCTTCGGTTTGAAATGCAGGATGTCGTATGGACCCCTGGTGTGGACTCCTGATCGCGCTCGCCCTGTGGCTCTTCCTGGTTGAAG
>Ga0335082_10006120_pt1 | contig 13146 bp, 13 predicted proteins | sample Lox_Sample_41_FD_206718 | JGI IMG/M metagenome (GOLD analysis project Ga0335082, IMG submission 206718) | Soil microbial communities from Loxahatchee National Wildlife Refuge, Florida, United States - Lox_Sample_4.1 | ecosystem: Environmental > Terrestrial > Soil > Wetlands | place: USA... | reverse complement strand
AATTGATCTTCGAAGTGATCCACCTGGATCCTCACCTTTTGGATACTCACATCGCCACCTGGGGACAAAAACCCACGACATCCCACGAAGGGGGTGTTGTCAGATCGCCGCTACTATACAGACTTCCGCCTCCAGCGCCTAGTACGCCCGCTCTACCGCCCGTTGTGTAGCAATCGATTATAACTCGAATCGATTGCAAAGTTAAGCCCCTATGTAGAAGATGTTTAGCTTGAGGATTGGTTACAGGAAACTTAGCTTAGGCAAGAGGGTCGGTCCCTCGCTAAAACTAGTACCACTAGGATCGCTTCTGTAGCACTAAGTTCTTCAATTCATTAAGGAAGGCCTCGACATCCTGGAAATCTCTGTAGACCGAAGCAAACCGCACATAAGCGATCTTGTCCAGGTTCCTCAGCTTCTCCATCACCATTTCTCCTATTTCTGTAGTAGAAAGCTCCCGATCGGCACTGTCGGCGAGTTTGCTCTCGACGGCGTCTACTACTTCCGCGAGCTTCGCCATGGGGACCGGGCGTTTCTCGCAGGCTTTGAGGAGCCCACCGAGCACCTTTTGCCGGTCGAACTTCTCTCGCCGCCCATCCTTTTTGACGACCATGTAGGGGATTTCGTCACTGCGCTCGTAGGTTGTGAAACGACGTTCACAGCCCAAGCACTGCCTGCGGCGACGGATGACGTCGCCCTCCTTGCTTTCGCGAGAGTCGATGACGCGATCTTCCTTGAATCCGCAAAAGGGACAGGTCATAGCGGCACGTCTTGGGGGAGATGCTTGAGTTTACTCCAACTGATGCCTTCGTGAAAGGCACAAACGAAGCCAACAGGAACAACAACTACGAATGTAATAATCCAAAGGAATAATGATATGCCGGCCGCGACTTCGAGCGATACTCCGTATATCTCTGAAAGCACAAGTATCGACATCACCTGGACGCCACCTCCTACTCCAGGGATCTGGACGATACTGCCGAACGCGACGAAGCCCAGTAATATTACTACATCGGTAATAGATAACAGGGAGGTTGCCGGGAACGCTTGAAGCAGCGTGTAGTAACTCGCCACGATGAATGCCCATTCCAGAAGGGTATAGACGAGGAGCAGCGTCAAAAATCGCGTATTTCGAGTGGATTCCATGCCTTCCGAGAACGTCGCGAGCATCCGTGAGGCGCGCTGATACGGAGCTTCGGGCAAGAATGTCAGCGCGCTCAGGATTCGTTGTTGCACTGGCTGAGAAAAGTTGCGAAAGAGGACCAGAAGCAGGACAGCGAGCGCACCAATGCCGCTGACGAGATAACCGCCCGTGGAGAGAACCCATCGAAGCGCCGCCCCGAGGGCCAATCCATGGCTCGGAATCCGCGTCAAACCATAGCCAAAAAGTAGCAAAACTGCTAGCAAATCGAGCATTCTTTCGAGGATCCAAGCAGCCATTTGCGTGGAAAACGGCACTCCTGCGCTCAACGAGATCAGATATGGCCGGACCAGTTCGCCCGGGCGGCCGAGCAGGACCACGGCCGTAAAGCCGATGGTAGTGTCATATGTTAACCTTCGAAGGCTCACTTTGCGGCCCAAGGGACGGAGCATTACCTCCCAGCGCAACGCACGACCGAAATAGGTGAGCAAAATCAGGAAGATAGAGACTGCAAGCCAACGCCAATCGACGCTGGAAAACGTTGCCAGGAAGAGATCCCACTGGAAGGACGCCCCCTTCATCCGATACGCGGCGAGCGCCAGAAGTAGCGCTGCCACCAGTGCGATAATCAGACCGCGCCGCTTCCAACGGCTCACACGCGCCGCGCTCGCTTGGTGCGCCGTATACATGCCTTGTATGATGTAGATCTCGGATTCAAGTGAACTTCTTATCATAGATCCTCGTTTTCATTAGTGGAAGCAGGAGATTAGAAGTCATGGCAACGGTGGCGATTCCGGCGGCGAAGTGGAACTGGACGCCATCCTATCCGCAGAGCCGGACGATGGGCAGCCTAGACGCTGACACCCAACTCGTGGAGCGCTGCCTGGGCGGTCAGGATGCTGCCTGGGAAGATCTCGTGAAGTTGCACACGCGGCGTGTCTATTCGATTTGCTACCGCTTCACCAACAGCGAATCGGAAGCCCAGGACCTGACCCAGGATGTCTTCATGCGGGTCTTCAAGAACCTGAAAAGCTTCCGGGCCGGTGAAGGATTGTTCGTGGTATGGTTGACCAGATTAACGCGGAACTTGTTGATCGATCACTACCGGCGAACCCGGTTAGAGCGTGCGACCGAATCGATCGATGACCAAGCGAAAGTGCTGGAAGAGACTACAGCCATGCTCGCCAGAACCGATGGAATGTTGGCGGGCAGAGAAGCGAGCGAGATTCTGCAAGCGGGCTTGCAGAAATTGTCTCCGGAGCTAAGAGAAACCGTGATCCTCCGGGATTTAGAGGAATTAGAATATCGAGAGATCGCGCAGGTGCTGAACGTTCCGGAAGGAACGGTGAAGTCGCGGTTGAACCGGGGGCGAGCCGAACTAGCTCGCGTTCTCCGGAAGTACAAGGTTCGGATATGACGTGCGCTGAGCTGGAAATCCTGCTGTGCGACTACGTGGATGGAACTCTCCGCGGTGAGGAGAAGACTGCCCTCGAGAACCATATCGCCGGATGCAGCGCGTGCGCCGAGTTGGCGAAGGATGTCGCCGGCGTAACGGCCTTCATGGTACGGGTCGCAGATCCCGAGCCTCCGGCCGAATTGCTGACGCGAATCCTGCACCATGTTCCTAACGGCAAGCAGAAGGCGTCGGAACCATCGTGGTGGCGAAAGTGGTTTGGCGGCTGGGTGCACACTGTCCTGTCGCCGCGGTATGCGATGGGCATGGCGATGACGGTGCTGTCGTTCTCGATGATCGCGAAGTTCGCGCATATCGAACCGCGCAAGCTGACCCAGGCGGATTTGGATCCGGTGAGGATTTGGGCGAGCATCGACGATCGCTCGCATCGCGCCTGGGATCGAGCGGTGAAATATTATGACAACCTGCGTTTGGTGATTGAGATCCAGTCCAGATTGAAGGAATGGACCGATCAGGAACAGAGCCAGGTTGCCGACAGTGGCAAGCAACAAGCAGAAGGCAGTCAGCAGAAGCCGCAAGGCAGCGCACAGAAGCCGGAAGCTGGAACAAAGGACAAGAGGTAATCGACAATGAATTGCGCAACACATCCGGACATCGCGGCCGCGGCTTATTGCCGGGCTTGCGGCAAGGCGCTTTGCGAGAGCTGCCGCCGTATCGCTGACGGCACCATCTATTGTGAGGAGCACGTTCCCGCGACGGCGACGGCAGGGGCGAGCGCGCCTGCTGGTTCCACCGGCTACTCACCTTACACGGCGCCCACACCGCCGCCCATTCCCGACACGGGAGCCTCTCCGGGGCTAGCTTTTCTGCTGGGTCTGATTCCCGGCGTCGGCGCGATCTACAACGGGCAATACGTGAAGGGCCTGATCCACGTCGTCGTACTCGGCATTCTTATCAGCATTGTGAGTAGCGGTGAGGCGTCTGGGGGAATGGAGCCGTTGTTCGGGATGATGATCGCCGTGTGGGTTTTCTATATGGCGTTCGAGGCGTACCATACGGCCAAGAAGCGCCAGCTCGGACAACCGGTCGATGAATTCTCCAGCATTGTGCCACTACGACGTCAGCCGGGCCAGTCGCAATTTCCGGTAGCGCCGGCGTTTCTGATCGCGGTAGGCGTGTTGTTCCTGTTGAACAACATGGGAATCATCCGCTTCTACCAACTCATCCAGTACTGGCCGGTTGCTTTGATCGCGCTGGGAGCGTACATGCTCTATGAACGGATCTCGACTTCGGAATCCACCAGCGGCTCCGGACCAACCGGCATCCGGGAGGCGCAACATGAACGGCACTAGCTACAGCCTCGTCCAAGCGGTTCGTGGACCGATCATGCTGATCGCACTGGGAACGCTGGTGGCATTGGACTACTTTGGGGTCGATGGCTTCACCTTCGGTAGAACCTGGCCGATCCTGATTATTATCTTCGGAGCGTTTAAGTTGTTCGAGAAGATTGTGGCGCGTCCAGCTTTTCCTGATAATCGGCCGCCTGGGGGTAGCGCGATATGAGACGCGGGTCGGTAATTGGACCGCTGATCCTCATCGGGATCGGCGCGCTGTTTCTGCTGCGAAATCTCTGGCCCGAGATTCCGTTGATGGACATCATCTCCCGGTACTGGCCGTTTGTTTTGATCGGCTGGGGCGTGTTGCGGCTGGTGGAGATTTTGATGTTGGCGATCGCCTCGAAGCCGATTCCGAGAAGCGGGATATCGGGCGGGGAATGGATCCTGATATTCATCATTTGCATTATCGGCGGCTCGATGTACACTGCCCGCCACTACGCGTCCTGGTTCAATACCGGGCGGGCGTGGCGAGGGATGGTGGTCAACATGGGGGAGAGTTTTGACTACAACTATAGTCCGGTGGAAAAACCGTGCGTCAAGAATTGCCGAATCCTGATTGAGAACTTCCGCGGGAACGCAAAGATAACCGGGACAAACGACTCCACCAACGTGAAGGCGGGCGGGCGCGAGACGGTTCGCTCCTTCCAGCAGTCGGACGCCGACAGCGCGAACAAGGAGACGCCGCTGGAACTCGTGCAGCAAGGCGATCAGATTATCGTCCGGACGAACCAGGAACGAGTGAGCGACCGTACACAGATTTCTTCCGAGCTCGAGATCACCGTGCCGGAAGGCTCTTCCATCGAAGCCCACGGGCGTTATGGCGATTTCGATATTCAGAGCGTGAATGGAACGATCGATATCAACAGCGACAATGCCGGCGTGCGGTTGGAGAAGATCGGCGGAAACGTGCGCATTGACACGCGACGCAGTGATATTATCCGCGCGATCGACGTGAAAGGGACGGTCGATCTGAAGGGCCGGGGTCAGGATTTGGAATTGCAGAACATCGCTGGCCAGGTTACGGTGGCCGGTACGTACACGGGCCAGATCCAACTTCGCGAATTAGCGCAGCCGCTACGTTACGAGGATCCGCAGATCACACTCAGCTTCGAGAAATTGCCGGGACAGGTGCATATGGGGTTGGGTGAACTGACTGCTGAGAACATCGTCGGACCTATGCGCTTGAACGCGCGGTCGCGTGACGTTAATATTTCTGATTTTTCGCAGTCGCTGGATTTGACTTTGGATCGCGGAGATGTGACCTTGCGACCGGGAAAGAATATGCCCAAGGTCGAGGTGCATACGCGATCGGGCGACATCGATCTGGCGCTGACCCCCGGCGCGAAGTTCGACTTAAAGGCGTCGACTGATCGGGGCGAGGTGCATAATGACTATGGCTCGCCGCTTACGGTGGATGAATTCCAGCGCGGTGCGACGGTGGTGGGAACCTCTGGCGGCGGTCCGCAGTTGCGGCTAGAGACCGGGCGCGGTGCGGTGACGGTTCGCAAGGCGGGTGCCGAGGATGTGACCTTCCCGAATATTCCGAGCGCACCGCCGAATCCGCCGAAGGCTGCGGCAGCGCCGGGAGCCCCGATCCGGCAGTAACGGATGATGGGGGCGAGAGGGACGGGGGCGAGAGGGACAGCCTGAAGTGACGCCTTCGTCTACAGGACGAACACTACAGACTGGTCTGTCCCCTTCGGCTGATTTAGGCAAACTGGACACTCCGCCCATACTTTCGAATTTTGCCGGCAAGCGCGGATGTTATTGAAAATAGGCAAACTCACAGTAACGGGATAACTCGTCGTTCGGTGAGCCACCAAGGAGAGACACGATGCTCGCCTGGGGTCTGAGCCTCTCGATTATGCTGTGAGATCGAGATTGGCCCCCACATCTCACCACTTTAGGGCATTCTTCGGGCTATGCGGCTCTATTCGAGACCGGAACTCGCCAAAGGGACACTCTAGTCTGCTGCGTTCATCAATTTGGCGAAGGTGTCACTTCAGGCTGTCCCCTTCGAAAAACGCCCTTCGAAAAACGCTGATTATTCGCAGCGGAGCGCTTGGACTGGGTCGACCCGGCTGGCGCGTAACGCAGGCAACCAACATGCCACGAGCGCGATTGCTCCGAGTAGTGCCGGAACGGCTGTAAACGTGAGAGTGTCGGTGGCGGTGACACCATAGAGCAACGTTCCCAGCAGCCGCGTTAGCCCTGCGGACGCGGCCAGTCCGATCACTATCCCGCCAAGGATTACCGGAAGGCCCTGCCGCACAACCAACGCCAACACGTCGCTTCGCCGTGCGCCCAATGCCATGCGTAGACCGATCTCTTGGGTGCGTCGCGTCACCAGGTACGACATCACGCCGTAAACACCGACCATTGCGAGCAACAGAGCCACGCCGGCGAATACGCCCATCAGCCAACCGACGAAACGGCTGCGCGCGGTTTGCTCGCCTATGTGCGCGGTCATCGTGGCGACGTCGTAAATCGTGACACTTTTGTCCAAGCCGTGAATGGCGCCTCGCACAGCGGTAGATAACCCAGCGGGATCGAGCGGCGTGCGCACCACGACGAGAATGTCGCGCTCGCGATCCGGCAGAGGCAGATAGATGTCCGGATCCGCCGTCGGATTGTTGGGCAAGCCTCGATACTTCATTTCACCGGCGACCCCAATGACGCGCAGCCAGGGATTTGGCGAATTCAGCCGTCCAAGCTTGATGCGCTTGTTGACAGGATCCTGTCCCGGCCAGAACCGCTTGGAGACGTTTTCGCTGATCATCACGACTCCGTGTTTACCGCTCATTTCATCCGGCGAAAAGGTTCGGCCTGCCACGAGCTTCGCCTTCAGTGCCTCAAAAAAACCCGGCGTAATGCCGTGGATGTAAGCGCGCGGCATGTTCTGCACAGTGACTGGCGGCTGATCTTCAGCGCTGTAGAACGTGGCGTTCTCGATGCCGCTCAAGGGAAGGTCCGAACCCGCGGCGACCGTTTGAACGGATGGCAGAGCTTGGATGCTTTCGAGGACTCTCTGGGCGGACAGAGACGCCTGATCAGATCCGCCCCGCGGCAGTCCCGCCGAAAGGCACAAGAGGTGGTCTGGATCGAAGCCCGGATTGATGGTAGTCAAAGCGCGAAAGCTCCGGATCAGCAGTCCTGCGCCAACGAGCAACACCAGCGTGAGCGAGATTTCAGCAACCACCAAACCACTCCGGAAGCGCTGCGGAAGTCGTCCCCCACTCACTCGTCCTGAAGATTCTTTCAGAGCATCGTGCAGATGAGCGATGCGCGCGTGGACCGCTGGAGCGAAGCCCATCGCGATTCCGCAGAGCAGCGATACCAGCAGAGTGAATAGCGCCACGCGTGGCTCGAGTGCAGGATGAATAAAGGTGGGGAAATTGATCGGACTCACCGCGACCAGAGCGCGGACCCCAAAGACGGCGAGAAACATTCCCACTCCGGCACCGATAGCAGATAGCACGCAGCTCTCGGTGATGAGTTGGCGCCAGAGTCGCAGGCGGCTAGCGCCCAGAGCCGCGCGCAAGGCGATCTCTCGTTGGCGCGCCTCCGAACGGGCCAGCAACAGGTTGGCGACATTGGCGCAAGCGATCAGGAGAACGAACACTACAGCGCCTAACAGCGTGAACACCGCTGGACGTATGTCCCCGAACATTTCCTGATCGAGTGCGGCGATCTCGACGCCACGAGCCTCGTTGGAAGATGGGTATTGCTGCTCCAATCTGCGGCAAATGATGTCCAGCTCGGCTTGGGCCTGTGCAATGGTTACGCCGCGTTTCAGCCGTCCCAGAGCTCCCATTCCCCGGTCGGTGCGGTGGGACAGATCTTCCGCCGAACCGGACGTCATGAAGGGAACCCACATCTCCACCGCATCTGAAATTCCTGGGAAGCGTACGGGCATGACGCCGACTACTGTGTACGAGCGGGTGATTGTTTGAATCGTTTTCCCGATGATATTGGGGTCGCCTCCGAATCGGCGCTTCCACAAGCCTTCGCTCAGGATGACAACCTTGTCGCGCATGGGCACTTCATCCTCGCTTGGCAGGAAAGTGCGGCCGAGCAGCGGCGAAACGCCGAGGAGGGGAAAATAGGACGCCGAAACCTGCTCGCACTTGACGCGCAAGTTCTCATCGCCGCCGACCAGGGTTGCGCCCACTGGGTTGTAGCCGGCCACGTCCTCGAAGGATGTGTTTTGCTTGCGCCAGTCCACGAAGTCGGGGTAGGATGCGCCGCGCCGCTCCACGCGCACGCGCCGGACATTGCCCCACAACAGCACCAGCCGGCCGGGATCGGGGTAGGGCAGGGACTTCAACGCTACTGAATCAGCGACGCTGAAGATGGCGGAGTTGGCGCCGATTCCGATCGCGAGCGCCAGAACGGCAACTCCAGTGAAGCCTGGACTCTTCCCTAGTGAACGAAGGGCATAGCGTACATCTTGCAAGAAGATCTCGACCGAACCGAGAGTCCACATTTCGCGGCTGATCTCCTTCCACGAATTCAGATTTCCGAAATGCCTTTGGGCATTGGCGCGGGCTTCTGCGGACGGCAGGCCTTCGGTGAGGTTCTTCTCCTCTCGCATGGCGACGTGGAAACGAAGCTCATCTTCCAGGTCACGATCGAGGCGACGGCGCATGAGGAGAGCCTTTAGCCGCAGCAACGCAACTGATAGCCATTCGGGTCGCGTTCCCATAAATTGCTTATGGGAAGAATATCGCGGGCGCCGGCGTGTTGCAAGCTGAATCTTTCGGCTTCACGGCTTTACACTAATCTCGATTGATTCCGAAACCGTAGTGTGCCTGGAGTCCTCGGCTGTCAGGGTGTAGCGGGTACTGTTGGCCGGAGTGACATTGAAGCATCGGCTCACCGCTGGCCACACCTTCTCTACGGGTGGATCGAGACGCAACGTTGTAGCATTTACCACACCGTAACAGACGATGGTCTTTTCACCTGGAGCGATTTCGCGAGCCGTAGAGTAGAACTGTAAAATCTTTACGTTGCTTCCATAGGCGGCCATGGGATCGCGTTCCGAAAATGCGAACTTCGATCCCCAGCCAAATGGATGGCGGTGCAACAAGACCAGGCACGTGTAGAGCGCGCATAGAATCACGGGTATCCACATGATTCGTACCAGCTTGGCCATCACCTCCATGGTAGCTGCGCTAAGACTGGCGCCCCTGAGAGACTCGAGGAAACCAGGAGTTCGCTTGCGCCAATCGTGAATTGGGGATAAGCTCCTTGAGTAGAGGGGCGCTTATGCGTCGAGTATTACCGGTCTTTTTGTTTTTCCTGATTTTGGCTTATCCACTCTTGGCGCAACGGGGTGGACACAGCGGCGGCGGGATGCGCGGGGGCGGGTCCGTAGGAATGCATGGCGGCGGATCGTTTGGTGGCCATGGCGGCGGATTTGTCTCGGGGAATCGATTCAGTGGAGGATTTAGCGGATTCCGGGGCGGCTTCAACCGTGGACCGGGCTTTCACACCGGCTTCGGATTCCATCGGTTCCGGAATAGCTTCCTTTATCCGGCGTTCTACGGCGGGTACGGATTCTACGACCCATTTTTCTGGGACTCCAACTACGGATACTCCAATCCGTACCCTTATGTTGGAAACGCTGCCAACTACGGATATTCGGCCGGACAGAGCCCGGTGGTGATCGTCAACGAGCCCTATCAGTACGCCGCTCCCGAGCCTGCAGCTCCGGTGATTCGAGAATATGTCGCTCCCGCACCTCCGCCTACGTCCAGCGAAGAGCCGCTTTACCTGATCGCATTCAAGGATGGCAATATCAAGGCTGTCGCGGCTTATTGGGTGCAGGGAACGGTGCTGCATTACGTGACGATGGAACACGAGCAGAAGCAAACGGCGATGGCTTCGATTGATCGGGAGTTGTCCAATCGGCTGAATCGCGAGCGGAACGTCAGCTTCCTGTTGCCGTAGGGCGAGCCTCCGGCTTTCCATGGACAAACCGGAGATCTGTCCTACTGGATTCTCTTACGATAAGTTTGGGCGGGATTAAGACTCGACGCGGGGGGATGGGTTTCTTTTCTTCGATGCAGTGTGCTAGCAATTCTGCCGCGGTTTCGCCGATCGCTGAACTGCTCTGATCGACGGTGGAGAGTGGAACGCGCAGGAGATCGGAGTAGTGAACGTTGCCGGCGCCGATTACAGCAATATCGCCGGGCACGGTCAGGCCAGCTTCGAGGATCGCTTTGATTGCACCTGCCGCGACAGGATCGTTGTAGCAAAACACACCGTCCGGACGGCGGCGGAGTTGAAGCAGCTTCCGCATGCCCTCGTACCCGGAGCCGTCCTCGTATTGCCCGCTCTCGACGTATTCGGGAGGCGCTTCGAGACCCCGCTTTTTTAGCGCCCGGCGGTATCCCCGCAGGCGGCCCGATCCCGGCGGATTTGCGGGCCCCCTTAAGTGCGCGATCCTGCTACAACCCTGGTCGATCAGATGTCCGGTGGCGAGAGCGCCGATCTCTTCATCTTCCACGCCGACGTAGTGTCCGCGGAAGCCGGAAGGCATGCGATCGATGAGGACATAAGGCATGTGCCGGCTTTCCAGCAGCTTGAACAATTCGCCTCGGCCATTAGATTGCGCGGTAGCAATGATCACTCCATCGACATTTCGATCGAGTAAAGCCTGGACCTGGCGGAGTTCGGCATCCGAGTGCTCTTCGGAATTAGAGATTACGAGCTGATATCCGAGCGGTTCGAACTTGCGCGCAACTCCCTTGGCCACTTCGGCGAAAAACGAGTGCATCAGGTCGGGGATGATCAGACCCACCATATAGGTGCGCCGGGTTACCAGGCTGCGGGCGATCCAGTTGGGCCGGTAGTTCAGTTCGCGGGCCCGGCTCATCACACGGCGGCGGGTTGCCTCGCTGATGTCGCTGTGGCCTCGGAGGGCTTTCGACACGGTCATCAACGACACGCCGAGATCCTCGGCGATGTCTTTCATTCGGGCGCTCAAGGTTATTCCTAGGCAGGAACTAGTATACGACGCCAGAGGCGCCCAGTAAAGTTAACGCTATAGTAAATTTGGCGGCTTATGCCAGGATTGCACCTTCGTGAACCAACAACCAATGCTTGCGCTCCAGACCGCCGCCGTATCCGGTGAGCCGCGCTCCCGCGCCGATGACCCGGTGGCAGGGCACGATGATGGAGACAGGATTCTGGCCGTTCGCATGACCAACGGCCCGGCACGCGTTCGGATCGCCCAATCTTGCCGCTAGTTGTCCGTACGTCCAAGTAGCGCCCACTGGAATCTCCCGTAACTCTTTCCATACACTTCGTTGAAACGCGCTGCCACCGGTATGGACCTGGACGTCGTCGAGCGCATGCAGATCACCGTTGAAATATGCCTGCAATTTAGGCTTCAAGCCATGAGGATCGGCTCGCCGGAATGCGCATGCCCCGAATCGTTTCTTGAGCAGGCTCTCCATTCGCCCCTCGATGCCGGCAAATTCGAGCCAGCAGATCGCTGTGGCATCGGAAGCAAATTGAATGCGACCGATCGGCGAGGAGATTTCATCGTAGTCGAGCGTCGTCATTAGACCTCCCGTAGAGATTCCCATAAATGCATCGCCGCATAGGCGCGCCAGGGTCGCCAAGCTTCGGCGATTTCCTGCAGACGCTTCGGCGAGGATACTCGTGCTGCTTTGAGGAGTCCGAGGTCCTGGGCTGGAAAAGCGTCGGGATCGCCCAGCGCGCGCATGGCGATATAGTTCGCTGTCCACGGTCCGATACCGGGCAGTTCGCACATGTGTCCGATCATGTCTTCACTTGATACGGCAGCATCAAAGCGGATTTCTCCGTCGCAGACTGCGCGCGCGAAACGACGCATGGATTCCGCGCGCGCCTTCGGGAGTCCGATCACAGCCAAATCCGACTCCGCGAGAATTTCGGCCTTCAGCGAGCCGAAACGTTCCACCAGGCGTCCGGCGAGCGTCGAGGCTCCTTTTACTGTCACTTGTTGCCCGAGCATTGCGCGCACGGCCAATTCAAATCCGTCCCAGCTTCCGGGCACTCGAAGACCCGGGTGTCTTCTGACGATTGACTTCAGCGGGGGGGACTTTGCCAAGTGCGCCGAGATCTCGGTGGTGTTGGCACGCAGATCGAAGAAGGAGCGGACTTGATCGGAGATGTGGCGCAAGGATTTGGCGTTATCAGGCTCGATCCGGGCGCTCAGGCGATTCTTCGCTGGATCGTGGGTCACTTGGACACCATTGCGACGGTAGCTGTCGGCGCTCACTTCTTCCAAGCCTGGGATCGCGCGCGGTTTGACAAATCCGAGGAAGCTTCGCCAGTCATAGGGCGGACGGTAATGAAGTTTCAGCTCGATGGCTGCCTGTGCATCGCCATTTCGCGGCGTGCAGCGGCGAAGTTCTTGCGGGTTTCGCCGGTAGGTGTTTCGAAGGGCCTCGTTGAAGCGGCGCAAGCTGCCGAATCCGGACGCGAAGGCGATTTCAGAGAACGGCAGATTCGTCTCGGTGATGAGCTTCTTGGCGAACAGGATGCGGCGGGTTTGCGCTACGCTCACGGGAGGTGCGCCGACATGTTCGAGGAACAGCCTGCGCAGGTGACGGTCAGTCAAGCCGAGGCGCTCCGCGAGTTCGGCCGTAGACCCGCTGTCCAGCGCACCATCGTCAATCAGGCGGAGTGCGCGATTCACCGTGGAACAAGTTCCCGCCCAGACCGGCTGGTCTGGTGAAACTTCGGGCCGGCATCGCAAGCAGGGCCGATATCCGGCGGCTTGCGCGGCGGCGGCGTTGAAGAAATATTCGACGTTCTTGCGTAGCGGTGTTCTTGCTGGGCACACCGGCCGGCAAAAGATTCGGGTGGTGCGTACCGCGGTGAAGAACAGGCCGTCGAACCGGGCGTCACGGGCGCGTGCAGCGCGATAGCAGGCATCGGCGTCCATACCCTGAGTATGTCGCAAGGCGGGCGGGCGCACTAGCGGTTTTCGGACATGAATGACTTACTCGTAGCGTAAGGCTAGCAGCGGGTCGACGCTTGCCGCGCGGCGTGCGGGAAGATAACCGGCCAGCAGCGCTGTGACCAGCAACAAAGCCAACGCGCCCAGATACGTGTTGAGGTCTGTCGCGGTGATTCCGAATAACCGGCTGCTAATCAGCCGCGAAATGGCTAAGCTTGCCGGTACGCCGGCAAGAATACCT
>Ga0335082_10006118_pt1 | contig 13147 bp, 10 predicted proteins | sample Lox_Sample_41_FD_206718 | JGI IMG/M metagenome (GOLD analysis project Ga0335082, IMG submission 206718) | Soil microbial communities from Loxahatchee National Wildlife Refuge, Florida, United States - Lox_Sample_4.1 | ecosystem: Environmental > Terrestrial > Soil > Wetlands | place: USA... | reverse complement strand
GTGGCTGCATGGAAGCAAGTTGAGTTTTCAGCCAACCAAGAACCTCCAGTTTGGCATGGGCTTCACCGCACAATTTGGCGGTACGGGAAATCCGTTCACCTGGCACAACTTTCTCAGAACGTTTTATGCCCACTCGGGAGGCGCAGCCAACAATCCCGGCAAACGGTTGTCAGAGTTTTCCTTTAGTTACCGCATTCCTCATCTGCGGGACTGGTTGACCGTTTATGCGGACTCGATGGTGATTGACGAATATTCACCCATAGGCTCAACTCGTCCGCAAATCAATCCCGGGATCTACCTCCCACGCCTGCCCAAGATCCCGAAGATGGAATTGCGTGTGGAAGGGATCACAACCGACCTCAACATTCCCGACCATTTCGGCCCAGGAGCCGTCTACTGGGATGAGCGCTATCGCTCGGGCTACACTAACAACGGAAACCTGATCGGAAGCTGGATCGGCCGCAGGGGGCGCGGCGAACAGGCGTGGGCGACTTATAATTTCTCACCCCGGAACACCCTGCAATTCGGGTATCGGCACAACGATGTCGATCCCGCGTTTCTGCAGGGCGGCTCTTACCAGGATATCAGTGTCCGCAGCAACCTTTTGTTTGGAAAGCAGTTGGGGCTCTCTACATTTGTTCAATACGAAAGTTGGCGGTTCGCGCTGCTGGCGCCCACCGGGCAGTCCAACGTTACCGGATCTGTTCAATTGACGTTTTGGCCGAAATGGAAGCTGTAACTACAAGACAACCACGCTGAGTTTGACCGAATTCCCCATGAAAACACTAGACTACGAGGGCAGAGTCGCGGCACAATCGGAAACTGTAGAGATGCCTACAACTGCGCCCGAATACGGTGCCACAACGACCAAGCCGGAAAGTGTGGCCGCTACGATCGGCTGGTTGGTGTGGGAACGAAGGCGGCCAATCGGCAAGAAATTGGCGATCTTCCTCGGGGTGCTGACCATCCTCCTTTTCCTGATACCAAACAGCTACGAGTCTACAGTCACCCTAATGCCCCCCGATAGCGGTGATATGAACTTCCCCTTGTCTATAGGTTCGCTGATGGATCAGGGGGGCGGTGGCGGCGGTGGGGGGGGGGGAGGCGGTGGAACCCTCCTGGGCGGTCTCGCCGGTAGTTTGCTGGGGATGAAAAACGAGGGCGATATCTTCATCGGGGTGTTGCAGAGCGACAGCGTCGAAAACCGCATAATTGACCGGTTTGACCTTCGGCGCGTGTATTGGACCCGCTACTACGACTCGGCGCGGAAAAGGCTGGAATCGCAGACCACCATTACGTCGGACCGCAAGAGCGGGATCATCACAATCACCGTAAGTGATCGTCAGGCGGCACGCGCCCAGCAACTCGCGCAGGCTTACGTAGAAGAGCTCGATCACACAATGGCGAAGGTTTCGACCTCCGCCGCGCGCCGGGAAAGGATTTTTCTTGAGGACAGACTGACGCAGGTCAAACACGACCTGGACGAGGCCGCGAAGCAATTAGGAGAATTCTCGAGCAAGAACACCACCATGGATATCGAAGACCAGGCCAAGGCCATGGTCGAGACTCAAGGCTCCCTGACCGGCCAACTCATTGCCGCCCAATCCGAGCTTGCCGGCCTACAGCAGATTTACTCCGACAACAATGTTCGCGTGAAGTCCCTCAAAGCGCAGATCGCCGGACTGAATGAACAGATTGCCAAGTTCGGCGGAACGCCGGGATCGAGCAGCGAAAGAATTCCGGGCATCGAGGCTCCGACGATGCGCGCTTTACCCTTGGTCGGCGCCCAATACGCCGACTACTACCGCAAGGCAAAAATCCAGGAGACCGTATTTGAAGTCCTGACCCAGGAATATGAGCTGGCCAAGGTCCAGGAGGCCAAGGAAATTCCTTCGGTCCGGGTCTTGGATCCGGCGGACCTGCCAGAACGCAAAGCGTTTCCGCCGCGCGGCCGCATTCTTATGATTGCAGCCGTGCTGGGTTCATTCTTTGCTGTCGGTTGGGTCTGGGCGGAGTACCGTTGGGACCGGATAGATGACGACGACCGGCGCAAGGTTACGTTGCTGGAGTTGCGGGGCCTGGCGATCGCCATCGGCCGTTCAGGAGCCAGAGTTATTCGGGGCTTCCTGGGCCGGTTCCGCAAGAATGCCACCCCTGATGGCACGCCCGAATAGGTATGTTCCGTGGCCGCATCCGTGCTTACCCCAAGTCGTCGTTCATAGCTGCGGGCATTCGTAAATGAAGTCAAGCAGAAATCTTGTGGCACTGGTCGTCAGCCTGATGCTGATTGGGACATTCGTATTGGCGAGCGAGATGGCGGGGGTTTCCATCGCCGTCGCCAGCTGCCTGGTTCTCTCGCTCTCGATGCTGCTGGTGCGCCGGTCTTGCTATCTCTTCAATCTGCACCGGATCGGCATTACCAGTTTTTGGTACCTCATTTATCTGGCGATGATCTTCATTCCCGCGTTCGTGATCTACTTCTACGAAGTCGGACGATACCGGGACAGCTTCCTATTTGCGGTGGAAAGCGCATTGCTAACGGTGCCATTGGGGTGGTTGTTCGCCGATTGGCTGTGGAGCTTCAAGCGGGAGGAGATAGACCAGTTCTACCAGTCGCCCGTGGTCGAAGAAGTGCCCGGCCAAACCTTGTTCCTGCGCTGTTGGATCTTGCTGGCGGCATGCCTCGCATTGATGGTTGCTTACGTTATCGAAGTTCGTACCATCCCCTTGTTTTATCTGATCAAGCATCCAGGGGAAACCCTGGAACTCGCCTTGCTCCGCGAGGAATCGTTCAAACTCCTGGACTCGCGATTGTCTTACTTTTATTACCTGATTCGGCAGGTGTTTTTTCCCTTGCTGATTACCGTAACCATGGGTGCATACATGCACCTGCGCGGCAAGAAATGGCTGTTCACCTTCCTGCTGGCGACGGTCGCAGGCGTGGCTTATGCAGCTTTCTCGATCGCCAAGGCCCCTGTGGTTTTGATCATGCTGGTGGCGGGAATTTTCTATTACCTGTACAAGCATGGCCGGCCCAGTCCCAAGGCCGTAGCGATCGTGATGGTGCTGATGCTCCTCTTCCCCATTCTGGTTATTACTTACGTGGCACCGTCTGACACAACGACGACCTGGATGGTGGCCATTGCGATCGGCTATCGTCTGTTCAATACTCCAGCCCAGACGGTGTATTACTATTTCGAAGTATTTCCCAGCCACATTCCCTATCTCAATATCCGCGGCACCGACAAGCTGGCGAAACTGATGGGCGTGCCCTACTTCGATACTCCCAACTTCGTTGGCACCTATGCGTATCCGAGAGGATTGGAGTCCATCAGCGCCAACGCCGCATTTATCTCCGACCTTCACGCCGGCTTTGGAATCTGGGGAGTTCTACTCGGTGGATTATTGGCGGGCATGATTATGCAGTCGGTCCAGATTTATCAACTCCGACGGAGAAAGACGGTGACCTCGTTGTCTGTGTTCGCATTTTCCATCGTGGTCTTTTCGTTTCTCAACATTACTTCGCTTCCCATTGTGCTGCTTTCCGATGGGGCGGTGATCGTGTTGTTGATCGGTTGGTTCCTCGATCGATACAGGCCGGGCGAATTGATGGTCGCACAGGTATAGCTGAGATGGTCATGACTCTGCCGGCAACGGGATTGCCAACTGTGAAGGTGGAGGCCCGGCCTACCAGGCGCGTGGCACACCTGACTTCTGTCCACTCGGCGGCGGACGTGCGTATTTTTGGGAAAGAATGCCGAAGCTTGGCGGAGGCTGGCTACGAAGTCGTCCTAATCGCGCCGCACGACAAGGCGGAGGTCGTCGACGGGATCCGCATCGAACCGGTGAAGCGCAATGGAAGCCGCCGCCAACGAATGACGGTCACGGTGATGGATGTTTGGCGCAAGGCCATGGCGAGTCGGGCCGAGGTCTATCACTTTCATGATCCCGAACTCCTGCCAGTGGGAGTTCTGTTGAAAGTTGCCGGCAAGCATGTCATCTACGACGCTCACGAAAATCTGGCCAAGGACATCCTGACCAAGCAGTGGATGAATGCCAGCCTTCGCCGTCTGGTCTCCAACGGAACTGCCGCGTTTGAACACTGCAGTTGCCATGTATTCGACGCCATCGTGGCTGCAACGCCCGCCATCGCGAGCTTGTTCCCCCCGACCAAGACGGTGCTTGTGCAAAACTACCCGAGGTCCGATGAACTCCTGAGCAAGACAAGCGTTCCGTTTTCCAAACGGGATCCCGCGGTACTGTATCTGGGCGGAATCGAACCGCTCAAGGGAGCGCGGGAAATGGTCGCCGCCATGGCGCGTGTTCCCGCCCGCTTGCAAGCTAGGCTCCTTCTTCTCGGCAACATCACTCCGCCAGCACTGGCGGAGGAACTTACGGATTCACCGGGTTGGCAAAGCGCGCGGCATTTGGGGTTTCAGGACCGATCTGCCGTCGCGAAGATCACGAGCAATGTTCAGGCCGGCCTCGTCCTGTTCCATCCCGCACCTAACTACGACGACTCTCAGCCCAACAAACTGTTCGAGTACATGTCGGCGGGTCTGCCGGTGATTGCCTCCCATTTTCCCCATTGGCATGAACTGATCGACCGCACCGGCTGCGGCTTGACAGTAGACCCGCTTAATCCAGATCAAATTGCCCGGGCAATCACGTGGATTCTGGACAACCCGGAACAGGCTGAAGCAATGGGTCGACGCGGTCAGGCAGCGGTGCGTTCCACATACAATTGGAATACGCAGGAGGAGAAGCTGCTGATGCTGTACAGGGGAATCTTGCAATGAAAATTGTCACTGTCGTCGGCGCCCGTCCGCAATTCATAAAAGCGGCGGTTGTCTCCCGTGCGTTTCGCGAGGGCACGACGGTGGAAGAGGTGCTGCTCCACACCGGGCAGCACTATGACGATCAAATGTCGAAGGTCTTCTTCGAGCAACTCGGAATTCCCGAACCTCAGTATCACTTGGGCATCGGCTCCGGTCCGCATGGCCAGCAGACCGGCCGCATGCTGGAGGGCATTGAAGCGATTCTGCTTTCCCTCCACCCCGATGCGGTTCTGGTCTATGGAGACACCAACTCGACCCTCGCCGGAGCGTTGGCAGCCGCAAAATTAGATATTCCCGTCGCGCACGTGGAGGCTGGACTGCGATCCTTCAATCGCACCATGCCAGAAGAGGTGAACCGGGTCCTCGCTGACCACGTGGCTGACACCTTGTTCGCGCCCACTGACACGGCGGTCCAAAACTTGCGAAATGAGGGTATTGGTGACGCGCAAATTCATAAGATCGGGGACGTGATGTATGATGCCGCACTCCATTATGCGGCGAAGGCGGAACGGCATTCGAGTGTTCTTTCCGATCTGGCCCTGGTTGCCGGCGGCTACGCTCTGGTGACCGTGCATCGTGCCGAAAACACCGACAACTTGGAGCGTCTGCAGGTGATCTGTGGAACCTTGGCCCAGCTTGCGCAACAGATGCCGGTTGTCTTTCCAATCCATCCGCGAACCAAGAAGACTCTGGCGACGTCGGGCCTGGCAGACCAGTTGGGTGCGGTGCGCATCACTGGGCCGTTGGGATATCTCGATATGTTGCTGCTGGAGAAAAATGCCCGGATCATCATGACCGACTCGGGCGGAGTCCAGAAGGAAGCATTTTTTTACCAGGTTCCGTGCGTCACCTTTCGTGATGAGACCGAGTGGCTGGAACTGGTCGAGTTGGGTTGGAACCGTCTAGCGCCGCCGCTGTCGTCCAGTAGCCAGCTCCATCAGATTGAGAAAGCTTTGCGGAGTGTGCCAGAAAACGGACACTATCCTTACGGAAAAGGCGACGCCGCCCAGTGTATTGTCAAGCTCATTGAATCCGTATACTCGCGGGGTTTAGGCGCGGCTGCTCGCTCGGTGCATCCGGGAAAAAACCAGCGAAACTCAAAGGCGCTGAGTGGGCAGCTCACGTCGTAACACGATCGCACGGATCTGTCTTTTTATTAGTCGACCATCTTTAATACTGTACGGAGGCCTTATGACGCCTGTTTCTGCTGTGCCGCCAAAAAACGCCGGGAAGATGTTTTTTCCCTTCCTGGACCTGAAGGCGCAATATCGCACCATAAAGGCCGAAGTCGACGAAGCGATTCAACGCGTCATGGAGTCTCAGCACTTCATACTCGGTCCCGAGGTGGAAGCTCTGGAGAAGGAGGTTGCGGCTTACACCGGGACGAGTTTCGGGATCGGCTGTGCCTCGGGTTCCGACGCCCTGTTGCTCGCGCTTATGGCGCTGGACGTCGGGCCAGGCTCGGAAGTCATCACTACAGCCTTCACTTTTGTCGCCACAGCCGGCTCCGTCGCCCGGTTGGGCGCTCGGCCGGTATTTGTGGATATCGATCCAGCTACCTATAATCTCAATCCGCAGAAGTTGAGCGCCGCACTCACTTCCCGGACGAAGGCCGTGATGCCCGTTCATCTGTTCGGCATGGCGGCGGACATGACCGCAATCATGGAGATCGCCAGCACGCGTGGGATTCCGGTAATTGAAGACGCCGCACAGGCGATCGGAGCTTCCTATGGCGGCAGGCCGGCTGGCAGCATTGGTCTTTGTGGTTGCTTCAGCTTTTTCCCCTCCAAGAACCTCGGCGGTGCCGGAGACGGGGGAATGCTCACCACCAACGATTCCGCTCTTGCCGACAAGCTTCGGGTGCTCCGTACCCATGGGAGCCGCACCAAGTATGATTACGAGTTGATTGGTATGAATAGCCGCCTGGATGCTCTGCAGGCCGCGATCCTGCGTGTCAAACTCCGGCACCTCGACTCTTGGGCGGCCGCTCGCCAACGGAACGCGAGAGTTTACGACGACTTGTTTGCCCGCGCCGGACTCACTTCGATCCTGGGACTGCCTCAGACGGCAAAGCAGTGTAATCACATTTACAACCAGTACGTGATTCGCGCGCCACGCAGGGATGAGTTGAAGACGTATCTCAAGAACTGCGGAATACCCACGGAGATTTACTACCCACAGCCGCTGCACATGCAACCGGCGTTTGCCTACCTGGATTACAAGCCGGGTGACCTGCCGCATTCGGAAGCTGCGAGCGAGGAAGTTCTGGCCCTGCCGATCTTCCCTGAACTATCAAGCGAACAGCAGTCTCTGGTCGTAGAATCGATCGCATCGTTCTATGAGAAATGACGTTGTCGCGTAAAATGCTGCACATGGCACTGACAAAACTCGCAGGTTACTGGTTCCGCCCACATGAGATGGTGGGCAAGAGCGTTTAGAGAAGGAGCACGTAGTGAAGACTAGCTCGCCAAGGGTTGCTGTTATTGGAAACGGATACTGGGGTAAAAACCTGGTCCGCGTTTTTCATGAGCTGGGAAGCCTGAAATTAGTTTGTGAGACGCGGGAATCTTCACGTCGAGAGGTGGAAGCTCGCTACGCGGTCAATACCAGCGGCGACTACTCCAACGTCGTCAGCAGCAGCGAGATTGACGCGGTAGCCATTGCAGTTCCCGCCGTGCAGCATTACGCCCTGGCCAAGCAGGCGTTGGAACACGGCAAGGACGTTTACGTCGAGAAGCCGCTGGCCTTGCGCCGCTGCGAAGGCGTCGAACTCACCGAACTGGCGCACCAGAAGGGTCGGATCCTGATGGTCGGCCATATCCTCGAGTATCATCCTGCGATCCTGGAACTCAAGCGTTTGATCCGTGAAGGTGAATTGGGCCGCATCCAGTACATCTATTCCTCGCGCCTCAATCTGGGCAAACTGCGTACGGAGGAGAACATCCTTTGGAGTTTTGCCCCGCACGACATTTCGGTCATCTGCTCGTTGCTTGGCGAGGGACCCGAGTACGTTGCCTCGCACGGCGGCAGCTATGTCAACAAGGGGATCTTCGATACGACGATGACCACCTGTCAGTTCCGCAGCGGCGTGCAGGCCCACGTCTTCGTAAGCTGGCTGCACCCGTTCAAGGAACAGAAGCTGGCGGTCGTTGGTGACAAGCGCATGGCGGTTTTCGACGATGTCGAACCCCTCCGCAAACTCGTCCTGTACTCCCATCGTATCGACTGGCTGGATCGCATGCCAGTCGCTTTCAAAGACGGGGGCGAAGCGCTGCAGTTACCGGAATCCGAACCCCTGAAGAACGAATGCCAGCATTTCCTGGACTGCATTATCCAGCGCAGCACGCCCAGGACGGATGGGCACAACGGTACTCAGGTGCTGCAGATCCTGGAGGCGTGCGAGCAATCGCTGCGCGCTAATGGCAAACCGGTCGAACTGACGGACACACTGTCCCGGCCAAAATACTCGGCACATCCGACGGCGGTGATTGACGAACCTTGTGAGATTGGGGAAGGTACAAAGATCTGGCATTTCTCCCACGTCATGGCAAACAGCAAGATCGGGAAGAATTGCAATCTCGGACAAAACGTTGTGATCAGCCCGGACGTGGTCATCGGCAACAACGTGAAGATCCAGAACAACGTCTCCGTGTACACGGGCGTGATTTTGGAAGACGACGTTTTCTGCGGACCGTCGATGGTATTCACTAATGTCATCAACCCGCGGAGCCATATCGTCCGGAAACACGAATACAAGACCACTCTGGTCAAGCGCGGGGCGAGTCTTGGAGCGAACAGCACGGTTGTTTGCGGCACCACCGTAGGAGAATATGCTTTCGTCGCCGCCGGAGCAGTAGTCACAAAAGACGTGCCTCGGTATGCACTCATGGTCGGCGTTCCCGCCAGGCTGGTAGGCTGGATGTGCTACTGCGGAACACGGCTGCCGGAGTCCAGCGGTGAAGTAGAGTGCATGGCGTGCGGAAAACGTTATTCGATTCACGGTGAAAGTTGTACCGAAGCCTTGCCGATGCCGGTGGCGGTTCAAGAAGCGGCCGGAGACGACTAGCAAGCCAACCCTCTCTCTTCGCGATAAGACGTATGTGCGGAATATTTGGAGCCGTCGATTTCCAAGGGTTCTTCTCCCCGGATGACTACCAGCGCTTTCTGGGTCTGACCGACACCGTTGCCTACCGCGGCCCTGACGCGAGTGGCTACGAGCGGCTGTGTGTAAAGCGTCCCGCAGAAAAGTCGACCATGTGGGACGCGTTCCTTGGGCACCGGCGGCTGGCGATCATCGATCTATCCGAGGCCGGCCGGCAGCCCATGACGGACGGACAAGGTCACTGGATCACCTTTAACGGGGAAATCTTCAACTACGTTGAACTCCGCAGAGAACTGGAAGACCAGGGCGAACGATTTCAAACCGCAACCGATACGGAAGTGTTGCTGCGTATCTATTCGCTTTACGGTCCCGCGGGATTTGCCCGGCTGAATGGAATGTGGGCGTTTGCTTTGGTAGACCGGCCGGCGAGACGGGTAGTCCTCAGCCGGGACCGCTTCTCGATCAAGCCCTTGTACTACACCCGGGTCGGGTCGCGCGTGTATTTCGCGAGTGAAATCAAGCAATTGTTGCCACTGCTCCCGGGCCGCCGCATGAATGAGAAAGTCATGGCGGCTTATCTGTCGCAGGCGCTTCTGGACCATACGCCGGAGACTTTCTTTGAGGGTGTTTACCGGGTGCCGCCTAAGACCTCCTTGCTGCTCTCGATGGATGACGGCACTATCACGCCGCACACCTACTGGGACTATTCCCAGGAAGCGGTTGGTACTTTCGATGAATCGGTTGAAGAATTCCGCACATTGCTTGAGGATAGTGTGCGCATCCGCCTGCGCAGCGACGTGACCGTCGGATCGTTGCTGAGTGGCGGCATCGACTCCTCTGCCGTTGCGACCCTCTGCCACAAGAGCGGAGCGAACGTTGAAACGTTCTCCGTCGTGTCCGATGATCGCCGCTTCAGCGAAGAGGAATACATCGACAGCGTTTCTCAACAGACGGGTGTATCCAACCACAAATTGGTATTTCAGTGTCCCGACCTGCTCCACACCTTGGAGCGGATGCTGGCCCACCACGATGAACCCGTCTCCAGCCTGAGTATTGTGGCGCAGTACAACATCTTCAGGCTGGTAGGGGAACAACACGACGTGACCGTGCTGCTCAGCGGTCAGGGGGCGGACGAAACCCTCTTGGGTTACTCGAAGTTCTTCTTCTTTTACCTGAGGGAGTTGCTCCGCCAATCCAAATGGGGTGTCGCCATTCGCGAACTGCTTGCGAGCCTCATAAGGGGGACGGTAGTTCGCAATGCTCGGTTTTCCCATGCCCGTCGATACCTGCCCATGGCCAGCTCAAAGCCCTACGCCGGGGCGCTGCGGCTGGCAGCCCGCCATAAGCCGGTTCCCATCTGGCAAAGTCCGAATCTCCGCCAACGGCAAATCTCCGACCTTGACATGTTCTCCGTTCCTGCCCTGACCCGGTACGAAGATCGCAATTCCATGGCATATTCGCTCGAAGTCAGAAATCCATTTCTGGACCATCGGCTGGTCAACTTTGTTACCAGCCTTCCGAGCAGTTATAAGATAAAGGATGGATGGACCAAGTACATCCTGCGCCAGGCTCTTCCGGAACTTCCTCAGAAAGTTCGATGGCGCAAAGACAAGAAGGCGTTTGTCACCGCTGAAGAGAATTGGCTCCGGGTAGAATTGCATCCGCTGGTGACATCAATGTTCAAGAATAGTCACCTTTCCCAAATGGGAGTGATTGACGACCGCCAGTTCCTGATGTTTTATAATGATTTCTTGCGAGGCAAGTCGATTTATTTCGGGGACATCTCCCGCGTCTTGATCGCGGAGTTATGGGCGCGGAATATTCTGGAATCGCGCGCCACGATGCCCCAGCCCGCAGACATTAGTTCACCCCTGGTGCAATACGCGTTGATGAATCCGGCAGTAAAGAGCACGGCTGTCTGACTTTGCCATGCGACTGCTATTTCTAACCCATTACTACCCACCGGAAACGGGTGCCGCCGCAAACCGCATCTCAGACTTGGCGGAGCGCCTCGCATCCTCGGGACATGAAGTCACGGTGCTCGCCCCCCTGCCCAACTATCCTCAGGGGGAAATCTTCAGTGGCTACCGCGGGCGCTACCTGATAGAGGAGCAGCGCCGGGCAGTGCGGGTGGTTCGGACCTGGCTGTACGCCACCAATAGCGAGGGCATCGTCCGGCGGTTGTTGTACTACTTTTCGTTTGTATTCACGTCTATGGTTGGCGCCGTGCTTAAGATCGGCCATCAGGATGTCGTGTTCGTTGCCTCACCACCCCTGTTCCTGGGGATTTCGGGACTACTGCTGAAGACGTGGTGGCGGGCCAAGATGGTATTCAACGTATCCGATCTTTGGCCAAAGAGTGCGGTTGATTTAGGAGTCGTGAGGAACCAGCAGTTGATCCGGGCGGCGACTGCGCTGGAACTGGCCGTGTATCGGCACGCGGACTTGATAACCGCCCAGACCCAGGGAATTGTCTCCGACATCCAACAGCGAACCTCGACCCCGGTTCTCCTTTGGACGAACGGAGTGGATCCTTCTTCCATGCTGAGCAGCGGAAATCGGGAGCAAACACGGCAGCGGTTTGGTCTTACCAACAAGGACTTCGTCGTCGGCTACACTGGTCTACACGGGCTGGCGCAGGGGCTCGGCTCGGTGCTTGCGGCTGCCGAGGGGATCCGGGAAAACCAGGATGTCAAGTTCGTGTTCTTCGGAGATGGGCCCGAGCGCAAGCAACTGATGAAGACCGCGGCGCAACACCGCCTGGAAAACGTCAGGTTCTTTCCCACTCAGCCCAAGTCGCAGATGCCCGAGATCATGAACGCGATCGATGTATCCCTGGTGCCGCTTCGCCGCCTGGATCTCTTTAAGGGCGCCCTTCCCAGCAAGATGTTTGAAGCCATGGGAGCGGGGGTTCCGGTTGTTGTCTCGATTGAAGGAGAAGCCAAGGACTTGGTGGAGCGTGCGCAGGGCGGCCTCTGTGTTCCACCGGAAGACCCTCGGGCCCTCGCCAATGCGCTGTTGTTTCTTCGCCAGAACCCGGAACTTCGTCAGAGGATGGGCAGCAGCGGCAAGCAGTTTATTTCCGCCCATTACGACCGGAGAAAGATCGCACGAAATGTGGAACTGGCCCTGTCCGGACTGATGACCTCACCCAGCGCCAGCCCAGTGGTTGCGGTGTCCAGCGGACGATAACGGAAATCGGCATCAGGTTGCTCGTGAACGGCTGTGTTCGTAGTCCCAGGTATCGGATGGTAGCTATGGGTGCGCGTTTCCGGGCACGGGCCGCAAACTGTCGCCGGGCCACCCAGGCGCCACCAAGGAAGTCGCAGCGGATGAAGATACGATGTTACTGCACACTTTCCGCTTTTCCGTTTACAATCTTCACCAACAATAAATGCACATGTTACACCGACAAGCAGCGGCATCGGCCGCTGGTCCAGCCCGTCCCTGGATTGCTTGGAAGGAGCCGCTGAATAACGGTATGCGTCCAAACAACAGCATCTACTCCCGAGTCGGCAAGCGCGTTTTTGACGTGACTTGCTCTGCCCTGGGGATTGTCCTGGTTTCTCCCCTGCTTCTGTTTGTCGCATTGCTGGTGAAGCTCACCTCCTCTGGTCCGGTCCTTTTTCGCCAGAAGCGAGTGGGTAAGAACGGCCATATCTTCGAGATCCTCAAGTTCCGTTCGATGCGGGTGAACGCTGAGAACGAAGGCCCACCAATCACAAGCGCTGGCGACAAACGGGTCACGGTGATCGGGGCATGGTTGCGCCGCACCAAACTGGATGAACTGCCCCAGCTCTGGAATGTACTGGTTGGTGATATGAGCTTCGTTGGACCCCGGCCGGAAGTGCCCAAGTACGTTGCGATGTATTTGGATGAGCATCGCGCCCTGCTTTCGATCCGCCCGGGGATTACGGATCCAGCTACGATCGAGTACCGGCACGAAGAAGAAATGCTCGGGATGCACTCCGACCCGGAAGAGTTTTATATTCGCCACGTTCTGCACCAGAAGCTGTCCGTGAGCGTCGAATATCTTTCCCACATTTCCTTAGCGCAGGACCTTCGGCTGGTGTTGCTGACCGTATGGGCTGTTCTGAACGTTCGGCCCAAAGCGCCCGAGGCTAGCCTCGAGGCCGACAATCTGGGTGCGTGGGACTGAAAGACATTCCTAGCCTTCGACATGTGCCTCATGAGTTACGTGTTTGTG
>Ga0335082_10006117_pt1 | contig 13149 bp, 14 predicted proteins | sample Lox_Sample_41_FD_206718 | JGI IMG/M metagenome (GOLD analysis project Ga0335082, IMG submission 206718) | Soil microbial communities from Loxahatchee National Wildlife Refuge, Florida, United States - Lox_Sample_4.1 | ecosystem: Environmental > Terrestrial > Soil > Wetlands | place: USA... | reverse complement strand
CGCACCGCCGCCGAGTGGGCGTCGGGTCCCCCGCCGGCAGCGGGCCCCTGCTCCGCCGCGAGCGTTGCGCCGCCCGCCTTGCCTCACACCCAGACGATCACGTTCAACCCGATCCCGGACCGAACGACCGCGGACGGCGACTTCAACCCGAACGCACACGCGTCCTCAGGCCTGCCGGTGACATACACCGCCCGCGGCGGCTGCACCATGCGTCACGGCATTGTCCACGTGTTCGCCGCGAGCCTGTGCTGGATCACCGCATACCAGAACGGCAACGACAACGTCTACGCCGCTCGGCCTGTGCTGCAGATCGTTGCGATCACCGACGCGGTGATTCCGGTCGCGTTGCCGGCCGAGGGCACCGCCGGCAGGCCCGTAAGCCTGCGCTACCGCTCGACAACGCTCGGAATCGTCGCGACCGACATCGTGGTCGACGAGAACGGAAAACCGATCGCACGCATGCACAGGAACGCTTCCGTCCTCGACCAGGGCGGCCTCTACTCCGTCGCGTGGCACGCGCCGCGCGCAGCGGCGCACGGATCACTGCGCTTCTGCGTCACGCTCCGGAACCGCACACCCGGCGCACCCATGCGCGGCTTCACGAGTTGCGCGCACATCCGACTCGTCGCTCGCGCTACCGGTAGAAAGGGGGCATGACGGAGATCTCAGCCGGGGCCTTCCGCAGCCTCGCACTGACCGAGGGCGGCCGGGTGCTCGCCTGGGACTGCAAGGCATTTTGCCGGCCCCTATCTCCTAACCCGTAAGCCTCCGGCGCGATTCGATCCCGTGACGACAGCGAAGGATCCGCCCGGAATCGTCCATTGGCCTCCGAAGAAGAACGGGGGCCCGAAGGACCCCCGTAAAGCTGGGACCTAGCGCGGTAGTAATCCGCGGTGCAGTCCCCGGACGAACATTAGTTTGACTCCCGGAAAGCAGCTTCCGGGAGGGACCACGCTAGGAGCAGCGGAGGTAGCCCTTATCTCTTAACCCGTTAGCTGGCGGACGGGTTGAGAAGGGACGGCCGGGCAAATGCCGCGAACCGTGGACAAACGGCCGATGGGCGGCTGCTAATGGGGCGCGCGCGAGCTCACATCTGGGCTCTCAGCACGTCGACCTCACAGCCGGCCGTGAACGGGTCGAAGCCGTGCTCGATCAGCCAGCGAATGTTCAACAGGCTTCGTAAGGACCACCACGCACGGATCACGTCGAGGTCGAGGTCGAGATCGGGGCCGTAGGCGGAGACGACGTCACCGAGGTGCTCCTCGTGTCCGAGCGTCAAGGTGGCGAGGTCGAACAGGGCATCACCCGGGCCCGCCTCGGACCAGTCGATGATGCCGGTGACCTCGTCGCCGTCGACGAACACGTGAGTGATCTGCAGGTCGCCGTGCGTGAATATCGGAGCCCACGGGCGGAGCGCGGCCTCGGCGACCTGGCGGTTGCGGCTGACCAGCTCGACGGGCAGGACGCCGCTCGTCACGAGCCGCTCGCACTCGCCGTCGAGATCAGCCGCCAACTCGTCGAGGCCCCTTCCCTGGCTGGGCCATGGCGGTAACGGCGCGTCGTGCAACTTCCGGACGGCGGCCCCGGCCGCGGCCCACGCGGCCGGGGACGCGGTCGACGGCTCGCCGAGGCGGCCGAGTGCCGTCCCCGGGACCGCGGCGATCGCGAGCACGGACGGCTTGCGCCACAGGACCTCCGGAGTCGGGACCGGCGCCAGGGCGATCGCCTCGACCTCGACGTCGATGCGAGCCTGATCGGCGTCCACCTTCAGGAACACATCGCCGACACGCAGGGTCGCGCGCTCGGAATGGGCGACGACAACTTCGACCTCATCCATGGGCGACCAGTATCCCGGGGATGACCGTCTGCATCGCCGGGTCTATCGCGTGCGATCCGCGAGGACCGAGACGGTCCGCGCCGGGATCAGCAGTGGTGGACGGAGACCACGGCGATCCATGCCACCGCGATCTCCGAAGGGCGCGGTCTCGTCGCTGCAGTGCTCGCCGAACCGGCCTAGTCGCTATTCGGAACGTCTAGGGGACGGCTCAGCCGCGGTCTCGCCTCGGTGATCGTCTTGTCGCGGAGATCGAATAGCCAGCCGACCGGCTCGCTGCGAGAGGCGAAGCGCGGGAAGTGGACTCGCCAGATTTCTCCGGCCGCCCCTTCTCAAGCCGTTAGCTGGCGGACGGGTTAAGAAGGGACCGGTCGGCACTCCGCGCTGATCTCGCGGATCCAGTCGAGCGGAAGGGTCGCGCTGGTGCAGCACTAGCCCACACGCCGAAAATCCGCCCGGCGTTCACGCACGCGCGACGCCACCTTGCAGTCGTGGTCGGCGTCGGGGCGACCGTGGGCTTGGCATTGGCGTTCTCGACGATCGTCGTGCCACGCTGGGGAGTCGGATGGTTTTGCACTCTCGCTCGGGCTCGTCGTCGCAGTGATTGATGTTCACGTATGTCACCGTTCCGGCGCGGCTCGTGGGGATCCGCGGCTCGCATCGCGAGAAGCTGGCGGCGACGGTCGTCGGCGGGACGTTCGGGGCGATCGTCTGCACGCCGCCGTACGTGCTCGCACGGATCGGCATCTTGCTGCTCGGGTCCCATGCCTTGTTCGTCTTCGGCGTTGTGCTGCTCGCGCTCGGGTTGGCGCTGCAAGCCGGCGCGACAGGCGCGGTCAAGGCCATCAAGATGAGCGCCAAGCTCGCCAGGGCAGCGTCGACCCGGCAGGATCCGAGTGACTGTTCCTCGACCTGAGTCGCCAGGAAGGCCAGGATGAGAAAGCCACGTGAACCGCAGACGGTTCGGCGGGTTCGCGAGCGTGCAGGGGAGGTCTCCCAACGCAGCCGCGAATGGGCCGAGCGACAGGAGCCCGGCTCCCGTGCCGGGGTTGCGATCAGCGCCTGGCGCCGCTACCGGGCGGTCGAGGGCCCGCTGCAGTCTGCCCTGCTCTCGCTCTACATCCTGGTCGCGGTTCTGCCGGCGCTCCTGGTGATGGAGGAGTACCTGGACAAACATCCCAACTCGCTGGCCAACAGCATCGTTCACCACTATCGGCTCAACGGCTCCACCGCCAGACTGATCCATGACGTGCTGAACGAGGGCCACGCGCACGAGCTCGGCTCGGCGCTGCTCGCGATCGTCGGGGCGTTGGTCTTCGGGCTCGGCTTCGGGCGCGTCCTGCAGCTCGTGCACGCCCGCGCCTGGCGGCTCACACTGCCCTCGCGACAGAGCGATCAGCTTCTGTACGGCACCGTGCTCGCCGGACTGTACGGGCTGATCCTGCTCCTGCTGGTACAGCTGACCGAGCTGAGCGGCAGCCCCGCGTGGGTCGGACGTACCCTCGCCGTGGGCTGGGTCGCGGTGCTCGTGCTGTTCTTCATCTGGGTGCCGCGCGTGCTGACGCACAGGCTGCTCTCGTCGCGCGACCTCCTTCCGGGCGCGGTGCTGACGGCTGTCGCGCTCGTGATCATCATGATCATCTCCCGCTATGTGATGCAGTTCTGGATCGACCTGTACGCGCGTGACTACGGAGGTCTGGGCGTCGTCCTCGCGATCTACTTCTGGATCGCGTTCAGCTCGGCAGCCATCGTCTGGGCAGCGGCTCTCTCACCCGCGCTCGCAGCCCGCCGCGAGCTCCGACGAACCTCGTGACTGAGTGCGCGCCGGTCAGCGCAGAACCAGGAGGTCGAGCCGGTTGCTTCTGGTCTCCGCACTCGCTGTGCTCTCGGACACCCGGGTCGCCCGGCGGAGACGTTCCTTGCCGCGGTGGAACTCGTCCTCGGTGAGGGCGCGCATCGTGGTATCGGCCCGGCGGAGAGTGTCCACCTGGCCGAGGAAGTCCGCGAGGCCGGCCGGGTACGTCTCCCGAACCTGCTCGAGGGCGTCCTGGTGGAATCCCGCCGCCGCGAACGCCTCGCACGTCTCCTCGAGGGACGGGAAGGCATCGGCCGTCCGAGCGGTCTCGGGGAACCAGCGGACGAGCTCGACCCCGTCAAGTCTGCCCGGGAAGCCCTGCCGGATGAGGACGGGGGCCCCGGGGCGCAGAACGCGGCGGATCTCGTGTGCGGCGGCTCCGAGATCCGGGATGTGGTGAATGACGAGCGAGAGCCAGGCCGCGTCCGTGGACTCGTCCGGCAGCGGCAGGGCGCTCGCATCTCCCTCGAGCACCATGATCGCCGCGGTCCGCGGGATCTGATCCCGCATCGCGGCCGACGGCTCGACTGCGAGGACGCAGAGGTCGAACCAGTCGGTGAAGGCAGCAGCGAACGCACCGGTCCCCGCGCCGATGTCGACTAGAGTCGTGCTCCGCGACGGCCGGAGGTGACGCCGCACCGCTTCGCGCCACTCCGAGAGTCCGTCGCGTGGCACCTCGCGAACCGCCTTGAACGCCGCAGCGGTCTGCTCGTCATAGCTGATCCTCGCTACGTCACGCCTCCTCGCCGATGCCAGGGAGCCTCCTCCACCGACGGTCGAACGGCCAACGTGCTCTCGGTAAACGGTCGGCGGTCTTCTGCGAGCGGCGTCTGGTCACCGTCGTCGCGCCCGGATCACGGCGTCGACGCCGGACGCCGGCGTCACCCGCCGACGGTCCTCCGCGACGACCAGCTCCCACCGGGCCGGATCGAGTGCGGCCTGCGCGGCCGCGACGGAGACCTGCTCCTGCCCGGCCGCAGCCGTCGCCGCTCCGGTGGCCGGGTCGACCGGTCGATGGCCGACCAGGAAGAGCGTCCCGCCGCGGGCGACGCCTCCGGCCATTCGCTGCAACAGCTCCTCGACCGTCCCGGCCGCGTGGACATAGAGGCAGATCACGAGGTCGTATGCCTCCTGCGGAGGCGCCCACTCCGAAAGATCGGCCTCGACCCACTGGATGCGCCCGGCGACGTCCGCCCCGATCGCCTCGGCCGTCGACCGGGCGTGCGCCAGGGCCGTCGCCGCGAAGTCGACGGCCGTGACCTGCCACCCCAGGGCAGCGAGCCAGAGCGCGTCCGACCCGTGGCCGCAGCCCGCGTCGAGCGCACGTCCCGGAGGCAGGTCGGAGACCTCGGCAGTCAGGTGGGCGTTCGCGGAACGGTGCGCGACGCGATCTCCGTGCTCGCGCAGGGCATGCGCCCAGCGCACTTCCCAGAACTCCCGGTCGTACTCGCTCAGGTCGAGATGCCGGGCGGCCGGCTGCGGCCCCAGTTCGACCACAGCCAGGCGGCGAAGCCGAGCGCGACGACGGCGAGGAACAGCAGGATCCATTCGACTGGAGCGGACGTGTTCGCATGGAGGAGGACCTGCCGGGTCGTGCCGGGCGGGACGAAGGGGGCGGGCGGCACCGGAAGGACGCCGGCGTGTGCCGCTCTGGTCCTGACGAGTGAGACCTTGGGCTGCCCGGTCAGGAGCAGCAGCGCCGCCACGATCAGCGTCAGCGCAGCAAGGGCGGTGAACGCGACCAGGACGAGCGGCCTCCGGCGGCGGGTCCCTGGGCTCGGCGGCTCGGGGATGATCCCTCGCTCGGCCGCCCACGAGGCGGCGAACGACCGCGGATCGAAGGCACTGCTTCCGAGGAGCTCCTCGGCGGAGACGCCTTCGGCCTCGGCCTCTCCGAGGTCGGACGCCAGATCTGCCGCCATCTCGTCGGCGAGCGGATCGGGGACGCCGAGGCGCCTCCACTCCCGGCGGCACTGATCGACGAAATCACTCATGAAGCCACCTCGACCTTGACGGGAGCGAGCACCGCATCGACGGCGTCGCGGGCGGCTCGCCATTCGGACACGCCCAGCCCGAGTGCCAGCCGCCCGGCACTCGAGGGACGGTAGTACTTCCGCGGCGGCCCGCCGTCGCTCGCGGCGCGGTACGTCTCGACCAGACCGTCGCGCTCCAGGCGTCCGAGCAACGGATAGATCGAGCCCTCACCGACGATCGCGAGGCCGCGGTCGCGCAGCCGCCTGGTCATCTCGTACCCGTACGCGGGCCCCTCGTCCATCACGGCCAGCAGGCAGAGATCGAGCACACCGCGGAGCAGCTCCGTCCGCCGTTGTGCGCCCAGTGCCATGCACCACAAGGTAGCAGCGCGACCCTTGTCTCGCAAGGGTGTCTACACAGTGGCCGCGGTCGGCTCGTGCTGCGACCCACCCGGCTCGGCGCCGGCCATCTGGCGGGCGACGCTCCGCGAGCTGCCGAGCAGGGCCGCGCCGGCGCAGGCGACGACCAGGGCGAGGCCGAAGGCGACGGGATGCGGCGGCGACGCGCCCGTCGAGAGAAGCGGCGCCACCGCCGCCGGCAGCGCCATCTCGAGCCCGAAGACGACCGGGATCGAGCGTGTCGCGGGCCACGACTGGAGCGCCGTCATCTCGGCGAGCAGGGTCGAACCGCTCGCCAGGCCGACGCCGAGCCCCCAGCCGATCGCCACGAGCCACCGCCGGTCGGAGAGGGCGGAGACGGCCAGCGCGGTCCCGAGGCCGACACAGGCCCAGCCGATCCCGGAGACGATGCTCGTCGCGAGGCCGCCCGCGAGCCGGACCAGGCGCAACCCGAACGGCGCCAGCGCGGTGAGCACGATCGCGATGCCGACCGCCCACGACCCGGCGCGGGTGAAGGAGGTCGCCTCGGACGGGCCCGCCCACGCGAGCGCGGCGACGGCGGCGGCGATCGCTACGGCACCGCCGATCTCACGCACGCCGACCCGCTCGTGCAGCAGCCTGACGCCGAGCACGAGCAGGACGATCAGGCCCAGGCCGAGGGCCGGCTGGACGAGCGTGACCGAGGCGAGGGCGAGCGCGGCCGCCTGCAGGCCCCAGCCGACGACACTCGACCCGGTGCCGGCGAGCCAGAGCTTCCGCCTCGCCAGCCGGCCGAGCAGTGAGGCGCGGAGCGCCGTCGACGCGGGAGCCCGCCGGGCCTCGAGCGCCTGTAGCGCCGAGGCGGCCGCATAGAGGGACGACGCCAGCATCGCCAGCAGGACGGCCGCGAGTTCGCGCACGGTCGGAGACTACGATCGATCGGTGACGGTCGTCGGCCTCGCGCTCCTGACGCTCGTGCCGGGAGAGCTCGGCGGCAGCGAGACGTACATTCGCGAGCTGCTGCATGCGCTCGCCGAGGTGGGCGAGCTCGACTATCGCGTGCTGCTCCCGCCGGCCGCGGCCGAGCTCGAAACCGGACTGCCGTCCGAGGTCGCGACGGAATACCGCCGCGCCCGTACGCCGCGCGAGCGGCTCGTCGCGATGGCTGCCGCGGCCGCCCGCCCCGCGCCGCTAAGCAGGCGGCTGCAGGAGGTCGACGTCGCGCACTACCCGCTCACGATCCGCCTGCCCGCGGTCGACGCGCCGACCGTGGTGACGCTGCACGACGTCCAGCACCTCGACCTGCCGCACCTGTTCGGGCGCGCGGAGCGCGCGTTCCGCGCCGCCGCGTGGCACCGCTCGGTGCGATCGGCCGACCGGGTGGTCGTCCCGAGCGGCTTCGTGCGCGACCGGGCAGTCGCAAAGCTCGGCCTCGAGCCCACGCGCGTCGTCGTGATCCACTCGGGTGTCGACCACGCGCGGTTTCGCCCCGGCAGCGCGGAGCGCGAGCCGTTCCTCCTCTACCCGGCGCGCCGCTGGCCGCACAAGAACCATCAGCGTCTCTTCGAGGCGTTCGGGCGGCTGCGGGCCGAGCTGCCCGAGCTGCGCCTCGTGCTCACGGGCGACGGGAGCCCCGTTGCAACGCCCGACGGCGTCGAGGCGCTCGGCCTCGTCGCACCCGACGCGCTCGTCGACCTCTACCAGCGCGCCTCCGCCCTCGTCTTCCCGTCGCTGTACGAGGGCTTCGGCCAGCCGCCGCTCGAAGCGATGGCCTGCGGCTGCCCGGTCGCCTGCTCGAACGCCGGCGCGTTGCCGGAAGTCGTCGGTGACGCCGCCAGGCTGTTCGATCCGCGCGACCCAGGGGCGATCGTGGACGCCGTGCGCGACGTGCTCGAGATGCCGGACGACTGGAGCCGCCGCGGCCTCGAGCGGGCCGCCGCGTACTCGTGGGAGGCGACCGCACGCGGCCACGAGGACGTCTACCGGTCGCTCGCCAGCACGCGGTCGTAGGCGGCCGCGTAGCGCTCGGCGGCCTCGTCGACCGAGTAGCGGCTTACGAGCTCCGGCGCGCTCACCCGCGCCGGCGGACGGCTGAGGATCGCCTCGAGCTCGTCGGCCAGCACCAGCCAGTCGCCGGCGGGGAAGATCGTGGCGACCTCACCGATGACCTCGGGAATCGCGCCCGAGCCGGCGGCGAGGATCGGAACGCCCGCCGCGGTCGCCTCGGCGAGCACCATCCCGAACTGCTCCTCCCACCACATCGTCGGCAGGCTCGCGAGGACGAAGCAGGAGGCGAGGTCGAAGACGGCGGGCATGTCAACGTACGAGACCCCGCCGCGCCACTCGACGAGCCCGTCGACGCCAAGGTCACGCGCATGCCCGCGGAGCCGCCGTTCCTCGGGGCCGGTGCCGACGACGAGCGCACGGGCGGCGACCCCGCGCTCGCGGAGCACCGCAAGCGCCCGCAGCAGGTCCTGATGGCCCTTCTCCCAGACGAGGCGGCCGACGGAGAGGATCAGGTGCTCGGCCGGCGGTGCACCGCTCGAGAAGCGGCGCGCGTCGACGCCCGGCGGCGCGACCTCGACTCTCTCGGCCGGCACCCCTTCGAGCAACAGCGCCTGCCGGGCACGCTCGGTGGCGGCGAGGAAGAGATCGACGCGCGGGATCGTCTCGCGGCGCTGGCGGCGGCCGCGGAAGCGCCGGTACGCCTCGCCGAACGGAATCGTCTCCCAGACGGTCAGGACGAGCCGGAAGCCGAGCCGCTCCTTGAGCATCGCCGGGCCGTGGCTGTAGGGAACACCGATCTCGGCCGCATGCACGATGTCGGCCCCGACCAGCGTATCGGCGAGCCCGAGATAGCGGTCGCCGAAGACGAGCACCGAGAGCTCGCCGACCCGGCCGCGGGGAAGCCGGTCGCGGACCGCACCGACCCGCTCGACCGGAAGGTCGAGCCCCGACAGCACGTCGAACTCGTTCGAGGCGGTCGCGAGGATCCTCACGTCGAAGCGGCCCGTCAGCAGCTCCCACGGGCGGAGGTCCCACGGGTTCGCCGAGTGGCCGCGCAGCAGGACGACCCGCGGGCGGCTCATCGCGTCCTGAGCGCGTGGAAGAGCTCGCGCGGGATCGCCCGCAACACCGTCGCGGCAACGATGAACACGCCGACCGAGGCGACGAGCTCGACCTCCCACGGAAGCGGCAGCAGCAGCACCGCGAACGCGGGCAGCGCGGCCGCGACGATGCGCGGCGTCAGCCCCGGGCGCGGTGCGACTGTCGTGCTCGCGCGTCGGAGGAACACGTAGACGAGCGCGGCGAGCCCGCTCTCGGCGAGCACCGCGGCGACGGCCGCGCCCTTCGCCTCCCACGCCGGGATGAAGATCGCGCCGAGCGCTATGACGAGAACGAGCGCGCCCGCGTTCGCGTACGTCAGCGCCGACTGGCGGCGGAGCGAGAGCAGGCCGAGCTGCCAGACCTGGCCCACGAACACCGGGATCAGCGCGAACGCCTGAATCTGCAGCACGGGCACCGCGCCCCGGTACGACTCGCCGCCGAGCAGCGGGATCGCCCACGGTGCGGCCGCGTCGATGCCGAGCACGAACACGACCGCGGCCGCGAGAGACACCTCCGTCATGCGCTGCAACCCGAAGCGCAACCGCTCCTCGTCGTCGCGCCCGGCGACGGACAGCAACGGAAGCGCGGACGAGAGGACGAGCAGCGGCAGCGAGAAGATCACGGCGAACACCTGGAACGACGTTGCGAAGTACCCGGTCTCCCGCGACGACGCGATCAGCGAAACCATGATCATCAGGACGCGGAAGTAGAGGACGTTCATCGTGAGGGCGATCGCGAGCGGGAGCGCCTCGCGCAGGAGCGAGCCGGCGACGCGGCGGTCGAAGCCGGGCACCAACCCCCGCCGAGCCGGAACCACGAACGGGGTGGCGGCGAGGATGATCGCGCCGACCGGGATCTGGGCGCCCAGCAGGGGCACCAGCGTCGCCCCCAGCGCGACGAGCACGAGCACCACGACGAACGTGAGCGCCGTCTTCGCGACTTCGAACGCGGCGACCGTCCCGAGCCGCAGCTCGACCGACAGCGGCATCATCATCGTCGCCTGGGTGTTGACGAGGAGGACGCCCAGCCCACCGAGTAGCGTCCCCCACACCATCGTCGGCGGATACACGATCGCGGCGAACACCACGGCCGCGAGGATCCCGACCGGCGTGATCAGGAGCCGCAGCGTCACGAGGTTGCGCATCAGCCGCGCCTGCGCCGAACCGTGGACGAGGGAGAGCTCCCGCGCTCCGATCGCCGTCAGCCCGGCGTCGCCGACGCCGCTGACGATGCCGAGCAGGGCCGCCACCGCGCCGTAGCGGCCGAAGTCGTGGACGCCGAGGTGCCGCAGCAGCAGCGCCGAGGTCCCCGCGGCGAGCAGGACGCCGACGCCGAAGCCGATCCCGCGGATCAGCCCGCCGCGGACAACGCGGCCGCCCGCCTCGGGCGAGCTCAGCAGGTCGGTCGCGCCTTGCGTCACGACGTCGAGGTTTGCATATCGTGCGGCGTGCGAGCGACCGTCGTCATCCCCACGCGAGACGGGCGTGCCCTGCTCCTCGACGCCCTCGACAGCCTGGCCCGCCAGACGGTCGAGCACGACGTGGTGGTCGTCGACAACGCCTCGACCGACGGGACGGCGGAAGCTGTCGCCGAGCGGTTTCCCGCCGTCCGGGTGATTCGCATCGAGGAGAACCTCGGCTTCGGCCGAGCGGTGAACCGCGGGGTCGAGACGGTCGACACGCCGGTCGTGATCCTCGTCAACAACGACGTGGTCTGCGAGCCCGACTTCGTCGAGCGCATGCTGGAGCCGTTCTCGGACGAGCGGGTCGGCCTCGTCGCGGGGGTCCTCCTCCAGCACGACGCTCCGGAGCTCGTCGATTCGGCGGGAATCGAGCTCGACCCGACGCTGCGCTCCTGGGACCGGTTCTGGAACCGGCCGGCCTCCGAGCTCGGCGACGTGGCAGAGCCGCTGGGACCGTGCGGCGGCGCGGCTGCCTACCGCGTGACCGCCTGGCGCGAGGTCGGCGGCTTCGACGACGCGTTCTTCGCCTACTGGGAGGACGTCGACCTGGCGCTCCGCCTGCGGCTCGCCGGCTGGCGCTGCGTCCAGGCGGACGCTGCTCGCGTCCTGCACAGGCACGGCCAGACGCTCGGCGCGGCGTCACCCGCGCAGCGGCGGCTCGAGGCCTTCGGGCGCGGGTTCGTGCTCGCGCGCTACCGCGTCGGCAGCCTCGGCCTTGCGACGCGCGTCAAGATCGCCGCGCTCGACTGGCCGGTGCTCGCGGTTCACCTCGTGCTCCGCCGGGAGCCCGGCCCGATCCGCGAGCGGCGGCGCGGACGCCGCGAAGGGCTCGCCCGGGAGCCGCTCCGGCCGCCGGTCGAGCTGGCCGCGGTCTCGTTCGGCGAAGCACTCGGGCGCCAGGCGCGCCAGCTCTCGCTGCGCTTCTCAGGCCGGCTGCCGGAGCACTTCCGTCAGACCGGCGCGCGTGCGAGCGCCGACCACTGATACACGGTGAACTCCGCGCTGAGACCGCGCGTCACGCGCTCGGCAAGCCGGCCCGGACGCGAGAGCGAGGCATGGGCCGTCCGCTCGACCGACCATCCGGCGGCCGTGAGCAGCGCGACGAGGTCCGCACGCGTGAGCCAGCGAACGTGCGTGCTGTCGCGGTGACCCATCTCGGTGTAGCCGAACGTCCCGTGGAACACGAGATCGCGCACGAGCGTGAAGTGGCGTGCGTTGGGGACGCTCACGTGCAGAAGGGCGCCCGGGGCCGCGAGCGCGCGCAGGCGGCGAAGCACCGACTCGGGGCTCGCCAGATGCTCGAGCACGTCGTACGCGAGGATCGTGTCGAACGGCGGCTCGAGCTCGTCGAGCCGTGCATCGACGTCGCCGACCAGCACCTCGTCGTAGACCTCGCGTGCGAGGGCGGCCGCCTGCTCGTCGAGCTCGATGCCGACGAGGCTCGTCGCGCGCTCCCTGATCGTCCGTCCGACACCTCCGGCCCCGCAACCGACGTCGAGCACCCGCCCGAGCGAATCCGGGAGCAGCGCAACCAGCTCGGGCCGCCGCTGGCCGTAGTAGTCGTCGGGCTTCCGCCCAGCTGACGAATCCTTCATGGGGCCTCGGTACGCTAATCCTCACGATGGCCTCGGACGAGTACGCCTGGAACGAACAAGCGCTGGAGGCGGCCCGCAACGAGTTCGGCGACGCGTTCGCGGGCCGGACGTGCCTCGTGACCGGCGCCGACGGGTTCATGGGCAGCCACCTGACCGAGGCGCTCGTGCACATCGGCGCACGGGTGATCGCCTTCGTCCGCGCGACCTCGTCGGGCGCGCTCAACAACATCGGCCACCTGCGGCGCGACCTCACCGTGGTGTTCGCAGATCTCACCGACCGGACGTCGGTCGACTACTGCGTGCGCGACCACTTGGTCTCGGCTGCAGATCGCCCGTACGTGTTCCATCTCGGCGCCCAGGCGCATGTGGGCGAGTCGTGGCACCGGCCCTACGAGACCGTCATGGCGAACACGGTCGGCACGTTGAACCTGCTGCAGTCGATCGTCGACCACGGCGTCGCGCTCGAGAAGTTCGACACGGCGGGCACCTCGGAGGAGTACGGCAACGTCCGCGAGGCCGTCACCCACCATCACGACTTCGACGAGCTCGGCGGGCTCATCCTCCACGAGCGCTCGCCGATCAACCCGAAGTCGATCTACGCGACGGCCAAGGTCGCCGCCGACTTCCTGACGATGAACTACCACGACGCCTACGCCGTGCCCGGCGTCGTCACACGCATGTTCAACAACTACGGCCCACGGCAGAACCCGCGCTACGTCACCGGCACGATCATCACGCAGGCGCTCACGCGCCCGGAGGTCGAGCTCGGCGCACTCGAGCCGCTGCGCGACTTCTGCTTCTGCACGGACGGCGTGCGCGGGCACCTGACCGTCGCCGCGCGCGGCGTGCCGGGCGACGTCTACGTGTACGGCCAGGGCGAGAACATCGCGATGCGCGACTGGTGCGACCTGATCCTCCGCATCGGGCGCGAACACGGGTTCTGG
>Ga0335082_10006116_pt1 | contig 13149 bp, 13 predicted proteins | sample Lox_Sample_41_FD_206718 | JGI IMG/M metagenome (GOLD analysis project Ga0335082, IMG submission 206718) | Soil microbial communities from Loxahatchee National Wildlife Refuge, Florida, United States - Lox_Sample_4.1 | ecosystem: Environmental > Terrestrial > Soil > Wetlands | place: USA... | reverse complement strand
GCGGTACTGCGCGCGGATGCCGGCGAGCCGCGGCGTGGCGTCGAGGTAGTAGTCCCGGTCCGGGAGCCCGAGGCCGCCCTGCACCAGGTAGACGGTGTTCCGGGACGGCTCGTCGAGGTCCTGCTCGACGAAGACGCCGAGCGGGCGCGAGGTGTAGAGGTTGGTGCAGTTGAAGATGTCCACGTCAGCGCGGACCGTTCCGCCCAGCTCGGCGGCGAGCGCGCGCGCGTCCGGGAGGGCCGCGATGCGGGCCAGCGTGGGGCGGAGCGGATCGAGCCCCTTCGCCTCGATCCCGGCCTCGTCCATGTAGCTGGCGTAGAGGTCGCCGATCTTGCGCGCGTCGGAGCCCGGGGGCGCGAGGCCGCGCGCGGCGTCCTCGACGATGGCCCGGTTGCGAGCCTCGACCGCCTCCTCGACCCGCAGGAACGCCCCGGTGCTGGAGCGATCCGGCGGGATCTCGGCCGTCCGCATGTAGGCGCCGTTGGCGTAGTCGTAGAAGTCGTCACCCGGCTTCACGGCGGGGTCCATCGCCGCGAGGTCGACGCCGCGGGCGGCGGCGGGCGGCGCCGCCGAGGCCGCCGGGCGGGCAGGCTTCTCCGCGGCGCAGGCGAGGAGCGCGGCGAGGAAGACGGAGGGGGCGGAGCGGAGGATCACGGGTGGCCTCGCAGGCGGTGGGGAGAGCTCGGCGGAGACGAGGCGCGCATGGTAGCGCAGTTCCTCGCGCGAGCCGGCTGGCGAACGAGCTCGGCGCGCGCATCGCGCATGGGGACGCGCCGTCACGCGACGGGGCGCCTGGTCCGCGCTGGCCGGCCGGGCGTCAGGTCGGCAGCGGCATGAACGGGTGCCGCTTCGGCGACGCCAGGTAGGCCGCGATCCGCGGGCGGCTGGCGATCCGCTCGGCGAACGCCACCAGCACCGGGTAGCGATCGACGGCGTCGCCCATGCCGTTGTCGCGCACCAGCTCGAGGAGGTAGTAGAGCGCCAGGTCCGCCACGGTCGGGCCCTCGCCCACGGTGAATCCGGTACCGTCCCGGTTCGCGCGCAGCAGGCGGTCCAGGTACCCGAACCAGCGCGGCAGCGTGCTCGAACGAAGCTCGGCCCGGGCCGCCGCGCGCTGATCCTGCGGCACGGAGGCGAGCTTGCGCAGCTCGGCCCGCACGTCCTCGACGGCCCCGAGCCACTGGTCGCGCTGCGCCGCCTCGGCGGGCGTTCGGCCGCCGAGCCCGTGCGTGCGGCCCAGGTGGTTCAGGATGGCGAGGCTCTGGGCCAGCCGGAACCCGCCCGGCTCCTCCCAGACCGGCACCGCCTCGAAGGGCAGGTCTCCGCTCGCCTTCAGCGCGGCGAAGTCGGTCGGCCGGCCGTTCACCGGTGGAGTGCCCTTGCCGACCGGGTGCTCCTGGTAGTCGACGCCGGCCTCGGCCAGCACGAGACGGATGACCTCGGCTCGGCCGCGAGCGGGAAAGTAGATGAGCGTGGGTCTGGTCATGCGGGGGACCTAGCGCGGCCCCTGCCCCGTCAGCATCCTGCCGAGGGACTCCGCCTTGTCGAGCAGCCCGCGCAGCTCGGGCGAGGGGTCGCGGGTCCGATCGCCGCGCTTGACGGCGCGGCGAACCGCGCTGAGCGCCTGCGCGAACTGCACGTTCACCATGCCGCTCGCGGCGAGCAGGTCGTCGAGCTTCCGGATCCGGCCCTTCAGCTCGCTGAAGTTGTCGTTCATCGCGTGCTCCGCGTCCCGCGGCGCTTGGCGGTCGCGGTGACGTGCAGGAAGGCCTCGACGTCCACGAAGTCCTTCGCCCCGTTCGGCTTCAGCTTCTCGAGGAGCTGGGTCGAGAGCCCGCGCAGCGCGCCGTACGTCCTCCAGTTCGGGACGGCGTCGTCGCCGAGGTCGCAGCCGAGCCGGTCGGCGGCCTCGCGGGCGATCTTGGGCTGGAAGAGGACGTGACGCCCGGGCGAGGCGACGAACGGGAACAGCGTCGCCACCAGCCACTGCAGGGCGGGGGCGACGGGAAGGGCGCGCGCAGCGGCGAAGAGCTTCTCGAACCGGGCGCGCGCGGGCGACGGCACGGAGAGCAGCTCGACCAGGGCGGTGAAGAAGGGACGGGTGGTCTCGTCGGACGAGAGCGCGAGCTTCACAGCACCTGCGTCCGCCGCCGGCTGGAGCGACGCGATGGCCGCCTCGACCTTCAGGGCGCGCGCCACGAGCTGGTCCAGGTCGTCCGCGGCCAGGAGCCGCTCGCCCTCCCCGTCCCCGAACGCCTCGACCCACCGGCCGTGCGCCGCGCGCCAGCGCGGGGCGCGCGCGCCCTTGCCGCCGACGTAGGCGGGCTCCGCGAAGCCGGCCGGGAAGATCGCGAGGAACTGGTCCAGGGCCTCGTCGTGCGTGAGCCAGCTCGCGGCCAGGGCATAGCGGCCGAGCTTGGGATCGAGCGCGAACGCGGAGAGCCCCAGGAGCCAGGTGTTCCGCTCGAACCCCTCGGTGCGCAGGAGCGCCCGGGCCGCGGGGAGCCGGAGCTTCGCGGCGAACCGCTTGTCGCCGTCGGGGAAGAACACGTGGACGGCGTTCGTCTCGAGGGCGACGATCTTGCCCACGCCGAGCGTCGTGTGCTGCACCAGCGTTCCGTTTTCGAGATCGGACATGACCGCCCTTTCCTCGTGAAGGCGACCGGTCGCGGCCACGCGAGCGGTAGCGGGGAGCGGTGAACCCTTTTTGTACGCCCTTCCGGCACCCGGCGAAACACCCGCCCGCCGGCCTTCGGGGTCGGGACCGGCGCCGCGCTCCCGAGCACCGGCGGCCACGCGCTCGCCCCTCACCGGCGCCAGGCCGAGGTCTCGTGCGCGACGAAGTCGAGCCGCCGCGCCTCGAGCCGACCCGCCGCCCGCGCCCGGCTCTCGGAGCAGAAGCTCGCGAACCGGCGACCGTCCACGGTGACGACGTAGCGGTTCTTCTCGATCTGCTCGATGCCCACCACGTGGGCACGGACGGAGAAGCTGGCACGCATGGTTTTCACTATCCGTTCTTGCCGGACGCCGTTCGCCCGCTCAGGTCACCAGGTGCAGCGGCGGCTTGGGGCGGGCGTGCTTCGCCGTCACGACGTGCATGAACGCCTCGACGTCCACGTGATCGCGCGCACCGAGCGGCCGGAGCTTCTCGAGGAGCCACTCGGCGGACCTGAGGAGGGCCGAGTACGTGGACCAGTTGGGCTGCGGCTCGTAGGCGAGCTCGAGCCCGAGCCGGTGTCCGGCCTCGCACGCGAACCTGGGCCGGAGCAGCATGTGCACGTCCGGCCGCGCCACGAACGGCAGGAGCGTCACGATCGGCCATGCTGCCTCCCCGGCAGCGACCGGCGGCATCGCCCCGACCGCGGCGGCCACCGCCTCGAACCGGGACTGCTCGGGCGCCTCCGTGGCCAGGAGCCCGAAGAGCGCCGCGAAGTACCTGCGCGCCCCCTCGACGTCCTTCAGGGCCTCCTCGAAGGAGGTCTTCTCCGCGTCCTTGTGGAGCTGGCGGACGATCTTCTCCACGCGCAGGGCACGCTCGACGAGCCCGGCCACGTCGTCCGCCGCCAGGAGCCGCTCGCCCTCGCCGCCCCCGAGCGTCTCCAGGTACAGCGCGTGCGCACGCCGCCACCGGGCGGGACGATCGCGCTTGTCCGTGCCGTCGCCGTAGCTGGGGTCCGCGAATCCCTTCGGGAAGACCTCCAGGAACCGGCCGGCGGCGTCCGCCTGGGAGAGGCACGTGCCGCCGAGACCGTACCGGCCCGCCTTCTCGTCGAAGGCGAAGCCCGACAGCCGGGAGAGCCAGGCGTCCGTGCTGGTGGCCGGAGTGAGGAGGGGCCGCGCCATCGGCAGCCGCAGCTTCGTCGCGAAGCGCCCGTCGGTCATCGCGAAGAAGACGTGGACCGCCTTCTCCTCGAGCGCGACGACCTTGCCGAGCCCCAGCGAGGCGTGCTGCACCAGCATTCCGTTCTCGAGATCGCCCATGGTCCGGTCTTTCCGCCCGGCGCTCGCGGTCGCGCACCCGTCGCGTTCCGCGTGCCCGGTGGGCCCGCAGGCGGCTCGTCGTGGCACGAAGGGGAGCGCGGAGACTCCGCCGTGTCGCTCACGGCGGCGTGAAGGGCCGGCAACGATTCGCCGGATTGCCCTTGTATATCACCGCGCACCGGGCGCGTCACGACCGGCCGGCGGGTATCTCGGGGCCCCCGCTCGACTTCTCCGCGCGCTTCGACTACACCGTGCACTCCCTCCCGCTCGGGAAGGGAGATTCACCGCGCGGCAATCAGTGCCGGGCGTTCACAGAGAGAAAAGAGATCCAACAGCAAATGGCAACCGGTACCGTGAAGTGGTTCAACGACGCGAAGGGCTTCGGCTTCATCACGCAGACGGACGGGGGCGAAGACGTCTTCTGCCACCACTCTGCGATCCAGGCCGACGGGTTCCGCTCCCTCGCGGAGGGCCAGAAGGTGGAGTTCGACGTGACCAAGGGCCCGAAGGGCCTGCAGGCGGCGAACGTCCGCCCGGTCGCCTGATCGCGTCCATCGCGACAGCTTCCAGGTGACACCGAGCCCGGCCTCCTCACGAGGCCGGGCTTCGCATTTCCAGGACGACGTCCGCCGCCGGCTAGCGGATCGAATGGCCGAGGACCTCGGCCTTCTCCACCGCAGCGCGCAGCACCGGAGAGGGCTCGCGCGTCCGGTCGCCGTCGCGCACGAGCCGGTGCGCCTGGCTCACCGCCCGCGCGAACTCGAGGTTGTCGAGGATCCGGCCGCGGTCGGAGGTGAGCAGGTCGTTCAGCTTGCGGACCCGGGCCTTGAGCTCGCCGAAATTGTCGTTCATCTTTGATGTATACCGCCCGCCGGCCGCAGGCGCCGCGTGGGGCGGTCCGAGCCCTTTTCCGGGGGCTTCCCCCGTCCGCGCGCGGGGGCGTACGCGACGCCATCGCCCGCGCCAGCCTGGTGCACCTGGGCTGGACCGGCGGCGAGGTGATCACCATGGCGAGCTGGGCGTCGCGGATGGACGACTACGTCGAGGCGTCCGCCGGGACGGTCGCGACGATGGAGCGGGCCGCAGCGCGGGGCAAGGGCGTCATCCTGGTGCTCGGGCACATCGGGAACTGGGAGCTCACCTGCCGGCTCTCCCGGTACCTGCAGCCGAACGCGGTCATCGCGAAGCGGAGCTGGCACGCGAGCCTGGACGCGCTCACGGAGCGTTCCCGTGCCCAGCATCGCGTCGAGACGTTCTGGCGCGACGGTCCGGCGACCGGCCGCGCCATGCTGAAGCTGCTGAGGCAATCCGGTACGCTCGGCATCCTGATCGACCAGGACATCCGCGACGTCCAGAGTGTCTTCGTCCCGTTCTTCGGGCGGCCCGCCGCCACCCCCCGCGCCGCCGGATGAGGGTGGCTCCCCAGGGAGTTCTGGTCGATAATGGCGCATCTCATCGAGCCTGGGAGGGGACGATGGCGACGACCAACGAGAACCTGGGGACGGCGTTCACCGGCGAGAGCCAGGCCAACCGCAAGTACCTCGCCTTCGCGCGCCAGGCCGAGAAGGAGGCGCTGCCGCAGATCGCGAGGCTCTTCCGCGCCGCCGCCGAGGCCGAGACCATCCACGCGCTCGCGCACCTCGCCAACATGGGCGGGGTGGGAACCACGCTCCAGAACCTCCAGGCGGCGGTCGCCGGCGAGACCTACGAGTTCACGGAGATGTACCCGCCGATGCTGGAGCAGGCGAAGGCGGAGGGGCACAAGGCCAAGACCATGCTCGGCTTCGCCAACGCCGCCGAGCGGGTCCACGCGCGCCTCTTCGCGCAGGCGCTCGAGGCCATGAAGGCGGGGAAGGACCTCTCGCAGATGGAGGTGTTCCTCTGCCCCGTCTGTGGCGACGTCGAGTTCGGCGTCCCGCCGGAGAAGTGCCCGATCTGCGGTGCCCCGGCGGCCAGGTTCCAGAAGGTCGCGTAGACGCCGCCCGCGACGACGGATCACTCCCACGGGCGATCCCGGCGCGGGAAGGACGCGCGCGGGCCTCGCCAGCCCCTCGCTGGAGCGCGCCGCGGCGGGTCGTAAGCGTGCATTGGGGACGGCCCGCCGTCTACCGTCTCGCCGGCGGCAGGGCGGGCGCTCGCCGGAACACTCGCTTGCGGCGCGCGCGATGCCGATCGGGCGTTGCGGGGTTGCCCGTTCCACGCTAGGTGCCGGTTCCCGCTGGGTGCGCGACCGCAGGCGCGCCGGGCGACCGTCATCGGCCCGGCGCGTCCCGTCCGGCGGCATTCCGCACCCCCCGCGGTCACCGACTCGATGACGAGGAGGAGCGAGGACCATGAGCGTATTCACCACTCGTGATGGAACCGAGATCTTCTACAAGGACTGGGGCCATGGACAGCCGGTGGTGTTCTCCCACGGCTGGCCGCTCACCGCCGATGCCTGGGACGCGCAGATGATCTTCCTGGCCGAGCGCGGCCATCGCGTCGTCGCCCACGACCGCCGCGGCCACGGCCGCTCCGGCCAGCCGTGGACCGGCAACGACATGAACACCTACGCGGACGATCTCGCGGAGCTCATCGAGACGCTCGACCTGCACGACGTCGTCCTGGTCGGGCACTCCACCGGCGGCGGCGAGGTCACCCGCTACGTCGGCCGCCACGGCACCGAGCGCGTCGCCAAGGTGGTGCTGCTCGGCGCCATCCCGCCGCTCATGCTGAAGACGGCCGCGAACCCGAAGGGGCTTCCGCTCGAGGCCTTCGACCAGATCCGCGCCGCCGTCCGCGGGAATCGCTCGCAGTTCTTCCAGGACCTCCCCATGGCGTTCTACGGCTACAACCGCAAGGGCGCGAAGGCCTCGCAGGGGGTGATCGACGCGTTCTGGTTCCAGTCGATGCAGGGCGGCATCAAGGGCGAGTACGACTGCATCAAGCAGTTCTCCGAGACGGACTTCACCGAGGACCTGAAGAGGTTCGACGTGCCGACGCTCATCGCGCACGGCGACGACGATCAGATCGTCCCGATCGTGGCGTCGGCGCTCCTCTCGTCGAGGCTGGTGAAGGACGCCACCCTGAAGATCTACCCCGGTGGCCCGCACGGCCTCGCCACCACCAGGGCCGACGAGTTCAACGCCGATCTCCTCGAGTTCATCCAGTCCGGCGCGCGTCACGCCTCCATGCCGTCCGGGGACGCGCAGCCCCTCACGCACTGAGGGTCGTGACGACCGGCGCCACCGCCGCAGGAGCCGTTTCCGAGCACGCAAGGAGAACCGCCATGTACGAGACGCTGAACGACCTCTCGCCGTCGATCCGGGAGCGCATGATCGAGCTGCTCAACGCCCGCCTGGCCGACGCCGTCGACCTCCGCACCCAGCTCAAGGTGGCCCACTGGAACGTGAAGGGTCCCCAGTTCATCGCGCTGCACAAGCTCTTCGACGAGATCGTCGGCGACGCGGACGAGTACGCCGATCTCCTCGCGGAGCGGGCCGTGCAGCTCGGCGGGGTGGCCGACGGCACCGCACGGCAGGCGGCGGAGCGCAGCCTGCTGGACGAGTACGGGGCCACCGCCGGCGGCGGCGGCCCGGAGCACGTTCACGCGGTCGCCGACGCGCTCGCCCAGTTCGGCCGCTCGGCGCGCGAGGCGATCGAGACCGCGGCGGCCGCGAAGGACCAGGACACGTCCGACATCTTCACCGAGATCTCGCGCGGGACCGACAAGTGGCTCTGGATGGTGGAGGCCCACCGCCAGACCGGCGAGTGGGTGCGGCCGTCGGCCGGGGACCAGGGGGCAGCCGGGCGCCACGCGGAGCACTGAAGGCATCGCCCCGCGTCAGGTGCCCCCGGCTCCTTTTCCGGAGCCCTGCGGGCCGGGCAGGAGATCGGCGTCCCACCGCTCGACGCCGGCGGGCGTCTCGCCGCGGAGGAGGCCGGCGACCGCGAGCAACGTGCTCCGGGCGTCGCCCAGCGGATGGTAGAAGGCGTCCCAGTGCTCGCTGTCCTCGCCGTCGTGGTTGGGGACGACGTGATCGAAGTGGTGGGCCTCCGACAGCTCCGCGTAGGCGCTCCCCGCCCGCCGCTCGACCTCCTCCAGGTCCCTCAGCGACGGCTCTCCCTTCTGGCGACGCATCCTCCGCAGCAGCTTCCGCCGCATCACGTCGCGGACCAGGTCCGGGAGCGAGACCTGCGGCTCGCCGCGGAGGAAGACGATCTCCTCCTTCGAGAGCGGCGAGATGAAGATGCCGAGCCGGCGCACCCCCGCGAGCGCCGGGTGCGTCTGGAGCAGGCGGCCGACGAACGGGTTCCCCTCGAACAGCGCATCGCCGCCCTGGAGCACGCCGGACAGATCCTCCAGGTCCAGCGCCTGGAGGTCGCCGCGGACGTCGAGCACGGCGTACCGGGGTTCGGCGCGCAGCGCCTCGACCTGCGCGCGGGTCCGGAAGTGGTAGTCCACGCCGCTCTGCTCGCCGGGCCGTGGCGCCCGCGAGTTGTGGAGGACGAGCGGGGTCAGCCTCGCCGTCAGCTCCGGATGGAACCGCCCCAGCGCCTTCCTGAGCGGACTCTTCCCCACGCAGGAGGGGCCGGAGATGATCACCAGTCGTCCGGGGCTCGCGCTCATCCTGCCTCTCAGGCGGCGGGGGGCAGCCCGCGCGAAAGGGCCGCGGCGAGGTCGCCGTTCTCGATCACCTTCTTCCCCTGCCGCTCCGCGATCCGCTTCGCCTGCAGGCAGAAGGTCTCGAACTTCGCGACGAGGAGCTGCGGGTACGGGTTCCCGTCCACCTCGATGGTGAGGAAGGGGATCCGCTCCTTGGCGTCGAAGCGCCGGTCGCGGTACTTCTCGCCGGCCCGGGTGTACGCCTCGACCTTGTCCGCCATGTCGAGGTGGCTCGAGGCCACGGCCTCCGTGAACCGGGTCACCATGCAGCCGAACGGGCCGATGTTGATGAACCCCGCGTACTTGTCGAGGCCGTCCTTCAGGATCTTCCCGGTGCTCAGCCCCGGCTCGCCGGTGAGGCGGTGGGAGATGAGGTGCTCGGAGTACCGGTCGTACTCCGAGACGTCGATCTTCTCCGGGTCGTACAGCCCGGACCGGATCAGGATCTTCTTGATCCGGGTCTCGGTCGCGAGCTGGACCGCGTCGGAGATGTAGAACTCCACCCAGTCCTTGAGCTTGTGGTCCGGCCGGAACACGCCCTTCTTGATCAGGTAGTTGTTGTAGAAGAGCCACTCGTGCACGGACGCGCTCCGCGCCACGAACCCCTTCGCGGCCAGCATCTTCGCCAGCCCGCCGTTCGACCACTGGTCGCGCCGGACGAAGATCTCGCCGTTGATCATGACCTGCGCCGCGTCCGCGAAGGGCATCTTCAGCTCGATCGCGGCGAGGCGCCCCGCGGTCTCCTCGAGCTGCCGGTAGAGATCGTGGGCGTGCCTCCCCGAGGCGATGTCGATGAACTTCTGGTACTCCGCGTCGAAGATCGCGAGCGCCGAGTCCAGGTCCACCGCGAGCGCCTGGAGGGCGTTCCGGATGTCGTCCATGACGTCCGCCACCACGATCGCCTTCCAGGCGTTGAGCGAGAACTCGGGCCCCATGCCCGTGTAGCCCACCTCGCCCGCGAAGTAGAACGGGACGGCGTCCGGGATGCGCTTCTCCGCGATGAGCAGCTCCGTGGTGACGAAGTACTGGCCGAGCCGGCAGTAGCCGTGCGCCCTGGGCATGAAGATGGCGACCTTCTCTCCGGGCCGGCGCTCGTGCTCCAGGTACTTGAGGAACGACCCCAGGATCACCACCAGCGGGATGCACTCCTTGCCGGTGAGGACCGAGCGGCCCAGCCTCCGCACCTCGTCGTCCGCCACCGGGAGCGCGACCGCGTTCACGCCCACCTTCCGGAAGGCGGCGGCGAGCGCTCGCGTCCCCAGGTCTCCCATCGACGGCAGCAGCACCTTCACCGAGCGGTCCTTGAACGGCGTCTCCTGGCCGCGCGAGTCCACGAACACGAGCCCGTCCTGGGTGGGCACGAGCCTCGAGGGGCGGAACCCGCCGTCGCTGGCCGGCGCCGAGCTCTTGGGGACCTGCTGGTAGTTCCGGACCACGTCGAGGAAGGCGTCGATGCGGGTGTTGACGCCCGCGTCGGCGGTGTGGCCGTCGAGCTCCAGGGTGAGGGACGGCTTCGTCCCCATCACCCTCCTCACGTGCGGCACCAGGAAGGAGTCGAAGGCGCAGAGGAAGTTCGCGATGTAGACGGCGAAGAGCTGGCCGTCCCGCTGGACGAGCTGGGAAGCGCGGAGCAGCTTCTGCCCGATCTCCCAGTGCATGCTCGACCCGAAGGGCTCCCGGAGCACCTCGGCGTCGAGGTCCAGCATGTCGTAGGGGATGACGAAGTGGCCCCGGGTCGCGAGCTTGCGGGGGATCCCCTTGTTGGCGTCGCCGGTGAGCGCGTTGTGCGGCCGCCCGAAGAGGACGGTGGCGAAGGCCCCCGGCGTGCTCCGCAGCTCCGCCAGCGCCTTGCGGCCGACCTCCTTCAGCTCCGCCTCGAACGAGCACTGGATGCCCACGGCCCGGTCGTAGGCCGCGGCGGCCTTCCGCTTCGCGAACCCGAGCTTCCTCGCCAGCTCCACGAAGACCGGCTTCTGGCTCTGGTAGCCCATCCGGAAGTTGAGGGTCGGGTCGAGGCGGCGCGACGCGAGCCGCTTGTCCTTGAAGACCGCGCTCATCCAGTAGGGCTCGCCCTGCGAGAAGAGGCAGGTGGCGCAGAAGTCCTGCTTGTCGTTGCCGTTGCCCACGTGCAGCTCGCGCACCTGCGGCATGAAGAACCAGTCGGGGTTCTTCTCGGCGAGCCGGTCGAAGAGGCCGATGGCGAGCTGGGCGGGGTAGCAGAACGAGGTGGTCTGCCGGTTCAGGGCCTCCTCGTTCACCCCGTCCGGCACGATCACCCGGCAGCCCAGGCCGGTGAAGAAGGCGTGGTACAGCGGGAACAGGCCGTGGGTCAGGAGGGAGCGGTTGATCCCGATGGTGAGCGAGCCTTCCTCCGCGCGGTGGACCGGCGCGTACTTCTCGAACATGAGCTGGGTGCGGACCTCGACGAGATCGCGCCCCTCGGCGCTCACGTCCCTGCCGCGGTGCACGTCGTAGTACTTGTTGCAGGCGCCGCCGAACGGGAAGGTCCGGTCCTCGATCACCACGCGGGCGATCCGGCACTTGAGATCGCACCTCTCCCGGCCGCCCGCGCAGGTGAACGGCTCCTCGTGCTTCACCTCGCGCGCGACGAGCGCGGCCAGGTCGAACCGCTGCGGGCGGACCAGCCCGAGATCCAACCGCTTCTGGAGCTCGAGGGCCACGCCGAAGGCGCCCATCAGCCCCGGCTCGGGGGGAACGACGATCTTCTTCCCGAGGATCGCCGCCATGGCGAGCGGCACCGCGGCGTTGTAGCAGACGCCGCCCTGCATGAAGATCTTGTCGCCCACCGGGCGGTGGCCCTTCACGCGGTTCACGTAGTTGACGCAGACCGAGTAGACGAGCCCGGCCAGGACGTCCTCCCGCGAGATCCCCTCGTGGATGGCGTTCTTGATGTCCGACGAGATGAAGGCCGCGCACTGGTCGCTGAAGTTGGGCGGTCTCTCGGCCCGGAGCGCCAGCTCGGCGATCTCCTCCGCCTTCAGGTGGAAGGACTCCTGGGCGGACTCCTCCAGGAACGAGCCGGTGCCCGCGGAGCACGCCTCGTTCATCGCGTAGTCCGAGGCGACCGCGTTGGTGAGGTGGGTGTACTTGGCGTCCTGCCCCCCGATCTCGAAGATGGTGTCGACCTCCGGATCGAAGAACGCGGCCGCGGCGGCGTGCGCGATGATCTCGTTGATGATGCCCTCGGTGAGGGAGTACAGCCCGGCGATGTGCCGGCCCGACCCCGTCACGCCGATCCCCACCACCTCGACGGCCACGCCCCGCAGCCGCTCGAGGAGCGCGCGGTAGCAATTCCGGGAGGCCTCCACCGGATCCCCGCCGGTGCGCAGGTAGACGGAGGCGAGGAACCTGTCGTCGGACGTCCGGAGCAGCACCGCCTTGGTGGTCGTGGATCCCACGTCGAGGCCCACGATGCAGCGGTCGCCCTCGCGGGCGGCGGCGTACTCGAGGCGATGGAAGTCCACGAGCGCCTTCGCGTCCCGCAGGGAGGGCAGGAACGTGAAGCTGGAGTGCTCCGCCTTCACCAGCGGCGCGCCCGGCGACAGCGGGGCGCCCCGCGTGAACGCGGCGAGCGCGGCGCCCAGGGCCTCGAAGTAGGGCGCCTGCTCAGGCACCTGGACGCCCTCGAGGCGCCTCGACAGGTGCTTGACCACCGCGCCGTTCAGGGCCGTGCCGCCCACCAGCATGACCTTCCGGTGCGGCACCTTCGACACCAGCTCGACGATCTTGGCGGAGATCATCTCGCAGAGGCCGGCGGTCACGTTCTCGATGGGCTCGCCCTTGTTCAGGGCGTGGGTGCAGTCCGACTTGCAGAACACCGAGCACCGGCCCGACACCGGATACGGATCGCCGCGCGCGCCGAACGCGACCGCGCGCTCCAGCTCGAGGTTCATCCTCACGGTCTGCTGGAGGAAGAACTCGCCCGTGCCCGAGGCGCACTTGCTGCCGGTGTGGACGCCCGAGATCCGCTGGCTCTCGTCGAGCCCGTACACCATGAACGTCTCGCCGCCGGCGGAGACCAGGGCGTCGTAGCGTTCCCCGGGCGCGACGTGGCGAAGGGCGTACTCCGACGCCTCCGGCTCGGTGATGGAGGGCAGGTTCACGAAGGTCCGGAAGCTCCGGCCCGTGACGAGGACGGGCGCGTCGCCCGGGGCGAGCCGCTCGAGCGTCGCCGCCACCTCTCCCTTGGGGTTGCCCTGGTGGTGCTTCCGCGTGACGCTCGCGACCAGGAACCGGTCGCCGTCGCGATGCACCTCCACCGAGGTGATGGTGGAAGCGCCCAGACAGATGCCGAACGCCCGGGTGGATCTGTGACCTGCCACGAGGAACCTCCGAAGCTGCACCTCGCGGAGGTTGCGAGAATGCGGGGGAAGCGGCCTGCCCCAGCGGGAGTGGAGGAGAATGTCCAGGGTGATGAACGCCTGACGTCCTGTCAAGACGGCCCGGGTCGGGTGGTGGTCAAGCTTTGATCACGGCCCGGGGCCGGTGCACAGCGAGACCGC
>Ga0335082_10006115_pt1 | contig 13149 bp, 13 predicted proteins | sample Lox_Sample_41_FD_206718 | JGI IMG/M metagenome (GOLD analysis project Ga0335082, IMG submission 206718) | Soil microbial communities from Loxahatchee National Wildlife Refuge, Florida, United States - Lox_Sample_4.1 | ecosystem: Environmental > Terrestrial > Soil > Wetlands | place: USA... | reverse complement strand
CTGACCGATCCAACGGAGACGGCGAGCGCAAGCGCCAGTCTTCAAGTCAATGGCACAGGCCAACATTTGGCTGAGGCAAGTTTTCCCGCCGAGGGCATCTACAAATCCAGCGTTTCCAGCCCGATCCTGTTGTGGGGTCTTCTGCCCGCCACGTCGACCACATTGAGTCTAACGGCGGGAGGGTCGCCGGTCACGAGCGTCACTCCAGGAACCGTGGTGCTCCTTACCGCTCAAGTGAGCGTCAGCACTACCCCAGTAACCGCCGGGCATGTCAACTTCTGCGATGCCTCCGCGTCACATTGCACCGATATACATATTCTTGCCTCGTCCGCTCTGAACACCTCGGGAACCGCGACCTTCGAGTTTGTACCCGGACCAGGCACGCACAGCTACCAGGCGCAATTCGTCGAGGACGGCTATGGCTTGGCGAGTGCATCGAACATTGCACCGCTGAATGTCGGTCCTCCACCCGCGCCCGTCTACAGCGATACGGCTGCCATCTCATTCAGTGGATCGCAGGGCGACTACAGCCTCACGGCCACCGTCATTGGATATGGCGGCCCGGCCTCGCCCACCGGAAACGTTTCGTTCGTCGATACGAGCTTCGGCAATGGTGTGCTCGCGACCGCTGCGTTGGGCGCAGGCGCCACCGGGAATGGCTGGCTTATATCGCAGACGCCTCCCACGGGCAGCAACCCGGTGTCTGAGGTGACCGAAGATTTCAACGGGGATGGCACACCGGATTTGGCGGTTATCTGGAGCAACAGCATATACGGTGGCCCACTCTCCGTCACGATCTTGTTCGGTAAAGGCGACGGCACATTTACAACCGGTCCGACAGTTCAACCGGCAGGTGTCCAGTCTTACCCAACGATGATTGGCGGCGATTTCAACGGCGACGGCAAGGGTGATTTAGCTGTGCTGAGTTACAACGGAAACTCGATCAGCTACATCACAGTGCTGCCGGGCAACGGCGATGGAACATTCGCAACTCCGATAACAGGTCAGGTTTATGCCCAGCCCCAAACTGGAGGCGACGTCATTCTAGGAACGTCGGCTGCCGCCGATTTCAATGGGGATGGCAAGTTGGATCTCGCCGTTGTCGGCGACTACGTTTCATCCGGAGGGGTGACGATTCTCCTTGGAAACGGGGACGCGTCGTTTACGGCGGCGGGTCCGAACCTTGATCTGACTGCGGATTTTGCTTTGATTGCAACCGGAGATTTCAATGGTGACGGCATTCCGGATTTTGTAACTCCGAATTACTTTGAATTCGGTGGCAGCCCAACCATTTTTCTCGGTAAAGGCGATGGCACGTTCACATTTTCCAAGGTATCGTTCACCCTGGATTACTTCCCCACTTCCGTATTAGTCGCCGACTTCAATGGCGATGGCATTCTCGACTTAGCTTTCTCCGACCTCAATGGAGTTGAGATTGCCCTCGGTAAGGGCGATGGAACGTTCATAGAAACAGCGGCCAGCCCGATTCCAGTTCCTAGTGAGCTTTATCGTCTTAAGCTGGGCGATTTCAACAACGATGGCAAGATCGATATCGCTGGAATCGATAACTACAACCTTCAGATCGTTCTTCTCCTTGGTGCAGGAGATGGCACATTTACGGTGACATCCACCACTCCTGCGGTAAGCCAGATTTTTCTCGGTCCGTTTGACATCGTCGCGGCCGACTTCAACGCTGACGGCGTGTCCGACTTGGCCATGTTGACCAAGAACGTCAATACAGCTTCGATCCTGCTGACGGTGCCGACCGAAACCGCGACGGTGACAGTGAACGGCATCGCTCCGGTCGAACCCGGAACGCATGACGTTGATGCGAGCTATGCGGGCGATCGCAACTACAGCGCAGTTATTTCCAGCACGATACCGCTCATCGGCGGTCTGCCACCGGTCTATGTATCGCCGAGCTCGCTGAGTTTTGGCAAAGTAGCGGTCGGCGCGACCAGCCCTGTCAAGACGGTGACGCTGAAAAACACAAGCTCGGCCACGCTCGATATCAGCAGCGTCACGACCAGCGGCAACTTCGCGATCTTTGCGAACACCTGTGGTGTTACGCTCGCTGAGAAGAAGAGCTGCAAGGTGAGCATCACCTTCACGCCGACAGACTTGGGTATGCGAACCGGGATGCTCACCTTTACCGACAACGCCGCTAATAGTCCGCAAACGGTGCCGCTGTCGGGGACGGGCGTCGAACCTGCGACATTGACGCCGGCCAGCGCCGTCTATGCGAAGCAGAAGGTCGGCACGACCAGTACGGCGAAGACGTTTACATTGACGAACAGCCAATCCGTAAACCTGACCGGAATCTCAATCTCAACAACAGGACCTTTTGCGGTTTCAGCGTCGACGTGCGGGACGAGCTTAAATGCCAAAACGAAGTGCAAGATTAGCGTGACTTTCACTCCGACACAGACCGGAACACAAACGGGTCGGTTGATCGTCCAGGACAGCGCCGGCAATACCCCGCAAACGTCGAATCTCATGGGAACGGGCAAGTAAACCGCTCCGTTATGGAGCGGTGAAAACGGTCTGATGAAACACGGACGCTTCCAGCGTGCAAGTACTGGGAAGCTGGGATGACTGGCGCGCGCCAGGAATTGTGGCCACCTCCCTGGAACCGGGATACTGGCGGACATTGCCAGTGCATCTGTCTTCCGGGCGATATGCATACAAGTTTTTGCTGGACAGCCGACGCTGGCTCGACGATCCCAATAACCCCCACAAAGCGCCCGACGGTCTCGGAGACCTGAATAGGATCGCGGTAGTTCCAGACAAGATTCACCCTGAAGCTTCTCGGGATGCCGAAATTTCATCGATGATTGCGACGCAGATTCCTGGTTAGAAATACAAAACGGGGTCAGCACCAGCACCGCCTGATAGAGGCGGCTAACACTTCTGTTGCAAGAGAGTCTAATCCTCCGCTCCAAAGTGTGACCAACACCACCGCTGTGTTTGACGCTGCTATGTATCGACCGGAGGCACCATGAAATTCGCAGTCGCCGCAGTTATGTTTCTGATGTTCTCGATAACGGTTGCCGGCCAGGAAACAGCAGAGCTATCCACGCCTCCAAACGGGGACAATGAGCACGCTGAAGTTTCGCAATGGATTGGGCCCGTCAGAATCTCCATCGACTACCACAGTCCCAAGGTTCACAACCCAGCCAATAACGATCGCACAGGACACATCTGGGGCGAGCTAGTTCACTACGGCTTCGTTGACGAAGGTTTTGGGCCAACCAAAGGCGCGCCATGGCGTGCTGGCGCGAACGAGAGCACCTCCATTACCTTCTCTAATGACGTAAAGGTTGAAGGTAAGGATCTGAAAGCCGGGACTTACGCGCTCTTCCTGGACGTCGAAAAAAACGGCCCCTGGCAATGGATTTTTTCCAATCACTTGGGATGGGGAAGCTTTCAATACGATCCCCAGGATGAAGTTCTGCGCGTACCGGTGACACCGCAGGAAGCACCCTTCACAGAATTTCTGACGTACGGGTTCGACGAGCGCCGTCCGGATTCTGCCGTGGCGTACCTACAGTGGGAAAAGCAACGTATACCGTTCAAGATTGCAGTGCCGAACGTGAACATGCTCTATGTCGCAAAGATGCGCCAGGATCTCCAGTCATGGTCTGGGTTCAACTACCAGGACTGGCAAAGCGCAGCGCAATTCTGTGCTGACAACAAGATCAATCTGGAAGAAGCGTTGATCTGGGCCGACAAGGTAATCAACGGTCCGTTCCGTGGGGCCACAATCGGGCACGAAGATTTTTCCACGCTCTCGACCGAAGCCGCCGTGCTGGACGCGATGGGACGCGAATCTGAGGCGGATACAGTGATGCAGAAAGCACTGCATTTGCCCGGAACCGACGCCTACTCGGTCTACGCTTTTGGCATGGGGTTGCTCCGTAAAGATAAGAAGGACAAAGCTATGAGCGCGTTTCTCTTTAATCAGCAGCAGCATCCGCAAGAGAAGTTCTGGACTTCGTTGGGACTGGCTCGCGGCTACACCGCCTTGGGTGACAAGACGAACGCAATCGCTAGTTGGGAGATTGTCTTGAAGCATGTCCCTGCCAACCTTAGCAATAGGACCGCAACCTACGAGTCCGCGCTGAAGAAGCTAAAAGAATCCAGTTAGCGCGCCGAACCGGGCTGAGTTTCCTGGCGAATCCACTCGCTCCAGGAGAGTACGCCAGGACCGGGATTCGGTGGATCCGGCCGCATGGATATGAATTCCAGCAAGTTATTGTCGGGGCCGCGAAAGTAAACCGCAGCCGCAGGCATCCAGGCCAACACCACCGGCTCCTCCGTTGGCAGACCGGCTAGATCTCTCGGCTGAACGCCAGCCTTCTGCAATCGAGCCGGCGGCTCATGCAGATCCGAGAGTGCAACTTGGAAGGCCACATGAAGGCTGATACTTATCGGCATAGTTCCGGCCTCCCAAAGGCCGATCATTGCCTTTCCAGGAGCTCCAATCCAAAAGAAGGTGGCCCTGCGCTCAGGGAACAAACGCGCCAGCGGTAAAGCCAGAACGTCCCTATAAAAGGCGACGGCCCGATCGAGTTCGCTCACGGTGAGATGGGCTTCGAACAGGTCAGCGATGGGAAAGATGTCTTCTCTAGCCATAACGTAGAGATTGGATGCCCCGGCGACCTGCCGGTGACAAACAAAAGCGGCCACATAGCGTTGCTCCCGGCGATTACGGCGTCACTTCTGGCCACCGCCACCCCGACAGCTTGTCCACTCTTGATGGCCTTTGTGCTGTTATGGATGCAGCGCCAACCGGTGGCCGATTTCCGCGAAGGTCACCTGGTCACGCAGGCCGCCTGAGGAGATTCGAAAGCCTACGTTGAGCTGGCCAGGACAATCATCATGATCTCCGTGTAACCTTTTGCTGACTCGCGAATCTCATTTGGTTCTCGTGTCACCTGCAAGGAATCGAATGATGAAATCACGGACCGATAGCCGCAAGTTCAAGACCTTGAGCAGGCGGGAGCTGTTGAAACTCACACCGGTACTCGCGCTGGGAGCTTTTGCCATCCCGCAGCTCCAGAAACCGCTCCTCAAGGGCGGCCTCACCTTTAGCGATTGGGCATCGGCAGGGCTGTTCCGCCCCGGCCATTTGGCGCCAACGTTTGCTGACGCCGATCTGACTCCCTTCGAAAAGTTCCCCATCAACGACTACGACGTCGACAACCCCGGCGTGGATTTCGACAAGTGGACCCTCACCGTGACCGGCTCCGTGCAAAGGCCTGGAGATTACACGCTGGCTCAAATTCAGGCTTTGCCGAAGGTGACGCACAACACGCGACATGTGTGCGTCGAAGGTTGGGACGTGATTGGCAACTTCGGTGGCCTGCTCCTCTCCGACTTCCTCAAGATGATTGGTGCTGACCCAACCGCACGCTTCGTGAGCGTCGAATGTGCGGATGATTATTACGAGTCCATCGACATGGCTACTGCCCTGCACCCGCAGTCTTTGCTCTGTTACGAAATGTACGGCCAACCGCTGACCCGTGAGCACGGCGCTCCCCTACGCCTGAACATCCCCACCAAAATCGGCTACAAGCAGGCAAAGTACCTTACGGACCTTAAAGTGAGCCATGTACTCGAAAAAGTCGGCTACTGGGAAGACCAAGGGTACTCCGAATTCTATGGCCTGTAGTCCGAGGAGTTGACGATGGTAACCCGCGCGATCGCAATCGAAGATGTGAAGACCGGCGAAGTCACTGAGGCAGTGTACGAACATCCTCTAATCGTGCGTGTCTGTCACTGGCTGAACGCAGTTTCGTTGTTCGTGATGGCGGGAAGCGGACTGCAGATTTTCCGCGCCTTTCCCAGCTTCGGGGCAAAGATCCCCGAGCAAGTTCTGATCAACTGGCCCAAATCTCTGGCACTGGGCGGTTGGCTGGGCGGCGCGCTGCAATGGCACCTCACCTTCATGTGGATCTATATCGTCACCGGCCTGGTGTACCTCGGCTATCAGATCTTCAGCGGAAACTACAAGCAGGTGCTCTTTGTACGACGTGACGTCCCTGGTGTATGGCCGATGGTGCGCCACTACTTTTTCTTCGGCCACAAACCACAAATCAAAGAAGCCTACAACCCGCTGCAGAAGCATGCCTACACCTCCGCGATCGGGCTGGGGGTGCTCTCGGTACTGACTGGCGTTGCCATCTGGAAGCCGGTGCAGTTCTCGTGGCTGGCATGGCTGATGGGAGGCTTCCATCTGGCGCGGTTGTGGCATTTCCTGGTTATGTGGGCGATGCTGGCGTTCGTGTTCGGACATCTGGTCATGGTTGTGCTGCATGGCTGGAACAACTTCGTCTCCATGCTGACGGGATGGAAAAAGGACCCGGAATACGACTCTGAGTAGCGGTTGGGCTGCGGTGGTGGTGAACCAGGTGCGGTGAGGCGTGATGCTGGAAGAGGTGACTTCGCTGAACAGTCCAGCCGAGCGATTCAACGAAGAGACGCTCATCCGGCGTATTCGAGAGGGCGAGCATGAGCTCTTTTATGAGCTGATCCGGCCTTACGAGCGGCGTGTGTACTCTGCGGCTTTCTCCATTTTGCGCAACGAGGCTGACGCTGAAGATGCAGCGCAGGAGGCGATGCTGAAGGCGTTCAAGTACATTCGGCAGTTCCGTGCGGAAGCGCGGTTCAGCACCTGGCTGATCCAGATCACTGTCAATGAGGCGCGTATGTGGAAAAGGAAAGAGCATGCCCACCTGATCGAGCCGATCGTTGACCACGAAGACGCTGAGGGAAACTATGTCCCCCGCGACTTCGCCGACTGGCGGGAGGTCCCATCCGAGACGCTGGAACGGAAAGAAATTCGCGAGAAACTAGTGGAGGCGTTGGAATCTCTGGGACAAATCTACCGTGAGGTGTTTGTGCTCCGGGACATGCAGCACTTGAGCATCGACGAGACGGCGAAGACTCTGGGAATTTCAACGGCGTCGGTCAAGACGCGCTTGTTGCGCGCACGACTCATGCTCCGCGACCTATTGGCACCAGGACTGGGCGGTTCCTGGAGCACAAGGTTGCATTTTGCGAAGGGGACCAAGCCATGGTAGTCAATTGCGAACAAGTCTGGCAGGAGATCTCCAACTACCTCGAAGATGACGTCGACTCGAATCTGCGCGTGGCCATGGAAGCGCACTTCCGCGAATGTGATCGCTGTCGGTCGGTGCTCGAGGGCACGCGAAACGTGATTCAGTTGTACGGCGACGAGCGCATGATCGATGTACCGTTGGGCTTTGGTCATCGCCTACAACTCAGGCTGGAGGAAAACATCCAGCCCAGCCGAAGAAGATTTCTTGGTTGGATCGTCGCGGCCGCAGCCGGCGTTGTGGTCGCAGGCGGTTTCGAACTGAGCAGGTCTTCTGCGTTCAGGCAACCCGATCTACGTTCGGAACACGCCCAACCGGGATCCGGCGTGCCGCCCGACATGATGGTTGTAGTGTCGACCAACGGGAAGCTGTTTCACGCCTCAGGATGTCCATTCATCCACGACAAAGCTCATGTTCGAACCATCGTGGCCCGCGAAGCGTTGAAAGAAGGTTATGCACCCTGCGTGCGCTGCATGAAGAAGTATCTGCAAGCTGACCTCGCCTCGCCGCACTCCCTGCATGACCGCCGAGCCTAGGTGAGCCAAGGTCCGCGTCATGGACTAAGCAGACCGCCCGCCAAGGGCTTTTCGTCCCCGGAATCAATGTCACCGACTTTTTACTAATCATTCACGCACGGCTGTAACTTCTGTCGAGGTGCAACATCTCTGGTCGGGCGGCTTCGTACCGCAAATCTGTCGCACGAGGAGATGTGAATGGTCAGTAGGATTCGCACGCTGTTACTTGTTATGTTGGCAATCGCACCAGGGTTGCCGGCGCTGAGCAAGGCTGAAACCCACGGAAGCACCGGGGCAGTGTTCGTCATGACGAACGCCGCCTCCGGCAACGAAATTGTCGCCTATGGGCGAAACGCAGATGGCTCACTACAGCAGGGGCGCCGCTTCGCAACGGGCGGACGAGGCAGCGGCGGCGTCACCGATCCTCTGGCATCTCAGGGATCGCTCACACTTACTGAGGACCGCTCGCTTTTGCTGGCGGTGAACGCCGGCAGTGGCAGCATCTCCGTATTCCGTGTGCACGGCGACAGGCTTTCTCTCGTGGACAGAGTTCCTTGCGGTGGCGCCGAACCAGTTGCCGTGTCCCAGCACGGGAATCTCGTCTACGTTTTGAACGCGGGTGGGACCAGCAATGTCGTCGGATTCCGCTTGGACCGAAATGGAAGAGTCAAGCCGATAACGAATTCCACCAAATTCCTCACTACAAGCAACTCTGGACCGGGATCTTTGTCCTTCAGCCCAGATGGTCAGTTTCTGCTGGTGACAGAGAAGCTCACCAATCGGATTGATGCCTTCCATGTCCAACTGGACGGCACACTCGGCCCGATCGTTGTGACGACTGCCGTGGGCCCCGGCACGTTCGCAGTGGTGTTCGCGCCGAACGGAGCGGCCTTGGTATCCGAAACCGGGCCGGCGGGCGGGAACAATGCTTCCGCCATTTCATCCTATGCAGTGGTCGCCAACGGAACACTCTCCCCTATCAGCGCCAGTGTACCGACCCTGGGTGCAGCCACTTGTTGGCAGGCGGTCACCCCCGACGGCCGTTTCGTTTATACCTCCAACTCCGCCACATCTACCATCTCTGGATTTGCGATCGGTACTGATGGGGCGCTAACTCCCTTGCCGGGGACCGTGGCGGCTACACTGCCCAGCGGGAGCACAAACCTCGACACGGCGATCAGCTCCGACGGCAAGTTCCTCTACACTCTGGACTCCGGAACTGGCTCAGTGAGCATCTTCGGAATTAACGGGGACGGATCGCTTACCACTCTGGGAGATGCAGGCGGCCTCTCCGCTGCCGCTGGATTCAATGGCATAGCGGCAAACTAGTGGCAACTCGGGCGAGCTGCGGCACCCGCAGCTCGCTCATCTTTCTCTACCCTCCAGTGTCCTCGTTCGACGATCGCAACCTTGACGAGTTGGGGCCGGGCGGTTCACTTCCCGCGCCGACCACGAGGGAACTAAGCCCATCTCTTTGCCTCGATATGCATCACATTCGGAGATCCCGCCCCGGCATCGTGGCTTGACGCAAAAGAGTCGGATGGACTTTGGGGATTTTCTGAGAGGCAGCGGGCAGCCGGTGACGATGCAAGCACCGGCCAGCCCGAATTGAGAGTTGAGGAAACGCCGCCGGAAACTAGTTCTGCTTCATGCCATCGTCGTGCTTCATGCCGTCGTCTTTCTTCATGTCGTCTTTCTTCATCTTGTCTTTCTTGGTTTTCTTGGACTTCTTGTCCTTCTTCATTTCGTCCACCGGCCGAGTGTACGTGTATTCCGGGAAGGACGGACACCCTCTTTTCACGCTGACTGGTGAAACCGCTGGTGAAGGGTTTGGCACGAGTCCGTCGGTGGCGGGAGACGCGGACCATGATGGCCACGCCGATCTGATTGTGGGTGCCTGGCAGTACAGCAAGGAAGCTATCGGTGGTGGACGCGCCTACCTCTATTCCGGCAAGGACGGTCATCTCATCAAGACCTTCACCTGCCGAATTCCAGGAGATACATTCGGGTTTGATGCCGTTACACTCGGCGACGTGGACAAGGACGGTACCACCGACTTCCTGATCACCTCGGGATGGAGTGGAGTTCACGGCTTCCATTCTGGACGGGTCTTCATTATTTCCAGTGGCGTCAAGACCAACTAACGGAGATTCGTTCACTGCATCCCTGGTGATCGTGCCTTATCCCTTGTTGGCCAGGCGGTGGCGAGCCGCGTAGGCCGCCACTTTAAGGCGGTTTCCACACAGTTGCATACTGCACCAGCGGCGTGTTCCTTTCTTGCTGGTGTCATAGAAATGTAGAACGCAATGTCCACACTTCCGAACACGGTCCCGATCCTTTTCCGCGAACAACTTCGCCACGCTGTGGGCTAATGGGGCAAACAAGTCTTCGGGTTGGCGCGGCTCGAACCACACTTCTACTGAGTGCTCATTTCCGGTTGTCTGTAACTTGCTAAGCATGGGATGCGCCGCTAGGAGTTGATTCAGCTCCGCAATGGTCGCGCGATGGACATCGGCACCATCTTCCCATGCCAGGATCTCGTTCCTCAGCTTCTCCCTAAATTCTCGTAGGGCCTCTAGGGTTCGCCGTGCGGCGGTCGATTCTCCCGACTGGCGTTGAAGGTTCGCCATCTCAGGAGAGCTCAACAGCCCAGCAGCCTGACACCATCGCAAGAGCGCGCTGAAATCGGGGAGCAACTCCGTGGGTTCGCCGTTCAGAACCGGACGCGTGTTCAGAAAATCCAGGGCCAGATGGTTGCCGACGAAGAGAAACCCGTTTCTCCAATCGGAATCAGCAATTGGCCTGCGCTGTCTCATCATTCCGTCTCCGGAGATTATAACACCGATAATGTATCTTTTTATCGGTTAGCACATCTGATGGGGTGAACCACCAAAACGTTGCTGACAACGGCACCAGCAGCACAGGGCGCCAAAGCACACTCTCTGAGGAGACACATTATGATCAGGTATCAACATGCCATCGTCGACGGCTCCAGGATCTTTTATCGTGAAGCCGGCCCGAAGACTGCCCCAACCCTACTCTTGCTACACGGCTTTCCTACGTCGTCACACATGTTCCGCAACCTCATTCCGACCCTGGCCGACCGCTACCGTGTGATCGCGCCCGATTTGCCAGGCTTCGGCTTCTCGGACGCGCCCGACCGCCAGCGCTTTCGTTACACGTTTGAACAGCTGGCCAAGGTGATTGACAAGTTCTCTCAGACGATCGGTCTTGAGCGCTACGCAATCTACGTCTTCGATTACGGCGCACCCGTAGGCCTCCGCTTGGCACTCGCGCATCCAGAGCGGGTCACTGCGATCGTCTCCCAAAACGGCAACGCCTACGAGGAGGGTTTGAGCCAGGGCTGGAACCCAATCCAGAGGTACTGGAAGGAACCATCACCCGCGAATCGAACCGCGTTACGCGACTTCCTCACTCCGGAGGCGACCAAGTCCCAGTATCTTTATGGTGTTCAAGACGAGACGCTGGTGGCGCCGGAAGCCTACCAGCTTGATTCCGCGCTGCTGGCCCGCCCCGGCAACGATGAGATCCAGCTCGATCTGTTCCTGGACTATGCCAGCAACGTCGCACTCTATACAAAATTCCAGGAGTACTTCCGTACAAAACAACCGCCGCTGCTCGCGGTCTGGGGTAAGAACGACCCGTTCTTTCTTCCGCCCGGAGCTGAAGCGTTCAAACGCGACAACCCAAACGCCGAAGTACACTTCTACGACACTGGTCACTTCGCGCTGGAAACGCATCATCGCGAAATTGCCGACACCATTCGGGACTTCCTCAATCGCAAGCTCACCACGCAGGCCAGCGCTGCGTGAGGATGATTCACGAACTTAGAGCTCCATGGGAACGTGGGCTCGCCAACCACACTCGAAGCCGGGCTGCGCTGTGGCGCGGCCCGCTCCTTGCTGGCATTGCTTGAGGGGGAAACACCGTGCAAGTCATTTCTGTAAATGTGGGTCTGCCACGTGAAGTCATCTGGAAGGGCATGACTGTCCGGACTGGAATCTTCAAAGATCTTGTGAATGGGCCAGTGACGATAAGGAAACTGAATCTCGCCGGAGATCAGCAGGCGGACGTTATGGTACACGGCGGGGCCGAGAAGGCCGTATACGCGTATCCTGCCGAGCACTATGAGTACTGGAGGGAGAAGCTGCCAGACGTGTCATTCTCTTGGGGCAAGTTTGGCGTTCGTGTTTCCTACATCGCTGCTTGCGGGTTTCACATTGGAAAAAAGAACATTGAGGCCTTCCGCCATGGTTGGGTGCGTGAGAATTGCATCCTTGAGTACCGTGGATTGGAATCCCGCCAGCATCGCCATTTGCACGACAGCCATAACCTCTCCCGCTTCCGGACCAATCATGGTGAAGCCGAGAATCTTTCCGTCGGTCGGATCGATCAGCGCCTTCATGAATCCATTTGCTTCGTCGATGGTTCGCGTTCGCAGCACCGCCATCATCGGTGACTTGGCAACTTGAATCTTGATGCCCTGACGCTTCGCTTCGTGCTCCGTTAAGCCGATATGTGCCACTGGCGGATCGATGAAAAGACAGGAAGGAATAACCCGATTGCGCGTGCTTCGATTTCCACCTGCAAGATTATCGCGAATCACGCGAAAGTCATCGAGGGAAGCATGCGTGAATTGAGGGCTCCCGGCACACTCGCCGATTGCCCACACATTCGACGCAGTTGTCTCTAGACGTTCGTTTACTTTGATGCAACCTCGTTCGTCGACTTCGATGCCGACAGATTCCAGTCCGATTCCGGCAGTGTTCGGAATCCGTCCAGTCGCAACAAAAACATCGCTACCGGAAATCTGACTCTCACCAAAGCCTGTCTCGATATCGATCGTGACCTCGGTTCCAGAACGTCCACGCACACTCACGACCTTGGCTGGGGAAAGGACGTCAATTCCCTCAGAAGTAAACATCCGCACGATCTCCGCAGCTACATCCGCGTCGGCTCTGTCCAGTAACTGCGTGCCCTGGTGAAGAATCGTTAGCCTAATCAGGGTCGGTATCGGTGCGTTGGTCTCGCCGTTGTCAGTCACTTCAGTGTCCCGAGCTTTCAGCTCATTGGTTATTCCTGAGACTACACAAATGATGATCAACCCGAAAAAAGTAAATCGTGCCAGTGAAAGGTTCATCGACTGCAGCGCCTCCGGTCTGCGGTTCGTCATGCATCTAGACTGCCGAGCGCACACACCAAAGGACATAGAACGAACTCGACCGAGCAATATAGGAGGACAATTCTTCACCGGTCGATAAATCGTCGTGTGTATTCTTAGAAATTCGTAATGACTCTATGGTTAGTGATTTGTCATTTGTGGAGCAGTCTTACAGGCTTCTCATGGCAGTGCTGATCGCTAAACTAGGGAACCTCTGAACAACCTCTTGATTTGAGTGCTGCGCGGGAGGTCAGGCTGTACAGGCTACAGATCCCCCGGAATTCCCTGCCGTCTTGCTGAAACCAGCGATGGATGCGGATTGCAGACGCAC
>Ga0335082_10006114_pt1 | contig 13150 bp, 4 predicted proteins | sample Lox_Sample_41_FD_206718 | JGI IMG/M metagenome (GOLD analysis project Ga0335082, IMG submission 206718) | Soil microbial communities from Loxahatchee National Wildlife Refuge, Florida, United States - Lox_Sample_4.1 | ecosystem: Environmental > Terrestrial > Soil > Wetlands | place: USA: Florida... | reverse complement strand
GCGCCGTAGTAGTCAAGGTTGACCTTCTCGATGACCGCCGCGCCTCTTAGTTCGGCAGGGCGGCCGTCACTCGAAGGCCCCGGCAACAACAGAACACATCCTTCATGGTCGGTTTCATATTTCCCCACCTCGGAGTGGAGAGAATAGCCAAGCCACCTGCCCTCACTGGTCGCGTACGAGAACGTGTGCCTTAGAACCTCCTTCATGTAAGCATCGACCCGTATTACTGGTCGCCCAAGAAGGCGGTCCAGCAACAACTTCAGATTTGCCCTCCCCTTCGCGTCGAGCTCGCCCGTCGTCAGTGAGGCGACGAGCCGCGAGATGTCGTCGACCGTGATTAGCAAGACCTGTCGGGCCGCTTGACCCGCGGACTCCAGCGCTTCGGCCACTGCTTGGCGGATGAGGTCTGGCATAGACTTTTCGGAGGTTTGGCGTCGCAGGTCGCCGTCGTCAGGTTTCAAGATCTGCGCGACGCTATCGAGAAGCCGCTTAGCTGTGTCGTCCCACGCGTCGTCGCGGATAGTCACCGCATTTCTGTATGCAAGCTTTTTGAGGGACTGGGGAAGTGCGCTCTCGGGCGGCATCCTCGCGCCTTCTACGAGTGTCGGTATCACTGTCACATCTGGATCGGCGAGAGAAAGCGACAACTCCGTTGTGATCCAGTCGTCTTCGAAGTCGATGCGCCGTTGTCCCCATTCGTTCGCAGCACGGAGCCATTCTTTTCCGATTACAGCTATGACCACCGCTGCACGCTTCAATTCGCCGCGCAGCGTTTCTGGAAACACGGCGCCTGCATCGATCCCTTCCACGTCACGGAAGACGGCCCGCTCGCCAAATCGCTCTAATAAGGTCTTTCGGATTGCTGTCGCGGAACCGGCCGCATCCGAACGCCGGTAGGAGATGAAGATCGTGTCGCGTTTCACTGCCATCGGCGCTTGTGTCGGCGGTCCGCTGTGTTGGTATCTTCTTCCACGCGGCGACGGGAGACAAGCGGCCCAGGCTTCACCACGAAACGAGCAGCTTCTTCTAGAAGCGGATTCGACAACCCCTCGCGCGTGCCTTGCTTGCGACGTTCCTCATGGCTCAAACGCCATCAAATCGGCCGCATAGATTCCCGGCTCATGGGTCTGCGCTTTCGGAAGACTTTTCCCCTCGGCAAGCTGCCCAACAGGTTTGATCGACAGCAGCGTGGCTTTGGCCGCTTCGCCGTCACCAGGCGCGTACGCTACAGAACATCAACGATGTCGATTTCGCGCAGCAGCGCGTTCGCCTCACGATGAGCATCGAGGAGATCCTGCAGGCAGCTACGGTCGCGTCCGCGTGTATGCTAGGTTGGCCACTGCGATCCCGTGGAACGCGACCGGTCGATTTGCATGGTGGGTCCTAATGTCTGGTTCGGCGCAGCGTTACGCGTCATGTGATGAGAGTTTTCATCTCCTATCGTCGTCAAGACTCCGCAGCATGGGCATCGCGTCTATTCGACGCACTGTCGAGTCGGTACGGCCCTCGAGAAATCTTCCTCGACGCCGCCAACATCTCCGTTGGGTTGGACTGGCGCCACTACATCGAAGATGCAATCGCGAAAGCCGATGCCGTGCTGGCGGTCATAGGCCCACATTGGCTAGATGCCGGTTATCGAGACCAAGTTCGCCGCCGAATAGACGACCCGGATGATCTTGTCCGGGGTCAACTGCGCGCCGCAATAGAACTGAAGAAGACGCTGGTGCCAGTTCTCGTCGGCGGAGCAACCATGCCGAGTCCAGACATGCTTCCCGACGATATTCGGTCGCTTGCCAATCACGAAGGCGCTTCCCTTCGGGACACGACCTGGAACGAGGATATCGCTCGGCTTACGACTGTGTTGGAAGCTCCCGGTGATTCGGCTCGCTTCAGGTGACTGTCGTGGAAGTGATCTCGTCGCCCTTTTCGGTGACAGTTACGCCTCCCCCGGAGAAACATGTCTTTGTCAGCCATGCCGACGAAGATCGTCCGTTGTCCCTAACGTTGGTTGGTGCGCTCGAGGACGATTCATTCCCATGCTGGATCGCCCATCGCGACATACCGCCTGGTTTCTCCTGGATGGGGGCGATCGTTGATGCAATTGTTGCAAGTCGATTGATGATCGTGATCGTCTCGAAATACTCAGTCGGCTCAGAGAATGTATTACGCGAAGTGACAATCGCTGCCGACGAGCGGGTTCCGTTCCTGGCGTTTCGCATAGACGATTCTCCTCTGTCGAAGGATCTACGGTTCTTTTTCAGCACAGCGCAGCGACTGGACGCATTCAGTCATTCACAGGCCGATGCAATTGCGCTCCTCCGAGCATCGGTTGCGAAGCTTCTGGCGGAAACACGGTGACCGCCCGACTTCGGACAGGAAGCGCTGGAAGGACGTTAGCTAGCCGAAGTGTGGCTTCGGCCTGTTTCAGAAAGCCGATGATTTGCTCTCGCGTGCACGTGCTCTTAGTCCATCTCTTAGCGGCGCATCCCTGGGCAGTTCCTGCTCCACTACCTGCTGCGCGAAGATGCGCTCGTCCCCCGCGTCGCCGGGCGATGAGATGAATACCCGCGGATGCATGGCTTCTCCAGCAGGTTCTGCCTGAGCTTGTCGGCGCAATGGTATTTCTGAGCAGCGAGGCTCAATTGATGGAGATCAACTGAGCTCCGAGCTATCAGATAGGCCAAACAGGGATCCTTTGTTCCGTTTTCATAGGCCGCTGCGCCGAGGCTGGCTGCCGAGTCTTCGACGCGGTCGCCGACCGTGCCCGAGTGCTTGCGCGCCCGCCTCGTCCGGCGCATGCTCTGCCCGCCCCGCATCATCGGCAGCCCGACCAGCCCTTCCTGAGTGGAGCCGCCGACGCGCAAGGAGGACCAGCGATGGCATCGACCCCCGCTCCCATTGTCTTCCTCGTCCAGGGCATCGACGACGCACAAACCGGCGCGACCCGGGCTGACACGCGAGACAACATCGCGGCACCGACCTCCAGCGAGTTCCCCGGCGCAACCGTCAAACGCTCGATCACCCTCGGCGTGCGTCGCGACGCCGGCGAGGACGTGCGCGTCGAAGCCATTCCTGGCGAAGACGTGGTGGTGCTCGAGTTCGCCAACGGACCGGTGCTGACGCTGCACCCGGAGAACGCGCGCGACCTGATGCTCGCGCAAAGCGATGTGCAGAAGGCAAAGCGCGATGCCGACGTGGCAGCGCTCGGCAAGGACGAGGTCCGCGTCCCCGCGAACCTGCAGTGGCGCGGACGGGAGAAGGATGTGCTCTCGCGCAGCGGAACACGGGGGTTCCTCGGCACCGTGCTGCTCAAGGCATTCAAGGTGCTGACCGGTGTCGCGAAGGAAAAGGTCGCCGACTGGGCGGCGAGCAAGGTCGTCCAGCGGGTCGACGCGCAGGTCAGTCCGGGTGTCTATCGGCTCAACCCCGGCGCACTGCCGCGCCTTAAAGACACGGCGACTCCTCTCGACGAGATCGCGCCGCCCGCGCCGGGCGCACCGGTTCTCGTATTGATCCATGGCACGTTCTCGAACACGAGCGGGACGTTCCAGAAATTCTGGATCGAGCACCCCCAGCGCGTGTCGGATCTCTTCGCGAGCTACAAGCAGGCGGTCTACGCGCTCGACCATCCGACGCTCGGGACAAGTCCAATCGGCAATGCGCTCGCGCTCGTGCGGGCGCTGCGCGCTGGTACGCGGCTGCACCTGCTGACGCACTCGCGCGGAGGACTCGTCGCCGAGGTCCTCGCGCGCGCCTGTCATACCGGCGTCGGTGCGAACGACCTGGACTACTTCAAGGGAGCGGACTACGAGACACAGCGCGACGAGCTCAAAACGCTGGGCCAGCTCGTCAAAGAGAAGAACATCACCGTCACGCGGCTGGTGCGCGTGGCCTGCCCGGCGCGCGGCACCCTGCTCGCTTCGAAGCGCCTCGATGCGTACATCTCGGTGTTCAAATGGACGCTGCAGCTCGCCGGGCTGGAGATCCTCGAGGAGATCGTCGACTTCCTCGGTGCGGTGGCCGAACAGCGCGCCGATCCCGCGAAGATACCCGGGCTCGCCGCGCAGATTCCGGACAGTCCTCTCGTGAAATGGTTGCACTCGGGCAACGATCCGATCGCCGGTGAGTTGCGGGTCATTGCGGGCGACCTGGAGGGCGATTCGCTGAAGAGCTGGATCAAGACGCTGCTCGCCGATGCGTACTACTGGACCGACAACGATCTGGTGGTCCAGACGCGCTCGATGTACGGCGGTGTGCCCCGCACAGAAGGCGCGACGTTCGTATTCGACCAGGGCGGCAAGGTTTCACACTTCAACTATTTCAGCAATGAACTCACCGCGCAGGCCATTGCCAGCGCCCTCACGCAGGACAAGCCACAGGCGTTTCGCGTCATCGGGCCGCTGTCGTGGAAGGGCGAGTGGACGACCGGCGATCGCGGCCGCGTGCCGACGGCCGCCGATCCGGTGACCGAACGCAAGAAGCCGGCGCTGTTCCTGCTGCCCGGCATCCTCGGCAGCAACCTGAAGGTCGACAACAAGCGCATCTGGCTCGGCCTGCGGCTCTTCGCCGGACTGACCCGCTTGTCCTACAAACCGAACAAGCGCGACGGGGTCGAAGCCGACGGACCGGTCGGATTGGTGTACGACCACCTGGTGCAGTTCCTCTCCGAGACGCACCAGGTGTTCGAGTACGGCTTCGACTGGCGCCGGCCAATCGAAGAAGAGGCGAAGGAACTAGGCAAGGCGGTGCAAGCCGCGCTCGACGCGCGCAAGGAAAGCAAGCAACCGGTGCGCATCCTGGCCCATTCGATGGGCGGGTTGCTTGCGCGCACGATGCAGATCACGTGTCCCGACACCTGGAACCAAATGATGGCGCACCCGGATGCGCGTCTGCTGATGCTCGGCACGCCGAACGCGGGGTCGTGGGCGCCGATGCAGGTGCTCTCGGGCGACGATACGTTCGGCAACGCGCTTGTGGCCATCGGCGCGCCATTCCAGGACCACGAGGCGCGCAAGATGATGGCGACGTTCCCCGGTTTCCTGCAATTGCAGGCCGCGCTCCTCGACGACCGCAAGAATCTGCATCTCGAGGGAACCTGGGCCGATCTGGCCGCCCAGGACTTGCAGCGCGTGCAGGAGTTCAATTACTGGCACGCGCTCCTCATTCAGTCGAACGTCTATTGCTGGGGCGCGCCGCCACAGGCCGTGCTCGACCAGGCGGTCGCGTTGCGCAAGGCGCTCGATGCCCAGGAGCAGAATGACCTCCCGAAGTTCGCCGACAAGCTGCTGCTCGTCATCGGCCGCTCCGACTTCACGCCGGACGGCTACGAGATCACCGACGAAGGACTGTCCTACGTCGACGCGGTCGAACAAGGCGACGGGCGTGTCACCGTGCAAAGCGCGTTGCTGCCGGGCGTCGCGACCTGGAAGCTCGACTGCGAACACGGCAAGCTGCCCGACAAGGAAAGCGCTTTCGACGCCTACCTGGATCTGCTGACGAACGGCAAGACCACCAGGCTGGAGCGCTACATCGCGCCCGTGCGACGCGGTACCGATGTCGAAGAGGCGAGACAACCAACAGCGCGCCGTCATAGCCGTCCGTCGCGCACCCGTTCCGGCGTGCCGCCGCAGACTCCGCGCGAGGTGTTGTCGACAATCGGTCGTGACACGCAACCGACGGCGGTCACCACCAGCGCGGCGCTGCCAATCACCGTCGTGAACGGCAACCTGAAATTCGTGCGCCAACCGCTCCTGATCGGCCACTATCGCTCGCTGGCGCTGACCGGTACCGAATGGGTGATGGACGACCTGATCGGCGGTTCGATGACACAGGCACTGCAGCTCGGGCAGTACCCGGAGTGGGCCGGCGCCAGCGCCATATTCATCAACCGGCGCACCAATGACTTGTTCCCGCTGCTACCGCCGCGCCCGCAGGCCGTGATCGTGGCGGGACTCGGAGAAGAGGGCAAGCTCACACCAATCGAACTGGTGCGGACGGTGCGCAGTGGCGTCATCAGCTGGGTCCAGCGGCTGGCAGATTCCAACGAAGCGTTGCCCACGCAGTTCGAAATCGCCGCCACGCTGATCGGCAGCGGTGGCACGGGCATCTCGCCCGGCCGGTCAGCGCAACTGATCGCACAGGGCGTACGCGAAGCGAACGAGCGCCTGACGGCCAATTCATTGCCGAGCGTCGGCCAGTTGCATCTGATCGAGGTGTTTCTCGATCGTGCCACGGAAGCATGGCGTGCACTGCAGACCCAGGCGGACGCGGCGCCGGGGTTCTATACGGTCGCGGCGACAATCAAGGCAGGCGCAGGCGCCATGCGCCGCTCGCTCGATGAGAACTATCGCGGCGCGGACTACGACTTCATCACCGCGGTGACGCGTTACACCAAGCAGGGATCGACCGAGATCGCTTACACGCTCGACATGAAACGCGCGCGCACGGAAGTACGCGCGCAGGCCATGCAAGGCCCGTTGCTGCGCGAGCTGGTGGCGGGCGCCGCCCGCATTTCCAACAACGACTCGCAGATCGGCCGCACGCTGTTCCAGCTGTTGGTCCCGCTGGAGATGGAGCCGTTCCTCACCGGGGGTAACGACGTAGTCCTCGAACTGGACTCAAATACCGCGAGTGTTCCGTGGGAAGTGCTGGACACGCCTCCCGACCTGCGCGGCGGTGGTGACCGTCGGCCGTGGGCGATCCGCTCGAAGCTGCTGCGCAAGCTGCGAACCGAGGTGTTCAGGGAGCATGTGGCGGATGCGAACGCCGACGCCCACGTGCTGGTCATCGGCGAACCGAACTGCGGCCCGAAGTATCCACGGCTGGCCGGTGCGCGCGCGGAAGCTCGAAGCGTGCGTCTGTGCCTCGCGAGCGAGAACGGCCTGCAAACCGATCGCATAAAGGCTCTGATCGCCGGCGACGGGGCGAACGACTTCGGACCCGATGCCCGGCAGGTGCTCGATGCGCTCGCCGAGCGGAGTTGGCGCATCGTGCACATCGCCGGGCATGGCGCCCCGCCGGAGATGTCCGGCGAGCCGCCGCGCAAGCCGGGAGACCCGCCGCAGCAACTCGTCGACCCTCGCGGAGTCGTGCTTTCGGGCGATACGTATCTCGGCCCGCGCGAGATCCAGTCCATGCGCATCGTGCCCGAATTGGTGTTCGTAAACTGCTGCCATCTCGGGGCGCAGGATCCATCGGGGCTGGTCGGCGGAGGCACGGCGGTCCAGACCAATGCGGCCGGGTTCGCGGCGGGCGTGGCCGAAGAGCTGATCAGGATCGGAGTGCGATGCGTGATCGCAGCCGGGTGGGCGGTCGACGACGAAGCGGCCCAGGTCTTCGCAGTGCGCTTCTACTCCTCGCTGCTAGCGCGCTCGCGTTTCATCGATGCGGTGGCCGAGGCGCGAGAGGCAGCCTCGCAACTGGGCGGCAATACGTGGGCCGCCTACCAATGCTACGGCGACCCCGATTGGCGATTCCGCCGCGGCATCGGCGATGCGCAGCGACCCGCAGCACCACCACCGCCGGGACGGGAGTTCGCGGGAATCGCTGCACCGCCCGGCCTTACGCTCGCGCTGGAAAACCTGGCCATCGACGCGCGGTTCAACGTCACAGGCAACGAGGACAAGCAGAAGGAAAAGCGAGCAGAGATCCGCAGCAAGATCGCATACCTCGAGAAGCGCTTCGGCGCTCTCTGGGGAGAAATGGGCGCGGTCGCAGAAGCATTCGGCGTCGCCTACGCCGGCCTCGGCGACGCCGGCCTCGGCGATCGCGACAAGGCGATCGAGTGGTACGAAAAGGCTGCGGCGGCGGCCGACAGCTCCGCCACGATCAAGGTTCGCGAACAGCTCAGCAATCTGCGTGCACGCGTTGCATGGGAGACCGCGAAACGCGAGCTCGATGCGATGTCGAGCGCGACGGGGAGCCGTGCGACCGTGACTGGGAAAGCTGGCAATGCAAGAGGTGGCGCTGCAAAGGGCAAAGTCGCCAACGCCGATCCCATCGCCCGCGCGCTGAAGGAGATCGAGGATCAGGCGACCCATCAGCCCACGGTCGAGAACCTATCGCTTTGGGCCGCAGCCTGGAAGCGAAAGTCGATGATCGCCGACGCGCGCGGAGAGAACGCCGCGGCCGCCGAAGCAATCGGCCCGGTGCGATTGCACTACAAGGAGGCCGAAGAACTCGCGCGCCTGCATCGCACGCCGGACCTTTTCTACCCCGCGCTGAACCGGATGGCGACCGACCTGATTCTCGATGGCGGCCGCCCCGACTGGCGAGGGTTTGACGAAAAATTCATCGCCGAGATTCGCGCGGTTATCGATGCGAAGAATCGTGACGACCCGGATTTCTGGAGCCTTGCGGCAGAGACCGAACTGGGCATGTACGAGTCGCTCGCCAAGGGAGAACTTGCTCGTGCTTTGCCCGGCATCAGGCAGGCGTTCGAAGACCTGCACCGGCGTGAGCGCGCGCTTTGGAAGTGGAGCTCCGTCTGCGACCAGGCGCAGTTCGTGTTGCCGAAGTACGCAGCACGGGCGCGGGACGAGGAAAAGCAGGCGGCGGCGACGCTCTTGGAGTTTGTCAAAGGGCTGGCGGCGCGCTAGGCAGGCGCGAGGACAAGTACAGGATGGATCGATCGACACGCGCAGCGGCGGACGTGGAGCAAGCGGGTGAAGGAACTCGCTTGAGTTGAAGGCACTGGACGAAAGCGGTGGGTCTTGCGCACGATCGCGCTATGTTGTCAGAGGTGGCGAGCATGAGCTCGCCGTCGGCGCACACCAGACGAGTGAGGCGGGGATGAACGACACCAGCGGCAATGCACCGAACCCGGAGCAGGCGCAACTGCTCCAGAAGTGGCTGCAATACGCGCCCGCGGCTCCGTCGCGCGACGGGAAGTCGTACGACGCCTTCATCAGCTACCGGTCAGCGGATCGAGCCTGGGCGATGTCGTTGTACGACATCCTCCAGCTTGCCAAATGGAAAGTCTTCCTCGATCAATACGACCTGGTTCCGGGTGCGGACCTCGCGACGAGCCTTGAGGATGCGCTGCTGGCGAGCGGGTCGGGTGTGATTCTCTGGTCGAGTCGTACCAAGGACTCTGAGTGGTGCAAGCGCGAGCGCAACGCGATGCGGACGCTCAAGGATCGCAGCGGGGACGCGTTCAACTACATCTTCGCGAAGCTGGATTCGGAGCCCTTGCCACTGTTCGCTCAGGCGGATCTGTACGCGGGCTTCGAGGACAGTCCGGAAGGGCCGCGAGGCGTGAACCTGCTCAAGCTCATGTGCGGAATGCGTGGAGTGCCTCTTTCACCGGATGCGGTGCGGACGGCGCAACAGGTCGACGAGGACACGAAGCAGGCGATGCTCGGGATCCGCGGCGCCATCGCCGCCGGCAACGCGGGCAAGCTGCTCGAACTCGGCACGTCGTTGCAGCCCGGTTTGCTTGCCTCGCCGGGTCCGGTTCTGGCGGCCGCACAAGGCTTGATCAAGCTTGGGAAGTGCGAGGAGGCGCGTGAAGTCTTGAAGCGCGCGTTGGCGCACTTTCCCAAGTCGCTGCGTGCCCGGCAGCTCGATGGCCTCGCGCTACGCCGCTTGAAGCGCTACCAGGATGCCATCGATGTGCTTTCCGAACTCAAGGAAGCGGGGCACCAGGACCCCGAGACGTTGGGGATTCTCGCGGCAGCGTGGGACGGCCTGTATCAGCAATCGGGCAAGAAGCTGCAGCTGCGCACGTCGCGCGAGCTGTATCGGACGGCGTTCCTGGGCGATCCGAAGGACTACTACACCGGCATCAACGCCGCATCGAAATCGCTCTTTCTCGGTGAACCGGCTGAAGCCGCACGGCTCGCGAACCTGGTTCTTCCGCTGGTCGCGAAGTCGAACGAACAAGATGACTTCTGGGGTGCGTGCACGCTCGGCGAGGTCTACCTGCTGCAGGGAAAAGCGGACGAGGCCGCGGCCCAGTATCAAAAGGTGATCGACAAGTACCCCACATCCGCTGGCGACCTCAAGGGAACGGGCGAGCAGGCACGGAGGATTTGCGTCGCGCTCGGCTTGTCCGAGGAGCAGGTGGCAAAGGTCGTCGCGCCTTTCACGTTGCTCGACGACTGATCGGTCGCTTGCGGCGCAGCCTGGCACTCCGCTTGCCCGTATAAGCGGTGACCTCCCGAGTGCGATATGGAGATGACCGCCCCCCGGCACGTCTTTCTGTTCAGCGGCCACATGATCGACGGCCGCGATCGCGCCACTCCGCGTTTTCCCTGGGACAAGGAGCCGGTCGCTGCCGCGGCGATCGCGCAGGCCCTCGACGATTTCGGCGTCGGCGCACAGGACCTCGGCATTACCGAGGGCGCGTGCGGCGGAGACCTGCTTTTCGCCGAGGCGTTGCTTCAGCGCGGCGCGCGGTTGGAACTGCGGCTGCCTTTCGACGAAGCAACGTTCCTGAAGAACTCAGTCGACTACCCAAAAGCGAAGGGGGCACCGGACGATTGGCGCGCGCGCTTCATGCGCGCAAGGTCGCAGGCGCGCGTGCTCGTCATGCCCGACGTGCTCGGACCGACGTCGCGCGACGAGAGCCCATACGAACGCTGCAACATCTGGATGCTCGGGGACGCGCTCGCGTTCGGCGCAACGAAGCTTCGCTTCGTCTGCCTCTGGAACGGCGAAGGCGGCGACGGCCCGGGCGGAACGCGCCACATGGTGCAGGTCGTGCGCGAGGAGGGCGGCGAGGTCCGCTGGCTCGATACCCGCAAGCTCTGGTAGGCGGCGCGTTTCCGCCGCGGCCGCTGCAGCCACTTCGCGACGTCACGCGTTCCGCCGTGGCTCGCACGCGATCGCCACGTCCGGGCGGGACAGCAGCACCAACCATTGGAGGGCGTCGCCGATCAGGCGAAGTGCAATTCCGCCAAGGTGACCATGCATCGAGCCAGAGCATCGATCCTCAGCGGACCGCGCGGTCTCAGCATCGGACGCATCTTTGCAGAGCACATCCCAGCTCTTGCCTGACGACGGCGGCTGTGGGACTGTAGAGGAACCCTGCGCTCGGACCGGCCCGATGTCGAAAGCTCGCGCCTTCATCTCATACGCCCGGAGAGACGGTGAGACGTTCGCGACTGCACTCCGCCAACGTCTCGAAAGGGAACAGCCCGAGATCACACTCTGGCAGGATCGAGCGCGCATGGAAGGCGGCATCGGCTGGTGGAAGCAGATCACCGACGCACTCGACGAAGTGCAGTTCTTGATCCTCGTCGTTACGCCCGCGTCGCTTGAGTCGGATGTCGTGCAGAAGGAGTGGCGGTACGCGAGGCAGGTCGGCGTCTGCGTCCACCCGGTCAACGCTGCTTCCGACGCGAAGCTGGACTTTGACCGCATGCCGAAGTGGATGAGCAGCGCTCATTTCTTCGATCTCGCCAAGCAGTGGGACACGTTCGTCAACTTCCTCAAGAGTCCATGTAATGCCGCCCGCGTGCCTTTCATGGCACCGGACCTGCCGACGCACAGCATCGAGCGCAATGCTCCGTTTGCCCGCCTTCTCGACTGCGTGCTCGATCCTGCGCACGCTAATCCGCGCGCGATCAAGGTCGCCCTGCACGGCTCTGGCGGGTTCGGCAAGACAACCGTGGCCGCTCAGCTCTGTCATGACGAGGATGTGATCACTGCATTCGTCGATGGCGTCCTCTGGGTAACCCTCGGCGAACAGCCGAATGCCCTAGCCGAATTGACGAAGCTCTATGCGGCGCTCACCGGCGAGCGTCCAGAGTTCGTGAACGAGGACGACGCAGCACTGGCGGTCGCGCGACGACTGGCCGACCGGCATTGTCTGCTCGTGATCGACGATGTGTGGGACCAGTCCGCGCTCGCACCATTTCTCAGAGGCGGAGAGCATTGTGCCCGCCTGATCACGACCCGGCAGTTTGACATCGCGGTGCAGAAGGCCGATGAGCGCATCGCGATCGACGAGATGACGGAGACCGAGGCGATGGCGCTGCTCGGGCAGTATCTCGATGGGCACAGCGCGCCGCCCGCGGCACTCAGGGCGCTCGCGCATCGAATGGGCGAGTGGCCGATCCTGCTCGAGCTGGCCGGCGGCGCCCTGAAGCAGCGACTCGTGCGCGGCGACACGGTCGAGGACGCGCTGAAATACCTGAATCAGGCGCTCGATCATGAGGGCGTCGTGGCGTTCGACCGCCGCGTCGCCCGAGAACGACGCGATGCCGTGTCGCGCACGCTCGCCGTGAGTCTCGACCTCCTCTCGGAAGCGGAACGTGAACAGTATCGGGCGCTTGCGGTTTTTCCCGAAGACGCAGCCGTGCCGATCGGGGTCGTCGCCACACTGCTCCGGCTCGATGCGTTCGCCACCGAGAAAATCCTCACGACGTGCGACGACCTGTCCCTGCTCAAGCTCGATCTCAGGACGGACACCGTTCACCTCCACGACGTGATGCGCGCGTACCTCGCAACGGGGCAGACGAATGCACCGACTCTGCACGCGCGACTGGCGGATGCGTGGCCCACGGTGGATCGGCTCGCCGATGGATACGCATGGCGATACGTTGCGTATCACATGGCCGAAGCGATGCTTGGAGCAGGCGAGGATGAGCGACACCAGCGCACTACGCGGCTCGTCGACCTAGTCACGAGCACCGCGTTTCGGAACGGACATCTGCTCCACGTCACTGACCTGCCGGCATTACGGCAGGACATGGACCGCGCGTTGCTGTGCGCTCAGCGTGATACGTGTGACGGCGCGTCGCTCCTGGTGGCCCGCGCTGCGCTGGCTCGCTCATCGATGGTCGAACTGAACCCCGAGCAGCTCTTCGCGCTCGCTCGTGAGGGGAAGCTCGACAAGGCGGATGTTCTGCTCACGCTCTTCGATCCCGACGCGCGTTGGCGGTTTGCGGCCTCTCTAGTGTTGGCGTGGCAGGCCGCGAGCACTGGCCACGCCGCTCAAGCGACTGCATTGCTCGCACGACTGACGACGGAGCTTCCGGCGGCCGACCACACGCTGGGAGCGATGCTCTCCTACGTGCGATCCGCGAGTGCTGGCGGCGTTCCTGTACCAGCCATGCCGCTGCCCGCACCGCCTGACCTCTTCATCATCACGGAACTCATCAAGCGACTTGGCGGCACGTCACTTACTCCGGTCGAGCCGCTGCTC
>Ga0335082_10006113_pt1 | contig 13150 bp, 15 predicted proteins | sample Lox_Sample_41_FD_206718 | JGI IMG/M metagenome (GOLD analysis project Ga0335082, IMG submission 206718) | Soil microbial communities from Loxahatchee National Wildlife Refuge, Florida, United States - Lox_Sample_4.1 | ecosystem: Environmental > Terrestrial > Soil > Wetlands | place: USA... | reverse complement strand
GGAGATCGTCTTCGGCGAAATCTCAACCGGCGCACAGAATGATCTGCAAAAGGCGACGGAGATCGCCAAAAGCATGGTCAAGGAATATGGCATGAGCGAGGCGCTGGGCCCGATCGCGTATGAAAAGGAGCGGCGGCCGCTCTTTTTGGAAACGGGCTTTGCTCCGTCCGCGAAGGACTACAGCGAGGAGACCGCCGAGGCGATCGATCGTGAAATTAAGCGCCTCATCGACGAGGCCCACGAACGGGCCCTCCTGCTGCTCAAAGAGCACCGGGACAAGCTCGACAGGCTGGCCGCCGCCCTGCTGGAGAAGGAAGTGCTCGAAGGCGATGAAGTCAAGCAGTTGTTGACGTAACCCCCATGCACAAGGAGACCCTATGCAAGCAATGATGCAGACGTCCAAACCGCTGTTCATCTTTGCGGTGCTTACCGCTCTCATGCTGGTTCTGGCCCCGCTCGGGCGGGCGCAGATGGAGGAGGAGACCACCGACTCCTACTCCGAGACGAACGACTCCGGCGCCATGTCGTCAGGGGGCATGGGCTCGATGGGGCAGATGGGCGGCCAGATGGGGGGCACGGGTTCGATGGGAGGGATGGGCCACGGCGGCATGATGGCCGAGATGTCATCTGAGAATCTGAAGCAGCGGCTGGGCCTGACCGACGATCAGGCGGCCAAGCTCAAGTCACTGCGCAGCGATTATCTGAAGGAGACGACGATGCAGGGGGCCAAGGTCCGGGTGGCCGAATTCGAACTGAACGATTTGTTGGATGAGCAAAAACTCGACACCTCAAAAATCGAAAAAAAGGTCAAGGAGATCGAGTCGCTCAAGGGCGAACTGCTGATGCAACGGATCCGGTCGCTGCTCAAGGCGGCCGATTTTCTGTCGCCGGAACAATTCGCTCAATTTCGCGCCATGACGATGCGTCGCATGGGCGCCATGCATTCAATGGGAGGCGGGCCGCATCCCTTCACGCATCCGATGGGGTCGTCCGGCTCCGGCCCGATGCCCGGCCAGAAGCCTGGCATGATGAACCCCCACCAATAACCTCATCGATCGAGGAATTTATCGGACGGGTTGTGCCGGGGCCGCCGGTGCGGATTTCGGGTCTGCGGGGCAGAGAGCACGGCGTGATCTGCACGGCCATACGCACCTCGTCGCCATGCGCCGATCAACCGGCCGAAAAACGGAGGCGCGGGGCTGATCGACGACTGCGGCGGGGAGCCTGCTTCCCCTTTTCCGGCATGAACACGCCTTGGAGCGTATGACGCCCACACGTCGGCAATTTTTCGGCATGCTCACCGGCTGGATCGCCGCGGCGATCGGCGCCACGTTGGCCGTTCCCGCCATCGGCTATTTCATCGGCCCCGCATTGAAGCGCAAGACGCCTGGATGGCTGCATGCGGGCTCGATTAACACGCTGGTGCCGGACCAGCCGGTGCAACGCGAGGTCGAAGTTGGCACGCAGGAGGGTTGGTTCACAACCCAGACCACCAAGGGCGTCTGGGTCGTCAAGCGTCCCACCGGCGAGATCCGGGTTTACAACCCGCACTGCACCCATCTGGGATGCGCCTACAACTGGAACCCTGCCGCCCGCCAATTCCAGTGTCCGTGTCACGGCGGCGTCTATGATCTGGACGGACGGGTGATCGCCGGCCCACCGCCCAGGTCGCTCGACACCCTGGACTACCGGATTGATGGAGAGCAACTGGAGATCAAGTATGAGAATTTCGCAAGCGGATCGCCCAAACGGATTCCGTTCTAACCGGTCGCGGACGACCCAAAGGATTCATCCGTTCCCATGAGGCGCACGGTGTGGGGCTGGATCGACAGCCGGCTCAAGCTGGGCAGTGTCCGCCACCTGCTGCTCGACGAACCGATTCCCGGCGGGGCCAGCTGGGTCTATGTGTTCGGCAGCATCACGCTCTTTTTCTTCGTGCTTCAGCTGGTCACCGGCATCCTGTTGACGGTCTATTACGCCCCCACGCCGGATCACGCCTACGACAGCGTCCAGTACATCGAGCACCAAGTGACCATGGGCTGGTTCATCCGCGGCCTGCACCACTGGGGCGCGAGCGCCATGATTGTCGCCATCGGCCTGCACATGCTGCAGGTCTATTTGTACGGCGCCTACAAGCCGCCCCGCGAGCTGATGTGGATGGCGGGGGTCGTGCTGTTCATTCTGGTCCTGATGTTTTCGTTCACCGGATACCTCCTGCCATGGGACCAGAAAGCCTATTGGGCGACCCAGGTCGGCACCAACATGATCGGCACGGTTCCCGTCATCGGCGATTGGCTGGTGAAGATCGCCCGGGGCGGCACGGAGCTGGGCGCACTCACGCTCAACCGCTTCTTCTCCATGCACGCGCTGATGTTCCCCTGGCTGACCGTCGGATTGATCGGCCTGCACCTGTTCATTCTCCGTCGGGTCGGGCCGGCCGGTCCGTGGGACGAAGCGCGGGCCAAGGCCCGAACCGAGCCGTTCTATCCGCGTCAGGTCTTCTTCGACGCCGTGGCCATTCTCTTCGCGTTTCTGATCGTCGTCGGTATGGCCATCTGGCTACCCTTCCCGTTGGCCGACAAGGCCGATCCGTCGGCGTCGGACTTCGTCCCGCTTCCCGAATGGTATTTTCTCTTTTACTATGAGATGCTGAGATTTTTTAAGGGCCCCCTGTTGGAGCCGGTCGGCACCGTCATTCTTCCGGCGCTCTTTTTCGCGCTGTTGTTCGCGTTGCCGTTTATCGACCGCCAAAAAGAGCGGCGGCCGGCCAAACGGCCGGCGGCGCTGGCGGCGGGGGCGGGCTTTCTCGTGGTGGTCTTTCTGCTGCTGGGCGTGTCGCTCCACCGGGTCTGGTCGGTGCCGACGACGCCTCCCGAAGTGGCGGCCGGCAAAACACTCTACGCGAAACTGCAGTGCTCGGCCTGCCACCGGATCCACGGAGAGGGAGGGTCGTTCGGACCCAATCTGTCCTACGTCGGCACGAAGCACGACCGGGACTGGCTGATCCGCCACTTCAAAAATCCCCAAGCGGTCGTGCCCGGATCGGCCATGCCGCCCTTCGATCTCGATCCTGAGTCGCTGAACGCTCTCGCCGACTATCTGTTGAGCCTGAAGTAAGGACCGACGCGTCGGCATTCGAACGGAAAAATGGATCTCCCCGAGTAAGCCCGGGCATTTGCCCAGCTCGCACGGCGAGCGTGAGTGGGGGGCCCAGGGGTGCGGGGGCAACGCCAACCCAAAAGCGAAGCTTTTGGGAAATTAATTCAATGACCTTACCGAGCCCTTTCCGCACGGGCCCCCACATACTATGCGGGCGACGCGAGCCCACTATAATGGATCGATCAGTAGGGCACGTACGAATAACTGGACACCACGCCCTGCTCGTTGAATTCGATCGACAGAATCGTGCCCGTGGCCGTTCCCCCCATTGAGAGACGGGCAAAGAGATAGGTCCACAGTGGACGGCCATCCTTGAGGCCTATGCTTTCAGGCTGGCCGAATAACTCCCGCACCTGTGCCTGGGTGGTTTTGCCCACTTGAATCTGCGGAACCTGATCCGTTTTGAACGGCGTGCCGATCCGGATGGCGCAGCCGGCGAGAATCAGCGCGCAGACCAATGCCGCGACGAACCCGGCGATGGTCGCTCGCGTGTGATGAGCCATGATGCCTCCTCTCATTTCAGTTAGGCCCGGGCCGGCTTGGCGGCCGCCCGGCCCTGCTGCAGCGCCTTCAATTCGTCGAGCAACGCGGTCGCGTGGCCGTCGACTTTCACCTTGGGATGGATGGCGGCGATGCGGCCCTCGGGCGAGATGAGAAACGTTGTCCGTTCGATCCCCATGTAGGACCGGCCGTACAGTTGTTTTTTCTTCCAGACACCGTAGACGGTCGACACCTTCGCGCCCTCGTCGCTCAGCAGCGGAAAGGTCAGCGTATGCTTGGCGGCAAATTTTTGATGCGACGGCACCCCATCCGGGCTGACGCCCGCAATGACGGCGCCGGACCGCTGAAACCGTGTGCGCAAATCGCGAAAATCGCACGCTTCCTTTGTGCACCCTGGCGTGTCGTCTTTCGGGTAAAAATAGAGCACGACCCATCGGTCTTTTCGAAGCTCATCCAATGAGACAGCTTGACCGTCGCCGTTCTGCAGGGTAAATGCCGGCGCTTTGTCGCCTGCTTTCAGCGTCATGATCATAATCTCCTTTTGATGTGGGGGCCGGTGAGGAGACTTGCTCTATGAGTCAGTGGTTCGAAGCCGGATCAGGTCCACCACTCGCCTGGCCTGCTGTTCCAGATTCTCCGCATCCAGCAGAAACTGCTTTTCATGCTCGGTGAACGGCAGTTCGCTGCTGACAAGATTCACGACCTGTTCCGGATCGTCGCTCGCGCGAAGCAGCGCGGACAGTTCCTGCGAGATGGTCGGCCGGGTGACCATGGTTCGAACGGCATCCAGCAGCGCGTCCAGCACCCCATCGCTCACCTGGCTCCAGGCCGCCTCGGGGCGGCGGCGAACCTGCGCCTCCCGATACAATTTGGCGTGCGACTCCGACTCGATCGCAAAGCGGCAGAGTCCGTGGAGCATCAGATTGTACCGGCCGTCAGGCAATGATTCCAGGGCGATGATTTTGCCGGCGCAGCCCACCCGATGGACGGCCGGTGTCCCCTCATAGTCAGGCTCCCATCCCTCCCTGAGCAGGACCATGCCGATGAGCCGGTCGCCTTCGGAGGCGTCCTTGACCATCGCCCGGTAGCGCGGCTCAAAAATATGCAGCGGCAGAAAGGTCTTTGGGAAGAAGACGATGTTCGGCAGCGGAAAGAGCGGAATGGTCAGCGTTGTCGTTTGATCGGGCATGCAAACTTTTTTACTCCATACCCCGCCGTTACTTCACTCATCCTTAATCCGCTTTGCACTACTACCCCGTCGCGGCTTTGCGGAGAACCCGGCTGCTCAGCGTCACGCAGCCGATGTCGAACACAATCAACGCCGCGACGACGACGACCAACCGGGACCACAGCCATCCGTTCAAGATCAACGACCGGACGGCGTCGATGGTCCAGGTCATCGGGTTAAGAATGGCGATCACCTTCAGCCAGACCGGCATGTGTTCGATCGACACCAGCGCGCTGCTGACGAAGATCAGCGGCAGGGTAATGAAGCCCACCAGCGAGAAAAATCCGCTGTGACTGGAGATCTTGAAGGCCAGCCCCAGCGACAACGCGGTCAATCCCACCCCCAGCAGGACGCCGACCAGCAGGATGGCGCCGACGCCGGCCAGGCCCGTGGCCGGGACCACGTGCATCGCCAGCGCCGTGCCCAGAATGACCAGGATCTGCAGCGCCGAGAGCACCGTGACAAAGAGAAACCGGCTCACGATGATGCTGCTGCGGGCAATCGGTGCGGCGAGCAGCCGGTCCAGAAAACCCGTCTCCCGGTCGAAGATCAGGTCGACGCCGCCGGCAAACCCGCTGTTGAGCACCGTCATCACCACCACGCCGGCGGTCATAAAGGCGATGTAGTTGTCGGTCCCGATGGCCTGGGAGGAGGCCACGTTTTTGAAGCTGTTGCCGAACAACAGCAGCCACAACATGGGCTGAAAGAGCCCGAAGATCAGTGTCATCCGCTCGCGCATCATCCGCCGGAACCACCGGTGGGTCAGCGCGCCGGTCTCCTGCCAATAGCGGCTCACTGGATATCCTCCTCACGGATCTTGTGGCCCGTATAATGGATGAAGACCTCCTCAAGCGTCGGATGGGTGTAGTGCACCGCCCGCAGACCGCCGCCGGCCCGCTGGACCTGCTCCACGATTGCGTTCAGGCCGGCCTCCCGGGTCAGCGCCAGCCGGGCCACCGTCTCCTCCACCGACACCTCCCTCACGCCGCTGATGGCCTGGAGCGCCTGGCGGAGTTGCTGCGGCTGCGTGACCGCCTTCTCCAGCGTCACGGTCACGATATCGCCGCCCAGGCCGCGTTTCAATTCCTGGGGGGAACCCAACGCGCGAAGCTGACCCCGGTCGATGATGGCCAGCCGGTCGCAGAGCTGATCCGCTTCGTCGAGATAGTTGCTGTTGATCACGACGGTCATGCCGCGTTGCTTCAACTGCCGGATGTGGTCCCAGACCTGGCTCCGGCTCTGCACGTCAAGCCCCAGTGTTGGCTCATCCAAAAAGAGAATGCTCGGCTCGTGGAGCAGCCCGCAGGCGATTTCCACGCGTTTCTTCATCCCGCCCGAAAATTTGCCGACCGGCTCATTGATCCGGTCGGCCAGGTTCACCAGCCGCAGCGCCACTTCGATCCGCGAGGCTGCCGTGGCGGCGGGGAGGTGATAGAGATTGGCAAACAACTCAAGATGCTCGCGGGCGGTCAGCAGACGGTCGACCGCCCGTTCCTGGGGCACGTAGCCGATCAATTGACGGACCGCGTCGGCCTCGGCCGCCACGTCATGGCCGAAGATTTTTACCGTTCCCGACGTGGGCCGGAGCAGCGTCGTCAGAATCTTGAATATGGTGGTCTTGCCTGCGCCGTTTGGTCCGAGCAGGCCGAAGATCTCGCCCGGTTCGATCGTCAGGTCAAGACCGTTGACGGCCGTCGTCGAACCGAACCGCTTGACCAGCCGGCTGATTTCAATCGCAAAGGAGCCGGCCGTCATGCCGGTCACCCCCACATTTCGTCTGGCACTTTGAGGCGGTCGACCGGCTTGCCTCCCACCAGGTGCTGTTCGACGATCTCGGAGACGTCGTCCTCCTTCACCCGGTTGTACCAGACCGCGTCGGGGTAGACGACCATCATCGGCCCCAGCGGGCAGGGCCCCAGGCAGCTCGTTTCGGTCACGTTGACCGTGCCGATCAGTTGCCGCTGCTCCAACTCATTGAATAATTGCATGACCACATCCTTGCCGCCCCGGTCGTTGCAACACCCGCGCGGATGGCCGGGCGGCCGGATCTGAGTGCAGACAAAGACATGGCGTTGCGGTTTGGGCATCGTGTCATCCTTTGGTCATGTGGTCATGGCGTCCCGCGCGTGCGTCGCCGGAATCGTGTCCTACACCGCCGTCGAGGCGTGCGTTGGTACCTTAGTCTACCGGTCAAAAGCTTGTCAACCCTTGATCTCCGGCCTGCTATTCGGACTCAGGCTCCTCCCCATGCAGCCAGTACCGGTCGTACTCTTTCAGATGGGTCAGGGTGGTCAGATCGGCCATCCGGTCGAGAAACACCTTGCCGAGGAGGTGATCGACTTCGTGTTGGATGACCACGGCGAAAAAGCCCTGCGCCTCCGCCTGCACTGGCCGCCCGGACCGATCCAGCCATCGGGCTGAGAGCTGCTCGGCGCGGGGCACCTCCCCTCGCAATCCGTCCACGCTCAAACAGCCCTCCCATCCCAGCCGCTTGGCATCCGATCGCGCCGTAATCTCCGGATTGATCAGGACGGTCAGCGGAATTTCCGGCGCCTGGGGATAACGGGGATTGCGCTCAACCTCGATCACGGCCAGCTGCAGGGAGTGATGCACCTGCGGCGCCGCGATGCCCACTCCGTCATACTCGTGCATCGTCTCGATCATGTCGTCGATCAGCCGCTGGATGGAGGAAGAGCTGATGTCTCCTGGCGGCACGGGCTTGGCCGCCTGGCGCAGCACCGGATGGCCCAGACGGGCGACCTTCAGAATGGCCATGGCAGTCGTTATATCATACTTTTTCACTCAACTAATACAGGTCATCAGTGTTGCAGGCTCCGGGGGCGGGGCCAGATCCACGGCACGGGCTCGGCTGCGGTTGCGGTCCCCTCCCTGACGCAGGCAGGTCGACGGATCTATTCATCGGTGGGGCCCGTGCGGAGAGATCTCGGAATCCTGCCGCCCCACCGACTCGGCGGCGCGCACAGATGCCGCTCCTGCATCTTCGCGTCGTGCGGTCGTCGAATCAATTCCCCGAACGCCCTGCGTTCGTGTTGGCGAAGCCTTCACGCCCCAACCGCTATTGACCGCCCTAGCATCAAAACCATTTGTGAGGGCGATCTGCGAGTAGGCGTTCGTCACCTGCCCCACCACACCGGAGCCTGAATGGCCATGGGCTCCCCTGAGCCGGCCGTGCGCGAGAGGCGCTCTTCGGGCCGAGCCGCGGTTCCGCCATAGGCGGAAAGCCGAGGATGGCCGAAGCTGACCACTCCGGCAGGAAAGTGGTCAACAAGTTCCGCAGGCTAGCGCTATCAGCATCTATGGGATCGCCGAAGCGCACCGAGCCGCGAAGGGGAGCCCTTGGCCGATCATCGCTCGGATTCATCGGAGCGGTTGACCGCGCACCGGACCATTTGCTATTCTGAGGCGCTCTCGACATGGCCAAGCAGACCGCACAATCCGATCGCGACCTCATCGATCTCGCCCGGACCGTCCGCAAAGAAGTCGTCCAGATGACCACGGCGGCCGGTTCGGGTCATCCGACGACCTGTTTCTCGGCGACCGAGTTGCTCGTCGCCCTCTATCTGCGGGTTCTCCGTCTCCGCCCGTCCGAACCCAACTGGCCCGACCGGGACCGATTTATTTTGAGCAAAGGCCACGCCGCGCCGCTCCTCTACGCGCTGATGGCCCATGCGGGCTATTTCCCGGTCGACCGGCTCATGACTCTGCGGAAGCTCGACAGCCCGCTGCAGGGCCACCCGGAGAAACGTCGCCTGGCCGGCGTCGAAGCCTCGACCGGGTCGCTCGGGCAGGGCGTGTCGATCGGCATCGGGATGGCGCTCGCCGCCCGGATGGACCGGAAGGATTATCGGATCTATGTGCTCACCGGTGATGGGGAAATCGAAGAGGGGCAGATCTGGGAGGCGGCGCTGTTCGCCGGCACGCACAAGCTGGACAATCTCTGCGTGATCGTCGATTACAACAAGCTTCAGCAGGACGGCTGGGTCAAGGAGACGCTGGCTCTCGATCCCTTGAAACCCAAATGGGCGTCGTTTGGCTGGCATGTCATCGACATTGATGGCCACAACTTTTTGCAGATCCTCAAAGCCTATAAGGACGCCGGGCGCAAAAAAGGCAAGCCGACGGTAATCATCGCCAACACGGTCAAGGGCAAGGGCGTGACGTTCATCGAGAACCGCCCCGACATGCACGGCGTGCCGTTGACAAAGGAGGAGGCCGAACGAGCCTACGCGGAACTGGCCCGACAGCCGGTGGGAGGGCTGGGCGCATGAGCCGACAGAAGGTGATGGGCCAGCCGACGCGCGACGCCTACGGCGACGCGCTGGCCGAGCTGGGCAAAGAGAACCCGGCGGTCGTGGTGGTGGACGCCGACGTCTCCGGCTCGACCAAAAGCCGCGCCTTCGCCAAGGCCTTCCCCGACCGTTTCTTCAACGTCGGAATCGCCGAGGCGAATTTAATCGGAATAGCGGCCGGTTTAGCCAGCAGCGGCAAGATTCCCTTCGCGTCATCGTTCGCCGCGTTCCTTGTCTGCAAAACCTACGACCAGCTCCGGATGAGCGTGGCCAATCCGCGGCTGAACGTGAAGTTCTGCGGCTCGCACAGCGGCATCAGCCTCGGGCAGGATGGCGCCTCGCAAATGGCAATTGAGGATCTTGCGCTCGCCTGCTCCCTGCCCGGCGTGGTCGTCCTGGTGCCGTCGGATGCCGTCGCCACCAAGGCGCTTGTCCGCGCCGCCGCCGCGCACGAGGGTCCGGTCTACATCAGGACGAGCCGCCCCAAATCGCCGGTCATCCATCAGCCCGGCGACGCCTTCGCGATCGGGAAGGCCAGGCCGGTGCAGGACGGCCGGGACGCAACGATCATCGCCTGCGGCCTGCTCGTCTGGGAGGCGCTGGCGGCGGCCGATTTGTGCGCTGCGAAGGGATTGTCGGTCCGCGTGCTCGACATGCACACGGTCAAGCCGCTCGATGAGGCGGCGATCATGGCCGCGGCGCGCGAGACCGGCGCGATCGTCACGGCCGAGGAGCATCTGCTGGACGGCGGCCTGGGCAGCCGGGTGGCGCACGTCGTCACCCGCAACATTCCCGTGCCGGTGGAATCCATCGGCCTGAACAATACTTACGCCGAATCGGGCCTGCCCGAAGAACTCTTCGAGCGTTACAAGCTGTCCGCCCCCCACATCGCCGCCGCCGTCGAGCGGGCGGTCAAGCGAAAGTAGCGCGGCGATCCGCGCGCCGCTCCGCGCGCCACGACACAGGAATGACCATGAAGGGGCTGCTAATCCGCTGGATCGTCAATGCCGGGGCGCTCTGGCTGATCGCCTTCGTCATCAAAGGCATCGAGGTGCAGAGCTTCCTGTCCGCGCTGGTCGCGGCCGCCGTGCTGGGCGTCATCAATGCGATCCTGCGCCCGATTTTCATCCTGCTGACCCTGCCGATCAACCTGCTCACCTTGGGCCTCTTCACGTTTCTCCTCAACGGCTTCATGCTCTATCTGGCCGGCACGCTGGTCCGCGGCTTTGAAGTCCACGGCTTCTGGGCGCCCGTCTTCGGCGCGCTGATTCTTTCGATCGTCAGCGCGTTGACCACGGCCTTTTTGAGCGACGACGGCCGTATCCAGCGCATCCACATCCGCATCGATCAGGAATAACCCGTGTCGCTGACCGAGGCACTCAAGCAGCAGGCGCGCGCGCTGGGGTTTGACGCCGTTGGGATCGCCCCGGCGGCTCTTCCGGCGCGGCACGGCGAGGCGCTCCACCGCTGGCTCGAACGCGGCTTTCAGGGCGAGATGGCCTACATGGCCCGCGCGCCGCAACGGCGGGCCGATCCGCGCGACGTGCTGCCGGGCGCCCGGAGCATCGTCAGTCTGGCGATGAATTATTATCCCGGCGACCACGGACCTCCGCCCGATAACCGTGCGGGCCGGATCGCCCGGTACGCCTGGGGCAAGGATTACCATGATCTCATCGAACGCAAGCTCGACGACCTGGCCGGGTGGCTCCGCGCGCGGGCGCCTGAAGCGCACGTCAGAGGCTGCGTCGACCACGGACCGGTGCTGGAACGGGCCGTCGCGCAGGAAGCGGGCGTGGGATTCATCGGCAAGAATACGATGCTCATCACGGAACAATTCGGCTCGTGGGTGGTGCTGGCCGAGTTGATCACGACGCTGGAACTTGAACTCGATCGGCCACAACCGAGCCGGTGCGGCAGTTGCCGGCTCTGTCTGGACGCCTGCCCGACCGGCGCGATCGTCGCTCCATACGAGCTGGACGCGACTCGCTGCATCAGTTATCTGACGATCGAGCTCAAGCGCGACTTCTCTCCATCCGAACGCGCCTCGGTCGGCGACTGGCTTTTCGGCTGCGACATCTGCCAGGAGGTCTGCCCCTTCAATACCCCGCCGGCCCCGAGCGACGAGCCGTGGTTTCGGGAGGGGGTCGGACCGTGGTTGGACGCCGATCGGATTGCCGCGCTGGAGCGAGAAGACGAGATGGCGCCGTACGCCTCCACCCCGCTCACCCGCCCCAAGCGGGCCGGCCTTGCGCGCAATGCGCGCGCCGTGCAGGGAAATGCGTCAGCCCGGCCGACTTATTATCGTTCGGCCTTGCCGGCCGGTGGAAACGACTCCTGATATTCCGGTTGCGGCAGCGCGGGCTGCATCGTGACCACCCCGCTCCTGATGTGCAGATCCCGCTGCGGAAAAGGGATTTCGATGCCGTTCTCCTTGAAGACCTTCCAGATCTCGAACCGCATCGCGCTCCGGACGTTCTCGATCCCTTCCTGAGGATCGTTGATCCAGAGCCGTAGCTCGAAATCCAGCGAACTGTCTCCAAAATTGACGAACAACACATTCGGTTGCGGATATTTGAGCACGCGCTCGTGATTGTCGGCCACGTGCAGCAGCAGCTCGCGGACCTTGAACGGATCGGACTTGTAGGAGACGCCGACCTTGACGTGCAGACGGACGGCGCGGTCGGAGTGCGTCCAGTTGGTGATCTCCGAAGCGATCAGGTTGGCATTGGGGATCAGTTTTTCCACCCCGTCCCGGGTCCGCACGACAATGTAGCGCGCGTGCAATTTGACCACCCAGCCGTAACTGTCGCCGACGGTGATCACGTCGCCCTGCTTGATCGACCGGTCCAGCAGCAGCATGATCCCGCTGACCAGGTTGTTGGCGATGTTCTGCAACCCGAAGCCGAGTCCCAACCCCAGGGCGCCGCCGAAAATCGTGAGCGTGGACAGCTTGACCCCCGCGGTATCGAGTGTGATCAGGACGCCCAGGGTGAAGAGAAAGAACTTCAGAAAGCGCGTCAGCGCGAACGACAGGCTCGGGTCGATGTCGGTCGTGGTCGCCAGCCGCTCCTGCAGAAACGACGTAACGCGGCTGGCGATGATGAAGAGCACCCAGAAGAGGAAGAGTGATTTGAGCACCACCGCGATCGAGATGACGGCCGGTCCGACCGACACCAATGGATAGTTTGCAACCGCCTGCAGCTCCTTGTCATGGTCGACCACATGCACGGCCATGACCACCAGTCCGACGGCGACGGCCAGATGGGTCATCAACCGCATGGTGCTGCGCCTGGGCATCAGCTGCACGATGAGGATGGAGGCCAGGGGGTAGATCATGAAAAACCAGAGGACGGGCACCGCCGCGCCGAGCACGCCGGATGGCTGGATCACCAAGGGCAGGAGAAAAAAGACGCCCGTCACCAGGCTCGCCCAGACTAGGGGGAAGACCGCCGACACCATCAGCCGCCGGATCGCGCCGGCCATCGTCATCGGACCGTCGTATACCGCGCCGCCCATCCGCTTCGCCGCCGCGTGGTACACCCACCACGCCGCGACGCCGCACGCGCCGATGACCAGCACCTCCATCGCCACCGACCAGGTCATGTCCATCGTTCACCGAGACCCATGGTTCGCATGTGTACCAAGTATACTCCTTCTTCTCTCACCCGTCACGATCGGGCCAGCACCAGCTGCGCCATGCCCAGCGAGCCGGCCTCATTGCCGCAGCGCGCTTTGAGCAGATGAATGGCCTCTATGGAGATGCCGTAAATGCGCGCGGCCACCTCTTCCGTCAGCCACGGCGAGAACAGATCAAACGCCTCGCTCACCCCGCCGCCAAGGATGAAATGACGCAGATCGAGCAGATTGACAACGCCGGCGATGCCCATGCCCAGATAGAGGGCGAAGCGCCGATACGCCGCTTGGGCCGCCGTGTCCCCCTCCCGCGCCGCGT
>Ga0335082_10006112_pt1 | contig 13151 bp, 10 predicted proteins | sample Lox_Sample_41_FD_206718 | JGI IMG/M metagenome (GOLD analysis project Ga0335082, IMG submission 206718) | Soil microbial communities from Loxahatchee National Wildlife Refuge, Florida, United States - Lox_Sample_4.1 | ecosystem: Environmental > Terrestrial > Soil > Wetlands | place: USA... | reverse complement strand
GAGAGTCGAGAAAAACCGTGTAGGATTCTTCAGCGAGAGGGGCCGTCGATGAAAGTGGGGATTCTGGGGACCGGTGACGTCGCCCGCGCGCTGGGGGCCGGCTTCGCCAAGCGAGGGCACGAGGTGAGGATCGGGTCCCGCGATCCCGCGGGGGACAAGGCCAAGGCCGCCGTGCAGAAGATCGGGCCCAAGGCCACCGCCGGCACATTCGCCGAGGCGGCGCAATTCGGGGATGTGGTGGTGCTCGCGACCCTCTGGAAGGGCACCGAGAACGCGCTCAAGCTGGCGGGGGGCGACCGTCTGGCCGGGAAAGTGGTGATCGACGCCACGAACCCGCTCGACTTCGACAAGGGTGTGCCTCCGACGCTCGCGATCGGCCACACGACCTCGAGCGGGGAACAGGTGCAGGCGTGGATTCCCCGGTCGCGCGTGGTGAAAGCGTTCAACATCGTGGGTAACGCGGCCATGGTGGACCCGCAATTCCCCGGGGGCCCGCCCGACATGTTCATCTGCGGCAACGATCCCGCAGCCAAGCAGACCGTGACCGACATCTGCACGTCGTTCGGCTGGCCGACCACAGACCTCGGCGGCATCGAGATGTCGCGCTACCTGGACCCGCTCGCCATGGTCTGGATCATCTACGGATTCAAGACCAACACCTGGAATCACGCGTTCAAGCTGTTGCGCAAATAGCACGGAGGTCCGCGATGTCTCGGCTCACGATATCCTGGTGCACCGCATGGCTCGCGGTCACAGCCGTCCCCGCCCTGGCTCAGCAGCCGACCATCTCCTGGCCCCAGCACTCGATGGACCGGCCGCAGCCGCCGGTGGTGACGCCGGCGCCGGCAGGAGCCCCCGTTCCTCCTCCCTCGGACGCGATCGTCCTGTTCGACGGCAAGGACCTGTCGCAGTGGGAGAGTGATTCCGGGAAACCGGCTGGGTGGAAGGTCGAGGATGGCGTGATGGAAGTGGCAGGGGACGGCAACCTCGTCAGCAAGCGCGGCTTTGGTGACGTTCAGCTCCACGTGGAATGGATGGCCCCCGTGCCACCCAAGGGCGAAGGGCAAGAGCGCGGCAACAGCGGCGTGTACCTGATGAGTAAGTACGAGGTTCAGGTGCTCGACTCCTACCAGAACCCCACCTACCCCGACGGGCAGGCGGCCGCGTTGTATGGCCAGTATCCCCCGCTCGTGAACGCGAGCCGGCCCCCCGGGACCTGGCAAACATACGACATCGTCTTCCACCGTCCTCGGTTCGCCGCGGACGGCAAGCTGCGCCAGCCGGCCCGTGTCACCGTGGTTCACAACGGCGTGCTGGTGCAGGACGAGGTCCAGCTCACCGGGCCCACGGCACACCGCCGCCGCCCTCCATACGAAGCCCATCCCGACAAGCTGCCCCTGCTGCTCCAGAATCACGGGAATCCGGTGCGCTACCGCAACGTGTGGGTTCGGGAGCTCCCGGAGCAACCGTGACCAACGGAGGGCCAGGTGCCCCCACGGAGCCGCTCGCCGTGCGGGCCACCACCTGGTTCGCCCTGGCGTTCGCCGTCGGCACGGGCGGTGTGCTCGTCCTGGCGGGGACCGGCCTGGTCTCTCAATGGAGCATTGCCGGGCAAGCCGTCACGCGGGAGCAGTTCCTGCGTCTCGCCGGTCCAGTCCTGGGATTTGCCGGCGCCTGCGCGGCGGCGATCGCGTACGGATTCCGGACCCGACGGGCCTGGTCCCGTCACTTGGTCCCGGCGCTGTTCGGAGGGGTCGCCCTGCTCGCGAGCAGCGCGTTTCGGACGGGTGAGCTGCCGCGGGAGATGGCGTGGCAAGCCCTGACGCGGCCGCTCGTGATGCTGGGGGTGACGGTGTGGTACTTCTACTTCAAGAGAAACGTGGCCGACTACTTCCGATCCCTCCGGTAGAGCCAGGTTCATAGCATTACGGCAGGGTCAGGGGGGGGAGCGACGGGCGCCCCTCGCGACGGCGCACGGCCGGCACAAGAACGCCGCTCACGATGAATTCTGAAAAGAGTGTGCCGCCGAAGCGCCTGTCGCGAGAGCGCCCTAGCTCCCGCCCCTGACCTTGCCGTAATGCTTACCGGACGCTGCCTAAGCGACCGTTACCTCTTTGCAGAGATACACGTCCTGGATCGCGTGGAAGAGCGCCACACCATCCTTGAGCGGCTTCTGGAACGTCTTGCGCCCGCTGATCAAACCCATCCCGCCGGCCCGCTTATTGATGACCGCGGTCATCACCGCGTCGGCGAGATCGTTCTTGCCCGCCGCCCCGCCTGAGTTGATGAGCCCGATGCGCCCCATATAGCCGTTCGCCACCTGGTAGCGGCACAGATCGATCGGGTGATCGCTCGAGAGCTCGGTATAGATGCGCTCGTCGAACTTGCCGTAGCTCGATTCGCCCATGTTGAGCGCTTTGAACCCGCCGTTGTTCTCCGGCAGCTTCTGCTTGACGATGTCGGCTTCGATCGTGACGCCCAGGTGATTCGCCTGGCCCGTGAGATCGGCGGCCACGTGGTAGTCCTTGTCCTTCTTGAAGGCGCTGTTGCGCAGATAGCACCACAGCACCGTCGCGAGCCCCGCCTCGTGGGCCGCCGCGAAGACCTGGCTGATCTCCACGATCTGGCGCCCGCTTTCGGCCGAGCCGAAGTAGATCGTCGCGCCGATCGCCGCGGCCCCCATGTCCACGCACTGCCGCACCGTCCCGAACAGGATCTGATCGAACTTGTTCGGAAAGGTGAGCAGCTCGTTGTGGTTCGCCTTGACGATGAACGGGATCTTGTGGGCGTACTTCCTGGCCACCGCGCCGAGCACCCCGAAGGTGGAGGCGACGGCGTTGCACCCGCCTTCGATCGCCAGATTGACGATGTGCTCGGGGTCGAAGTAGTCCGGATTCTTGGCGAAGCTCGCTCCCGCGGAGTGCTCGATCCCCTGGTCCACCGGCAGGATCGAGAGGTACCCCGTGCCGGCGAGACGGCCGGCACCGTACATCCGCTGCAGGTTGACGAGGACGCGGTTGTTGCGATCGGTGGGCGCGAACACGCGATCCACCCAATCGGCGCCCGGGAGATGCAGCCGGCTCTTGGCGATCTTCGGTTTGTCGAACTTGAGGAAGTAGTCGGCCTTATCGCCCATCGCCTGTGTCACCTGATCGATCAACGCCATTTGCCGCCTGACCTGTGGGGAGTCGCTGATGTCGTCGAAAACGAACAGCGACAAACGTGTATCCGCCGGCGGGGCGCGGCAAGGCCCGGACCGCTTGCATCCGCGACCTTCCTGAGCCTGGCGAAAGGTGGTAGCCTCTGCGGACGATGACCGCGTCCGGAGACCTCGCACCGAAAGCGGCCGCCCCCGGGCGGCTGCAGTCGCTGCTGCCACCACTGCACTGGCTGCCGGGCTACCGGCTCAACGCGCTCCCCCACGATCTCGTCGCCGGAGTGACGCTCGCCGCGTACGCGATTCCCGTCTCCCTCGCCTACGCGTCGCTGGCCGGTGTCCCGCCGCACTACGGGCTTTACTGCTACCTGTTCGGCGGCCTCGCTTACGCCCTCTTCGGCAGCTCCCGGCAGCTGGCGATCGGACCGACCTCGGCGATCTCCATGCTGATCGGAACCACCGTCGCGGGAATGGCCGGGGGCGACGTCCAGCATTGGGCCGACATCGCCGGGCTCACGGCCCTGGTACTCGCCGGGATCAGCATCCTCGCCTGGCTGCTGCGCCTGAGCGCGGTCGTGGCGTTCATCAGCGAAACCGTCCTCACCGGATTCAAAGCGGGAGCGGCCCTTACCATCGCGACCACCCAGTTGCCGAAGCTATTCGGCGTGCCGGGCGGCGGTGAGCACTTCGCCGCGCGCGTCTGGGCCCTCGTGCAGCAGATCCCCGACACCAATCTGGTCGTGCTGGGCTTCGGTCTCGCCGCCATCGCCTTGCTCGTCGCCGGCGAGCGGCTGTTGCCTGGCCGCCCGGTTGCCCTGGTGGTCGTGGTGCTGGCCATCGTCGTCGTCTCGGTCACGCCCCTGACCGAGCTCGGAATCAAAACGGTCGGAGTGCTCCCTCAGGGCCTCCCGCCACTGCATCGCCCACCGCTCAAGGCCGCCGACGTGGACGGCGTCATCCCTCTCGCCTTCGCCTGCTTCCTGCTCGCCTACATCGAGGGGGTATCGGCGGCGCGCACCCTCGCGCGGCAGCACGACTACGCCATCGACCCGCGGCAGGAGCTGCTCGCCCTGGGCGCCGCCAACCTGGCCGCGGCGTTCGGGCATGGCTACCCCGTGGCCGGAGGGCTGTCGCAGTCGATGGTGAACGACAAGGGCGGCGCGCGCACGCCCCTGGCGCTGGTCTTCGCCTCCGCGACGCTCGCCCTCTGTCTGCTGTTCCTGACCGGCCTGCTGCAGAATCTGCCGACCGTCGTGCTGGCGGCAGTCGTCCTGGTCGCCGTGAAGGGGCTGATCAACATCAGCGAGATGCGCCACCTGTGGCGGGTGAGCCGCTTCGAGTTCGCGGTGGCGATGACGGCGCTTGCTGGAGTGCTGGTGTTCGGGATCCTGCGCGGGGTAGTCCTCGCCGCCCTCATTACCATGCTCATGGTCATCATCCGCGCCGCCCGCCCCCACGTCGCGGTGCTCGGCCGCATCCCCGGAACCCGGCGCTACTCGGACCTGGAGCGGAATCCCGACAACGAAGCGGTGCCCGGCGTCCTGATCGTTCGGGTGGAAGCCTCGGTTCTGTACTTCAATGTCGACCACGTTCGCCAGGAGATCCTCGCCCGGGTGCGGGCCGCTTCCGGTCCGCTCCTGGGGATCGTCTGGGACCTGTCGTCCACACCGTACGTCGACGTTTCTGGGGCGCGGATGATGGCGGAGGTACAGGAAGAGCTCGCGGGGCGTGAAGGCACACTGCGACTCGTGGATGCCCGTGCCCGAGTTCGGGACTTGTTGCGCGCGGAAGGGCTGGAGAAACAAGTCGGTCCCATCGAACGATCCACTTCGGTCGACGACGCGGTGGCCGAAATGCTGGCGTCGCGTCCCAGGTAGCAACGTTGCCTCAGGCCGCGCCGCCGGGTAGAATTGCGGTAGCGTTCACTTTCTTCCAGGAGCACTATGAATCGCACATTTCTCGCCGCCGCCGCGCTCGGGTTGCTCGCGTGCGGACCGAACATCACCGCCGACCGCGATACCTCGGTACCGATCCCCGCGGGCGCCACTTGGGCGTGGGGCCGGCGCGACACCGTGAGCCACTACGAGATGGATCCGGTGGTGAACAACCAGGTGCTGCACCAGAGCGTGCAAAGCGCCATCATCCAGACCATGACCCAGAAGGGGTTCAAGCAGGTCGAGGACCCCTCACAGGCGACGCTGCTCGTCACCTACCACATCGGGATGAAGCGCGAGCAGACCTACGAGACGACGACCACGGGGGTCGGCGGCTGGTACGGCGGGTACGGCTGGGGGTACTACGGCGCGCCCACGTTCACGACCAGCACCACGCGTCCGGTCGAGTATCGCACCGGCGCCCTGCTCGTGTACCTGCGGGATCGCGCGACCGGAAAAGTGGCCTGGCAGGGCTTGTATACGAAGGACGTGCATGAAACAGCCCGGGTCGATCACGCCAAGGTGCAAGAGGCGGTGAACGACCTCTTCGCGACACTCAAGAAGTAGCACCACCGGTCATCTCATCGATTCGCGTCCGGCATCGTCGGCTGAACTCAGGACGGTGCCGGGCGCGATTTGCTTGGCTCACTCGCCCGGAGTATCTCTTCGCCCATGACACTCCATATCCTTTCCCGCCGCGCCCTCGCGCTGGTCGCCGTCACGCTGTTGGGATCCGCGCTCTCCGCCCAACAGGCCGACACCCTCACCCTCGACCGGCTGTTCGCCTCCCGCGACTTCGCCGGGGAGCGGTTCGGCCCCGCGCGCTGGCTCTCGGGCGGCGGGTACACGACCCTCGAGCCCTCCGACTCGGCGGATGGTGGCAGCGACATCGTCCGCTACGACCCGGCGACGGGGGCGCGGAAGATCCTGGTGTCCGCCAAACGACTCGTGCCGGCGGGCCGATCGCAGGCCCTGGAGATCGAGGACTACAACTGGTCCCCCGATGGCAAGCGGCTCCTCGTCTACACCAACTCGCAACGCGTGTGGCGTCAGAACACCCGCGGGGATTATTGGGTCCTCGACCTCGCTACCGGTGCCCTGCGGCAGCTCGGCGGCTCGGCGCCCGCCTCCACGCTCATGTTCGCGAAGTTCTCCCCCGACGGCGGCCGCGTCGGTTACGTCCGCCAGAGCAACCTCTACGTCGAAGACGTCGTGAGCGGCCGGATCACCCAGCTCACGACCGACGGATCGCGCACCACCATCAACGGCACCTTCGACTGGGTCTACGAGGAAGAGCTCGACGACCGCGACGGTTGGCGCTGGAGCCCCGACGGGGCGAAGATCGCTTACTGGCAACTCGACGCTTCGGGCGTCCGCGATTTCCTGCTGATCGACGACACCGACTCGCTCTACTCGTTCACGAAACCGGTCCAGTATCCCAAGGCCGGGACGACCAACTCAGCGGCGCGCGTCGGCGTCGTCGCGGCCGCGGGCGGAGCGACGACCTGGCTCAAGGTCCCGGGGGATCCCCGCAACAACTACATCGCCCGCCTCGACTGGGCCGCGAGCTCATCGGAAGTCGTGGTCCAGCATCTGAATCGCCTCCAGAACACGCTGGAGCTGATGCTCGGCGACGCGACCACGGGCGCGGTGAAGGCCATCCTCACCGATCGAGACTCGGCGTGGACCGAGATCGTGGACGACCTGGTATGGCTCGATGGTGGAAAACGGTTTACCTGGGTGAGCGAGCGCGACGGGTGGCGGCGCGTGTATGCCGTGAGCCGAGACGGAGCGACCATCCAGCCGATCTCGCCGGCGGGGGTGGATGCCCTCTCGGTCACGATCGACGAAAAGGGAGGGTGGCTGTACTACATCGCCTCCCCCGACGACGCCGGTCAGCGCTACCTGTGGCGGATCTCGTTGTCAGGAAAGGCCGGGGAGCAGCCGCAGCGGCTCACCCCGATGAACGAGCCGGGCTGGCACAGCTATGACATTTCACCGGATTCCCGCTACGCCTTCCACACCTGGTCGCGCTTCGACGAGCCGTACACGATCGACCTCATCGCGCTGCCCAAGCACGCGGTGGTCCGCACCATGGTGGACAACGCCGCGCTGCGAAAGAACGTGGCCGCCTTGGGCCTCCCGCCCGTGGAGTTCTTCCGGGTCGATGTGGGTCATGGCGTGACCCTCGACGGGTGGATGATCAAACCGAAGACCTTCGACCCCGCCAAGAAGTGGCCGGTCCTGTTCAACGTCTATGGGGAGCCGGCCGGTCAGACCGTTACCGACCGCTGGGGCGGCAACTTCGCGCTCTGGCACCGGTACCTGGCGCAGCTCGGCTATGTGGTGATGAGCGTGGACAACCGCGGCACGCCGGCCCCGCGCGGCCGGGCGTGGCGCAAGATCGTGTACAAGAAGATCGGTGTCATCGCTTCGCAGGATCAGGCCGGCGCACTGACTGCGTTGTTGCACACCAATCCCTGGATGGACTCGACCCGGATCGGCATCTGGGGCTGGAGCGGCGGCGGCTCGATGACGCTGAACATGATCCTCCGCTACCCCGATCTCTACGCCACGGGAATGGCCGTGGCCCCCGTACCGGACATTCACTACTACGACACGATCTACCAGGAACGCTACATGGGGCTGCCCCAGGACGACTCCGCGGCCTGGGCGCAAAGCTCCCCGATCACCTTCGCCAAGAACCTGAAGGGGCATCTCCTCGTGATGCACGGCAGCGGGGACGACAACGTGCACTACCAGGGGACGGAATCTCTGGTCAACCGCTTCATCGAGAACGGCAAACAGTTCGACCTGATGGTCTACCCCAACCGGTCCCACGGCATTTTCGAGGGGCGCGGGACCACGCGGCACGTGTTCGGTACCCTCACGCGCTACCTGACGGAACACCTGCCGGCCGGGGCGCGGTAAGGGGTCAACCCTCATTTGACCCGCGGTATTCCGGAAGGGGACCGATTCGCTCGCTGGGCCGCCCTCATCGGCAGCCTGGCGCTGTTGTGGGTTGCCGGCACGCCGTCCCCGTCAGCCGCTCAGAAGACCGACGTCGTGGTGCTCGACAACGGCGACCATCTCACCGGGGAAATCAAGGGGCTGTCCGCGGCCCAGCTCGATTACTCCACGGACGACGTGGGTCGGATCTACATCGAGTGGGACAAGATCGAGCGGATCACGAGCCGGAACTACTTCGAGGTCCAGACCACCGTTGGGCGGAAGTACTATGGCCGTCTCGATCCGGCCGCGGAAGACAGGCACGTGGTGGTCGCCCGGGAAGCGGGGGACACGCTCGCGCTCCAAGACATTGTCACGATCGTGCCGATCAGCGCGCGGTTCGTGAACCGGCTGAAGGCTTATCTGGACCTGGGCTTCAGCCTCGCCAAGGCCAACAAGGCCACGACCTTGAATCTCTCGACCGACGTCAGCTACCGCGGGCCCAAGTGGAGCGCCGATGTGAGCTTCGATTCTTACGCGCAGGGCCAAACCGGCATTACCACCACCACCCGCAATACGCTCCAGCTCAACGCCGCACGACTCTTCGCCGACCGTTGGGAAGTAGGCGGGTTTGGCCAGCTGGATCAGAACGATGAGCTGGGTCTCGACCTGCGCCTCTCGGCGGGCGTCCAGGGCGGCCGTGTCTACCTCACGAACGCCAGCGAGTTCAAAGCGGCAGCCGGTCTCGTGGTAACCCGGGAGCGGTTCGTCGTCACGGACACGGCGGGCTCTACCACTACGCCGCAGGACAACCTCGAAGGGGTCGTCAACCTGCTGTATGACGCCTTTCGTTACGACTCTCCGAAACTCGACTTCTCCACCCAGCTGACGGTGTATCCCAGTATTTCCTCACCCGGTCGGGTACGGGCCGCCTTCACCGGCCGGATCAAGTACGAGGTGTTCAAGGACTTCTTCGCGGGCATCAATTTCACCGACAACTTCGACAGCCGGCCGCCGGAAGGCGCCGAGAAGAACGACTACGTGTCATCGGTCACCATCGGGTGGTCCTACCGGCGCTAGCTCGCCGAAGTCTTCAACATCCCTTCACGAAACCTTCAGACCCGGCGGGACAGGATGCGTCTTGCCAAGCACCGCAAGGCGCCATGAATCCCGACCGCCCTTCCGCCGAAGCGACGTTTACAGACCCAGGCGACTATTCGTTCGTCCTGGGCGGGCCGTTGTACCAACTACTGCGACGGGCGCACCTCACCGGCACTGATCTGGAGCTGGCGCGCCAGCGCATCCTCGTCCTGACGGCGCTTACCTGGTTGCCTCTCCTTATTCTCTCGGCCTTGCAGGGGCTGGCGCTGGGTGCCAAAGTCGCGGTGCCCTTCCTGCGGGACGTCGAGGTCAACGCGCGGTTTCTCCTCGTGGTGCCGCTGTTGATCGCTGCAGAGATCACGGTCCACAAACGCCTGCGATTCGTCGCCCGGCAGTTCGTCGAGCGCGAGCTGATCCCGGCCGGCGCCCGGCGGCAGTTCGAGGACGCGATCACCTCCACCATCCGGCTGCGCAACTCGATCCCTGCCGAGCTGGCATTGATCGCGATCGTCTATGTCCTGGGCATCCAGGTCATCTGGCGGAACTACACGGGCCTCGATGTAGCGACCTGGTACGCCACACCGAGTCCTGAGGGGAAAAGCCTCACGCTCGCCGGCTACTGGTACGTCTACCTGAGTCTGCCGTTCTCCCAGTTCCTCCTCCTGCGCTGGTACTATCGGTTGTTCATCTGGGCCCGGTTTCTCTGGCAGGTGGCCCGTATCGAGCTGCGCCTGGTCCCCGTCCACCCGGACCGCACCGGCGGACTGGGCTTTCTCTCCCTTGCGACCTTCGCCTTCACGCCGCTGGCGGCGGCCCATGGGGCCATGGTTTCCGCATGGATCGCCTCCCGCATCTTCCAGCAGCATGCGGCGCTGCTCGATTTCAAGGTCGGCATCGTCGTCCTCGTCGTCTTCATGCTGGTCTTGTTTCTCGGCCCCTTCTTTGTCTTCACGCCTCGGTTGTCACATACCTGGCGCCAGGGCGAGCGCGATTATGGTCCGCTGGCGGAGCGCTACGCGCACCAGTTCGACGCGAAGTGGGTCCACACGGAGGCCCCCCCGCGGGACCCCCTCCTGGGCAGCAACGACATCCAATCGCTGGCCGACATGGCGAACGTCTATAACGTGGCGCGCACCATGCGGTTTACCCCGGTCACGCGGCAGGCGATCATCCAGGTCGCGGTCGCGACCCTGGCGCCGATCGCCCCTCTGGCACTCACCATGATGCCGCTGGCGCAGCTCGTGAAGCTCCTGGCCGGCATGCTGTTCTAGGGACGTTCCAACTAGCAGCGTTCCAAGCGTAGCGCCTCTAGGCCTTTCCCCGTAGCTTCACAATTCCTTCAGAATCGCACTTCTACGCTCCTCTCAGGTTCGCGATTCGCTGCAATCACACGGAGGAGGGTCGGTCATGCCTTTTTACTCTAAAGTCGATCTTGTGAAAGCGATCGCCCGGCTGCCACGCTTCGGACTCCTGGGAATGGCGCTCCTCATGGTCGCCGGGCAGGCCCGGGCCCAGGAGCCGAAACAAGAAGAGCGGCCCACCGGTCTCCCCAAGAAGTTCAATTGGACGTTCAACTTCGACGCCGGGTTCGGTGCCTTCGGCTTCGCGCATTCCCTCTACACCAACGCCCGACCCGACCCCTCGGGCGACCTGAGCGACAACTGGCTCGAGAGTTTCATCAAGCCGGCCATCTCCGCCGACCTGAAGACTGGTAAGAGCGAGTTGTACGGCAAGCTCAGCGCGGTCGGGGAGCGCACCTTCGACGCCCCGCCCCCGATCGTCGGCACGGAAGCATCGTCCTTCCAGGTCGAGGATGCATACATCGGTTGGCGCTCCGGCACGGCGCTCGGGCTCGGAGAAAATGCGCTCGATCTCTCGTTCGGGCGTGAGCAGTACAAGATCGGCCACGGCCTGTTGCTCTGGGACGGTGGCGGCGAAGGCGGTAGCCGCGGCGGGTTCTGGAGCAATGCCCGCAAGGCGTGGCAGGTCGCCGGAGTCGCTCGCCTGACGATCAAACACAACAAGCTGGAGGCGTTCTATCTCGACCGCGACGAGGTTCCGGAGGCCGAGAGCGGGACGCGCCTGTGGGGCGGGAATTACGAGCTCACCCTGGGCAGCGCGACGACTCTCGGGGCGAGCTACATGCATTTCATCGCCGACACGGTCGGCCCGAACGCGAAGCCGGACCGGAACGGCCTGAATGTCTATAACGCGCGGGTCTACACGGCGCCGCTCAAGGCGCTCCCGGGCCTCTCCTTCGAAGCCGAGTACGCCAAGGAACAGAAGGGCGATGTGATGAGCTCCACCGCTTGGAACGCGCTGGGCGCCTACGAGTTCTCCAAGATGGCGTGGAAGCCCAAGCTCTCCTACCGGTACGCGATCTTCGGCGGTGACGACCCGACTACTGCCAAGAACGAAGGTTTCGATGCGCTGATCCCGGGGTTCTATGACTGGGGCACCTGGTGGCAGGGAGAGATCGCCGGCGAGTACTTCCTCTCCAATTCCGACCTCGTGTCCAACCAGGTGCGCCTGCACCTGACGCCGAGTGATGCCGTGGGCGGCGGCCTCATCGCCTACACGTTCAAATTCGACAAGCAGCCGACCGGCGTCACCTCCAAGAACATCGTCTCCGAGCTCGATGCGTACACCGACTGGAAAATGAACAGCAACTTCACCGTCAGCTTCGTGGCGGCGGTCGCGCATCCCGAGGACGCCGTCAAGCAGGCGTACAACCGGACCCAGAACTTCGTGTATGGAATGATCTACATCGCCTACGCCTACTGACCGGAGCGCGCCGTGATCGAACGGACCACTCGACCGCTCCCCCGCCGCGTCCTGATGGTGGACGACGAGCTGGCCCAGGCCACCACGGCCGGCGGCCACGCCGTGCGCACGCTGGCCGAAGAGCTCCGCGCCCGTGGGGTCGAAGTCATCGAAGCATTGTCGCTCGAGGACGGCGTGACCACCGTCGTCTCCGACGCCGCCATCCATTGCATCTTCCTCAATTGGACCCTCGGCAAGAACGACCGCACCTCCCACCTGCAGGCGACGGAGCTGCTGCGAGCCATCCGGAACCGCAACGCGAAGGTGCCGATTTTCCTGATGGCCGACCGGAAAGTCGCGGGGACGGTGACGGTCGAGGTCGCGACCCTGGCCGATGAATTCGTCTGGATCCTCGAAGACACCGCGGCCTTCGTGGCAGGCCGAGCGGTGGCCGCGATCGAGCGCTACATCCAGGGCCTGCTGCCGCCGTTCGCCGCGGCGCTGGCCGGCTATAACCGCGATGTGGAGTACTCCTGGGCGGCGCCCGGCCACCAGGGCGGGGTGGCGTTCCTCAAGTCGCCGGTGGGACGCGCCTTCTTCGATTTCTACGGTGAGAACCTGTTCCGCACCGATATGGGGATCGAGCGCGGGGCGCTCGGCTCCTTACTCGGCCACACCGGTCCGATCGGGGCCAGCGAACGCTACGCCGCCAAGGTGTTCGGCGCCCACCGCTCTTACTCCGTGTTGAACGGAACCTCGGCGTCGAACCGGGCCATCATGTCGGCGACCGTCGGCGACGCCGAGATCGCGCTATGCGACCGCAACTGCCACAAATCGATCGAGCAGGCGCTCGTGATCACCGGCGGGATCCCCGTCTTCTTCAGTCCCACTCGCAACCGCTACGGGATCATCGGACCGATTCCCCCGGAGCGGCTCGAGCCGCAAGCCATCGCCAAGGGCATCGCGGCCAACCCGCTGACCAAGGGCGCGGCGAAGCCGACGCCGGTGTATGCCGTGGTGACCAACTGCACGTATGACGGCATGTGCTACGACGCCGCCGACGCCGAGCAGCGGCTCGCCAAGAGCGTCGATCACGTCCATTTCGATGAAGCCTGGTACGGGTACGCGCGATTCAACCCGATGTACAAGAACCGGTACGCCATGCGGGGAGACCCGGCCGCTCACCCCAAGAACGGACCGACGGTTTACGCCACGCACTCGACGCACAAGCTGCTGGCTGCGCTCTC
>Ga0335082_10006111_pt1 | contig 13152 bp, 15 predicted proteins | sample Lox_Sample_41_FD_206718 | JGI IMG/M metagenome (GOLD analysis project Ga0335082, IMG submission 206718) | Soil microbial communities from Loxahatchee National Wildlife Refuge, Florida, United States - Lox_Sample_4.1 | ecosystem: Environmental > Terrestrial > Soil > Wetlands | place: USA... | reverse complement strand
GCTATCAGCCCCGCCGTACCCTCCAGCTCGGCACCGGCAGATCGAATTCGGACGGCCGATCGTGTGTCGTGGCCATGGCGAGGGGTAGGGCAGCGGCTTCCCGCGGACAGCTACCCCGCCCGCGCCGCGGCATCGACCTGCATGAGGAGGGCTCATGACGAACTGGAAAGAAGCCGGCACCGACCGCCAGCCGGTGGAATACGGCGATCAGCGGGTCGAGCGCGGCCAGGGGGGCGAGACCCATCAGGTGGCGTCCGGTGGCGCGCCCCGGCTGACGACTCAGCAGGGCATCGTGGTCTCCGACGACCAGAACACGCTGCGGGCCGGCCCGCGCGGGCCGGCCGCGCTGGAGGACTTCCATTTCCGCGAGAAGATCTTCCACTTCGACCACGAGCGGATTCCCGAGCGGGTGGTACACGCCCGCGGCTACGGGGCGCACGGGTACTTCGAGAACTACGAGCCGCTGACCGACCTGACCCGGGCCGACCCGTTCTCCGAGGCCGGCCTGCGTACCCCGGTGTTCGTCCGGTTCTCCACCGTCGCCGGCAGCAAGGGGTCCACCGACCTGGCCCGGGACGTGCGCGGCTTCGCCACCAAGTTCTATACGCGGGAAGGCAACTGGGACCTGGTCGGCAACAACATCCCGGTGTTCTTCATCCAGGACGCGATCAAGTTCCCGGACGTGATCCACGCCGTCAAGCCGGAGCCGGACCGGGGCTTCCCGCAGGCCCAGAGCGCGCACGACAACTTCTGGGACTTCGCCTCGCTGCTGCCTGAGTCGGCCCACATGCTGATGTGGGTCATGTCGGACCGGGCCATCCCGCGCTCGTTCCGGTTCATGGAGGGCTTCGGCGTGCACACCTTCCGGCTGGTCAACGCCGGGGGCCGGTCCACGTTCGTGAAGTTCCACTGGAAGCCCAGGCTGGGCCTGCAATCGGTGGTGTGGAACGAGGCGGTGAAGATCAGCGGCGCCGACCCGGATTTCCACCGCCGGGACCTGTGGGACGCCATCACCGCCGACGACTTCCCCGAGTGGGAGCTCGGGCTGCAACTGTTCGACGACGACTTCGCCGACCGGTTCGCCTTCGACGTACTGGACCCCACCAAGATCATCCCCGTGGAGGAGGTCCCAGTCCGACGGGTCGGCCGCCTGGTCCTGGACCGGGTGGTGGACAACTTCTTCGCCGAGACCGAGCAGGTCGCCTTCTGCACCCAGAACATCGTCCCCGGCATCGACTTCACCAACGACCCGCTGCTCCAAGGCCGGAACTTCTCCTACCTCGACACCCAGCTCAAGCGGCTCGGCAGCCCCAACTTCACGCACCTGCCGGTCAACGCGCCCCAGTGCCCGGTCGCGCATTTCCAGCAGGACGGGCACATGGCCATGATGAACCCGAAGGGCCGGGCCAACTACGAGCCGAACTCCTGGGACCCGCCGGGGCCACGGGAGGACCCGGCGGCCGGTTTCCGCACCTACCCCGACGGCCAAGGGGCCCAGGGCGACCAGGCCGGCCCCAAGCGACGGCTGCGCCCGGAGAGCTTCGCCGACCACTACAGCCAGGCCCGGCAGTTCTTCGTCAGCCAGACCGAGGTGGAGCAGCAGCACATCATCGACGCATTCACCTTCGAGCTCAGCAAGTGCGACCGGGAGGCGATCCGGACCAGGATGGTGGCCGGGCTGCGCAACGTCGATGAGGAACTGGCCCGCTCCGTGGCCGACGGCCTCGGCCTGGCCGCGCTTCCGGACGCACTGCCCCCGGCCCGCGAACCCGTCCGGGACCTGCCGGCCTCCCCGGCGCTGAGCATCCTGGCCAACGGGCCGGACAGCTTCGCCGGCCGCAAGATCGGCATCCTGGTCACCGACGGCGTCGACGCCGCCAAGCTCGACGAGGCCAAGTTGGCAGCCGAGCAGGCCCAGGTCAACGTCGAGCTCATCGCCCCCGCGGTCGGCGGCGTCGACGACAGCGACGGCAATCGTGCGCCGGCCGACCAGAAAATCGACGGCGCCCCGTCCGTGCTCTACGACGCCGTGATCCTGCTCGCTTCCAAGCACGGCGCGGCCGCGCTGGCCGCCCAGCCCGCGGTGCGTGACTTCCTGGCCGACGCCTACGCCCACTGCAAGTTCATCGGATACGTGGGCGACCCCGCGCCGCTGTTCGAGGCGGCCGGACTCGGCGGCCTGACCGACGACGGCTTCGTTAGCCTGGACGAGCACTCCGCCGCCGACTTCATCTCGCGCTGCGCCGAGCTGCGGTTCTGGCCCCGCCAGGCCAGCATCGCGCAGCGGGTCGGCGCGGCGACGGCCTCCGGCAGCCAAGGTTGACAGGAGGAGTCATGGCAAGAGGGGACACCGCCCGTGACAGCGGGCAATCCGAGGTCAGCATGCTCGGCATCTACCTCAATGACCATCTCGCGGGGGCGACGGCAGGCACCGAACTGGCGCACCGGGCGGCGCGATCCCATGGCGACGGAAAGAACGGCATCACGCTCAGGCGACTCGCGGCCGAGATCGGGCAGGACCGTACCGCCTTGCTGGACATCATGGCCGCCCTGGGCATCAAGGTCCGCCGCTACAAGGTGGGCGCTGCCTGGGCCGGGGAGAAGGCCGGCCGGCTGAAGTTCAACGGCCGCCTCTTCGCCCGATCGCCCCTCAGCGACCTGGAAGAACTGGAGATGCTGCGGCTCGGCGTGGAAGGAAAGACCGCGGGCTGGCGCACCCTGCGGACCCTGGCGGGCACCGACACGCGACTCGACCCGGGGCAACTGGACGAGCTCATCTCCCGGGCCCGGCGGCAGGCTGACCTGCTCGAGGACCTCCGGGTCGGCGCCGCCGACCAGGTAATCAGGGCACGGTAGCTGTGGTCGCCAGCCGGTCCGGACACGGCGCGGCGACGCCTGAGATCGGGCTGGTGGGACTGGGCCGGATGGGCCTGCCCATCTGCGCAAACCTGGTCCGGGCCGGCTACCGCGTGCTGGCCGGTGACCGGCGGCCCGAGGCCGCGCAACGGGCAGCCGGGTGCGGAGCGCACTGGGTGCCTGAGGTCGGCAGGCTCGCCGCCGGAGCCGACATCCTGACCACTGTCCTGCCCGGCCCCGGCGAGGTACGCGAGCTGATGCTCGGCACCGACGGCGCGGCGGCCGCGCTGCGCCCCGGGACGACGTGGATCGACATGACCAGCAATTCCCCGACGGCCGTCACCGAGATCGTGGATGCGCTGCTCGGCCGTGGCGTGCAGGTCCTGGATGCGCCGGCCGGCGGGGGCGTGGTCGCCGCAGGGCAGGGTAGCCTGCAGCTCCTGGTCGGGGGACAAGCCGAGGTCGTCGCGCGGCACCGGGAGTTGCTGGAGATACTGGGCAGCCCCGGCCTGGTCCGCCATGTCGGCGGGTACGGCGCCGGGTACACCGCCAAGCTGCTGATCAACCTGCTGTGGTTCGGCCAGGCGGTCGCCACCGCCGAAGCGCTGCTGCTGGGGCGCGCCTCGGGGGTGGACCTGGGAGTGCTTCGGGAAGTCCTGGCCGACAGCGCGGCCGGCTCGGATTTCATCCGCCGTGACCTCGATGCATTGTTCGCCGGCGACTTGATGCGCACCTTCGCCCTGGACCGCTGCTGCGAGGAACTCCAGACCGTAACAGAACTGGCTCGCGATCACCACCTCCCCTTCCAGGTCTCCGAGTCGGTGGCCGGGCTCTACCGGCAGGCCCTGCGCCGCTACGGGCCGGCGGACGGGGAACTGCTCGGCGTCGCGCTGCTCGAAGAACAAGCCCGCCTGCGGCTACGGCACCCGCCAACCGCGGACGGACCAGATGATCCAGGCCCGTTAGCGTGCGGGCGCCCGGCCGCTCGCGAGCCGGAAGATCACCGCGCCACCGCGGGCCCGCTGCCGGTGCCGCACCGGCCGGGTAGGAGCGGCCGGGAGATCTGCGCGTGCCCGCTGAGCAGCTGGTCATCGAGCGGGATCCTCGGGCTGATTGAAGGACGCGGGGATAAACGGCTTCGCGAGGACCTAGGAGCGAGAAGCCGGACGCCTTATCTGCGGCAGCATGTCGGTGCCCGCCGGGCGGGCGGGATCGGGCCGGTCACCCGGCCGGTGGCGGGTCCGCCGCTCCCGCCGGCGCAGCTTCTGGCGCTCGATCCGTTCCCAAGTGCTCACGCCGGCCATATCAGCCCGTCCTGCGCTGCTCACTCGCGCTCGTGGATGCGCGGTCGGCGGCCGACGCCTTGGCCAGGCTGCCGGGCGCCGCCCGGCGGCTGCGGTCGGCGTCCTCGCGGTGGGGCAGGCGGCCGCCCCGGTAAGGACCATCCGCAGTCGGCTTGATGAGCATCGTTGTGGCGGTCAGCCACAGCGCGGCGAACAGCAGGCTGGCGAGGATGTCGGTGGGGTGGTGCTCGCCCCGGTACATGCGGGCCAGGGCGATCATAACCGGCATGACGATCGCGGGGATCAGGAACAGATAGCGCCACCAGCCGCGGGCGTGGCCGATGACCAGGATGGCGAGCCCGGCGTACAGGCACGTAGTCGCGGCCATGTGCCCGGACGGGAACGCGGAGGTGGGCAGATTCGTGTCGAGGTGGGGTACGTCCGGCCGGGGCCGCTTGACCACGGCCGCGATTGTCAGGAAGGCGCCGAGCTCACCGAACATGACCACGGCAACGAAGATCACCGGCCGCCAATGGCGGGAGACGGCGAGGAACACGACACAGGTAGCGGCGCCGACGATGAGAATATCCTGGGTGGCCCCGAGGTTGCTCGCGATCAGGCTCCAGTGGCTCAGAGCCGGCGTGCGGTGCGCGGCGAACCAGTGCGGGAACGCATGGTCACCGAGCAGGTTGCCGTTCCCGTTATGGGTGATCATGATGAGCTTGCCGATGCCGGTGAGGGCACCGGCGATCAGCACCCACATCACCACGACACCGGCGGCGATGCGGCCGGCCGTGCGGGCGCGGTCATGATCCATGGTCGTCTCCGGTCCTGCTGGCCGCAGCTGACATGAAGGCCTTGCTGCCCGTTGTGAGCTGTTTCACTCCTGTTAACTGTCCCGCTTATCGAATCGGCAGCGGCGCCTGCGGTATCCGTTCCGGCGGCCTTTTCCGCGGCCGGCTGAATGGCTCAAACTACATAGCCGGGCTGCGCCCCACCCCAATAGGCGTGCCAGTGCATGGCTGAGGTCACGGGAAAGGCCTGCGAGTACTTGCTGGGTTTCGGAAAGGGGCTCCGGCCGGCGGCCAACGTGACATCATCTGCCCGTTCATGTACCGCTTGTGCGGTTGGTGGCCCTTGCGGCCTTGCCCCGGACCGGAGCCCATCATGACGCTACCGCGCACTATGGCTGATGTCCTATCGGAGCACGTGGTCTTCGAGGTGGAGTCGATCGACCGGATGTACCTCAACGTCTACCAGCCGAGATTGCAGTACGGCGGCGGGGTGTCAGCGTTCTTCGTCGGTCACCGGGGGCACAAGTACGCGTCCTCGGTGCTGATGGCCCCGATCACCGAGGGGTTCGTGGCGAACATCCACCACTTCATCGCGGCCCGCGGCGTGGACCTGGTGTCCTTCGGCAGGGGCGAGGACAAGGACGCGATCGCGCACCGGTACCTGGCTGGCTTCCCCGGCACGGAAGGGGTGCTGTTCGTCGGCCGTGCCCAGGAGAAGGCGTGGGCGTTCCGTACCCAAAAGCGCCGCAACCCGGCGACCGGGGCGGAGTACCTGTGGCTGACACGCGCCACGTTGCAGGTCAACTACTTCTATTTTTATTGCGTCGATGCGGACTTCGGCCCGTTCTTCATCAAGTTCTGCAGCTACTTCCCCTACACCGCCAAGCTGTGCATCAATGCCAATCACTGGGCGCAGCGGCAGGCGGAGAAGGCCGGGATCGCCTTCACCCCGATGGACAACGCCTTCGCCGCGGTCAGCGACGTGCCGGCGCTGCAGGCGATCTGTGATTCGTTCGGCGAGGAGCAGATCCGGGCGCTGCTGGCCAAGTGGCTGCGGATCCTGCCGCACCCGTTCACCGAGGATGACATCGCCGCCGGGTACCGCTATGACATCTCCATCGTGCAGGCGGAGTTCTGCCTGACCCAGATGCTGGACCGGCCGGTCACCGGGCGGATCTTCCTGGAGCAGCTGATCCGCGACAACCTCGACATCGGCCGCCCGGACAAGGTCAGCCTGATCTTCGGCCGCCGCGTCCACAACGGCCGCAAGCGGCCTACGCCCGGCGAGTTCCGCACCCGGGTCATCACCGACAACGTCACCCCCACGGTCCGCATCCAGTACAAGAAGACGAAGGTCAAGCAGTACCACAAGGAAGGGAAAGCGCTGCGGACCGAGACCGTCATCAACGATCCCGGCGACTTCGGCATCGGCAAAGGGCTAGCGAACCTGCCCGCGTTGCGGCAGGTCGGCTTCACCGCCAACCGGCGCCTGCTCGGCGTCCAGAAAATCAGCCACGACCCCGCCGCCGGCGCCGCCGCGATCACCGCCATCACCGCGCCCGTCATCACCCCGGCCGGGACACGCATTCCCGGCCTGCGCTTCACCGACGAACGGGTCCAGGCCCTGCTGTCGGCCCTGTGCGCCTTCCGGCTCCTGCCCAACGGCTTCACCAACCGCGACCTCCGCACCCACCTCGCGCCGCTGCTCGGCAGGCACCTCGAGGACATGACCGGCGGGCAGATCACCTACGACCTCAGGCGGCTACGGGTCCACGGCCTGATCGAGCGCATCCCGCACACGCACCGCTACCAGATCACCGACAGCGGGCACCGCTACGCCCTGTTCCTCACCCGCCTGCACGCCCGCTTCCTCCGCCCCGGGCTCGCCGAGCTCACCGGCCACCCGCCGCCCGTCCCAGCACCACTCCGCGCCGCCGACCACGCCTACCGCGACGCGATAGACGGCCTTGCCCGCCGCGCAGGACTCGCCGCCTGAACACCCCGCACCGCATCGCAACGGCTGCGCCGAACTTGACTCGATCATGGCGGCTTTAGCCGCCCAAAGCCCTTAGTCGCAATGGCTGGATATGGCCTGGTGTGGCTTGGTGGCTGCGGTCGTTGGCTCCCCGTCAGGCTCCCCGGATTCTCGTTAGCAACGCTCACGTAAGGACGATCGGGACCTTCCTGGGGCCGGACCGGAGAGATGCCGACGTGGCAGCCGGGCACCTGTCAAGGCGAACGCGCGGCTTCCCGGGTCGAGATGCGGCGTCTTAACGGCGGGGCGCGGTGGCGCCCTGGAGAATCGCCATAATCTCCTCAACCTGGTCGAGCTCGCCCGCGGCGACCTTCATGACCAGATCGTAGGCCTGGTCGTTGGTGAGCGTCAGGCGTCGGCCGTTGAGCCCGTAGAAGGCGATTACCGCTGCGAGCGCGAGCCGTTTGTTCCCGTCGATCAGGGCATGATTGCGTGCCAGCGAGTGCAGCAGCGCGGCTGCCTTGGCATCGAGGGACGGATAGGCATCCTTGCCGAACGCCGTGGCCCGGGGGCGGGCGAGGGCGGCTTCGAGCAGCCCGTAATCGCGGACCGCGACATCCGGTCCGAGGACGCGCCCGGCGACGTGCAGCAGTTCCGGGAGCGTCAGGTAGATCACTGGCCGAGCCGCTCGAGCGCCTCGGCGTACCTGGGCAGCTCCTCATCGAGCACCTGGTCCAGCAGTTCGGCGCGGCTGTGGTTCTCCACGTATTCGCGGATTGCCTGACGAGCTACCTCCTGCATCGACCGGTGCTCGAGCTCGGCGCGTCGGCGCAGCGCGTCGGTCTCATCGTCGGCAAGCCGGAGAGTCATCGCCATGCCATCATGGTATCAGAGTTGATACCATTAGCGCGGCTGGAAGACACAGGCGTGGGCTGCGGGTCGCTTCAGAGCGTGACAAGCCGCCGTTCGGTACGCCAGCGCAAGCGTGGCGCCGAAGTCCGAGGCGCGCATATCAAGGCGACCGGCATGACTACCAACGCTCACTCATGCTGCTGGGTGCGGTGTAACTCCCGTCATGGTCGCGGGCTGGCTGCCGTATGCCTTGAACGGTCATGATGACCGTGATGGCAACCACAGCGCCTACGCCGGGACGGCCATACGGCGACCCGGTCGCCAATGTTGCGGAGGGGACCAGATGACGGACACATCGGGGCAGATCGGCGGCTTGCTGCATGAGGCGGGCGAGACCCACCACCGTGTCTTCCGGATCGTCGACGGAGCCGACGATGACTGGGCCTCCTGGTACGCGCAGTGGCTCATCGACCTATCGGAGCTGCCGGACCTGCTGGGCGCCCGCCCCGTGCGCAGCGAGCTGATCTACCTGCTCGTCAGCCTGGACAAGCAGTACACCGCCGAAGCTCCCGGCGAACCCTGGGAGACCTATTACGCACGCGAGATTGCCCGCCACTTCCGGCCATCAGGCAGCTGACACCGCCAGCTGCACACAACCGCGGCTCCGGGCCAGACGGACATCCGGTCACGCCGCGAGGGGGTAGTCCAGCCCGCTCGCCTGGCCGGCGGCAGGGTGTGCGGTACGGCTCGGGGACTGCCGGCTGAGGCGCCTGCTGCAGCCCGAAGACCGGAGCAGCCCGGGGCGGGGTGAAAGACTGCCGCCATGAGCACAAAGTCCCAGCAGGCTGGCTGGCCAGCGCACCTGCCCGCAGGCGCGCTGCGGGTCGTGCGGTGGAGCGCGCGTTACGAGGAGACGGTCACCTTCTACCGGGACGCCATCGGGCTGCCTGTGCTGGAGACCTTCCATGACAGCTATGGCCTGGACGGGACCATTCTCGGGCTGCCAGGCGGCCAGGTTCACCTGGAGATCGTCCGTGCCGGGCAGGCACCGTACCCGGGCGGCGGGCTGGACCAGCTCGTGTTCTACCTGCCTGATGCTGCCGCCCGGGAACAGATGCAGGCCAGGCTCGCCGCAGCGGGTGCCCGCCCGGTTGCCCAGATCGGCTACTGGCAGGCCAACGGCGGTGTTACTTACCAGGACCCGGACGGGCGTGAAGTAGTGTTCGCATCCTGGATCTATGTCCCGCCAGGATCCTGACCTGTGCGCGGGCAAGAGCGGTGCAATGCCTCGCGGAACGTCCGCACAGGGCGCGGACAGGGGGAGCTCAGGCAGCCAGGGAAGAGATGGCATGCAGACCACAGTGATCACTCCCCGGCCGCCAGGGTGCCGCTGCGACGCCTTCGCCCAGCACGTGCGCGAAGGCGGTGTCGGCGGCTAGCGCTGCCGTAACCCGGGGCGCCGCCGGTGCAGGTGCTGCGACTGCGGGCGGATCAAGGAAAGCATCACGATACATCGGCTCCAGCAGGTCGTTGGCTCCCCGTTTGGCTCCCCCCCAAATTTCGTTAGCGATGCTAATGTCCAGGCCGCCTGAAGTAACGATGCCGCACTCGATCACCGACTCAGCCACTGCTGGCTACGGGCATAATGTTTCTTCATGCCGTCAGGCGACGACGCTCGGTCACTGTGAAGCACATAGGCCTCGCAGCGCGACGATAATGTCAGGATCGGCAGATACTCTGACCAACCGTGAACGACCAGATACGGCGGCTGTACGACTTCGAGCTCGAACCGGAAGTCCGCGACTGGCTGGAGAGCCTCAGCGACAGCGACTTCAGGCGCGTGGACGAGGTATGCGGCTTGCTCGCCGAGAAGGGCAGCGAACTCGGCGGACCATGGTCTGATCACCTGGAAGGCCAGTGTGGGAACTGCGGATTCGGCTGCGCGATGTTGCGGCAAGGATCGCCTACTGGTGTACTGCTGATGGAAGGATCGTGCTACTGACGGTGTTCCGGAAGACAAGGCAGCACGATCAGAGGCAGATTGACCGGGCCGTCCGAGCGCAGAAGACGTGTGAGCGCGACCACCGAGTGCCTGTGGTGGACATCTATAAAAGGCAGGTGTGATGACTGGCTACCACACCCGCTGGGTCCGCCTGCCGGAGCACGCCGACGATCCCGAGCGGATCGCTATCCGCGAGGCACTGGCCTTCGGCAAGGCCGTGTATGACCAGCGCTGCGCCTTGGGTCTTAGCGTCGCCGACCTGGCCGCCCGAGCCGACATGACCGTGGATGACGTTGAGTGCATCGAAGAGGGCGGCACCGAGCCCACTATCGCTCTGCTACGGCGCCTAGCCGCCGCCCTCGACTCGGACGTGCGACTGACTCCAGGGCACGACCTCGGTTCCGTATGGTTCGAACCCCACGCAGCCTGAGGCGATCATCCCAGCTGCTTGGGTTAAGGGCAGCACTCGTGCGGAGCCTCGACTTCCGCCATTGCGTTCCGCTGCCGCGTCACCTGCACGACGTCCGTTCATGACGAATTGAAGATTTTCTTGGTTGGAATGGCTTTGTCATGAGGGTCTCGTCGTAATGGAACTGCCAAGCAAAAGTCCGAGCAGCGCTAAGCGATGGATGGGTCTGTTGCTTCGTCACTTACCTCACTCGACTGATCCGCTGCCAGAGCCAAAGATCTTTCTGCACTGTCAAGCACCAGCTCAGACCTACAAGCCGAGGTTGCGGCCGATGATCTCTTTCATGATCTCGGTGGTGCCGCCGAAAATCGATTGGACGCGGTTGGGCCGCCGGGCCCACAACCTCGCTGGAGAGCATCGGACTGATAGTCTCGCTATCCAAGGCCAGTCTCAGTCTGGTCAGCGCGAGCCGCGGTGTTCGCGTGGTGTGATCTGGGCGGTAATCGCACGCTAGGGATCGTTTCGCTGCATCGCAACTCCCGCGGGCCACGCCGTGGACCCGATGACGACCCCGAACGAGCGACTGCGCCTATATACCGCGCAACCCGCCCGAATGTGATCATTTTCAGGCGGGTTTCCGGTAGCCGACCAGCTGGCTTATCTGGCGCTGCCCAACTTGATTGGGGGTATGGATCCAGCCTGGGTAGCGGTTGCCTGCGATTTGCGCGCGCACGAGCGGACGGAAGGCGTGGTGGTCGATACCGTCGTAGCAGTGGCGCACGATAGAGTTATATATCTCTCCCGATATAACGAGGACCGATGAATCAGCTGAATCCTTGAGGGCTTTTTTAACGCGCGTAGCATCCAGGAGGCGGAAAGCGACATCTAGCGCCTCGCCGAAGCATCCATTGGCATCATAATGGACTTCTCCGGCATGCATGACGATGCGGACCCGCAGTTGCCGTTGCGGTCGGATGGGATGCGGGAGGCCAGTGTTGTAATCGGCCAGAAGCCGGTTGAGAGCAGGGATTGCCCGGTTCAGCATGAGCGCCTTAGGTGCCTCGTTAACGGGATGTATGAGCGCCAGGATGCCGTCGCCGCGGTCGATGAACCGGTCGCGATGACGTTCGCGGATTCCTGCTGAGAGCAGAGCCCTATCGAGTAGTTCGTAGATCTTGTTCCGCAGCTCTGCTTTGACGGGATCAGGGCGGGTGGTGGAACGCTCGATATCCAATGCGATGATGGCACGGTAATAGGATAGCCCAGCTGCTGGTATCTGCCCCATCAGTTATCTCCCTTTTCGCGAGCTGGACCTCGTATCTAGCACAGCGAGCTGGTACAAGGTTTCGTCGCATCGCGTGTTTGATTTGTGCGTGACATTGGCATATGCGCTGACCTGAAAACGGCCGAAGATACCGCCTGGCCTTTCCGCCAGAAAGAAGACTTATGTGGTCCTAGGGCTAGGCCGCGAGCGGTATCACCATGAAGGTGGTCGTGGCCCCGCGGCCGCCAGCGCCGGTCACCCGGACGTTGAACAGGCCGAGCCGGAGCGCTCCGGGAAAGAGCTGGGTGATGTGCAGGGTGACGGTTCCGTCCGGGCCGGTGACCAGCGTGCCCCGGGCGGTGCGGGTGAACGTCTGGGTCGGCACGACCGGCGGCGGGCTGTTGTAGGTCAGCGTGACAGTGACTGGCTCCCGCGGCGCGAAGCCACTGGCCCGGACGACCCATGCGGTCGAGGTAGTGCCTAGGCTCTGCTTCACCATGCACGCGCCGGGCCCACCGCCGACCTGGCCCGATGAGCCGCACACCGTCGCCGGCGCCTCCGGCGCCTGCTGAGCCCATGCCTTAGACGGGTTTGGCGAGCCCGCACTGCTGAGTTCGGAGCCGAGAAGGAGGACGCCAGCGAGGACCAGAACCGCTCCCAAAGCGGCCCAGCCGGCTCGGGCTACGCGCTCGCGCAGCCGCTTTCGCCAGCTGGATCCGGTGGTGACCAGCGCAGGCACCCGCCGCGTTCCCTCATCCATCCTGGTGGCCGTCATGATCCGCGTCAGTTCCTCGTCAATGTCGACGCTGGTGCACTCGGGAACGAAGTCGACGCGTGCCTGCATAGACCTGTGCAGCCGGTTCTGGATCTGGCTCCGGCTGGTGCGGTTCTCCTTACTCATGTTGCCGACCTCTCTTCCAGCTCTCCGGTTGCCCGAAGCCGTGCTTTGCGTTTCTCCAGGTAGCCGTCGGCCAGGATCTTGCGCAGCCGCGCGTATGCCCGCCTAAGCCTCATCTGCGCTGCCAGCCGGGTTATCTGCAGCATCTCGGCGATCTCGGCGACAGATCGCTCTCCCGGATTCAGTTCGGTGTCGAGTACCACCGCAGCGCGTAGTTTGTCGCTGAGCGACGCGAGCGCGCCGGTGAGCTCGCGGTCCCACGGATCGAATCCCGCCAGCGGCGCCGACAGACAAGGGAGATACTCCGCAAAGCCATCGCTGACCAGTTCGATGATGGGAGCGCCGCGCATGGCCCTTAGCTCGTCCCTGGCCACGTTCATAACGCAGGCCCGCAGGTACGCCCCGGGATTGTCGCAGTCTTTCCAATGGGGGTAGAAGCGATGCCACCCGTTCTCGGCGGTTTGTTCCGGATCGTAGATCCTATCGCCGCCTACGGCGCTGACCAGCGCAATCATCTTAGGTCGTTCATATTCGTAGAACAGGCGGAAGGATGCGCTGCTGCGCGGGGGTGGCGGCGGGATGTCCATCGCCTGTCACCGCCCGCGCTCTGTTCTGGCGGCGGGTACGGCCTCGGCATACCAGCCCGCATCGCGCCCGTACCGCTCACCGGCCTTGCTGCCACAGCGGAACGCAGCGGTAAGCTGCATCAGCCTCCGCCACAGGCGCGCACGTGCCGCACAATCGCCTGTCCGGCCGGCAAGACAAATCGCTGCGGCCGCGGCCGTCACCGGTTCCGGCATCGCGTCTCCTATATGTGAG
>Ga0335082_10006110_pt1 | contig 13152 bp, 10 predicted proteins | sample Lox_Sample_41_FD_206718 | JGI IMG/M metagenome (GOLD analysis project Ga0335082, IMG submission 206718) | Soil microbial communities from Loxahatchee National Wildlife Refuge, Florida, United States - Lox_Sample_4.1 | ecosystem: Environmental > Terrestrial > Soil > Wetlands | place: USA... | reverse complement strand
GGATTTGCCGAGGAATTTGCTGAGGCTCCTGCTCAGGCGGAGTTGAAGATCGCCCTGCGCCTGGCCACCGCGTCAGAGACGATTGTCGTCAGTGGGACGCGTACTCCTGTCCGCGGTGACGAGGCCGGAGTTAGCGTGGACAGCTTGAGTGGCGCTCAACTCACAGTCATGAGGCCGACGTCTGCCGCCGACGCGGTGCGCTTTCTTCCCGGAGCGATCGTCAACGCGGCGGGGCAGCGTGGAGGACTGACTTCACTGTTCGTGCGCGGCGGAGAATCCCGTTACAACAAAGTCATTGTCGATGGCGTGACCATCAACGAGCCCGGCGGGACTTTCAACTTCGGTACACTCCCGCTCGATCAGATGGACCACATGGAATTCGTTCGCGGCGCGCAGAGCACGCTGTATGGTTCCGACGCGATGACCAGCGTGGTGCAGACCTGGACGCGTACCGGTAGCACGCGTGTCCCGGAACTTCAATTCGGTGCCGACGGCGGCAATTTCTCCACCGCCAGCGGATACGGCTCGCTGTCAGGCGCGTGGAGCCGCTTCGATTACAACGTATTTGCCAGCCAGTTCAATACCGAGGGCTCCGGCATCAACTCGGAGTATTCCGATTCGCTGCAAGGCGGCAATCTTGGCGCTGCGCTCAACGATCACACTGCGCTTCGCGTGCGGTTGCGCCACTTCAACAGCCACTCGGGAGCTCCCGGCGAATGGAATTTCAATGGGTATGTTCCGCTGGTTCCTGTGAATGGATTTTCTGAGCCCTACGAACCGCTGCAGCCGAACCCGTTCGATTGGTCGCAACTGAACGATCTGCTGGGAAGTGCGGAACTCACTGTGGCGGCTCCCAATCGATGGCAACACCGCATCACCGGATTCGATTACCTGTATCGCTATTACGAACTCAATCCTGGTGATCCGCAGCGGGTGAATACGCAGGACTGCGGCTTTGGCGGTCCGCCGACACCGTGTGGGATCGATTTTCCCTCGAATGAGGTCGACCGCATCAATCGCATAGGGCTCGAATACCAGGGCGACTACTCCGAGCGATCATGGGCGCACACCACCTTCGGATATCGTTTGGAAAATGAAAATGGATTTGTTGGGAATGTCACCTACGGGGCGCAGACGCATGGCCAGCGCCTGAATAGTGATCTGTACGCGCAGCAGCAGGTGACCTGGCGGACTTTGAACATCATTGCCGGCGGACGCTTCATCCACAACAGCGCGTTCGGCAACACCGGAGTTCCGCGCGTCGCTCTCATCTGGCAGGCGTTGCGTGGTGGAGAAACTTTCTCGGGAACGAAGCTTCGGTTTTCTTATGCAACGGGGTTCAAGGAACCTCGCTTCGAAGAAACATTTGCGGGGCCTCCCTTTACGAATCCGAATCCGGCGCTGAGGCCGGAGCGCTCCCGGTCGTTCGAGGCTGGACTCCAGCAGGATCTGCTGCGCGGACGTTTTGTTGTCAATGCGACATATTTCAACAATCTCTTTCACGACGGGATCAACTACATCACGGTCGATCCTGACCTTTTCATCGGCCAGTATGTGAACGTGAACAAATCGCTGGCGCATGGCGCTGAGATCGCTTTGCAGGCCAAGCTACGTTCACGCCTGCTGCTGAACTCTGCGTATGCCTACACCTCGACGCAGATTCTGGACAATCCGGTGCCGATCGATCCGCTGTTCACTCCGGGGCATCCGCTGCTGCGACGTCCGAAACACTCGGGGACCATGCAGTTGTCGTATCTGGGAACGCGATGGGGAGCGAACCTGGGCGGCAGTTTCGTGGGCCCGCGTCCGGATGATGACTTCTTCGGCTTCAATATTGATCACGCGGCGGGATATGCCCGCGTGGACGTTGGCGGATGGTACACGATCAGGAATCGCATTACGGCTTACGTGAATGTCGAGAACGCGCTCGATAGCTACTACAACGAAGTGGTGGGATATCCGGCGCTGCCGATTAATTTTCGGGCGGGAATGCGATTCAGGTTAGGCGGGGAGTAGCTCTTACGAAACTGCAAAATCGTTAACTGACTTTCTGTGGGACGCGAGGAATCGGCATGGTGGCTGCGAGCTTCGCGCCGAAATACTTGGTGCGCGCCGTCAGGAGTTTCTCAATCTCCACTTCCTTCAGGGGCTGTTGGCGTCCGAGCATGTGCGTGACCAGAGCGATCTGCGCGAAGTGCTCGACCGTCTCCATCTTCATATAGGCGTGCTCGAGAGTGTCGCCATACACCACCACGCCGTGATTCGACATCAGGATCGCGTCATAGTTCGGCACGTAAGGTTCAAGAGTCTGCGCCAGTTCGGATGTTCCCGGCGTGCCGTAGCGTGCCAGCGGGATGCTGCCGAGGCCCATCACCACTTCGCAGACGAGAGGCTCAGTCAAGGCGAGTCCTGCTGCGGCAAATCCGGTTGCGGTCGGAGGATGCGCGTGGACGATTGCCTGCACGTCAGGACGCAGGCGGTAGACCAGCAGGTGCATGCCGATCTCGCTGGTCACGTTGCGGTGTCCGGAAATGCGCTCACCGTCGGGATCGACGATGACCATGTCGGCCGGACGCATTGCCCCCTTGCTCAGGCACGTCGGCGTCACCAGGATGCGGTCGGCCTTCAGACGGACCGAGAGGTTGCCATCCATAGCCGCCACGAATCCCCGTTCGTGGAGCATTCGCCCGTATCGGACAATTTCTTCCCTGTGTTTGCGCTCTGTAACCATGGACACCCGTGGGGAGGTTGATAAAAAGCAGGCCGCACGCTCGCAACCGCATATTATCAGTACAACTGCGCCGGAAACAATGCAAAATTTCGATCCAAATCAGTGCTCCGAAGCCTCTGAAACGCCCGCATTTAGGCCTTTAATCCTTATAATCGGCTGGCGTGCTGGTCTCCGACTTTGACTACCAACTTCCGGAAGAATTGATCGCGCAACAGCCCCTTGCCGATCGGGCTGGCTCCCGGCTTTTGCATGTTTCTAAAGACACCGGGGGGTTCGAAGATCTCCAGTTTCAGGATTTTCCCGGGCTGCTGCGGTCTGGAGATCTTGTTGTTTTCAATAACACTCGGGTGTTCCCGGCGCGGCTCTATGGGCGACGCGAAGGTCTTAAGTCTCATGCGCTCAGCCCGCACAATCCGGCGTCGCGGGATTTCCTGCGTGGGCGCATTGAAGTTCTGCTGACGCGGCAGGTCAGCGTTGATCCCAATGAGTGGGAGTGCCTGGTCCGTCCGGGCCGGAAGATTGGCGTGGGTGAGCATCTCTTCTTTGGAGACAACGATGAACTGCGTGCGGAGGTCTTGACCCGCGGAGAGTTTGGGGAGCGCCGCATTCGTTTTTCCCCCGCGGATGATTTCTTCGGAGTCGTGGAACGTATCGGGCATATTCCTCTTCCGCCCTACATCGCGCGTGCTGATGCCGCTGAGGACCGCGAGCGCTATCAGACGGTGTATGCGCGCGAGCGCGGATCGGTGGCCGCTCCAACCGCGGGATTACACTTCACGCCCGAAATTCTGTCACGGCTGCGCGATCGCAACGTTGAGATTACGGAAGTCACGCTCCACGTGGGCCTGGGCACGTTTCAGCCGGTTCGCACAACTAGCGTGGAAGATCATCAACTCCACTCGGAGGCGTACTCCATCGCCGCCGATTCCGCGGCAAAGATCGAGACAGCACGGCGCGAACAGCGACGCGTGATTGCGATTGGGACAACGACTGTACGAACACTGGAATACGCGGCGCGCCAGTCCGCCGGCGAGATCCGTGCCGGATCTGGAGAAGCGAACTTGTTTATTTATCCGGGCTTCCAGTTTCAAGTGGTGCAGGGACTCCTGACCAATTTTCACCTCCCGCAATCCACTCTCCTGATGCTGGTGTGCGCACTTGCCGGAAGGGAGAACATACTCAGAGGCTATCGGCACGCTGTCTCTCAGCGGTATCGATTCTATTCCTACGGTGATTGCATGTTCGTCGAATAGGTTTCGGGGCGCTGTCAGTAGCTGCAGCGGGAACTAGGGACTACAGGGAAGTACTTAGAACCCGTCGGGATTCTGCCGTATACCCTACGGTTTCTTCCCTTAGCGATACTAGCGACGTGGAGCGTGATCTCGAGCGCCGGATTCAGCAACTTTGTGCCCAAGTGGTTGCAACGGATGACCCAGATGAACTCAACGAGTTGTGCGCGCAGCTACAGAAGGCCCTGAAAGACCATATTGGCGGTATCCGGCAGAGGGTGAAGGAGTTCCGCTCAGTGACGAAGCGTCAATCTGCGGGTAAAAAAGGATAGCCTACAGAGCGTGCCACGCCTTTCGCTCCGCCGGGGATTTCGAAAGTATGGCGCTCCTACTGATGGAGTTGACGGCGGAAGAAATACCCCGCATGGGTGCAATCTTTAACGGATGGAAAGAGATTGCGAACTATCTTGGCATGGGAGTTCGCACAGTGAAAAGTCGCAGCACGATCGCGGCCATCCCTACGGCGACCTGGGTGACGGTTTCGATGTTTGTGTAGTCGCCGCTGCGGGCGTGGTTGCGGAAACCATCGTTGAGTCGTTCGAAAAATACCGCATTGTCACATCTTTCCCGAAGTCTATTCGACTCGCGCCGCTTCCCGCCCGTGTCCTGCCAGGGGGAGTCGTGAAGTGCCGGATGGTCACATCTTCGGCAACGTAGTCCACTTCATCGGGACCAATTCGCACCTTATGAAACGCTGTACTGGGACGCAGCACGTCTCGTTCTTCGGCAGAAGAGGTTTTTCTCCGGACACTTTCTGACACGGGATTGGGTGCCAGGCTCTGTCTTATTTCGCTGGGGGACGAAATTGTAGAAACGGCTTGCGAGGAGACAGAATGCCGTAAATGAGCAATGTGGACGCCGATCGCGAGCACGAGCGTCACACTCACCGCTGCCACAACTTGCCACGGATCGGCGATGATGAGTTCGTACAATTTCTGAGAGATCTGCCTTGCTGATCCGGCGATCGAGCGCGCCAGTTCCCTGACAATCCCACTTCTGGTAAAGGAACTCAGAAGTGCAGCACGCGTTGCAACTGTGGCACTCGCAGGCAGCGGCGCAACGGTTGGCGGAAGCGTGTGAGATTCGGTTTCCTCTTGTGCGAAGCCGTCTCCGGTGAATGTTGGCTGCGATGCGGTTGCGTGGGCTTCAGACGCTACCTGCGCGGTTTCCTTTTCGTGCCGGCGGGTCAGCGATAGCGCCTCTTCGACCAATCCCGCGATCAAGCGATATGCCCTGATTTCCCGGTCGAGAAACGAATGTGCCTCGTTGAAATGAACCTGGAAGACTCCGGCAATCGCGCCGCGATCGTAGATCGGCAGGATGAGGAGAGATGTCGCTCCAAACTGTCTGCAAATATCAGCCTGAATGCGCCAATCGGTCTCGGCATTCTCGACTCGCAAGATCTCCGGTCGGCCTTCACTGTTGGTGCAGGCAGTCAGCACTGCGGGCACGCGACGACCGATCTCCACAGCGGCACTGCCGCTGCCGGCACGGTAAACCAGATCCATCGACTCGAGCAGCGCGATTGCGATTCCGCTTGCCTTGGACGCCTGGAGTGCGCGCTCGGCGATCAGGGGCAGGGCGCGTTCCAAAGCAAACTCCGGTGACTCCATGAACCGTTGCACATCAGCAACAGCGGCGAGCGACTGAGCATCGAGCCCACTTTTTTGCACGGCAAATGCATTTGCCAGGAATGCTTCGAAGGATTGCCGATCAAGCTTCGGATGGGAACCCATACATCGTACCTCTTGTACTTCTGCGGCTGAGCGTTGTCGCCGGCAACATTTATTGCCGCTTCCTGCTATGTCATCGTCCGACGAATCGGGCAACGATATGGACCGAAGACCGTTCCACCCAACAGGACACCGCCCGCCATTGAAGAGTGTGTTTTGAGCGTAGGCGAATTGCTGTTTTCGTTACCACTCGTACTTCTGACAGCGATGGATTTCACACGTGGACCTGGGTGAGCGCTTCTCCTGGCGTTCTACCGCCCACGCACGATTTCAAAATTTCTACGCGCAAAGGGCACACAATTCCCGGATGGAATCTTTAAGGCGCCGCCGGGCATTGCAGGCATAAACAAAGGAATCATGTCAGAAGCCAGACCCGGTGTTGGATACCCTGCATGCTGTATTCCTCGGACACCGGGCGCCAGAGCTGCTGAATCGGCCCAAGGGCCCTCCTCGAGGCGACAAGGAGTCCCTCGACCGGCGGGGGCGACCAAGGTGGTGTGGACAAAACTTCGCCATGGCTGAAACGTTTCGCAGATACAAACCACTATGTGAACGTTGTTGGTAATTTGAAGGGCGCTGGGTCCTTCCCCGCTGCGGCGGCCATCCAAATCCATCACAAATCCAATCCATGGAGAAATCAATGAGACGGGCATTGAAGGTTGTAGCAGCAGTGTCAGTGGCTTGCACCACGCTGGTCGCGGTGGCGCAAGAAGCTGGCCAGACGAAAAGGGCCCTGCCGGCCATGAACAGCGCTGCCACCGAGCAAGCCGGTAGCGTTTTCACGCCGGAAAGCAGCAAGGAGCAAGGAGCGGGAAAGGTACACACGACGTATGTTCTGCGCAGCTCAGATGGAAACAAGCCCACGGGATTGAGCGCGCCGAAGTCCATGAGCACCATCGGGCCATTGGCTACGACCCAGGAAGCCGAAACACCGCAGTCGCTGGGTTGCCTGTATGTGAAGAGCCCCAGCAGTTCGGGCTGCATTCCCAACTACAACGCAGGCTCGGGCGGACCCACAGCAGCCGGTTATGGCGCGATCGTGCTGGTCGATGCATTCGACAATCCGAACGCCTCCACCGATCTATCAACCTTTAACAGCTACTGGGGCCTGCCATCGTCCACGTTCGTGAAGGTATACGCGAACGGGAACGGCAGCTGCAAGACGCCTCCCAAGGACGCGGGCTGGTCGGTCGAGTCCTCGATGGATATCGAGTACGCCCATGTCTTCGCGCCAAGCGCCGCCATCATCCTGGTGGAAGCCTGCTCGAACTCCTGGACGGACCTGCTTTATGCGGAACAGGTCGCGTTCAACTACATCGTGACCAACTATCCCGCTGGCGGCCAGGTTTCAAACAGCTGGCAGGGTGGCGAGTTCTCCGGACAGATCGGGGACGATGCTCTGTTCGCCGACTTCACCTACAACTGGGCGGATGACTATTCCACCCCAATTCTCGCCTTTGCCTCTTCAGGCGACTTCGGCTTTGGCGTTGGCTATCCGAGCACGAATCCCTGGGTGATCTCCGCGGGCGGAACGTCGATCCTGCGCAAGACCACGAACCTGGGATTCTCGTCCGAGTCCTGCTGGGGAGGTTCCGGTGGTGGCACCAGCACGATCGAGACCTACACGACTGCATTCTCGGGCGGTAACGCTGGACCCTGGGCGGATTTCCAATATCCGATCTTCGGTCAGGCAGCCCGCACGACTCCAGATATGTCGTTCGACGCCGATCCGGCTTCGGGCGCCTGGATTTACAGCCAGTATGGTTTGGGTGGCTGGGGAGTGGTCGGTGGAACGAGCCTTTCGTCGCCCGCGCTGGCTGGCATCGTGAACCGCGCCGGCAACAAGCTGGGTTCGGTGTTCCTTACCTCCGCCACGGGCGGCAGCGATTGGTTCAGCACCTGGGAGAACAACCTGGTGTACGCGCAGTTGGCGACCGCCAAGGCGTACAAGGCCAACTTCTATGACGTGAAGACCGGTTCCAACGGCGTCAAAGCCACCGCGAACTGGGATTACTGCACTGGAGTTGGAAGTCCGCGCGGACTGCTCGGCAAGTAGTTGCTGTTTTCCGTCGCTGGTAAATGGACGGTTTTGGAGGGAGGCCAGACTGGGGGCCTCCCCCTTTGTTATGAATGTTCCGATCATACGAGAAATCATCAGTCGAGGGATGAAATCATGCAGATCAGAAGTTTTTTACAAGTACTAACTCTTGGATGTCTGACGCTGGCGCTGGGTGGATTGGCAGCGGCGCAGGAGCAGTCGAAATATCCGGATTTTTCTGCGACGCAGGTGTTCGAATCGCGAAAGGGCGAGATGAAGACGAAGGTATATCGCTCCGGGCAGAATGTGCGGATGGAGCGTGGCGCGGCGCTATCGACCTTGTACACGCCCGCCAATAAGAAGGTGTACAACCTCACCACGTATCCGGATCACAGCCATCAATGCGTGTCGATGACTCCGGAGCAGGCCCGGATGTTGCCAAGTCCCTTGCAGTTAGTTCAGGGAAAAGTGGTGACGCGGAAAACGGCTGGCTCGGAGATTGTCGATGGCCACAAGACACGGATCGAGGATGTGACCGTGAAGCAGTTGAATGGGACGACAGTTAAATCCAGAGTGTGGCACGCCGTCGACTTGCAGAATATTCCGGTGAAAATCGAGTCCTATTTCAAGAGAGCAACGCTCACGGCATACTATCGCGAGATCCGCATTGGGGCGCCGGATAAAGCGCTGTTCCAGGTTCCGGAGGTTTGCACTCCGTTCGAGAAGATGGGCGAAGTTGCGGAGATTCACGAGGTGAAGTGATGTTTGCGACGGGCCGCAACGTAATCGGAGCAGCCACTCTACCGCTGAATGTATCCGAAAGGCTGCAGTCACGAGTCTGCAGCCTTTCGGCCGCCTGTCGAAGCTTTTCCGAACCGAAAAGCTATTCCGAAGGAGGAGGTAACGTCAACGGCTGAGACAGTGTGAACGCGAGAGCAGCCTCCGCCGGGATTTCAATTTGCTTGTTCCCGGTAAAAGCGCCTCCGACAAAACCAGCCGCCGCTCCCACTCCAGCACCAATCGCGGCGCCCTTGCCGCCGCCGGCGATGCCTCCGATTAAGGCGCCGCCGGCCGCTCCGCCACCGGTAGTCGCTGCGGTTCTCTTACCCTTGCCTTTCAGCGTATTGCTCAACAGTTCGGTGTGAATGTTATAGGTATGCCCCTTCACCGAAATGCTGGTCAGCGTGAGATCGAGCTGTCCTTCCCCTTTGACCTTGCCTTTGCTCTTGGCTGTTACGACGGTGCCGTTGACCGAGGCTCCTGCCGGAATGGCAGTCTTGCCGTTGACGCTCACCGATTGCGCCAGTGAGCCGCCAAAACTCTGGCCAGATTGGCTGGTCTTGGAACTTAACGCATCGGCGGTCTTGACCGTAAAGACTGTCCCCGCTGGAATCACGATGGGCTTTGGAGGCGGTGGCGGCGGCGGAGCCGGAGCAGCTGGTTGGGTGACGACTGGCGCCGGAGCCATTGTCGTGGAAGCGGCCGCAGCCATCGAATTGGAATCCACCACGGTCTGATCGGTCACATCGGAGACTCCCGGTTCCTGATGCGCGATCTGTTCGATTTTCTGCTGGGCCGCGGGAGAGCTGGTCCTTCCCGTCAGCGTGACTTTACCGTCCTTTGCCGCGACGGCAACTTGCGAATCCCTGGTATCCGGATCCGCGGCGACTTTATCCTGAATGTCCTTGGCAACCGTTTCATCGCTCGGTTTCTTCGAGCAGGCCGCCGTAAACCCGATGATTGCAATCAACAGCACTACTGGGATGGTTTTGTAGCGCATATATCCTCCGTTGAGCGGGATGATAATACCGAAGCGCGCGCAGGAGTAAATCTGTCAGATGTTGCAGTCCTTCTGTGCGTACCGCGGCTGTGGAATTTTCAGGCGATTCGGTGGCCGAGGATGATGACGAATATGTCATCATTTTTGGGCTTGGCCGACGTAAGAATTTCGGCCAACTCTCGCCAGTTCGCGAACTTCCGCTTATCTCATCTTGCAGCTAACTTCCGCAGCGAGTATAAACTCTCAGCATAATTTTCAGGCTGGTTCTGAGGAGCTCATGGCTCAAGCGGTTGCCGCGCGTCCGATGGGGTCATTTCTTGCGAGGAAATACCTCATGGAGTTTGCGCTGGTCCTGGCGGCCTATTTCATCGCGGGCAAGCTCGGCCAGGCGACCGCCAATATCAGGAGTGGAAATCTCGGGCCGGTGTGGCCAGCGTATGGAATCGCGCTGGCGGCGTTTCTTTTGCGTGGATACCGCGTTTGGCCCGCGGTGGCGCTGGGGGCATTTCTTGTCGCGTTTCTGAGCCCGGTTCCTTTCTTCACTGCGCTCGGGCAAGCGTCGGGAGCGACCCTCGCCTCTTTCGCAGGCGCATACCTGCTGCGTCGACTTGCAGGATTCCGTCCGTCGCTTTCACGGTTGTCGGATGCGTTGTCGTTGATTGCCATCGGCGGATTGGGCAGCGCCATGGTGAGCGCGTCGATCGGAATGGCATCTCTTTACATCACCCGTGAACATTCTTATGCGGGGATCGGCGAGGCGTGGCTGATCTATTGGTTGGGCGATGCAACTGGAGTGTTGCTGGTTACGCCGGTGGCGTTAACTGCTTTTGGGAGAAAGATACTGCGTGGGCGGCGTCTTGGAGAATTTCTCATTCTCTTGCTGCTGCTCGCCGGCGTAAGCCTGGCCATTTTTGGCCATCCGAGTTCGCAGCACGTCAAACTCGATTTCCTGGCGTTTGCCGTACTGCCGTTTGTGATGTGGGCGGCGATCCGGTTTGGCGTTGGCGCAACCTCGCTGTCTATTCTCACCGTTGCGGCGATTGCCACGATTGAAACCGCCCTGGGCTCGGGACCCTTCGCCAGCGGTACTCCGTTCCTGAATGCTGTGCTGTTGGACGTATTTTTTGTCGTGCTGGCGGTGTCGGGTCTGACGTTGGCGGCGGTGATTGCCGAACGCCACGATGCCGAGCTGCAACGAGAAGAGATGGTTCGCCAGCAGGCCGCGGTGGAGGCGCGGCTGCGGCTGGCGACCATCGTTGAGTCCTCCAATGACGCGATCATTTCCGAGAGCCTGGACGAAATCATCGAAAGCTGGAACACCGCTGCGGAAGATATGTTCGGCTACACGGAAGCGGAAGCGATTGGACAGCCACTCAAGATGCTGATTCCTCCTGAGCGCGAAGAGGAGCAACGGATCATCATGCGCAGGCTCGCCGATGGCGAGCGAATCGCGAACCTGGAGACGGTCCGGATCACGAGAAACGGCCGCAGACTTGACGTCTCCATTACGATCTCGCCGATTCGGGATACGGAGGGGAGAGTGATTGGCGCCTCCAAGATCATTCGTGACATCGCCCAGCGCAAGCAGGCGGAACAGATGCTCTCGCGTATGAACCGGAAGTTGATTGAAGCGCAGGAAAAGGAACGCACTCGCATCGCCAGGGATTTGCACGACGACATCGCGCAACGGCTTGCGCTCCTGGCGGTCGGCCTGGAACAACTGCAGCATGAATTGCCCGAGGCGGAGCTTGGACTTCACGGCCGAATCGATACCGTTCAAATGCAAGCCACTCAACTGACCACCGATGTTCAATCCCTTTCGCACGAGCTGCATTCGGCGAAGCTGGAATATCTTGGCATCGTCGTGGCCGCAACCGGCTTCTGCAAGGAGCTGTGCGAGCGACAAAGAGTCGAGATCGACTTCAAGAGCAAAGACGTGCCCCGTTCGTTATCGGCGGAGATTTCCCTGTGCTTGTACCGGATCCTGCAGGAATCTCTGCGCAACGCCGTGAAGTATAGCGGCGTTCGCCACTTTGAAGTACGGCTGTGGGGCGCAACCGAGGAGATTCATCTCAGCGTCAACGACCTGGGCATTGGATTCAGTGGAGCCGATGTGATGAAAGGCCCAGGATTGGGCCTCACGAGCATGCAGGAACGGATCAAGATGGTGAGCGGCCAGATCGCGATCGATTCTCAACCTGGGCGCGGCACCAGGATCCATGCCTGGGTGCCTGTCCCGTCTGATATTCAGTCCGCCCGCGCCGTGGGCTAGTCAGCCCGGTAGCCCTCCATTGAAAGCAACCCGTTCCGCCCGTAAGATGCAGCACAGCTTCCAAGGAGAACGGTTGCCATGAGCGGGCTCTTCACTTCTGCGGGTCTGATCGCACTCGTTACGCTGACGTTTCTTGAAATTGTCCTCGGCGTTGATAACGTCATCTTCATTTCAATTCTGTCGAGCAAGCTTCCGCAATCGCAGCAGGGCCGCGCCCGGCGAATAGGACTCCTCGCTGCAATGGGGATTCGGATCCTGTTGCTGCTTTCCATCGTCTGGATCACCCGGTTGACGGCTCCGCTTTTCCACGTTTTCGGATATCCCTTCTCAGGGCGCGATCTCATTCTGATTGGCGGTGGTTTGTTCCTGCTCGCGAAGGCGACGCTCGAAATTCACGAGCGCCTGGAGGGCGAAGAGGGGCACAGTTCGGCGCGTGTGCGTCCGTCGTTCGTAGCGGTCATCATCCAGATCGCGGTATTGGATATTGTCTTTTCGCTGGATTCAGTCATCACTGCGGTCGGCATGGCCAACGACATCGCGATTATGGTGACAGCCGTGATCCTTGCCGTCGGTGTGATGATGTTCTCAGCGGCGCCTATCAGCGCCTTCGTGAATCGCCACCCGACCGTGAAGGTACTTGCGCTGTCGTTTCTTCTTTTGATTGGCATTTCATTGATTGGCGAAGGCTTTGGCATGCACATCCCGAAGGGCTATATCTACTTTGCGATGGGCTTCTCGGTATTCGTAGAGATGATCAACTTGCGGGTTCGGAAGCGTACTGCGCCTGTCCATCTGCGCGAGCCCTATGTGTGAGCTGAACCTTTAACGACTGTTGCCACAAAAACAAGAGCAGCAAACGTGTCGTTCGCTGCTCTCTCCATCGAGGTTTGTAAGAGTTATTGATTGAGCGGATTGAAGGTCAGGACGCCCGCTTCAGTGTTCGAGCAAACGCCAGCCGGGTCGACGCGAACCACTGCGTCTTCCTCGGCGCAGAACGCACGGATACCGGTCTGGTTGATTGTGATCGGATTGGCCACAGCTGTATAGCCAACGTTCACACCACCGGCAACCGTTCCAGCGCCGGTCGTGAACATATAGCCGCTCTTACCGCTGCCGGCCGGGTTACCGTTGTTGGCCACAACTGCATCGACCAGGCAAGCCGTCGCCGAGCTGGACACGCAAGCCGCGCCCAACGCACCACCCAGGTTCACCAGAGCCGGCGCAAAGCCGACTGTCGGATAGGTGGAGTTATAGGTGACTTCCGCCGTGTTGATGGTACGGATGGTAGACACAGCAGACGACTCGTTGG
>Ga0335082_10006109_pt1 | contig 13153 bp, 12 predicted proteins | sample Lox_Sample_41_FD_206718 | JGI IMG/M metagenome (GOLD analysis project Ga0335082, IMG submission 206718) | Soil microbial communities from Loxahatchee National Wildlife Refuge, Florida, United States - Lox_Sample_4.1 | ecosystem: Environmental > Terrestrial > Soil > Wetlands | place: USA... | reverse complement strand
CTTCATCACCAACCGCACACCGGAAAAAGCCCAGTCTATGGCGCGGCAGTCCAAAACGAAGTACATCAAGCGCTCAGAGGTCGCCAAGCAGAGCTTTGACGTGATCATCAATGCCACTCCAATCGGCATGAGCAACGACAAGCAGACGCCGCTGGAAGAAAAAGAGCTGAACACCAAGTATGTCTTTGACCTGGTCTACGTTCCCGCCGAGACCAGGCTTATCAAGATGGCGCGCGCCAAAGGAATACAAGTTATTCCGGGTTTGGAGATGTTCGTTCAGCAAGGTGCTCGTCAGTTCGAGATCTGGACCGGCAAACCAGCGCCGATCGCCGAGATGGCCTACGTTGTCGCCAAAGCATTAGAGCGCCGCGCAGCAGAAGAAGCCGAGGAAAACCGGCGATCGCCGGTCCGGAAATCAGTTCGTAAGGCTGCTACCAGGAAGAGCGGGAAGTCGAACAAGTAGCGGCCTCAGGCCGTTGATTGCATCTTCCGGTGCTGGCCCGGAGCGCTCGCTCCCAGGGTTCCACCAAAAAGGGCCGGTCTCCGGCTATTTGGTGGTTGCAGTTTCCCCGTCAAATGGCTTAGGATAGAGAAGTTGGGGGATGGGTTCTCATCATCTCCAGTTCAGAAGCCAGTTTCGTTTAGTCCCACGTTCGCAAGTCAGCGTTCCCTCAAGCATAGCGGCGATTGCCCTGTGTGCGAGCACTCCTAGGAGAGTCTGAGATGGCGTGGTACGCGTACTGCATTACTGAGCAACAGGGCCTTCTAAACGGTACCCGGGCTCGGCGTCCCTTTGCAATTGAGAATCTTCGAGGCGTAAACGGTGCTTCCGTGTTCGCCTGTCCGAGTGGCGAATTCGCTGTGATTGTCAGCGACTACTCCTCGGGCCAAACCCTCACCCAGGAGGCGATCGTGGACCATGCTCGCGTGGTCAGCGAGTGCTTTCGTACCCTGACGGTACTCCCGTTCCGTTTTGGTACGATCTTCGACTCCGACGAAGCGTTGCGGCGGGCGGTCAGAGCCAATCGCAAGACATTTCTGGAATGTGTTGCCCGGCTACGTGGAAAAGCGGAAATGCACTTCAAGCTCCTGGTCAAGGATGGGGCGCTGCAAGAGGCGGTCGCCGATCCACCCAATGGTGTGGGCGGCGAATATCTTCGCAAGCTGCGAGAGCAGGCGACCCGTTCAAGAGAACGTCAGACGAAAGCGCGCGCTCTTTCGATGCAGGTTCATAAGCTGTTTTCGCCGCTGGAAGAGGACGTAATCTGCAAGCGCACGGACTCAGGCGGAATGATGATCGACTTTGCCCACCTGATCGACTCCAACTCCATCGTCAAATATCAGAACCGTTACAGTGCGGCGACGCGGCACTTCAAGGATTGCCAGATCAGCATCACTGGGCCGTGGCCCCCCTACCACTTCATGCCAGGAAAGTTGCGGACGGTTTCTGGCGGGAATTAACCCTAACCGCATTACGAAAGGCGGCCAGCAGGCCGCCTTGGTGGTTTGCTGAAGTGGGATTACGCCTTCTTGGCAGAGAGTGCCTTGACGCGGGCGCTAAGACGCGCCTTGTAGCGGCTGGCGGTGTTCTTGTGCAGCACACCCTTCTGTACGCCCTTATCCACGACTGATACCGTCGTACGATAAGCGGTTTGGACAGCGGCTTGGTCGCCCTTCTCAATGGACTGGCGGAGCGACCGCAATGCACCTCGCAGGCGCGATTTGTTGGCGCGATTTCGCGCAGTTTTTTTCTCAGTCTGGCGCGCACGCTTGAGCGCCGAAAAATGATCTGCCATAGGTTGCTGGGATCCTTGGTAAAGAGATCTCGACGTGAGCCGAATACCTGATTTTACAAGATGATGCGGGCATCGGGCAAATCGCTGGTGCTCCTTTCTCGTGCTCACGCCATCTAATGAAACAGGCTGGTAATTGTTGCAGCAGTGTTGAGAAGTACCTAAGGCGGCACGGATTGGCGCGTCGGTGCCATTGACTCTTTCATAGATCGGGGATACGCTTACGGCCAATGAGAGTAGTTCCTCGCTTCGGCGAACCTTCCAGCAGAAGTTCCTTCTCCACGCCGAAACACTGCAGACGACATCGAAGTCAGACCGTGCGGTCCAGGAGGCACACTTCCGAGCCTAGATGAAGAAGAACATCGAAATCAGCCCCAACATCGAAACTCTTTTCGGAACTCGCGACGAAAACTTGCGCCTGCTGGAAGACGGCCTGAACGTCACCATCGTCATGCAGTCGGAGTCCATTGAGATCGAGGGCGCGGCCAGCGATGTAAATCGCGCCGAACAAGTCTTCGCCGACTATCACGACCTGGTGCGCAACGGTTACACGTTTCTCAACGGCGACCTCGGATCGATGATTCGGATCCTGACTACGGACTCCAAGGCGACGCTGCGGGGCCTTGCTGAGGCCGGCAAACAGCGCTCCTTCGGCAAGCGAACCGTGCAACCCAAAAGCATTCACCAGCGGCGCTATCTGGAAGCCATTGAGAAGCACGACATGGTGTTTGCCATTGGTCCGGCAGGAACGGGCAAAACCTACCTGGCAGTGGCGATGGCCATTTCCGCGCTGCTGTCGAAGCGGGTGAACCGTATCATCCTGGCACGTCCGGCCGTCGAAGCCGGCGAGCGCCTCGGCTTTTTACCCGGAACCCTGCAGGAGAAAATTGATCCTTACCTGCGTCCGCTTTACGACGCACTGTATGACATGCTCGAACCCGAGAAGGTGGATCGCTATTTGGAAAAGAATGTCATCGAAATCGCACCCATTGCGTTCATGCGCGGCCGGACGCTCAATGACTCGTTTGTGATTCTTGACGAAGCACAGAACACCACCTCCGAGCAGATGAAGATGTTCGTGACCCGCCTGGGCTTCAATTCCAAGGCGGTGATTACAGGCGACATTACGCAGATTGATTTGCCGAACTCAAACCGCAGCGGGCTGCTGGAGGCGGTTGATATTCTGAGGAACGTGGAAGGAATTCGCTTCTGCTATTTCGATGAGAGCGATGTGGTGCGGCACCACTTGGTGCAGCGCATCATCCGTGCCTACGATGATTACAAGGGGCGTAACGAGCAGCTATCATTGACGCTGGAATCACGGAGCGGCAATAACATCGTTGCTCCTCGCAGTAATGGACAAGTGCGCTCAATCAGTCCGGAGCGGGATGCTTCACTAACGGAGCCGCAGCCTAACGTGGCAATGCCCCCTGTGCAAGATCGCCTGGCAGAGTAGATAGTTGTTATCATGATGTGGGAGGGCTTGAGCGCCCTCCCATTTGTACTTGCGCGACATGCTGTTAATGGAGTATGAACCTGCAGGAGTACGTGAACGGACGCTGGCCCTTTTCGCGGGGAAAGCCCAGCGGGCCGTGGGCGTGCATGGCGAGGTCTGCATCTTTATTACTTCCAGCAGGGACCTCCGGGACATGAATCGCCGCTTTCGCGGGGAAGACGAGGCCACTGATATTCTTACCTTTCGCCTGACTCCAGGCCGGGCGAAGTCAGCAGGCGACCTCGCGATTTCAGGGGAAATCGCGCAAGACAGTGCCGCTGAGCTAGGGCACTCGACCGAGACTGAGTTGAGGATCCTCATCCTTCACGGACTTCTGCATCTCGCTGGTTACGACCACGAGACTGACAATGGCGAGATGCAGGCGAGGGAAGCTGAGCTACGACAGAAGTTCAAGCTACCGGTTGGGTTAATCGAACGTGCACAATCCGGCAGGCAACACCGCGGCTCCGCAGTTCGCGGGCCCGCTGCTTCTAGCACGCGTCAAGGCGTCCTGCCATGACCCTTCCATTATTCATTGTGCTGCTGGTGCTGCTGGCGGTGCTGACGCTGGTCTCGTACGTTGACCGTCTTCAGGGTGAGATGGGCAAGTTCCTGGCACGTGAGTTCCAGGAAAATATTGATGCCTACGAGGAGCAGGTCGAACCACGACTGCGCGTGAGCCGCGAGCGGGCCGCCCTATCGATGGCAGTGCTGACACAGCTTTGTGTAGCCAGCATCGGAGTACTGATTGGCTATTTGCTTTTCCTGGAAAATCGCTGGGTCTTGCTGGACCTGGTGCAGGCGGCTGTGAGCCTGATTTTTGTCGTCGTGATCTTTAACCGGCTGCTGCCCTATGTGCTCTTTGTCCGTACCCAAGGCAAGTGGCTTGCTCATTGGGTTCCGGCGTTACGTGTTCTTATTTATCTCTCATTGCCGGTAACGCTCATCCTAGGGTTCGGGCTCTCCGTCACCTCACTCTCAAAGGAGCACACTGAGCAGGAACCAGAGCACCCGTCTGAAGCTGTGGATGCATTGATTGAAGCCGGCCAGGAGGAAGGAATTCTGGAGGAGGGTGATCGTGATCTCATCCAGTCGGTAGTCGAGTTCGGGAACAAAACCGTACGCGAGGTTATGACGCCGCGTCCCAAAGTCGTGGCCGTACCAACCAGCATGACCATCGCGGAGTTTACGGAACTGATCAAGAAACATCCATACTCTCGCATCCCGGTGTACGAAGGCGATATTGACCACATCAAGGGGATTGTGCTGGCAAAGGACTTGTTGCAGGTCCCTGATGTCGAAGCACACTCCAGGACAGTGACAGACCTCATGAAGACAGACGTGCACTTCGTTCCCGAGACCAAGCTGGGAAGCGAATTATTGCGCGAGATGCAGCACGACAACATCCGCATCGCTATCGTAATTGACGAATACGGCAGCATGGGCGGCGTGGTGACGATCGAAGACCTTGTCGAAGAGATCGTAGGCGAAATCCGTGACGAGCACGAAAAAGCTGAGGTGGTGAAGGAGAACGAAACTTCCTACGTCTTCAACGGCAACGCCGACATCGATCTTCTGGAAAAGCTGCTCGGTCCCCGACCTGCCGAGATGGAGGCGACCACGGTTGCCGGACTGGTCAGCGAGCTCGCTGGACACATCCCCAAAGCCGGCGAGGTTTTTCACGGGAATGGTCTGCGCTTCGAAGTGCTTGAGTCCACCGAACGGCGAGTGGACCGCGTGCGGGTCAGCCTGGAGCCCAGCCAGGCGCGGGCTTCCTGAGCATGGCGTTCCGATCAGGGTTCGTCGCCATCATTGGCCGTCCCAACGCAGGGAAATCTACACTTCTGAATGCGTTGGTCGGCGAGAAGCTCGCCATCGTCACCCGCAAGCCGCAAACCACGCGCAACCGCATCCAAGGCATTGTTAACGTCCAGCGGACGGACGCACATCCGGCCGGCCAGATCGTTCTAATCGACACCCCCGGAGTTCACAAACCGATCAATTCGCTGAATCGCCGCATGATGAAGGAAGTTTATGACGCGCTGGAGGGCTGCGACCTGCTGCTGCTGATCGTGGATGCCACGGAGAAATTCGGCGCCGGGGACAAGTTCGTGCTCGACATCGTCAAGAAGAGCGGGCAGCCATGCTTCCTGTTGCTGAACAAGATTGACAAGCTGGAGAAACAGCGCCTGTTGCCAATGATCGCGGAATACAAGGATCGGCACAACTTTGCGGAAGTGGTCCCGATTTCGGCGATTAAGCGCCTGGGTCTTGACATCCTACTGAAGACGATCATAAAGGTACTTCCGGAAGGGCCGCGTTATTTCCCCAAGGACCAGATCACCGACCAGCCCGAGCGGTTTCTGGTGGCCGAGCTCATTCGTGAGCAGGTGCTCGTGGCTACCGAACAGGAAATACCGTATGCGACAACTGTGTTGATTGACCAATACGCGGAAAGCGACCGGATGACGCGCATCGCAGCCACCATTTATTGCGAACGCGACGGGCAAAAGGCGATCCTGATAGGCAAGCGAGGAGCGACGCTGAAGAAAATAGGCACCGCAGCGCGCTTGCAGATCGAGCGCCGACTTAACCTCAAGGTCTTTCTCGAGCTGTTTATTAAAGTGCGGCCGGGCTGGCGTGACTCGCGCCACTTCGTCCAGGAAACCGACTGGCGGATGCAGCTAAACCGCCAATCCCAGCACAGCGAGAAGGAAGAAGGAACTTCGACCTCGATCCCGGAATCGGAGCGATAGCTGCTTCAAGGATTGGGCTTCTCTTTCCACTTTAGATCGAAGAACGGTACTCCAGCCCGCTCCACTTTGATGTGGTTCTGCGTCATGGAGACCTTGGCGAGCGAGTTCGACTTGATCTTCAAGTCAGCCTGAAAATTAGGCAGGTGATGGGCCGCGGACCCTGCTGATTGCGCACGAACATGGGGGGAAAACTGCCCGGTCGCTGAACTACTTCGACTGTCGAGAACCGCGCCCAGAATAGCTTCGGATGCCCCATGGTTCTTCAATTCAATGAGCCCGCCGGGCGCTGAGTTGAATTCGGTTTTCGATGTCTGTATTTCTCGTACGATGATGCTCTCCGGTACTCCGGCCTTCACCATGCGGGCGATGTCGGCATTCGTGAGAGCATGCTCGCCCGGAGACTGGGCCAGGGAAGAAGCGGGAAACGACAGCAACGCCGCGATGAAGAACAATTGGATCAGCGCTATAACTCGCATGAGTTTGGCTCTCCGCACTGGATTCGATGAATTGGCGAAAAGTAGGGAGACGAGCAGACGCCCCCAACTTGGCCGCCATATTGGAGAACGTGGGTGAACGGGATACTTGCAGCGTTTATTTTGAGGGCAAACGCTGCCCGCAACTAAGGGATTGTTGAACGAAATGCATCTGCCTTCATGGCTGATTGGGAGCTGGCTTCTCCGCCGCAGTGCTGTCGGCCTTGGCCTTCTTGGCGGCGACCGCCTTGTCGACCCATTTGTCTGCCGCTTTCAAGTCGGCCTTGCGGGCTTCAGGGTCATCGCATTCGTATTCGGCACGTTCGCGGTACAGCAGGTTCAGGAACCCCATCGCGTCGTCGAAGTCAGGTTGTAGTTCAATCGCCTTCTGTATGCGCGTAATTCCATCCTCGACCTTTTGCTGGTTCTGGGCACGAAGCGAAACGCACGCCTCCGGCTTGCTAATCATCGCGCTCTCGTCCAGGCCCAGTTCCCTCCGCACCTTCATGCGATTCTGGCTGGCTTCCGTCCAGTCGATCACCCCGATATTGAAGTAGTTGCTCGCCTCTTCCGGCTTAAGCACGACCGCTTTTCCGTAATACTCACGGGCATCCTCAAAATGCTTCAGGTTAAAACTCAAAGAGGCCAAGGGCACAAGGGCTTTGTACTCTGTCATCTCGCCGGGCTCACTGTTCAGGACCTGTTTGTACTGCGCGATCGCCTCCAGAGCGAAGGCGACATTAGCAGCGGAATCATCCCCAGCGACATACTGCTGAGCGATAGAGGTGGCCAGAAAGAGCCGAGCTTGCGTCAGGCGAGGGTCGATCTCCAGAGCGGCCCGGAAGTGTTCTGCCGCCCCGGCATAATCGGAAAACTTGTATGCGACCACGCCGGCGTGCATCTCATCGGTCGCCGTGCTCTCCTGGCCGGGCAGGACCTGGCAACTGGAAGCAAGCAGAATAATTGTTGCCACCAACCATGATCGCCGCCCTCCCGCAACCTCAATGGCCGCCAAGAACGCCCGCTTCGAAAACAACGTTACAAAGTGCATAGGAGTTTATTTTCTCACTGTTGCTTCTGAGCCCGCTGATCATGTCCTGTTGCCCTGCGGTCAGAGGCACCATCCGTCGCCGACCGGGCAGAAAAGCATAGATCCGCGCAGCAATCTCCTTCGAAAATGCAGGATTGTAATGAATGCTGTCCACGTAAAGGTTCTCGTGCTTGTCCTGCTGCATGTCCGCCAGCCAGAGAACATTGGAGCCCAGTTCCCCTTGTGCTCGCAAGTTCTCCATGATGGGGTAGCCGTCTCCGCTACGGCCATAGGCTGCAAACTCTTCCCTTGAATGCAGGAAGAAGTGATAACGAAGATCGTATTTGTAGGTCGGCACAGGCTGCCAGACGAAGATCGTGCGCACGCCAAATCCACGGGCCACCAGCTCGATGGTTTTTTTATTGCTGAGCCAGCGGTCAGCGACGCCTTGTAACAATGCAGGGTCATCATTGCTCGCATCGCTTGAACCTTCCGATTTCGGCTTGCTCCACCCTTCAGTCAACCAGTGCACGGCGCGAACCATTGGCACATCGTCGAGTGGGCTTGAATTCGACTTTCCCGCCATGAAATTAGTAAGCCGGTCTGTGAATAACGGGTCACCATTGGCAAAGATGAAGTCATTAAGGCCATCAACGAACACTGCTATCTGCGGCACAAATCCGGCACGGAGCAGTTGTTCAAAGAGGACCAACTCCTGGCTGCTGAAATAGGCTGGCCGGGCGAAGTTGTAAAACGCCATTGGCGGAGAAATGTCTTCTGCATTGGCAGCTTCCTGCAAATAAGAGGCAATGGTCTCATCATCCGGAACCAAGGCCCCGAAGGCAGTTGATCCACCAAAGATGAAAACGTTAATTGCCTTTGGGCTTGGGGGCCACGGCGCCTGGTCCTTGGAGAAACGGAAGCCGGCAGGATCAATGTTTACGAACTTTCCTCGAAAAGGCACCTCTTTGAATCCCGTGAACGGCTCATACTCCTTTTCCCTAATCGTCTCGAGAAGTAACGTCCTGACATCATTCTCCCGCCAGCCGGGATAGGCCATGTGTAGTCTGACGGGGTCGAACGATATCTGCGGCGCCTCTGTGCTGGCTGGCTTTCTTGCGCGAACCAGGCCGTACAGAACCAAGTTCAAGAGGACCACCGGAAGAATGGTGTTGAGCAGAGCGACGGCGGTTGCAGTATATAGGCGCTTGAACTTGTTCGGTCGTCTTGTGGAAGGCGCTGGACGGGATACAACACTGGCCGACTGGGACGAATGGGCGGGTGATGCTGATGCCACCCTCCTACTCCTTAACCGCAATTCCCAGGGCCTTCATTTTGCGATACATATGGCTCCGCTCCAAACCGAGCACCTCGGCCGTGCGACTAACGCTACCGTGATTTTCGTCAAGCTTCTTCAAGATGTAGTCCCGCTCATACGCAGCCCGCGCCTGGTGCAAACTGGAATAGTCGCCCGTGGCGCGGCGGCCGCCTTCCCGGTAGATCAGCGAAGGCATGTGCTTGCGCTCAAGTCGGCTGACCGTTGGATTCATTATCACAATCCGTTCAATCAGGTTCCGCAGCTCACGAACGTTGCCCGGCCACGAGTAACGCACCAATGCATCGAGCGCTTCATCTGACATCTCCTTCTGCCTGCGGTCATATTTGTTGGAAAATTCGCGCAAGAAGTAGCGTGTCAGTTGTGGGATGTCCTCCTTACGGTCGCGAAGCGGAGGGACGTAGAACGGAATTACATTCAACCGGTAGAAAAGGTCCTCGCGAAAGTTGCCTTTGGAAATTTCTTCTTCCAGGTCCTTATTTGTGGCGGCGATCACGCGCGAGTCTACGGTAATCGGCTCCTCCTCCCCAACCGGAGCAAACCGTCCTTCGTCCAGCGTACGCAGGACCTTGGACTGCGTCTTGAGGCTCATGTCGCCCACTTCGTCAAGGAAGAGCGTGCCGCCGTCAGCTTTCTGGAACTTGCCTTCCTTATCGGAGGCCGCGCCTGGAAACGCTCCTTTACGGTGGCCGAACAATTCGCTCTCAATCAGGTCTTCCGGAATGGCAGCACAGTTGACCTCGACAAACATGGCATCTTTGCGCAGGCTTTGCGCATGGATGGCCCGAGCGGCCAACTCCTTGCCGGTCCCGGATTCGCCGTAGATCAGCACGCGGCCATTGGTGGGAGCCATTAGGGCAATTTGCTGGCGCAGCGCTTTCATCGGAATGCTGTCGCCCACGATGACGCTCTTCGCCTGAAATTGCTTCTTGTACTCAAGGTTCTCGCTGCGCAGCCGCTTGGCTTCAATCGCATTCTTGAGCACGATCAGTGTGCGCTCGATGGAAAGCGGCTTTTCCAGGAAGTCGAATGCGCCAAGCTTGGTGGCACGTACAGCAGTCTCAATGTTGCCATGCCCGGAAATCATGATGACTTCGGGATGATCCTCGTTCTCCACCAGCTTCTCCAGGGTGGCAAGCCCATCCATTCCCGGCAGCCAGATATCGAGCAGTACAACGTCAACCGGCTTGTGACGCAAGGTGTCCAGGCACTCCTCGCCGCTGCCGGCCAGCAGCGCCTTGTAACCTTCGTCCTCCAGCACGCCCTGCAGCGAGGTGCGGATTTGGGACTCATCATCCACGATCAGAATGGTTTGCATTTTGCTCGACAGTCGCGGCAGTCATCTCCTGGGCTACTGGCAGCTCTACGATAAATCGTGTGCCCACGGGCACATTCTCCTCCACTCGAATGGAGCCGTGATGGTCTTCCACGATTCGGCTGACAATGGCAAGACCAAGGCCGGTTCCACGCTTCTTGGTTGAGAAATAGGGCAGAAACAGCTTTTCTTTTACTTCTGAGGTGACCCCATGCCCAGTGTCGGCAACCGTGATCTCGACCGAGTCGCGTTCGCCCAGCAACACGGTCGAAATCTGGATTTCCTTGACTAGTGATTCCTGCATGGCTTCTGCGGCATTGTCCACCAGGTTCGCGATGGCGCGCTTCATGGCCTCGGGATCCGCCTGCACGCGCGGCAATCCTTCCGCCAGGAACCGCCGCACCGCGATCCCGTCGAGCCTGCCATCAAACATCAGCAAGGCCTGAGAGATGATGCTGTTGATGTCGGCCGGCTGCGGCTGGGAAGCCGGAAAACGGGCCAGGGCGGAGAACTCATCCACGAGCATGCGCACCGTGTCGACCGATGAGCGAATGGTCTCGGCGCATTGCCGAATGACGTTGAGCGAGGCACTGTCAGGTGACGTGCCGCGTTCCAGGTGGCGACGGATACGCTCCGCTGACAACGCAATCGGAGTCAGCGGATTCTTGATCTCGTGCGCAATCCGGCGCGCTACTTCGCTCCATGCTGTTTGCCGTTGGGCCTGCAGCAGGTCGGTGATGTCCTCGAACACGACGATGTAGCCCATTCTCTGCCGGCCTGCGCTCGACGACGGGCCGGCAGAATCCAGCGAAGCGGCGGTGATGGCAACGTTCAGACTGGCGCGGGTGGTAACGATCTCCATCTGACTGGTCGTACTCCCCATGCGATCCGCCTTGCGTAGCAGATGCTCGATGTCCGAGACCACGTCGCCAGGAAACAGATCATGGAGGATTTCGGCGTGGTGTGGTGGGTCTTCATCGAGGCGCAGCAGGCGGCGTGCGGCGCGGTTGCAATGAAGGACACGGCGTGAGGCGTCAAGAGACAGTACTCCGGAGGGAACACTTTCCAGGATGGTTTCGCTGTGCTTGGTTCGCCGTTCCAATTGCACGTTCATCTCGGCCATCTCGCGGCTCGACCTCTCCAGCCTGGCTTGGCTCGCCTCCAGGTCAGCAGCCATGCGATTGAACGATTCCACAAGCTTGCCAATTTCACTGCCTGCTCGAACGTCCACCCGGTAATCGAGCCGCCCACGCGAGATCTCGTGCGTTGCCTCCGCCAAAGCCACCAGGGGACGCGTCACCATCTTGGATAGATACAGCGCCAGCCACGTGGAGATAAACAGGGTCAGCACCGTCAGCAGCAATAGGAATCCCATGTAGGTGCGCTTCAGTCGGCGGCGTTGTACGCGAAGGTCCTGATATTCTCGCTGACTGCGCTCGAGATTGTTCAATACCCACGAATAGTTCGCCGGCAGAGGCATCGCCACAAGAATCTCACCGTTGCCCGTGCTCGCGCGTCCCAACACGTAAGTCTGGCCCATGAGATCAAACGCCTTGGCCTTGCTGGAGGCCACATGCAGCGGCAGCCTGCCCTGCAGCAATGGCCACGCCTCCGGCGCGTGAAAACTGGCTTCAGCGCGGCCCTGCACAATGGCGAGCGCGAATCCGCCTTGCAGGGTGAGTTCGCTCCGCCGGAACTCGTCCATCATGAAGGTGAAGTTGCCTGTGTGAAAGGACTTTTGGGCATCGGAAGTAGCGGCAATGCGCCGCGCTTCGGCATCGGCGTTGGCGGACGCATACTGCGTCAGCAGGGAAACGATGGCATTGGTGTGGTACTGCACGTCTTCCACCGGTCGGGAAAACCACTTCTCGATCGAGCGGTTCATCAGCCCATAAGAGAACAGGAACAGAAAGACGACTGGGCCCAGCGACAAAAGCAGGGCGCCCAGTACCATCTGGCTGCGAAACTTCGAGCCCAGCGCGCCGGCCTTCCGCTCGGCGTAAAGCCGCAGCAGCGTGCGCAAAAGGACGAACGTCAAAGCGATAAAGAGCAGGAAGATCAGCGCTGAAACCGAGGCAAAAATCACGGTTTCTTCACTGGTGTCAGGCTGCAAGAACGTCAGGTTGAAGGTGGCTTGGGCAAAAATAATGGCAAAAAGAAAGAAGATGCAAACCGAGAGGGCGACAATAGTGGGCGTGCGGCTGGGCTTTGGCTTGGGGCGGATTGGGGGCGTGGACGGCAACATCGCGAAAAGAACGTTTCCTCGTACTCTCCTGTTTCGCGCCCCAACCGGGGAAAAGTCAATACTGAATGAAAGTGGCAGCTCTCATTATATCCGCGGTCGGGCACAGAACATCCAACCTGGCCCATCCGCAATCAGCCAGTGGCTGGGGCTCTTGGCCGGTTCGGCTTTACCAGCCAGACGATCAAGGCGACGATGAGTAGCACCGGAACCAGAGGCACAAGCACCAGGGCCAGCAGAATGAACGGACCGGCCTCACTCGTAACCTCACCCTTGACCACAGCATTGGGGTGCCGTGAGAGCCTGCCGCCAACCGTAACAGCATCTCCCCCTACCGTCGCGCTATCGTCCAGGCGCATGCCGCCGCCGACCGCTACCGCGTCGCCTCTGACCGCCCCTTCGATCCTGATGCTGCCGCCGATGCTGACGGCATCCCCATTGCACTTGCCGATCACATGGATCGAGCACCCGATGCAGACCACATCACCAACTTCTTCGTTCTCGTCCACGACGATACTGCGTCCGAATTGAACTCGATCTTCTTTGCCACTGGCATGAAGGGCCGGCGCTGCCGTCACCAGTAACAGGAGAGTTGACAATGTCAAGCAGGCAAGGCGGTGCATCAGGGATCGACTCCGTTCCTCTCGCTTAGCCTAGCCTGACCCGCACGGGAATACAACTCCGTCACCCCGCTGGATCCCAGAAACGAAAGC
>Ga0335082_10006108_pt1 | contig 13155 bp, 12 predicted proteins | sample Lox_Sample_41_FD_206718 | JGI IMG/M metagenome (GOLD analysis project Ga0335082, IMG submission 206718) | Soil microbial communities from Loxahatchee National Wildlife Refuge, Florida, United States - Lox_Sample_4.1 | ecosystem: Environmental > Terrestrial > Soil > Wetlands | place: USA... | reverse complement strand
TTGCGAGCACGAAGCGACGAGGAGAAGCGGGAGAAACGAGACGCGGCGCATGGGAATCCTCCTCAATAGATGGTCAGGCTCTCGGCGGCGGGACGGGTCGTGTCCACTTGCTCCGCTGGCCGTGCATCGGTCGATCGGAACGAGCGCGCGAGCGTGGGTGCCAGGGCGACGGCCGCGGCGACGAGCGCGGCGACGGCCAGCCCCTGGTAGAGGGGCACCGGGCGCGAAAGCCACCGACGGAGCCTGCGCGTCGCAGTCGATCGGAAGCGCGCCTCGACTGCCGCGCGCAGGCGCAGGCGTGTGGCGTCGCTCGGGACCTCGCCAGCACCCGAGCCGCGGTCCACGTGCGCCTTGAGCGCCAGGTACGTTCGGAGGCAGTCCTTGCATGCGAGCAAGTGCGCCTCGACGGTCTCGCGGTCGGCGTTCTCGAGCGTCGCGAACTGGTACTCGATGAGTTTCCCCTGAATCAGCGCGCAATCCATGGCTCCAGCTCCTCGCGCAGCACCTTGACCATCTGGTTCATGCGCGACTTGATCGTTCCGAGAGGTATCTCGAGCACCGCCGCCATCTCCTCGTAAGAGAGACCGGACGAGCGCAGGTGGTAGACGTCCGAGAGCGTCGACGGCAGCCGCTTCACGGCGCGCTCGAGGGCGTCGACCATCTGCGCGCGCGCGACGCGATCCTCGGCGCTCGGCGCTGCTGGCTCTCCCCCGGCAGAAAGGCGCAGCTTCGCCGCTTCGCCTCGCGCACTCGACCGCAGCCGGTTGAGCACGCGGTTGCGGGCGATGCGGAAGAGCCACGTGCGGAAGCTCGCCGCCTCGAAGGTGACCTCGTCGCTCTCCAGGGTCGCCATCATGGTCTCGTGGAAGACGTCCTCGGCGTCGGACGAAGCGGGGAGCTGGGCGCGCAGGAACCCGAAGAGCCGGGAGGCGTAGCGGGTGTAGAGCTCGTCGAACGCGAGCAAGTCCCCGTGCTTGACGCGCGCGTAGAGGGACTCGTCCGACTCCATCGGGGCTCCCGGACGAGTTAAACACCGTTCGGCCGGAAAGGTTCGCGCCGAGCGCTATCCTCCGCGGAAGCTTGGAAGCGCTTCGCCCCGACCCCTGCCCCCCCAAGACGCGCTCGGACCTCGAGTACCAGCGCGTGCTCGCGGCCGTCGCCGAGCGCTGTGCGGGGCCGCTCGGACGGGACCTGGCGCGAGCCCTTCCGTTCGCAGCGACCCGAGAGGAGGCGCGTGCGTCGCTCGCGCAGTCCGCCGAGGCCTGCGCCCTCCTGCAGGAGGGGACGCCGCTTCCTTCAGGCGACCTGCCGGAGGTGTACGAGGCGATCGAGCGCGCCCGGGTCGGCGGGGTTCTCGCCCCGGCTGAGCTCCGAGCCGTGGGAAGGATGCTCGAAGCGGCGCGCCTGCTGCGGCGGTTCCTCTCGTCGCGCCGGGCGCAGTTGCCCGCGCTCTCGGCGGAGTGCACGACCGATCCCACCCTCGATCAGGTGGCCGACGCGATCGCCGGCAGCTTCGAGCCGGACGGGACGCTGTCGGATCGCGCGAGCGTGCGTCTGCGTGAGCTTCGTGGCGAGTGGCACGCTGCGCGCCAGCGGATGCTCGCGCGGATGGAGGACCTGATGGCGCGCTACGCGACGGTCCTCCAGGATCGCTTCGTCACCGAGCGCGAGGGTCGCTGGGTGCTCCCGGTGCGTAGCGACGCTCACGAGCGTTTCCCCGGGATCGTGCACGCCACCAGCTCGTCCGGTGCGACTCTGTTCATCGAGCCGCGCGCAGTGGTCCCCATGGGCAACCGCCTCAAGGTGCTCGAGGCGGAGGTCCGCCGCGAGGAAGAAGCGGTCTACGCGCGGCTCACCGGCCAGGTGGCCGACGTGCTCTCCAGCGTGGACGCGGCCGCGCGCGCCCTCGCCATGGCCGACGTGCGCGCCGCCATCGCCCGGCTCGCGCGCGATCTGACCCTGGTGTTCCCCGAAGTCGTCGACGAGCCGACGCTCGACCTGCGCCGGGTCCGGCACGTGCTCCTCGCGCTGGACCTACCGGCGGTCGTCCCGAGCGACGTGTCCCTCTCGGCCGGGCGCGCGATCGTGGTCAGCGGCCCCAACGCGGGGGGCAAGACGGTGGCGCTCAAGGCGATGGGTCTCACGGCGCTGATGGTGCGCGCCGGCATGCCGGTTCCGTGCGCCGAGGGGAGCACCGTGGGGCTATTCGACGTCGTGCTCACCGACGTCGGTGACGATCAGAGCCTGCAGAAGAACCTGTCCACATTCAGCGCGCACGTGTCCAACCTCGCCGAGATCCTGCAAGAGACTTCGCGCGGAGCCTTGGTGCTGCTCGACGAGCTCGCGGGCGGGACCGACCCACGCGAGGGCGAGGCGCTCGCGGCCGGCGTCCTCGACAGCCTCTGCGCGAGAGGGGGAGCGGTGGCGGCCACGACGCACTACGAGGGGCTCAAGGCGCTCGCGCTCGCCGATCCGCGCTTCGCCAACGCCAGCGTCGGCTTCGACCTGCAGACGATGACGCCGACGTTCCACCTGACGATGGGCATGCCGGGCAGCTCCAGCGCTCTCGCGGTGGCGCGGCGCTTCGGCATGCCCTCGACGGTGCTCGACCGAGCCGCGCGCTTCCTGGCTCGCGAGGACCAGAACTTCGAGCAGGTGGTCAAGCGGTTGCACGACGAGCGCGCCGCCCTGGAGCTCGCCCGTGGCGCTGCCGAGGAACGTGAGCTCGAAGCGAGGCAGACGCGCACGCGCCTCGAGGCCGAGCTCGAGACCGCACGCAACCGCGAGAGGCGAGCTCTCAGCGAGGAGGCACGCGAGCTCTTCGATCGCATCCGGCGTGCTCGCGAGGACCTGCGCGGGGCCCAGGCCAAGCTCCGCGCCAAGCGGATCGAGCCCGAGTCCCTGCGTGAAGCCGAGAGCGTCGTGGACCGCGTCGCGGGGGAGGTCGCCATCGGCGGTGCGCTCGAGCCTCTCGTGACGCGCGTCGACGAAGGACCGCGTGAGCCGGTGTCCCCCGGCGACCTCAGAAAGGGGCAGCGCGTCTGGGTTCAGCGCCTGCGAGCGGAAGCCGAGGTCATCGAGGTGTCAGGCGACCAGGTGCGCGTGGCCGCCGGGCCGCTGAAGCTCACGGTCGCCGCGAGCGAGCTGAGGACCGCCCAGCATCCCGAGCCGGCGCCCTCGAGACCGGCGTTGCGTGCGGTGCCCGGCCGCGCGAAGCAGACGCAGGACGTCGCTCCGGAGCAACCTGCCATACCCACCCGCGACAACACGTGCGACCTGAGGGGCCTGCGCGTCGACGATGCGGTCGCCATGGCGACCACGTTCCTCGATCGCGCACTGGGCGCAGGTGAGCGCACCGTGTTCCTGCGCCACGGACAAGGGACAGGGGCGCTTCGCGACGCCATCCGCAAGGAGCTGGCGCGCTCGACTTACGTCGCCCGCTTCGGCGCTGCGAATCCCGATCAGGGAGGCGAGGGCGTCACGGTCGTCTGGCTCGCCTGACGCACACGGCTCACCTCTTGCGTGATCGTGTCGCCATGAAGGCGACCAGCTCCCTGTCTCTTCTCCCCCTCATCCTCGTGTTCGGTGCTTGCTCCAGCAGCAGCAATCAGAACGGGAACCAGAACGGGACTACGCCCGACGCCGGCGACAGCGGATCCAGCGGTGATTCCTCGGACGACGGCGGCGGGCAAGCTGCCATGGTCACTAGCTACGAAGCGAAGCTGTCGGGAGCCAACGTGGCGCCCACCGCCGTCGTGACGCCCTCTTCGGGCGACGCGAAGCTCGGGCTGGAGTCCGACGGGCAGACCCTCGACTACGACATCACCCAGAACGTGGCGAATCCGACGTCCATCAACCTGCACATCGGCGCTCCACTCGAGCAGGGTAACGTCACGCACCAGCTCACCCCCATCTCGGCGCACATGACGGGCAAGGTCACGCTCACGAGCGACGAGACGACTGCCCTCGCCGCCGACCAGCTCTACCTCGACGTTCTGTCGCAGGCGCACCCCGGGGGCGAGATCCGCGGTCAGGTCACCCCTCCGGGATCGACCGTCTACACGGCGACGCCGCAGGGCGCGCAGGAAGTTCCCGCGATCCTGTCGAACTACGCCGCGCACGCGTCCTTCATCCTCAGCCAGGACGGAACGCAGGCCGTCTATCACATGGTCACCGGCGCTACCCCGACCAACGTGCTGCTCGTGCGCGCCATCGCGACGATCAACGGGCAGGTCGTCTACCCGCTGACGCCGACGGGGTCGACGATCGACGGCACGCTGACGCTCGCTGCCGGCGATCAGGCCGACTTCCAAGCCAACCACTTCTACGTGAACATCCAGACGCAGCAGAACCCGACGGGCGAGCTGCGCGGGCAGGTCATCCCGTCGGGCTCGACGCTCTACAGCGGCGCGATGCTCGGCAACAACGAGGTCCCCCCGATCTCGACGCAGGCCACGGGCGGCGCCCAGTTCGTCCTCAGCCCCGACCAGAAGACGATCGCGTACGAGATCGACGTCAGCGGCATCATCCCGACGTCCGCGGACATGGATGACGGTGCGTCGGGCAAGAACGGTCCGACGCTCTACCAGCTCACGCTCGACCAGAACGGCGCCCAAGGAAGCATCAATTTCGCGGGCAACGATCTGCCGATGCTGCAGCAGGGCCTCACGTACGCCAACGTACACACCGCCAGCAATTCGAACGGTGAGCTCCGCGCGCAGCTCGTGTCGCACTCGAACTAGGGTTGCTGGCCGGAGTAGGCGTCGATGATGCTGGGGTGCGCCGACGCGAGAGCGCTCCGGAAGAACTCGACGTACTGCCGGATCGGCTCGGGCTCCCCGAAGATCGTGGTGTGATCGGCGGGGAGCCCGCCCGCCCTGTCGAACTGGAACACGCCGGCGGTGTGCCCTCCCGGGCCGTTGCCGCTCACCGGCGCGGCGCCGGTCTTGAGCCCCGCGATCGGGACGAGCTGCGGTTGCACCACCGTCAGATCGAGCGCGCGGCCGAGCGCCGCCGTTGTCGCGCGCGATCCCGGCGTCGAGCGTGGCCTCGTTCGGCCCCACGGCGAGCCCCGATGCGCCCCGCACGGCATCGCTCACGACGAGCGCGTGACGCGTCTTGGGGGCGAGCGGCACGTACGGCCGGACGACGAGCGTGTAGTCGGGACTGGTCGCGTCCGGGTCGTCCGTCCACCGGAAGTAGTCGGCCACGAGAGCCACCGCCTGCCCCTCGGCGGGAGACGCGGGGTCGACGTCGACCATGGCGATGGGGCTCCCCTGTCCCGCGAAGGCCCCTGGGGCGGTCGCTAGAATGGCGGTCACATCGACGTCGTCGCTGAACCGAACGAAGACGCCGCCCTCGGTGGAGAAGCCGTCGAGCGCATCGAGCTCCGGCACCATCGTGGGGTAGGCCACGGCGAAGGGATCGCGTGTGAGGACGGGGTCGAGGTGCACGCGGGTGCTTGCACGATCGTCCCCGCCTGCGAGCACGCGCAGAGGGCGACGATCGCCGGCAACAGAACCCTCCGCGTCATGGGCATCACACGCTGATCGCGCCCTTGCGGAAGTCGCTCTTGGCGATCTTGACGTTGACGCATGCGGGAACGCCGCAGGCGAACGCCTCGTCGAGCGCCGGCCCGATCTGCTCGACGCGCTCGACCCAGAATCCTCTGCCACCGCAGGCGTCCACGACGCGCTCGTAGTGCGTGTAGTCGAGGCCCGTCGCGACGGCGCGCGGCTCGCCGTACATCTCGACCTGTCCGCGGCGGATCTGCGTCCAGCCCGCGTCGTTGCCGATGAGGGCGACGACCGGGATCTTCTGACGCGCCATCGCCTCGAACTCCATCGCGTGCAGGCCGAAGCTGCCGTCGCCGTAGACGAGGACGACGCGCGCATCGGGCCTCGCGAGCTTCGCCGCCATCGCGTACCCGGGGCCGACCCCGAGCGTGCCGAGCGGTCCGGGGTCCATCCAGAGCTGCGGCCACTCGAGCTTGAGCACGTACGCCGCCGTGGCGACGAAGTCCCCGCCGTCGCCCACCACGATGTCGTCGGGCTTCAGGCGCTTGCCCAGCTCGGCGCACACGCGCAGCGGATTGGGGGGAGAGTCGTTCGAATCGATCTCGGCGAGCATCTTCGCCCGGCGCTTGTTCTCGTCGGCGCGCACGGCCTCGAGCCACCCGCTCGCCTTCTTGGTGCCGACGGCGGCGAGGAGCTGCTCCAGCACGAGGCCACTGTCCCCGTCGATCGCCACGTCGACGCGGCGGTTGCGTCCCAGCTCGGCGCCGTCCAGGTCGACCTGCACGATCTTGGTGTCCGCGGCCCAGGTGGGCGCCCGTCCGTAGTCGACGCGGAAGTCGAAGGGCGTGCCGAAGACGAAGACGCAGTCAGCCTGCGCGAGGGCGAACTTGCGCGAACGGGTGAAGAGCCCGCGGTGCTCGTAGGGGACCGCCCCGCGCGCCATGCCGTTCAGGTAGAAGGGGACCTCGAAGGCGTCGGCGGCGCGCTTCACGGCGTCCCGGCGAGGCGACCAGCGGATCTGGGATCCGACGATGAACACGGGGCGCTCGGCGGCGCGCAGGAGCTCGGCGGCCTTCTCGATGGACCGCGGATCGCCCGCCGGCCGGGGAGGCTCGGCCAGCGGACGCGTCGCCGGCAGATCGGCGTCGTCGCCGAAGTTCATCAGGAGATCCAGCGGCATCTCGAGGAACACCGGCCCCGGCAGGTTCGACTGCGCCACGCGGAATGCCGAGTCGATGTACTCGCCGACGCGGCGCGTCTCGGGCACCTGCACCGACCACTTGGTGATCGACCGCATCAGCGACAGGTGGTCCATGTCCTGCAGCGACCCCATGTCGCACAGGAGCTTCGGGCCGGCGCCGCCGATGACGACCATGGGGACGCCGGCACGCTGGGCGTTGGCGACCGCGGTCACCACGTCCGTCACGCCCGGGCCTGCCGTCACGGCGCACACGCCCGGCTTGCCGGTGACGCGCGCCCATCCGTCCGCGGCGTGCCCGGCAGTCTGCTCGTGACGCACGTCGACCACGCGGATTCCCTCGTCGAGGCACCCGTCGTAGATCGACTGGATGTGCCCCCCGCAGAGCGTGAACAGGTGGGAGGTACCGTGCCTCTTGAGCGCCTGGGCGACCAGGCGGCCTCCGTGGACCATCGTCATGTGTGCCTCCGAGGGAGCGCCTAGCCTGAAAGCCGAACCGCCGGCAGAATAACGCGCCCTCGTGCCATTCGCCTCCTCATCGACCCTCGCCATCGACCCCGGGACCGCCGTCGGCCCGTTCGTGGTCGAGCGCGCGCTGGCGCAGGGGGGAATGAGCGTCCTCTATCTCGCGCGCGACGCAGAAGGCGAGCGCGTGGTGCTCAAGATGCTCCTCCCGGAGCTGATGACGAGCGCCACCCGCGGTCGCCTGATGCGCGAGGCGCGCGCGCTCGCCGCCGTGGACCACCCGGGGGTGGTGCGCGTGCACGGCACCGGCGAGCACGAGGGGGCGCCGTGGATCGCGATGGATTACCTACGCGGAACGGATCTGAAGCGCGTCCTCGCCGAGCGGGGACCGCTCTCGGCCGACGTCGCCCTGCAGTACGCGGTGCAGGCGACCGAGGCCCTGGTCGCCGCGCACGACGCCGGCGTCATCCATCGCGATCTGAAGCCGTCCAACCTGCTGATCACTCCCGAGGGCCGCGTGGTGCTAGTCGACTTCGGGATCGCGAAACGCCGGAACGAACCGCGCGAGGGCGACGTGCTCACCAGCGCGCAGGAGATCATCGGGACGCCGGCTTACCTGTCGCCGGAGCAGCTCGAGCACGGCCTGGCCGACGAGCGCAGCGACGTGTGGTCGCTGGGGTGCGTGCTCTACGAGATGCTCTCGGGCGTGCCGCCCTTCGGCAGGGGCGGATCCACGACGGTCGCGGCCATCCTCCGCGACGAGCCGGAGTTCCCGCCGCGCGTGCCGCAGAACGCGGTGCACGTCATCAACGCGTGCCTGCGCAAGAGCTCCTTCGCCCGGGTGGCCACGGCCAAGGAGCTCCTGTCGATGCTGCGCGACGCCCACACCGAGACGCGGGCGCGCAGGGCGTCGGTGAGGCCCAGCGCCCCACCTTCTGCCGGATCGCAGCGCTCCGCGGCCGCACGTGTGTCGTCGCCCATCCCCTCGCGAGCGCCGTCGAGCGCGATGCGCGTCGCGGTCGGGCACGGAAACATCAAGGGAACGGCGGTGCGCGCGGGCATCGTGTGGTTCGCCGAAAACTACGGGGAACCCGGGCTCTCACGCGTCCTGGAGCTGGCGTCGCCGGAGCTCGCGTCGATGCTGAGGCCGAACGATCCGGCCTTCGGGCTCATCGCGTCGGGCTGGTACGACACGCATCTGGTGGGAGAGCTGCTCGGGCTCCTCGAGCGCGTCGCGTCGCCGGCGGATACCGTCGCCTTCGGTGGCAAGGTGGCCAACGCAATCGCGAAGGACAACGTGGGCGGCGTCTACCGCGCCCTGTTCCGACTCATCGCGTCCCCGCCGCTGCTCGAGGCGAACTCGCAGCGCGTCTGGCGCACGTACGTGGACGAGGGGACGCTCACGGTGAAGCTCCGCGACAGGGCATCCTTCGAGGCGCGCGTCCGCGGCTGGACGCGGCACCACCCGGACGTCTGCCGCATGCTCCGGGCGATGATCGAGAGTCTGCTCCGCGCGATCGGATACAACGGGCTCGTCGTCGAACGCACCCAGTGCGTCGGGCAGGGCGACCCGATGTGCATCTTCGACGGCAACTGGATGGCCTGACGCGCCCCACTCACTCGAAGGGGACGACCACGCGGCCGGAGGCGATGTCGGCGCGCAGCAGCTCGGCGCGGGCGATCACGTCGCGCGGCAGGAGAGTGGCGTGCGGGCCGTCGTGCACGTAGTCGATGGCGCCGTCCTTCACGCCGAAGACGTGCATCCCCCCCTCGAAGTGGCCCTCCGCGACGCCGCGGATCGTGTCGAAGACGGTGACGTCGGCGCGCTTGACCATGCTCGTCACGACCGTGTCGGGCATCTCGTCGTGCTGGTCGGCGTCCACGCCGATGGCCAGGCACCCCGCGTCGTGGGCGGCCTCGAAGACGCCGTGTCCGGTGGCTCCGGCCGCGTGGTAGAGGACGTCGGCCCCGGCGGCGATCTCGGCAATCGCGAGCGCCTTGCCCTGAGCCGGGTCCTTGAAGGCGTCGGGCGTCGTGCCGGTGTAGGCCGAGTGGATCACGCAGTCGGGGCAAACCGCGTGGACCCCCGCCTCGTATCCCGCCTCGAACTTGCGGATGAGCGGTGTCTGCATCCCACCGACGAACCCGACGTGCTTCGTCTTGCTCATCAGCGCGGCGACGCCGCCGACGAGGTAGGACCCCTCTTCCTCGTGGAACACGAGGCCCGCGACGTTGGGCGGCGCTCCGCTCGGCGGCGGCGCGTAGTCGATGCACGCGAAGTGGACGCGCGGGAAGTCGCGCGCCACCCGGTCGACGTCGCTGGAGAAGATGAAGCCGACGCCGATGACCAGGTCGAGACCGCGCGCCGCGAAGAGGCGCATCGCGGCCTCGCGATCCTCGCTGCTCGCCGGCTCGAGGAACTCGGTCGACACGCCGAGCTCGCGCTGCGCGCGCAGGAGGCCCGCGTAGGCGGCGTCGTTGAAGCTCTTGTCGCCTCGCCCGCCGACGTCGAACACGAGACCGATCCGCACGTGGGCGTTGGGCCCGGGCGGTTCGCTCGAATGGGGCTTCCTGCGGGGCAACGCGAAGGTCGCGAACATGGCGGCTACGACGAGCAGGGCCGTCCACCACGCCGTCCCCTTCACGAGGCCCTCCGGACCCCGCGCATGTCGCCCCGCGAGTCGGCCTCGATGAAGATCTTGCGCATGTGAGGGAGGTGCTCGCGGACCTGGGCCTCGATGCGATTGGTCACCTCCTCGACCTCGCCGACGCTCAGCGTGGGACGGAAGGCGACCTTGAGCGCCAGCAGCACCACGTCGGGCCCGAGGTGCATCGTCAGCATCTGCGTCACCGATTCCACGCCTTCGACGGCGCGTGCAAGCTCGAGCACGCGCGCCTGGTCCTCCGGGCTCGCGCCCTCGCCGATGAGCAGCCCGTGCGTGATCCACGCGAGACCGAGAGCGACCCCGCAGAGGAGCACGCCGATGACGATGCTGCCGATCGGGTCCCAGAAGGCCTGGCCGGTCGCCTGGCTCAGGCCGATGGCGAGCAAGGCGAGGAGCAGCCCCGCCATCGCCGTCGAGTCCTCGGCGAGAACCAGCGGAATGGTCGGGTCGCGCCCCTCGAGCAACGTGCGCTTGAGCGACCGGCCGCCCGTGAGCTTCCGGAACTCTCCGAACGCCACGGCGAAGCTGATGGCCTCGAAGAGGAGCGAGATGCCCAGCACGGCGTAGCTCCACACGAGGTTGTAGAGCTCGTGCGCCGGATGGAGCAGGTGGTCGATGCCGTCGAGGATCGCGAACGCTCCGCCCAGGCTGAAGAGCAGGAGGGCGACGACGAAGGGCCAGAAGTACCGCTCGCTCGCGCGCCCGAAGGGGAAGCGCTCGTCTGCGGGACGCATCGCGAGATGCATGCCGACCAGCAGGAGGACCTGGTTGCCCGTGTCAGCCACCGAGTGTACGGCCTCCGCGAGCGTCGCCGTGGAGTGCGACAGGATGGCAGCCGCGAACTTGCAGCCGGCGATCGCGACGTTGCCGGCGAGCGCGGCGATGACGACCTTGCGGCTGTCGGCGGCCATGGACGAGGATGCACTCTACCGTGCAGAGCGACGTCTTCTCCTTCGAAGTGCGAGACCGGGGCGGCCGGACGAGCGCCCGCAGCTATCCGGCCGGCGCTGCCGGCCTCCAGACCGCGCGCGGCGTCACCCTCGCCCTCGCCCACGGAGCAGGTGCGCCGCAGACGCACCCGTGGATGGTGTCGATGGCCCGGACGCTCGCGGAGCGCGGCATCGCCGTCGTGACCTTCAACTTCCTCTACACGGAGGCGACGCGACGCGCGCCCGACAAGAACGACGTCCTCGAGGCGACGTGGCTCGCGGCCATCGACGCGGTACGCGCCCGCGCCGGGAGCGACCGTCTCTTCATCGGCGGCAAGTCGATGGGCGGCCGCATCGCCACGCAGGTCGCCGCGCGTCCCGAGGTCGCCGTCGATGGGCTCGTCCTGCTCGGCTACCCGCTGCATCCTCCGGGCAAGCCGGCACAGCTGCGAACGGCGCACCTGCAGCACGTGCGCGCGCCGATGCTGTTCGTCCAGGGGGCGCGCGATGCCTTCGGGACGCGCGAGGAGATGGAGCCCGTGGTCGCCGGGCTGTCGCGCGGGACGCGCCTCTTCGTCGTGGAGGGAGGCGACCACTCTCTCGCCGTGCCCAAGTCCACGGGCATCACCCTGGCCGACACGATGGCGCGTGTGGCCGATGAGATCGTGCGATTCACCTCACGATGACGATGTGGGCGTGCGATCGCGCGCTCTGCACGTACGCCGTCTCGGCGACGCGCGCCCGCTCGACCACGTACCACTGCTCGAGCTGCTGGCGCACCGAGTCGAACGGTTGCCCGCGATAGGGATGGCCGCCCGTGCGGTACACCTCGCGCAGCTGCTCCTCGTCGGGGTGGAGCAGGGGAGTGATGGACCGGTCGACGTACCAGGCGGCGAGCCCGGCACGGTGGAGGATGGCGTCCACCTCCGTCGGGTCCATCTGCTCGGCCGCCGCCGCGGTGTCCACGGCCGCGCGACCACCGTAGCGAGCCACCAGCCCCGCGGCGACGTCCTGCTCGGCCTTGTCGATGTCCCGGGGATCGGGACGCTTGTCCGCCGGCGACTCGTCGATGAGCTTCTGGGCGAGCCCCACGAGGATCTGCTCTCCGATGTCCCGGTCCAGCGCGTTGGCCACGTCGCGGTCGTCGAAGCTCGTGCGCCCGTCGCTCAGCGCCTCGAGCCGCGCCTCGAACGCCAGCCTCCGTTCGAGGACGAAGAGCGGGTGCTCGGCGCCGCCCGTCTCCGGCGAATAGAAGCGGACCGCGACGCGGTCCACCGTCACCGGCGCCGACAGGACGAGGACGGCGACGAGGGCCGCCAGGGCCATCTACGGCGAGCCATTGTGGTCGTCGTCGTCGTCGAGCTTCTTGCCGGAGGACGGGGGCTGCGCCGCCGCCGCGCGCTCCTGGAGCATGTGCTCGTGGTGGTGCGCGAACCCACGCGCCGCGCGCCTCGCCTTCAGGAACTCCGCGAAGCCCACGATCATGTCGAGGTCGCGCGGGCCGAGGGACTCGGACAGCTCGTGCAAGAGCTGTCGCAGTGTGTCGGCATTGCGCGTGCGCCTCCCGCTCTGCGACTTGGGCGCTTCGTCCGTCGAATCGGGGGCAACCTCGCTCTCGGGCGCCGGCGGAACCTCCGCCCAGGCCGGCCTGGCGATCGCCTTGATCGCGTGCGCGCTGAGCCACGCCTCCATGAAGGTCCGAAGGCGCTCGCTCCGGAACGCGAACCATCGCTCGCGCTCCGTGCCGTACGACATGAGGACGTCCTTGAACCGCCGGAACGCACCCTTGCCGTCGATGGCCTGGGTGAGCTTCCCGCGAAGGTCGTTGTCGTCGACCATCGGGATGAAGCGCTCCATCCACCGGTACTGCTCGCGCGAGCTCACCGGGTCGATCCGCAGGTAGTTGCCGTCCGACGCGATGCGCACGTGCATCTGCGGGTCGGCCACGCCGTCGACGACACGAAGGACCTCGCCCGTGGTCAGGTGCAGGTAGCTGTGCACCTCCGGGGCATTGTTCTCGAACGCGTCCTCGAGCGCCTCCCAGTCGACAGGGACTTCACGAAGCGGACCCGTGGCGCCCGGCGTACCCGGGCGCTCCCCCACGCTGTTGCTGCTCATCGAAATTCCCTTCCTGCCAAGCGTAGCTCCCGTGCGCTTGGGCTGTGGTCGCCCGGGAGCCTTCTACGAACGTAAGACGCACCTTCTACAATCGCACGGTCAGGTCGAGCTTGGAAGGGAGCGCGTTCTTCGCACTGCGTCGTCCCATCGCTTGAGGTGGGCAGTGCGATCGTGCTTGCCCATGGAGGGCTCGAAGCGGCGGCCGACTTTCATGATCTTGGAAACGCCTTCGAGCGACGGGAAGAGTCCCGCGCCGATGCCGG
>Ga0335082_10006107_pt1 | contig 13157 bp, 7 predicted proteins | sample Lox_Sample_41_FD_206718 | JGI IMG/M metagenome (GOLD analysis project Ga0335082, IMG submission 206718) | Soil microbial communities from Loxahatchee National Wildlife Refuge, Florida, United States - Lox_Sample_4.1 | ecosystem: Environmental > Terrestrial > Soil > Wetlands | place: USA: Florida... | reverse complement strand
GGCTCGCCGATCAGTTGCTGGCGGCCGGCGGGGACGCGTTGGGAGGCAAAAGCGTCATCGGCACCGTGCTGTTCTCGGATATTCGCAACTTCACGGGAATCGCCGAGGAGCTTGGGCCGCAGCACACAGTGAGCCTGCTGAACGAGTACTTCACGCTCATGGTGGACGTGATCCAGAAGCACGGCGGAATGCTGGACAAGTTCATTGGCGACGCCATCATGGCGGTGTTCGGATTGCCGGTCCCGCATGAAGACGACGAAGACCGAGCGGTGCGGGCAGCCATCGGGATGATCACGGAATTACGGCGTTGGAACGCAGATCGGGTGGCGGGCGGCAAGAAAGCAGTCGACATCGGGATCGGACTGAATACGGACACTGTCGTGTCAGGCAATCTCGGCTCGCCGAAACGCATGGACTACACCATCATCGGCGATGGCGTGAACCTGGCCTCGCGCCTGGAAAGCGCCTGCAAGCAGTACTCGACTCACATTCTGATTAGTGAAAACACGTTCAAGAAGCTGCGTGGAACGTATCGCTGCCGCGAAGTGGATCACGTTGTGGTGAAGGGAAAGCACGAGCCTGCGGCAATATACGAAGTGCTCGACTTTCATACCGACGAGAGCTTCCCCAACCTCATGGATGTGGTCAACTACTTCAAGAGCGCTTTAGCCTGCTATCGCAAGGGCCAGTGGGACAAAGCGATCGCCGGGTTTCAGGAGGCGCTGTCGCTGAACCCGCAGGACAAGCTCACTCAGTTGTACATTGAACGCTGCGAGTATTTGAAAGCGAACCCGCCTCAAGACTGGAACGGCGTCTGGGTGTTGACCACGAAGTAGTGTTGGGCGTGGCGCAGGTCACCGGCCTGCGAGAAGCTACGCCTTAGCGGCCGCCGTCGCCAATTGCCGCAGCACATACGGCAAAATGCCGCCGTAGCTATAGTATTCCGCTTCCATCGGAGTATCCACTCGAATAGTAACTTCGAACGTCTTCTCCGATCCGTCAGCGATGGCTCGCACAAGCGCAGTCGATCCAGTTGCGATTGCTTGCCGAACTCCTTCGATGGAATAAGTTTCAAAGCCAGTAAGTCCAAGCGTCTCGCGGTTTTGTCCGGCCAGAAATTGAATCGGCAGCACGCCCATGCCCACGAGATTCGACCGGTGGATGCGCTCGAAACTCTCGGCGATGACGGCGCGGACCCCGAGGAGCAAAGTGCCTTTCGCGGCCCAGTCTCGCGACGAACCGGAGCCATATTCTTTACCCGCAATGATGACAAGCGGCGTCCCTTCGCTCTCGTAACGCATCGCGGCATCGTAGATGAACATCTTCTCGCCGCTGGGAACGTGCGTGGTCCAGCCGCCTTCAGTGCCGGGTGCCATCTGGTTTCGCAGACGAATGTTGGCCAGCGTGCCACGCACCATGACCTCGTGGTTACCACGGCGCGCGCCGTAGGAGTTGAAATCAGCAGGCTTCACGCCTTGGGCCATCAGGAATTTTCCGGCCGGGCCGTCGACAGGAATCGAACCAGCGGGCGAAATATGATCCGTGGTTACGGAATCGCCAAGCACAGCAAGGGCACGCAAACCGGCCAGATCGCGCACCGATGTCGAGGGATCGACCATATTTTCAAAATACGGCGGCTTCTTAATATAGGTGGAATTGTCAGTCCACGCGTACAGATCGCCTTCTGGCACTTTGACGGCATTCCAGCGATCGTCGCCGCGGAAGACTTCGGAGTATTCGTGGTGGAACATCTCGGCGCGGACCGATTTCTTCACCACGGCGTCAACTTCTTCAGGCGTCGGCCAGATGTCGCGCAGATAAACATCCTTACCGTGTTGGTCCGTGCCAAGAGGATCGTTCTGAAGATCGATGTCGACACGGCCGGCGAGCGCATAGGCGACAACGAGCGGCGGCGACGCCAGATAATTTGCCCGGACCAGCGAGTTGATCCGGCCTTCGAAATTCCGGTTGCCGCTCAGCACCGCGGCCACCACGAGCTTTTCGTTTTGCACGGCCTCCGCTACGGGCTCGAGCAGAGGTCCGCTGTTTCCGATGCAGGTGGTGCAGCCGTACCCGACCAGGTTGAACCGCAGCTTATCGAGATAGGGCGTCAGCCCGGCATCGTTCAGATAATCCGACACGACCTTGGAGCCTGGCGCCAGGCTGGATTTGACCCACGGCTGCGTCTGCAAACCCTTTTCAACCGCCTTCTTCGCCAGCAGGCCGGCGGCGACCATCACCGATGGATTCGATGTGTTGGTGCAGCTTGTGATCGCGGCGATTACCACTGCGCCGTCGTGGATTGTTGACTTCGATCCGTTGGTCGCGACCTGTACCGTTTTCGGCGCGGCGTTGAGCGTTGCGAGAAAATTCTTCTTGACGTCCGGAAGATCGATGCGATCCTGCGGCCGTTTCGGGCCCGCGAGCGACGGCACGACTTTCGAGAGATCCAGTTCCAGGGTGTCTGAGTATTCAGGCTCCGGTGAGTCCGCCGTCAGGAACATGCCTTGCGCCTTGGCGTAGGCTTCTACCAGCGCAATCAGTTCCGGCGGACGGTCGGTCAAGCGCAGATAGTCCAGCGTCTGGTGATCGACGGGAAAGAAGCCGATTGTCGCGCCGTACTCAGGCGCCATGTTGCCGATGGTGGCGCGATCTGCTACAGGAAGCGACGCCACGCCGCTTCCGAAGAACTCGACGAACTTGCCTACTACGCCCTTCTTGCGCAGCATCTGAGTGACCGTGAGCACCAGGTCCGTGGCCGTCGCACCCGCAGGCAATGCGCCCTTCAAACGAAATCCAACGACTTCGGGGAGCAGCATCGAAATGGGCTGGCCAAGCATACACGCCTCGGCTTCGATGCCGCCCACGCCCCATCCGACGACGCCCAGACCATTAATCATCGTGGTGTGCGAATCGGTGCCAACGAGCGTATCGGGATAGGCCACTACGGGAGACTGTCGGCGATCGGTAAACACGACCGATCCTAAATACTCCAGATTCACCTGATGACAAATTCCCGTTCCAGGCGGTACGACACGAAAATCACGGAACGCCTTTTGCCCCCAGCGCAGAAATGCATACCGTTCCTGGTTACGTTGGAATTCGAGCAGCGTGTTCACGTCAAACGCGTCGCTCGACCCGAACTTGTCGACCTGCACCGAGTGGTCGATGACCAGATCGGCCGGAATCAGGGGGTTCGCGAGTTTAGGCGATGCGCCCATATCTCGCAGGGCGTCGCGCATCGCGGCAAGGTCCACCGCGCAGGGAACACCGGTGAAATCCTGTAACAGCACTCGCGCCGGGCTGAAGCTGATTTCCTTGCTCGCTCCGCCGATCTCCCATTTCGATACGTACTCGACATCCGAAGCCTTGACGGCGATTCCGTCTTCCGAGCGCAACAGATTCTCGATCAGAATCTTGATTGAGTAGGGGATGCGGCCGATGTTGGCGATGCGGCCCTTTTCCAGTACTTCGAGCGAGTAATAACGATACGGCTTACCATCCACTGAGAGGGTCGACGCGGAGCCGAAGCTGTTCGATTTGTTCACAATTTCATTGTATTCACTTCGGCAGGTTCGAAGCGATGAAATTTCGAGCTGTTATTCCTCGCGGAGTGCGGTCATGGGATCGACCCTCGATGCACGGCGTGCGGGAAAATAACCGGCGAAGACGGCGACTGCGGCTAATAGTGACGAGGCAAGGAACAGAGTCAATGGATCGTTCGGATTGAGGCCGTAGAGAAAGCTGGCTACGAATCGTGTGGTTGCGACCGCTACCGCGAGCCCCACCGTCAGGCCCGCGCCAATCAAGATCGAGATTTCGCCCAGAACCATTCTCATAACCCGATTCTGCTCGGCTCCCAAAGCCATCCGAATCCCGATCTCGTTCCGCCTTCGAGCGACGTTGTACGACACCACGCCGTAAAGCCCGATGGTGGCGAGCAGCAGCGCCAACAGACCAAAGAAGCCCGACAGTATCGCGAGGAGCCGCTCGCGCTCAATCGTCTTGTTCACCTGGGCCGCGAAGGTGATGAACTCCAGCGAAACATTCGGGTTGACTTCGCCAACCGCCGGCTTAACAGCCGCAATCAGCGCCGTGGGCGAGCCTTGCGCCGCGCGAATCTCGATATTTGTCAGTGGATACGGCACCGCATCCTGGCTCCATGAGATGTACGCTGTTGGCGGAATTTCTTCGCGCAACGTCCCGTATTTCGAGTCCTTGACGATGCCAACAATCTCAACGGGCTCGGTCAGGTGATCCCCTTCTCGAGTCCGATAATGCTTGCCTAGCGGATTCGCTGAGCCGAAATACTTTCGCGCCATGGTTTGGTTAATGATCGCGACGGGCGGCGAGGCAGGCGTTTCGTGGCTGTTGAAGTCCCGGCCGGCAACGATCGGAATGCCGAGCGTGTCGAAGAACCCCTCGCTCACTTCGTTAAAGTAGACTGCGGCATCGTCCCGCGACCGGGCTGTGTAGCCGTCTATGATCAATTCGTGTTTCCACCTCGCCATGCTGATCGGCGTGAAATTGGACGCACTGGCAAAGCGGACGCCGGGAATGGTGCGCACCTTTTCGAGCATTTGTCGAAACGCGGGAAGCCTCAGCTCCGGAGGATAGTGGCCGTTGCGGAGGTCGACTGTCGTGAGCAACACATGATCGCGATCGAAGCCCGGGTCAAGCAAAACGAGCTTCCAGAAAGTGGAGACCATCAATCCCGCGCCGATTACCAGGACCAACGACAACGCCACCTGCGCTGCCACCAGGATCTTGCCGGGACCGAATGCCGCGCTGGCGATGACACCTCTGGAACTGGCCTTCATGGCTGACTGAGGGTCCACGCGCGTGCCGCGCCATGCCGGCACGATGCCGAAGAGCAGCCCGGTGAAGAACGTGATTCCGATCGTGAACGCGAGGATTCGCAGGTCGGGAGCCAGATCGAGTGACACGTCCAGATATTTGACCAACAGGCTCGCGCCCCATTTTGCGAAAAGAAAACCCAATGCAGAACCGAAAAACGACAAGAGCAGACTCTCCGTGAGCAACTGGCGAATCAGACGGATTCGCCCGCATCCGAGCGCCATGCGGATCGCGATCTCCCGCTGCCGCGTTGCTCCCCGCGCTAGAAGCAGATTCGCTACATTGGCGCAGGCAATCAGCAGAACCACTGCGGAGGTCACCATGAGAACCATCAGTGCCAACCGATATTGGTCGCGCAGATACGAGAGCCCATTGGCGGCGGAGTGGGTTTCAAGGGTGCGGTGAAGATAAACGTCTCGGTCCTCCGCGCGCAAGTTATGCGGCAGCGTCGATTTGAAGATTTCCGGCGCGAGAGTCCTTAGACGTGCGGTCGCCTGACCCGCGGTAACGTCTGGCTTTGGACGTCCAATGACACGCAGCCAACCAACCGCGCTACGTTGATCCAGCAGGCTGGCGTCGCCATGAACGATTTTCTCCGCGCAGACGGGCACGAAAACATCCACCGTATTTCCGACGTTGACACCTGTGAACGTTAGCGGGGTGATGCCGGCAATCTGAAAAGGGTGGTTGTCCAGAGAGATCGCCCTTCCAACGACGTCGCGCCCCCCGTATTCCCTTTGCCAGAATCCGTAACTCAGGACCGCGACTCCGGGACAACCCCGCCTGTCGTCCGCCGGGGTCAACGTGCGGCCAAGCACTGCATGAACGCCCAACGCTTCGAAATACTGGCCGGACACATAGCTGCCATTTACGTTTCTCACTTCGCCACCGGATGCGAGATTGAAGTGCCAACCGCAAGAGGCGAAAATCTTCTGAAAAACGTCCTGCCGGTCACGCAACTGCTCCCAGACAAGATTGCTGTAACCTTCGATGCCCCCCATGGTGATCTGGAGCAGTTCATCAGGGTGGCTAACAGGCAGGGACTTCAACATCACCGCGTCGATCAGGCTGAAGATCGCAGTGTTCGCGCCCGTGCCGAGCGCGAGCGACAGAATTGCCACCGCGGCGAAGCCGGGGGTGGCCCAGAGGGCGCGAAGTGCGTAGCGAAAATCCCTCAACATCGCGTCGAGCACCGTTTATCAGGCTACTAAAGATTCCGCTGGATTAGCCGTACGCTCAATGGACTAGTCTTTCTAGCATCTCGGAACAAAGTGATAATATGAATGACCTCACAGAATGGAGCTTGGTGTCCCTTGACGGCGGAAACCAACAAGCCGCTGCTGGCGCATGTCCTGTTCATGGACATCGTGGGCTTCTCAAAGCTGCCGTCCGATGAACAAAAACGGGTCGTGCATCGACTCCAGGAATTGGTCCGCGCCAGTGAGGAGTTCCAGCACGCGCGCGAAAGCGACCAGGTAATTTCGCTGCCTACGGGCGATGGGATGGCTCTGGCCTTCTTCAACAAGCTCGACGCAGCGGTGGTGTGCGCCATTGAGATCAGCAAGAGTATTCAGATCGAGTCGCTGTGCTCCATCCGCATGGGCGTGCATACCGGCCCGGTGTTCGTCATGGAGGATATCAACCATAAGCGCAACATCTCGGGCGCAGGTATCAATCGCGCTGAGCGGGTGATGAGTTGCGGCGATACCGGGCATATTCTGGTCTCCGATCAGGCGGCCGAGTCGCTGCGGCACCTGAGCGACTGGGAGAGCAAGATCCGCGAAATCGGCGAATGTCAGGTCAAGGACGGGTGGATTCGAGTCTGGAACCTGGTGGATGGCTCGATTGGAAATGCGGCCCGGCCCAGGAAGTCGAGACGGTATGCACGGCGCCGTAAGCGGGCGTTGACCGCCGGCGTAATGGTGCTCGCCCTCAGCGCCCTGGCAGCGGTCGCGGGCGCCTTCTGGATCGGACGAACGAAAAACATTTTCGACTTCGGGCGCACCAAGTCCATCGCCGTGATGCCCTTCGACGATCTCAGTCCGGAGAAGAACCAGGAGTATTTCTCCGACGGCCTCGCCGAGGAACTGCTAAATGCTTTGGCTAAGATCCCAGGCCTCCGGGTGTCCGGGAAAACATCCTCCTTCCAGTTCAAAGGCAAGAATGAGGATTGCCGCGTTATCGGCGAAAAGCTCCATGTGGGTACTCTGCTCGAAGGAAGCGTACGCAAGAGCCAGAACCAGGCCAGAGTCACTGTACGGCTGATCCAGACCGACGATGGGTCCGACATCTGGTCTGAAAGCTTCGACCGGCAAATGACCGATATCTTCGCCGTCGAAGAAGACATAGCAAAATCGGTGACCGGTGCTTTGAGGGTCAGACTGCTTGGAGGCAGGGCAGCGCCGTTGATCAAAGCCACGAACGCTGATGCCTATAACGCCTACCTCCAGGGCCGCTACCTCCTGGCGCGTCGCAACAAGGAGAATCTGGACAAGGCCGGCGACTATTTCAACCAAGCGCTCCAGTTTGACTCGAACTATGCGCCAGCCTGGGTAGGCCTGGCTGGAGTGCGCAATCTTCAGGCGGGCTTGGCCTACGTTCCCGTCGAGCAAGGGTATCGGCAAGCTCGCGAATCAGTCCAGAAGGCGATGTCCATCGATCCGAATCTGGGTGATGCATACACTGTCTTCGGAACCATCCAGGTGTTTCACGACTGGGATTGGGCCGGAGCGGACGCTTCCTACAAACGCGCGCTCGCGCTCGAGCCGGGGGACGCCAGGACAATCCGAGGCGCCGGTCTGCTTGCTGCTCATCTAGGCCGCCTGGATCAGGGGATCAATCTCTTCCGTAAAGCGATCGACCAAGATCCTCTAAACTCGAATGCCTATCATGATTTTGGAACGATCTTGCATTACGCCGGCCGCCAGAAGGAAGCAACTGCAGCGCTGTCGAAAGCTCTGGAGCTTGCGCCTGAAATGGTCAACGCTCATGGATTGCTGGTCCGCGTGTACCTGGCGGAATCTCGCCCCCAGGATGCGCTGGCTGAAGCGGAGAAGGAGAAGCATCCGGTCTTCCGGCTGCTCGGGCTCGCGTTAGCGTATCAGGCTTTGGGCCGGAAGAAGGAAGCGGACTCGACTTTAGAAGAACTGATCGCGAAATACCAGGCCGATGCCCCGTATCAGGTCGCGCAAGTATATGCCTTTCGACAGGAAGCCGACAAGGCATTGGAGTGGTTAGAACGTGCCTATGCCGTCCGCGACTCCGGCCTTCCGGAAATGAAGGTAGATCCGCTACTCAAGAACCTCAAGAACGATCCACGGTACAAATCGCTGCAGCAAAAGATGCAACTGCCACTTTGACGTCTCGCGGCTAGTACTAGTGCGGCGATGGTTCAAGGACTGTATTCCTAGAACTCTCAGGACCGTACCAGTACCGCCGACCTCTTCCCCGTAAGGCATCGCTGGCTTACTCTGGGCTTGGCAAGAGTTGGAAGTCTCCGGCCTACGGTTCGCCGTTCATGTAGTTTGGGGGCCGTGACCGAAATGAAGTAAGGAGATTCATGCCGCATCAGCCCTATTTTGTTCTTGTGTTGGCTCACTCGCTCCATGGGCGATTACGCCGCATTCATATTCCACACAAAGCTGTCTATGCCGCCTTCGCGTTAGCGATGCTGGGGTGTTTTTCGGCCTTCGGGATGTTCTCCAGTTATTTAAGGATGAGCATGAAGGTATCGCGCTATAACTCGCTTCGTGAGGAAGTCGATACTCTGCGTGCCAAATACCAGGAACTGCAGCAGGTCACCAATCAGAAAAATGAACAGTTAGCCACGCTCGAAACATTCGCCAGCGAAGTCTCGGTAGCTTACGGCCTGAAGGGCAAGGCGGGAACGGCTACCGACACAGGTAGCGATGCTTCTCTGGCGCCAACGTTCCGGGAATCGCTGGGCGAGTATAACTTCCTCCAGTCGGCTTCGATTTCGACGCTGTATCATAACTTCCCGAAACAGTGGCAGACCAACATCCGGCCCAGCTTGTGGCCGGTGCAAGGACGGCTGGTGAGTTCGTTCGGCAGCCGCACCGACCCATTCTCCGGTGAAGGCGCGATTCACACCGGCATCGATCTTTCCGCGCCCGTGGGAACGCAGGTTCATGTTTCGGCCGATGGAATTGTCACCTGCGCCGAGTGGGTTGGTGGTTATGGCAATCTGGTGAAAGTCGACCACGGCAACGGACTGCAGACCTATTACGGGCACTTGTCGCGGCTTACGGTAGTGACGGGCCAGGAAATCCGTCGTGGCGACGTTGTTGGCCTCTCGGGTGGTACGGGACGAGCAACGGGGCCTCATTTGCATTACGAAGTGCGGATGGCCGGAACACCCGTGAATCCTTATCCATTTCTGACGGTCTCCGCAATACCGAAAGCCACCGGACGAGATTTACCTTTTTAGCCTGCGTTGGACAAACCGCCGGTTTGTCCTGAACAAGCCGGGAGGCTTGTTCACAGCTGCGGAATGATGTCCAGCACCCGCGAGGTAGTGACCGTCCGATGGATTGGATGCACAAATTCCAGGTGCATGCCTCGACCTACGAACCGCTCCTTCAACATGGAGCCGCCCCATGTGGAGCCCTGGATGCGCACCTCAACGGGATCGGGACAAAGTTCGGGATGGCCTGACAGTAGTGCCGTTTCATCACTCAGACTCACCAGGGTGTAGAAGCGATTTTGGGTTTGAATTGCCAGAACGGCGCCACGTGGTAAGTCTCGTAAATACACGCCGCCTTCGACTTCGGACTGAATAATGTTCCGATTCACCTCATCAGCAAGGTGAGGATGGGGCACAAACATTACAGGCTGCGTGATTTCGGCCGCCCGCTCCGTATCGCCCTCCGCTTTCATTGTAACTTGGACTTTCGAGCCCCGAATCTGTGGGGACCTCAATTGTCTCTTCGGCCTTTTCATCGGTCGCCTTTACAATGAATTTGTTTGCAACTGAAGGGCCAGCTCAAAAACTACCCTCGGCTTCTGCACACGTCCCAAATGCAGGAATTAGTGAATCCACCTTGGTGAGCTGGAACAGCACCTTGACTCGATCGCAAGCTCCGCACACGGCAAATTTGTCGCCGGTCCTCTGTGTGTGCGCCCAATGGGAAAGCATGGAGCCCAACCCGGCGGAGTCTATATAAGGAACGTCGGTCAAGTCGATAATAGTATCTTTCAAACCAGGTTCGCGAACTCTACTTTGAAACTCGAAAAGAGTGGCCAAGGTGAGCGGGCCTTTAAGGTGGAGGATCGTGGCCTTGCTCGCCGTTCCAGCGGCGGACTGAATTTCGAGCTGTTCCATGGATCGAATTGTACCCAATTCCATGCACGGCATTGTACTGTGTCCGCGAGGTACGGAAGTGGGCACGGCTTATTTCAGCCGCTTGAGGTCTTTCTTGGCCGGCTCGAAATCGGGCTTCAAACGGAGAGCCGTTTCCATCTCGTTGCGAGCGTCGGATTTGCGCCCTTCTTTCTCAAACGCGAGTCCCAACGACCAATGCGCCGCGGCGAGCGACGGTGCGCCAGCCTCTGGTTCTTTGGTCTGACTGATGTATTTCTGCAAGTACGATTCAGCCTTCGGCATGTCGGTTCCATCGCGAAGCAACGCGCGCGCCGCGTAATAAAAAGGGCTCAGGTCGTCGGGGATGGCGCCTTCTGCGCGACTCAGCAACTTCGCAGCGTCATCGAACCGCTTCTCCAGAACGAGCGTCAAGGCTAACCAGCGATAACCCTCGACGCGGTCGGGAAAGAACTCCACCGCATCCCTGGCATGTTTCTCCGCCGAGGGCAAGTTCATACGTTTGGCATCCGCATAAAACGCCGCGAGCCTGATTTGCACTTCGGAATTGCGAGGATTCGATTCGACAGCTTTCTGATACAGCCCTTCGAGCTTACTGTCCTCCTTCTGCTTGCGAGCGATGAAGGCCAGCGCGAGATAACCCCGCGCGGGATCAATGCTCACCATCTCATTGGCGATCTGTTCCGCCTTCCTCTTGTCGCCGCCAACGACGCCGGGAGCTTCCATGTAGTACTGTAGCTGGTCGAACAGATTATCGGGGTCTTTCGGCGCGAGCGCTAGAGCGGTGTCGAACTCTGAGCGGACGCGTCGGGCAAATCCGAGTTGCTTGAGGAACGATACATTCCCCGCCTGATCTGCCAACGCTTCGCCAAGCTCGCGATGGTATTGGCTCGACTTCGGATCGAGTTTGACGGCGATCTCAGCGTACTTCACGGCCTCATCGATGTTCCCGAGCTCATGGCGCACCCGCGCCATCAAGTACGCCGTTTGCGCATCGTTAGGGTGCGCCCGAAAGGCAGCTTCCGCGAGATCACGCGCACGCTTGCAGTGGCCGTTTTCCAGAAGCAGCAATGGGTCGGGCTCGCCTGCGCAAAGCGTCGTCGCGAAGATGGTCAAGAGTGTGGCTCGCATGAGATTTCACTCGTAGCGAAGGGCGCGCGTCGGTTCGATGACCGAGACTCGACGCGCTGGCACATAACAGGCGAGTGCCGCTACCACCAGCAACAGCAGGCTAATCATGGCGAAGGTCGGGGCATCAGTGGGACTCACTTGATACAAAATCGTCGACATCAGACGCGTTATCGCAAATGCTCCCAGCAATCCGGTGATCAGCCCGGCCAAAGCCAGCTTCAAACCCTGCCGCACGACCAATCCGACCAACTCTCCGCGCCCTGCGCCAAGAGCGACCCGGATGCCGAACTCCTGCTTGCGCGCCGCCACCGAGTATGCCATCACGCCGTAAATCCCGAGCGCCGCCAGGAACAGGGAAAGTGCCGCGAAAAACGACGTGACTTGCCCTACGATACTGAACTGCACGCGCCGTTCTTGCATCAACTGCTCCATGGTTTCAATCCTCAGAACGGCCTGACCTTTATCCACTGCGCGAACTGCATTGCGGATACTCGGCGCAATTTCTAAAGATCCCGTGCCTGTTCGGACGACAAAATCGAGTGCGCGCGGTACGTACTGTGCATAAGGCCAGAATGATTCCGGTTGAGGGATGTCGGTGTCGTTCAATCCCTTGGTGTCCTTCACTACACCCACGATGGTCAAAGTCTTGTCTAGCTTGGCGCCCCAGCGGATGCGTTTACCCACGGGATCCTCGCCGGGCCAGTTCCGCTGGGCCATGGTCTGGTTGATAATCGCCACGGGAGTAGACTCCGCGCGATCCTGTTCCGTGAACTGACGTCCTCTCAACAGCGTCATGCCCATAGTGCTGAAATAATCGGGCGACACAAGGTCGAACAGCATCAGCGGCAGGTCTGCCGGAGCCGGCGTCGGCTGGCCTTCAACTGCATAGTAAGCACCGTTCGCGGTTCCCGAGTATGGAATGGCCGTATCGACGGCAACCTGTTTGGCTTCGTGCAGGAGACGGAGACGTTCCAGTACGGCGCTGGCGAACATTTCGGCCTTTTTCGCGTCAGCATACTTCGCGTCGGAGAGAATCACTCGCGCCGTAACCAAGCCATGCGGGTTAAAGCCGGTTTCGGCGCTGTACATCTTGATCAGCCCCTTGACCAGCAATCCCGAAGCGACCAACACTACCAGCGCCAGCGACGTCTCGAGGACGATCAACGAGTTCTTGAAACGCGACGTCCCTCCGGCGGCAGAAAGACGGGAGGCGCTATCCTTCAGTCCTTGATTCACATCGATGCGCCAGCAATGGAAAGCCGGAGCGAAACCGAACAATAGACCGGTGACCAGCGCAATCGCCAGCGTGTACAGGAGCGTCCCGAGATCCACGCGCAGAAGGCCGAAATTTGGCAAGAAGCTACGGCTTTCTGGAGGGATCGACGCAGCGATCCAGTTGACACCCCACCTGGCAAATAGAACACTGAGCACCGCGGCCATCAGGAATAACGCCAGGTTTTCCACGAGAACCTGGCGCAGCAGGCGTCCGCGACCCGCTCCGATCGCCAGCCGAACCGCCATCTCTTTCCGCCTTCCTACCGCGCGGCCGACAATCAGATTGGCGACATTGCCGCAAGCGATCAGCAGCACGCATCCGACCAGCCAGAAGACGATCACCGCCGGATCTTTCGCGCCGCCTTGTATCCCAATCTCGTCGCTCAGCGATCGGAGCTGGATGGAACGGCCGGCGTTCGTCGCCGGATGGGCCTTCTCCATGCGGCGTGCAAGGATCTTCAGGAATGTGGTGGCGCCGGCCATCGTCACGCCGGGTTTCATACGCCCGATTACTCCGAAATACGGGCCGCGTCGGCTGCTGCGCTCTTCCTGGGTC
>Ga0335082_10006106_pt1 | contig 13159 bp, 10 predicted proteins | sample Lox_Sample_41_FD_206718 | JGI IMG/M metagenome (GOLD analysis project Ga0335082, IMG submission 206718) | Soil microbial communities from Loxahatchee National Wildlife Refuge, Florida, United States - Lox_Sample_4.1 | ecosystem: Environmental > Terrestrial > Soil > Wetlands | place: USA... | reverse complement strand
GGACGCGCGCCCGCCCGTCACGTCCTCGGCGCCGATATCGAACGGGGCGAGCGCCCTCAGATCGTCGTGCCGGGCGGCGCTTGGCAGGAGGCGCGTTCGCTGGGCGATTACACGCTGGTCGGCTGCACCGTGGCGCCGGGTTTCGAGTTCACGATCTTCGAACTCGCACCTCGCAAATTCCCGTTCGACTGACTTTGTCCACAGGAATTACAAGGGATTTCTCATCGCCACAGCCACTTTTATTCATGAGCTTAGCTTGAATTATTCTAAGAAGCATAAGTGGGGGTGAATGCCATGCATTCAAACTCCACGCGAACGAGCATTTGCTGTTCATCACGCTGCTGCAGCTCATCGTGATGATCGTGGCGGCGCGGATCGGCAACAACATCTCACGCAAGCTGCGCCAGCCGGGCGCGGTGGGCGAGATCGTGGCCGGACTTGTCCTCGGGCCGTCGCTGTTCGGCCATTTCTTCCCCGACGCCTCGCTGTTTCTGTTCGGGGCCAAAGCCTCCACGCCCGTCACCATCATCAGCCAGATCGGTCTTGTCCTGCTGATGTTCCAGATCGGCATGGACTTCTAGTTCGGCCATCTGGCCCGGCCCCGGAATCGAAACGGTGCGCTTGGCATTGCCGCGGCGTCGGTTGCCGTGCCCTTTGCGCTCGGCTTCGTGATCGGCCAGGTATCCGGCCCTGTTCTGGCGCCGCACATCGACCGGCTGCTGTTCAGCTTGTTCTTCGGCGTCGGGCTTGCAATTACCGCGGTGCCCATCCTCGGCCGCATCCTGCGGGAATTCGACCTGACGCGCACGGAGATCGGCGTGGTGGCGATCTCGGCGGCGGCGGCCAACGACGTTGCCGGATGGGTGTTGCTGGCGGGCATATCGGCCTACGCCGCCGCCGCATTCTCCCCCGAAGCGGTGATGCTGCAGGTGGGTGGCATTGTGGTCCTCGCCGCCGCCACGTGGTTCCTGCTGCGCCGGCTGGTGCATCGGCTGCTTGCCCGCTATCCGGTGGTCGGCGGCGACCTGCCTCCCAACCTGATGACCATCGTGCTGTGCATGGTCTTTGCGCTTGGCATTTGCACGTTCGAGCTCGGCATCTTCGCGATCTTCGGGGGCTTCCTGGCCGGCCTGCTGTTCCGCCACGACAAGGCGTTCGTCGAAACCTGGCGGCGCCAGGTCGGCAAATTCGTGCTCGTATTCTTCCTGCCGGTGTTCTTCACCTACACCGGGCTTCGCACCAACGTCCTCGGCCTGCAGGGCGCGGGCGATTGGAGCTGGCTCGCAGTCGTGCTGGCGGCGGCTGTGCTCGGCAAGATGATACCGGTCTATATCGCAGGCCGCCTGTCGCGTTTCAGCCACGGCGATTCGGCGATCCTGGGCTCGCTGATGAACACCCGCGCGCTCATGGAGCTGATCGTGCTCAATATCGGCTACGACATCGGCGTTCTGCCGCAGAAGGTTTTCACCATCCTGGTCATCATGGCCGTGTCGACGACGGTGATGACGGGACCGCTCCTGCGCCTATTGCTGTCGCGGGCCGGCTATGCCGTTCCCGAGGGCGTCGAGGCTTGACCGCGGCAAGCTCGAAGACTTCAGTTCGCGATGGGAATTCCGAACAGCTTGCCCAGGGCGAAGGCGATGGCGCGCGATGAAGCGCGGCCGAAATAGCCGGTGTGCGGATTGAAGGTGACGATCAGCACTTTGTCGGCGATCTTGATGTAGGGCTTGACGCTGGTCTGCAGCCGCACGGCGTTGACGCGCTGGCCGAACGCCGCGCGTGCCGCGGGATTGGCGGTGAAGCGGTCGATGCCGCGGGCCGCGTTTTCCATCGCGTCGAAGGCGAAGGTGCGCACGCCGCCGTCGCCGACGGTATCGGGATCGGCGAAGAAGCTGACGTGCAGGCCTCGGACATATTGGAGGTGGGACGTTTCGTCGTCGGCCGCGGTCTGCATCTGCTGCATCGATACCTGGGGCATGACGGGCGGTGAGGAATCTCCGATGCGCGAGGCGGGCAGGCCGTCCGGCGCCTCGTCGGTGTAGATCGTCATGGCGCCCCAGCCCGCGACCTGGATGGCGATGGCGCCGGAGTCGTAGCGCAGCACGCGCCCGCCGAGCGTCCCGTAGTCCGCGTAGAGCACGTAAACTTCGGGATTGCCGGCAATGCGCATCAGGAACTCGTTCTGATAGCGGTCGAGCGAGAAGCGGATCTGGTCGCCGGCCTGATAGGTGCCCGGCGCGATGTCGCCGAAATGCTGCTGCTGCAGACGGTCGCCCATGGCCGCGCGCGCCTGCGTCGCAAGCGCGTAGGCGAACGCCATGCCGATCAGGAGTGCGAACGCACGATGCAGCATCACGTCATTCTCGTTCGGTCGCGCAATCGCACGCCTTCCCCCGCGGAACGACGTTTGCACGATGAATCGGGCGATTTTATGCCCGGCTCCGCGGCCGCCGAAGCGGCCCGGCCAGCCTTTTGCTGCGGCGAAAAGCGGCGCCCCGGCGCTAACACCTTCATTCCATGAACGGATTCGTTTCCCGGAACGGCCGCAGGTTCGTCGCTTAATTGTTCGTATACTGATGAATTGTCGGCGGCCCGCGGACGGGGGATTGGCGGCTTTTCATTCGTTTAGAAGTTCACTAAACCGGCTCTCCACCACCCCATCCAAAGGCACCTTTCGTGACGATGAGCCTCGACTCCTTCAAATCCCGCCGCACGCTGACGGCGGGCGGCAAGACCTACGTCTTTTTCAGCCTGGCTGCGGCGGAGAAGAACGGCCTCAAGGGCATCTCGCGGCTGCCCTATTCGCTCAAGGTGCTGCTCGAGAATCTGCTGCGCAACGAGGACGGCACGACGGTCACGGCCGACGACATCAGGGCGACGGCCGCTTGGCTCGCCGACCGGCGCTCCGACCGCGAGATCGCCTTCCGGCCGGCGCGCGTGCTGATGCAGGACCTGACCGGCGTGCCGGCGGTGGTGGACCTCGCGGCCATGCGCGATGCCATGAAGGCCATGGGCGGCGATCCGGAGAGGATCAACCCGCTGGTCGAGGTCGATCTGGTCGTCGACCATTCGGTCATGGTCGACAATTTCGGGCTCAAGACGGCGTTCAAACGGAACGTCGCCGTCGAATACGAGCGCAACCGGGAGCGCTATGCGTTCCTGCGCTGGGGTCAGCAGGCGTTTGCGAACTTCCGCGTGGTGCCGCCAGGCACCGGCATCTGCCATCAGGTCAATCTCGAATACCTCGGCCAGACGGTGTGGACGCGCCAAGCCGAGGACCGCCGGGGCCAGCCCGTCACGCTGGCGTTCCCCGACACCGTCGTCGGCACCGACAGCCACACCACCATGATCAACGGCCTTGCCGTGCTGGGATGGGGCGTCGGCGGCATCGAGGCGGAAGCAGCGATGCTGGGCCAGCCGATCTCCATGGTGATTCCGGAAGTCGTTGGTTTCAGGCTGACGGGCAGGCTGGGTGAGGGCGTTACCGCCACCGATCTGGTGCTCACCGTCACCCAGATGCTGCGCCGGCAGGGCGTGGTCGGCAAATTCGTGGAGTTCTACGGTCCCGGCCTCGACCGAATGGCATTGGAGGACCGCGCCACCATCGCCAATATGGCGCCCGAATACGGCGCCACCTGCGGTTTCTTTCCGATCGATGGGGAGACGCTGCGCTATCTGAAGGCCACGGCGAGGAAGCCCGCGCGCGTCGCGCTGGCGGAAAAATACGCCAAGGCGCAGGGGCTCTTCCGCACGGCCAGGAGCGAAGACCCGGTGTTCACCTCCACCCTGGAACTGGATCTCGCCACGGTCGAACCGAGCCTTGCCGGTCCGGCGCGGCCGCAGGACCGCGTGCCGCTGAACCGAGCCGCGCGGGAATTCGCCAACGCACTCGGCACGCGCTATGCCAAGAGCGATCCGGCGGGCCGCGTGCCGGTGCAGGGCGGCGAGTACACCCTCGGCCACGGCGATGTGGTGATCGCAGCCATCACCTCCTGCACCAACACGTCGAACCCCGGCGTGATGATCGGCGCCGGCCTCGTCGCCAAGAAGGCGCTGGCCAAGGGCCTCAAGGTGAAACCCTGGGTGAAGACGTCGCTGGCGCCCGGCAGCCAGGTGGTGACCGAGTATCTGAAAGCCTCGGGGCTCGACAAATCGCTCGACAAGCTCGGCTTCGCGCTGGTCGGCTACGGCTGCACCACCTGCATCGGCAATTCGGGGCCGCTGCCGGAGCCGGTGGCGAACGCCATCACCGGCGGCGATCTGGTGGCGGCGGCGGTGCTCTCGGGCAACCGCAATTTCGAAGGCCGCGTGCATCCCTTGGTGCGCGCGAATTACCTCGCCTCGCCGATGCTGGTCGTCGCCTACGCGCTGGCGGGCACCATGAACCTCGATCTGACGCGCGAACCCGTCGGGCACGACAACAAGGGCGCGCCGGTTCATCTCAAGGACATCTGGCCGAGCTCCAAGGAGATCGCCGACACCGTCCGCACGTCGGTCAAGACGTCGGCCTTCCGCGCGCGCTACGGCGACGTGTTCGAAGGCGACGCCAATTGGAAGAAGGTCAGGGTGAAGCAGGGCCAGACCTACGCTTGGGACCCTTCGTCCACCTATGTGAAGAACCCGCCGTATTTCCTGGGCATGGGCAGGGAGCCCGCGCCGCTTTCCGACATCGTCGGGGCGCGCATCCTGGCGTTGTTCGGCGATTCCATCACCACCGACCACATCTCGCCGGCCGGCTCGATCAAGCCGACCGGCCCCGCTGGGCTTTACCTGCAACGGCGCGGCGTCGCGCCGAAGGACTTCAACTCCTACGGCTCGCGGCGCGGCAACGACGAGGTGATGGAGCGCGGCACCTTCGCCAACATCCGTATACGGAACGAGATGATGGGCGGCCGCGAGGGCGGCAACACCGTGCACTATCCGTCGGGCGAGGAGATGGCGATCTTCGACGCCGCGCAAAGGTACAAGGCCGAGGGCGTGCCCGCGGTGGTGATCGGCGGCAAGGAATACGGCACCGGCTCGTCGCGCGACTGGGCGGCCAAGGGGCCCAGGCTGCTCGGCGTGCGCGCGGTGATCGCGGAGAGCTTCGAGCGCATCCACCGCTCCAATCTGGTGGGCATGGGCGTGGCGCCCTGCCTGTTCGAGGCGGGCAAGTCGCGCAAGGACTACGGGCTCACCGGCGCGGAGATCATCGACATCCCGGGCCTTGCGGGCTCGCTGAAGCCGCGCCTGCCGGTGACGGCGACGATCCGCTACCCGGACGGTCGCACCGCCAGGCTGCCGCTCCTGCTCTTCCTGCAGACGGCGGACGAGGTCGCCTATTTCACGGGCGGCGGCATCTTGCCCTATGTGCTGCGGCAGTTGATGACCGCCTGAAATGCTTTGAGGAAAAGCGGGTACCGATTTTCCGTTCGAAAGCGCGACAAATCAAAAAGCTAGCGCATTTCGGCGATTTCCTGAAACAATGACATGCACCAGCCCCGCCCGGCGCCGTGCCGACCGGCAATCCGGCGCCGGGATCGCCGGGTTAAGCACGCGGCCGCACCCGGCTGGATTAAGCACGTTCGTCCGGGTAGTGTTCTTGCCAAAGAACATGCGGGTGGGTGGGGTATGCGTATCGGTCATGCGGCGCTGTGGCTTGCGGCGGTCGCGGTGGCGGCTTGGGGTCAACCGAAATCACCGGCGGCGTTTTCTCCGTCGTTCGAGGTCGTCAAGGATCATACCAACATCGAAGTGGCGCCGGACGGATCGGACATCTCTTCGCGCCAGGAGATCTATCGGGCGCTCGACGCGCGGGGGATCGATGCGCTGCACGAGCGGCGCATCGGCTTCACCCAGGGCTACGAGAACGTCGAGGTGGTGGCGGCCTACACGCTGAAGGCCAACGGCCAGCGCATCGACGTGCCCAAGAGCAGCTTCCTTTCCGGCTTCGGACAGACCTCCCAGCCGGGATTCCAGGACAGCGTGGTGGTCAGCATCTTCTATCCCAACCTCGAAGTGGGCGACAGCGTCGTGCTCGAGACGGTGCACCGCCAGATCATCCCGTGGTTCAAGGGTTATTTCGATTTCCGCGGCGATTACAGCCGCTCGGTCGCCGCCCACGATGTGCAGATCACATTGTCAGCGCCGAGCTCGATGCCGCTGGTGTTCGACCAGACCGGCCTCGACGCCGCCCCGCCGCGCCTCTACGGCGACCGGAAGCGCTGGATGTGGACCTACCGCAACGACACGCCGGCGACGCCCGACAACGGCGCGGTGGCGGAATCCGACTACGGCCCGCATCTGGTGGCCACTTCGTTCAAGGACTACGCCGAGGTCGCCCGCGAATACGGCGCGCGCGGACGCGACGCCGCGAACGTGACGCCCGAGATCGGCGCGCTCGCCGAGCAGCTGACGCAGGGCGTCGCCGACAAGAGGGCACAGGCGAAGATCCTCTACGATTGGGTCTCCAGCCACATCGCCTATGTCGACATCGTGCTGGGCGCCGGCGGATTCACGCCGCACACGGCCAAGGAGGTGCTGGCGAACCGCTTCGGCGACTGCAAGGACCACGTGGTGCTGCTGGAGGCGCTGCTCAATGCCAAGGGGATCGACAGCACCGCCGTGCTGATCCGCGCCGGCGTGGCGGCCTACAAGCTGTCGCCCGCCGCCACGCCGCACGGCTTCGATCACGCCATCACCTACCTGCCGGCATTCGACCTCTATCTCGATTCGACGGCCCAGCTGGCGCCGTTCGGCGTGCTGCCCTATTCCGACGCGGGCAAGCCTGTCCTCAAGGTGGCCACCGGCGAGGTGGCGCAGACGCCGACGCCGACCTCTCAGAACTCGACGGTGCGCGCCGTCGGCGAGGTCGATCTGGCGGCCGACGGCAGCGCCAACGCCACCATGCGCTTCACCTCGACCGGCGCTTACGGCGTCGCCGTGCGGTCGTTCCTGCGCGACGTCAAGGCGGGCGAGGAGACCAAGTTCCTGCGCGACATGGTAGGACCGGGCGTCGACGGCACGCTCGACCGCGGCGATCCCATGAAGCTCGTCGAGCCTTATCCGGCCGGCGCCACCTACCGGATCCCCGGCGCGATCAGCATTCCGGGGCCGGGCGCGCTCGCCCCCGAGCTGACCTTCAAGCCCTTCAGCTTCACCTCGCTGGTCGGCGGCGATCTGCCGGCGGCGCGCAGCAGCGATTACGTCTGCCTGTCGCTCGCCGCGGAACAGGAGACCAAGTTCGTGTTCCCGCCGGGCTTCAAGCTGTTGTCCATCCCCGACCCGCAGGTGCTTACGGCCGAGGGCGTGCGCCTCACGACCGACTGGGACCGCTCCGACGCACGCACGCTCAAGGAGACGATCGCGCTGAGGATCGACCACCCGCAGGCGACTTGCACGCCGGAGTACTATCAGCGGGTCCGCGGGACGCTCGAGAAGATGGCCAACAAGCTGCGCGAGCAGATCATCTATCGCGGGCCCCGCGAAGCCCAGAATTGAGGCGGGCCTCGGCGGCGCGGTCGCGGCGGGCGCCGGCCGGCAGGGCGCAAGCCGCCGGGGCGGCGCTTGCCATCAAGCCGAAGTGACTGGCGGCCGGAGGGCGGTCGGCATATGGTCCGGTCATGAAATACGCCGCGGCCGCGCTTGTTTTCGTCCTGCTGGCGGGCGCCACGGCCCGAGCGGGCGACGCACGGCCGATCGTCGTCGAGCTTTACACCAGCCAGGGCTGCGCCGACTGCCCGCCCGCCGATGCGCTGCTCGGCAAGCTGGCGGTGCGCCAAGGGCTGATCGCCTTGAGCCTGCCCATCAATTACTGGGACATGCTGGGCTGGAAGGATACGCTCGCCAGCGAAGCCAATACGCGCCGCCAGAAGGCCTATGCGGGCGCGATGGGGCGCGGCGGGGTCTATACGCCCCAGATCATCGTCGACGGTTCCAGGGACGTCGTGGGCAGCCGGACGGATGCGGTGATGGAAGCGATCACCGCCGCGGCGCAAGCGCGTGACGAAGCTCTGGAGGAAGCCGAGGACTTCGACAAAAGCGAGATCGCGTTGCCCGGCGCGCTAACGTCGGTGGCGGCCGTGACCCACCGCCGCACGCCGGACGGCGCATGGTCGATCGGCGTCGATCTGAAGCGCACGCCGCAGCAGCTGCGCGTGGCGCTCGGCCGGGCGCCGGAATCGGTGCGCCGCATCGACGCGGTCGTCTGGCTGTTCCGCATCCGCTCCAGCGCGGTGGTGCGCATTGGCGCGGGCGAGAACGCCGGCCGCACCGCGACCTACCGCAACGTGGTCAGCGAGATCAGGGATCTCGGGCATTGGCGCGGCGCTGCCATGTCGATCGACGTGCCGCGCCCCGACGCCGGAACGCCGCCGCACGACAGCCTCGCCGTCATCGTCCAGCAAGGCGGCTACGGCCGCGTCCTCGGCGCCGCCTTCCTCGGGCAGGCGACCTATTACGCCCAGGAGTGATCCCCTCCGCCCGGTGCCGGCGGATTTCCCATGCGGGCGCCTTTAGATCTCGCCGTCGAACGCCGCCGCGGAGCGCAAAGGCACCCCGCGGTATGCCGCGTAGGCCGACGCATCCGCCTTGGCGATGCGCAGGGCTTGCCCGAGCACCTGCGCCGCGAATTCGGGGCGCAATCGGGGGCCGTCCCACAAGGGAGCACATGGGGTTGTGCCGGATTGGCACGGCGCACGGTGCCGGCGAACGGCGCAAACCCAGCTCGGCGGTTCGCGGGACGTGTCCCGTTCACCATGGAAACCGGCGGCCGGTCTGATCTTCCCGACGCGGCGCGCGGCTGCGCTGACGCGCTCTTCCGCTCCCGTCCGCCTCGCCAAAGATGTCGCAATCGCCGTCATAACCCGTTCTTAAGGCAAAGTGCGGGCCGGGCGCGTCACAGGCGGCCTTTGTCTCAAGAGTTACGGGATTTTTAAGACGGGACCGCGATCATCCCTCGATAAGGCCGGCAGACAGGCCACGGGTGGTGGACGTGTTGAATCAATCGCTTCATGCGAAGCCTGCGGAGCGCGTCGCGTCTTTGCGCGCCGCCGAGGAATCCGGGCGTCTCAGGCTGGCGCTCTCCGGTGCGGGCGTTGCCGCATTCAACTGGTCGATCGCCGACGATACCATCGCGTGGGATGGCGCCTGCGAGAATCTTCCGCCGGCGATCGACACCGCCAAGCTGAATCGCGGCAGCGACCTTCTCGCCGTGATGAACGGCGAAACGCGCAACCGTTTCCTCGCCATCCTGGAAAGCCGCACGCGGGAGACCGTCCGCTTCAACATCGACGTGGAACTGCCTTCGGCCATGGGGCCGGTGTGGTTCGCGATGATCGGCGAGCGCATTCCCGATCAGGACGGCGCCAGCGAGCGGCTCGCCGGCCTGATGCGCGAGATCACCGAGAGCAAGCGCGAGGAACAGCGGCTCACCTATCTCGCCACGCGCGACGAGCTGACCGGCCATCTCAACCGCAATTCGCTGCGCGCCGAACTGGCCCAGGCGATCCGCATCGCCAAGAAGGAGGAGCGGCACTGCGCCTTCCTGGTGGCGTCGATCGACCGCCTCGCCATCATCAACGATTCCTACGGCTTCGACACCGCCGACGAAGTCATCCTGGAGGTCGGCGAGCGGCTGTCGCGCTCGCTGCGCTCGAGCGACGTGATCGGCCGCACCGCCGGCAACAAGTTCGGCGTCATCCTCAAGAACTGCACCGAGACCGACGTCGAGATCGTGGCGGAGCGGCTGCGCGCCGCCGTCCGCAACGACGTGATCGAGACCCGCGCCGGCCGCGTGGCGGCCACTTCGTCGGTGGGCGCGGTGTGGCTGCCGTCCGGCGCTTCGTCGAGCCAGGAAGCCATGCTGCGCGCCGAAGAGGCGCTGGAATGCGCCCGCTCCACCGGCCGCGACGGGTTCTACATCTACCGCCATTCCGAGCAGCGCGAGGGCGCGCGGCTGCGGCTCATGGCGGTGGCCGACGAGGTCGTGGCGGCGCTCAAGGACGACCGCCTGGTATTCGCCTATCAGCCCATCGTCGATGCCGCCACGCGCCGGCCGGTGGAATACGAATGCCTGCTGCGCATGATCCGCGCCGACGGTTCGGTGGCCTCTGCCAGCCAGTTCATTCCCGCGGCCGAGCAGCTCGGCCTGGTGCGGCTGGTCGACCGGCACGCCCTCGAAATGGCCGTCGCCAAGCTTCACGCCCACCCCGAGATCACGCTCAGCGTCAACGTCTCGGGCACCACGGCGCTCGATCCCGCTTGGCTGCAGTCTTTCGTGGAATACGTGCGGCGCAACTCGGGAATCGCCGACCGGCTGGTGGTCGAGCTCACCGAAACCGCCGCGCTGCATCATTTCGAGGAGAATGCGAAGTTCGTCTCGCGCCTGCGCGAGATGGGTTGCCGCGTGGCGATCGATGATTTCGGCGCCGGCTACACCTCGTTCCGCAACCTGCAGATGCTGCGCGTCGACATGGTCAAGATCGACGGCAGCTACGTCATGGGGCTGGCGACCTCGCCCGAGAACCAGATCTTCGTGCGCACGCTGGTCGATCTCGCCAAGAGCTTCAAGCTCAAGACCACGGCGGAATGGGTGGGTTCGGAGACCGAGGCGCTGATGCTCGAAAGCTTCGGCGTGGACCGCTTCCAGGGCTATTTCTTCGGCCAGCCGCTGCTTCGGCCCGACTGGGAGACGGCCTGACCGACCGCGGCTTCAGCCTCTGCCGACGAACGGCATCCGGGTGGCCATCACCGTCATGAACTGCACGTTGGCGCCGAGCGGCAGGCTGGCCATGTGGACCACGGCATCGGCGACATGGGCTATGTCCATCGTGGGTTCGGGCGCCGTCGCGCCGTTCGGCTGCAGGACGCCCCGGGTGAACCCCTTCGCCATCTCGGTGCCGGCGTTGCCGATGTCGATCTGGCCGCAGGCGATGTTGTAGGCGCGCCCGTCGAGCGACAGGGACTTGGTGAGGCCGGTAACGGCGTGCTTGGTGGCGGTGTAGGGCGCCGACAGCGGCCGCGGCGCGTGCGCCGCGAGCGAGCCGTTGTTGATGATCCGGCCGCCCCGCGGCGATTGCGCCTTCATCTGCCGGAACGCCTCGCGGGCGCACAGGAACATCCCCGTCAGGTTGATCGCGACGACGGCGTTCCACGCGTCGAGCGTGAGATCCTCGAACGGGACCGGCGGCGCGCCGGTTCCCGCATTGTTGAACAGCAGGTCGAGACGCCCGAATCGTGCCACCACCGTGCGGAACAGGTCTGCCACCGATTCCTCGCGGCGCAGGTCGGCCGGCACCGCCAGACAATCGGAGCCCGGCGGAGCCATGGCGCAGGTCTCGGCGAGCGCTGCCGGCCGCCGGCCGGCGACGGCCACGCGCCAGCCCTTGCCAAGCAACGCGAGCGCCGCCGCGCGCCCGATGCCGCTGCCGCCTCCCGTCACGATCGCTGTCTGGTCCATCGTCCGCAAACGTGGCGGGAGCCGGCGCTATTTGCGCTGCTGGCTGAGTTCGGCGAGCTGCCGACGCATCGCCTCGATGTCGCGTTTCAGATCGCTGATGTCCTCGGACGACGGCGGTTCTGCGGTTCCGTCGGCCTTCGGTTCGACGCCGGCGGCGCGCGGCGGCCGCGGCACGAAGGGCGTGAACATCTGCATGGCGCGCTCGAACATGGCGAAGTTCTGCCGCGCCAGGTTCTCGAACGTCTGGCTGCCGCCGCCGAACGCCTCGGCCAGGCGGTTGCGCAGGACCTCCTGGTTTTTGGTGAAGCTCTCCATCGAGAGATCGAGATAGCCGGGAAGGAACGCCTCCATGCTGTCGCCGTAGAAGCGGATGAGCTGGCGCAGGAAGCGGATGGGCAGCAGGCTCTGGCCCTTGGCCTCCTCCTCGAAGATGATCTGGGCGAGGACCGAGCGGGTGATGTCGTCGTTGGTTCGCGCGTCGCGCACTTCGAATTCGACGCCTCGTTTGACCATCGCCGCGAGATGGTCGAGCGTCACATAGCTCGAGGTCTGCGTGTTGTAGAGCCGCCGGTTGGCGTATTTCTTGATGACGACCGGCGCATCCGTGTTGTGAACTTCTTCCGCCACGCGCGCTCCCGACTGGGTCCCGGCAAAGCCAACAGGACTAATCCTACACTGTCCAGCCTTTTTGCGCAGCCGCAGCACGGGTTGGCGCGGAACGTTCCATTCAACCTATTGATATACAAGGGAAACGCGCCTTGCTCCGGTCCACGCTCGCACGTGCCGCATTTTCGGCGCGGCTGCAGCAAGGCCGTCAGGCGTGCCGCGGCATGCCCGCGCCATTCGATGGCGCCGCCGCGGCGCGGAAGGGCGCTGCGAAACGGCTGGGATGAGTGCCCATGCAAACCGTCGCAATGCGTTGCGTCCGGTCGCCGGCCGCGCCTCGGGCGGCTGTTTCGACAAGGCCCGGCAAGTCATTTATGAATCTTCCCGCCTTGAGCCCCCGCCAGCGATGACCATCGCCCTCGAAATCGAGAATCTCGCCTGCGTCCGCGGTCAGCGCGTGCTGTTCCGCGACCTGTGCCTGTCGCTCGGATCCGGCGACATGCTCCTGGTGGAAGGGCCGAACGGCGCGGGGAAGACTTCGCTGCTGCGCCAGATAGCGGGATTGCTCCGGCTCGCCGCCGGGTCGATCCGTTTGCAGACGAGCGACGGCCCGGTCGGCGATGCGGAGGAGCGCGGGCGTTTTGTCGGCTGGCTCGGCCATCACGACGCCGTCAAGCCTCAGATGGGCGTGGCGGAGCAGCTCGCGTTTGCCGCGCAGCTTTTCCGGAGCCGAGGCGATGTCAGCCAAGCCATGCGGCGCTTCGGCCTGGCGGCGCTCGGCCAGGTCCCCGGGCAGTACCTCTCGGCCGGACAGAAGCGGAGGGTGGCGTTGGCGCGGCTCACATTGTGCGGCCGGCCGCTGTGGCTGCTCGACGAGCCTTTGGCGGCGCTCGATGCCGCGGGCAAGCGGCTGGTGGCGGAAACCGTCGCCGCGCATTGCGCCGCGGGGGGGATTGCCGTCGCCGCGACGCACGAGCCGCTCGGCGTCGCCGGCAAGACGTTGCGGTTGGGGAACGCGTCGTGAGCCCCTGCCTCGCCCTTCTGGTGCGGGATATCCGTCTGGCCTTTCGCGCCGGCGGCGGGGCGACTCTGGCGCTGGCGTTCTTCGCCGCGGTG
>Ga0335082_10006105_pt1 | contig 13160 bp, 16 predicted proteins | sample Lox_Sample_41_FD_206718 | JGI IMG/M metagenome (GOLD analysis project Ga0335082, IMG submission 206718) | Soil microbial communities from Loxahatchee National Wildlife Refuge, Florida, United States - Lox_Sample_4.1 | ecosystem: Environmental > Terrestrial > Soil > Wetlands | place: USA... | reverse complement strand
TCGTTCCTGCCAGAAACCGAGCAGGCCGCTGACAGCGACAATCGTGAGGATGATGAGGGCATCCACGGGATCGCGGAGAAAGAAGGACAGTCCCGCGGCGAAGAGAAGGATCAGGATGATTGGCGTCTTGAATTGCGCCAGCAGGAGTGTCAGGGCGTCCGAACGCTTTATGGATTTCAGGAGATTGGGTCCGAAGCGTTCAAGGCGGGCGCGTGCCTCGTCGGTCGTCAACCCCTCCGGTACGGCGTGGACCCGCTCGAGAAGATCCTCGGCCGGCATGCTCCAAAATGTATCGATCGGATCGTTTTGTACGTCGGGCATTAGTTTCATCATCGGTGAAGTCCGTCCCCTTTGCCCGCAAGGGAAAAGAGGAGTCGTCGACTATCCGTTCGGAGAATGAACCTGGGCGACGTTGCCTTTGATGGATGCGCCGGCCGATAACGCGAATGCGACGCCGTCCTGGGGCGTCAGCTCCAACTTGATGATCCGGGACCGGCTGACGACATGAATGGCGCCCAAATAGAGATGGTTGCTCGGGATGAACACGGACGCAAGGTCGTGGCGCGTGCCGTCCGACTTGACCAGCGTAAACTCCCCTGTCAGAAAACCACCGTTGTAGCCTTGTCCCGACGCATGCTCTACCAGGACGAATTCCTTAAAGCCTGTGGGATTGTTCGGGTTCAGGCTCTCGACAATCCGCTTGATATTCCGGTAGATGCCCTTGAAAATCGGCAACCGTTCAAGGAAGCTCTCAATCCAGCCTAAAATCAGGGCGCCATAAACGTTGGATAGAATAACGCCGGCGGAAAATATGATCAAAAGAGTTATAAGCAAACCCAGGCCGCGGATCTCGACATGAAAAAATGTGAAGATCAATGGCTGGAATAAGGAGTCCATCGTTTTGAACAGCCAGATCAACAACGTAACCGTCAAATAAAGGGGAAGCAGCGCGACGAGACCGGTCAGGAGCATGTTTCGAAGGCGTTTCATCATGGCAAATCTCCTTTATTTTAGAAACCGCGTACCATTATACTTCCCGCAGCGGGGTTTTGTCGAACGCTCCCTCATTTGATGTCTCTTAAATATCAGCCGACACCCGGCCAAGAGTTTATCATCGCATGAGAGATGACCTTGTGATAAAATGGGTACATGGGGGTTGTTATGGGATCTGCCGGTGAGAGACTAAACACGGTTGTGCCGACAAAGTACTGGCACAAACTCGAGGACGGCCGCGTCCAGTGCGACTTGTGTCCCCGCTTTTGCAAGCTCCATGAAGGCCAGCAGGGCCTTTGCTTCGTCCGGGCCCGGCAGAGCGATCAGATTGTCCTGACGACTTACGGCCGGTCGAGCGGCTTCTGCGTCGATCCCATTGAAAAAAAGCCTCTGAACCATTTTCTGCCGGGCACACCCGTGCTTTCTTTCGGAACGGCCGGATGCAACCTGTCCTGTCGGTTTTGCCAGAACTGGGACATTAGCAAATCTCGCGAGGTCGATACCCTGGCGGATGCCGCCACTCCGGAAGTGATCGCCCGCGCCGCGCGGGAGCTGGGCTGCCGTAGCGTGGCCTTTACCTATAATGATCCGGTGATCTTCCATGAATATGCCATCGACGTAGCCCAGGCCTGTCACGCAGTCGGGATCAAGACGGTGGCCGTGACAGCGGGGTATGTATGTGAGGCGCCGCGGAAGGAGTTTTACCGCTATATGGACGCGGCCAATGTCGACCTCAAGTCCTTCACGGAACGGTTCTACCAGCAGATCACGGCGGGCCATCTCCAGCCCGTTCTGGACACATTGATTTACCTTAAGCACGAGACGGACGTTTGGTTTGAGATCACCACGCTCCTCATTCCAGGCGAGAACGATTCGGATCAGGAGATCGACGCGCTGACGAAGTGGGTGGTGGAACACTTGGGACCGGATGTACCGATTCATTTCTCCGCGTTTCACCCGGACTACAAGATGCTGGACAGACCGCCCACAGCCCCCGAGACACTGACACGGGCGCGACAGATCGCAGTGGGAAACGGCATCCGCTATGCCTACATCGGCAACGTTCATGATCCCGAAGGCGACAGCACCTACTGCCATGGATGCGGAAAAAAAATGATCGGCCGCGACTGGTATCTCCTTTCCGACTGGAACCTGACCGACAACGGTCATTGCCGCTCCTGCGGTACGGCCTGCGCCGGTCGCTTCGATGGGCCGCCGGGCCGTTGGGGCCGCCGATACCTTCCGGTGCGGCTTCGGGATTTTTATTGATCCAGAATGGAAACCACTGCCTTCATAATCCATCGCTTCGTCCGCTTGTAACTCCTTTCACTTTATGCGATAATTCTGTCCGATGAAATCCGACGACCTGCGCAAAGGGTTTTTAGAATATTTTGGGGGACGGGGGCATACCCTTGTTCCGAGTTCTCCCTTGATTCCTCAAAAAGACCCCACCTTACTCTTCACGAATGCCGGGATGGTCCAGTTCAAGGAGGTCTTTCTGGGGAAGGAAAGCCGAGGCTACAAGCGGGCCGTCTCGGTCCAGAAATGCATGCGGGCCGGCGGGAAACATAACGATCTGGACAACGTCGGGATGACCGGACGACACCACACCTTCTTTGAAATGCTGGGCAATTTTTCTTTCGGCGATTACTTTAAATCGGACGCAATCGCGTTTGCCTGGGAGCTTTTGACGAAACACTGGAACCTTCCAAAGGACCGGCTATGGATTACGGTCTTCCGGGAGGACGATGAAGCCGAGGGATTATGGAAACAGATCGGGGTCCCGGCCGACCGGATCAAGCGCATGGATGAGAAAGACAATTTTTGGGCGATGGGCGACACCGGTCCCTGCGGTCCATGTTCCGAGATTCTCATCGATCAAGGAGAGGCGGCCGCAGGCGCCCCTCATGACTGTAAAGGCGTCGGCTGCGACTGCGACCGATATTTGGAGATCTGGAATCTCGTCTTCATGCAATTCATACGGGACACCGAGGGTCGGCTCACCCCGCTTCCCAAACCCAGCATCGACACGGGAATGGGTCTTGAGCGGATCACGGCCGTGACCCAAGGGGTCCTCTCCAATTACGACACGGACCTTTTCCTGCCGATATTCAAAGGCATTTCGGAAATGACCGACCAGGATTTGGCGGCCGTTCGAAATGGCATGCCGGGACGCGTGGTGGCGGACCATATCCGCGCCATCGCGTTTTTGATCAGTGACGGGGTGTTGCCCTCCAACGAAGGCCGTGGTTACCTGTTGAGGCGGGTGATCCGGCGCGCGGCGCGATACGGGAAAGAGCTCGGTCTGAACGAGCCCTTTCTCTACAAACTTTCCGGTACAGTAGTGGACACGATGGTGTCGACCTACCCCGAGCTGGCCCGCACACGGACAGTCGTGGCCCAAGTGACGCAGGGCGAAGAGGAACGTTTCATCCAGACCCTGAATCAGGGCATGGGCCTTTTCAAGGAGGTGATGGCCAAAGTGAAGGCCGCCGGCCAGCCGGTCATTTCGGGCGGCGAGGCATTTCGGCTGTACGACACCTATGGTTTCCCGCTGGACATCGCGATGGATATGGCGCGCGACGTCGGTCTTCGTATCGACGAGGCCGGCTATCAAGCGGCGATGGCCGATCAACGGGACCGGGCGAGGAAATCCTGGGTAGTGAAGGAAGTGGCCCCTTATTATAACGAGGCTTCTTCCAGGCTGGGCCTGACCGACTTTGTGGGATATGACGGCCTGGAAGAGGAGGTCCGCCTCATCGGGATCCTAAAGGGAGGAAGACCGGTGGGCAAGGCAGCAGCGGGTGAAACGGTCGAGTTGGTCTTCAACCGGACCCCATTTTACGGCGAGTCGGGCGGCCAGGCCGGGGATCAGGGGCTGCTGGAGCATCCCAGCGCGCTGGCCGAGATCCATACCACGATCAAACCTGTACCGGGATTTTTTGTCCATCAAGGGAAAGTCACTCAGGGGGAAATCGTCGAGGGAGAGACCTACCGGGCGGTCGTGAATCCGTCGGCAAGATGGGGGGCGGCGAGAAACCATACCGCCACCCATATCCTTCATTCGACGCTTCGTGAAGTTCTGGGCGAGCATGTCAAACAGTCCGGCTCGCTTGTGACTTCCGAACGTCTTCGGTTTGATTTCGGGCATTTCAAGCCGTTGACCGCGCAGGAAATCAAACGGATCGAAACAGTCGTTAACGAACGCGTTCGCGAGGATGACCCCGTTGAAACCCAGGTGATGGATTTTCAGGAGGCGGTTAGGGCAGGCGCGCTGGCGTTCTTCGACGACAAGTACGGAGACCGCGTCCGCGTAGTGCGCATCTCGGACTTCAGCAAAGAGCTCTGCGGCGGGACGCATTGCCATGAAACCGGCCAGGTCGGGATGTTCAAGCTCGTGCAGGAGGGAAGCATCGCGGCCGGTGTTCGACGGATCGAGGCATTGACAGGCGAGATGGCCTATCTGTATGTCCGTAAACAGGAGGATGACATTCGGGAGGTCGCCGCGATGTTGAAAGTCCAGCCGGCCGAGGTGGTCGAGAGGACGCGTCGGCTTCTGGCCCAGATGCGCGAGCGCGAAAAGGAGATGGATCGACTTAAAGGACGGGCGGCCGGCAGCCAGGCGGAGGATGTGGCTTCCGAGACCAGGACAGTGGGTGGGATCAAGGTGCTGGCCAAGCGGCTTCAGGACGGACTGGAGCCGAAGGATCTCCGTGCGTTTGTGGATACATTGAAGAACCGTCTGAAGACGAATTATATCGCGGTAGTAGCCTCAACCTCCTCCGATCAAGGCAACGCGTTTCTGATTGCAGCCGTCTCCGCGGATCTGACGGGGCGGTTTAACGCGGGCGAGATCGCGAAAGAAATCGCCGGGATTGTGGGAGGCTCGGGTGGGGGGCGTCCGGACATGGCCCAGGCCGGAGGGAAAAACGTCTCGAAACTTCCGGAGGCCTTGGCCCGCGTCTATGAGATCGTGGAAAAAACGCGGCCGTAGGGGGTATAATATATTTAAAGAGTTACGGCAAGGAGGTGGCGACGATGGTCAAGATGATGAAAAAGATGGTGATGGCCGGCCTAGGGGTTGAAGCAAAGGCGCGTGAGACCTTGGAAGATCTGATCCGGCGGGGTGAGGAGAATCAGAAAGGCTACGCCAAAAAAGTGAAGGAGCGTGTCGCGGGTCTGGAGAAAGACTTGAAAGAGTTTGAAAAAAAGGAACGCGACCTGGTCGATCGGGTGATGGCCAAGCTGCCTATCGCTACCAAGGCAGACCTGGATCGTTTGGAGAAGAAGATCCAGGAGCTGTCGGCCAAATTAAAAAGCGTGTAAGATGCCGGAATCCGGCGAACGCATCTTGGCTCTTGATCTGGGCGCGAGCCGGATCGGCTTGGCCGTCAGCGACGAGCTGGGCTGGACCGCTCACGGTCTTCCCACGCTGGAGCGAGTCGGCCCGAAGAAAGATTTCGCAAAGCTTCGCGATATTGTGGCCCAGTATCATGTCCAGAAACTGGTCGTGGGCCTTCCCCGAAACATGAACGGCAGTCTTGGACCTCAAGCCAACCTCGCCCTGGAATTTATCGAACAGGTGAAGAGCAAGCTGAATCTGGATGTCATTCCCTGGGATGAACGGCTTACCACACAGGCAGCCCAGCGGGTTCTCCTCGAGGCCGACATGAGTCGCGCCAAACGTCGGAAGAAAGTGGATCAGGTCGCGGCCGTACTGATCCTGCAGGGTTATCTGGACAGCCGTCGCGGCCTGCTTGAAACGGCCAGCCAACCCGAGGCATCATGACAGCGGCGAAACAAAAACGGATCGGCCGGATGGCGATCCTGCTCCTCCTCATCGGGACGGCCCTCCTGTTCGTCGTCGTGCAGGAGGTGACCTTTCTCTATATTCCGCCCGATCGGGAGCGGGTTCAAAAAGTGTTGGAGATTCCGGAGGGAGCGACGCTCCGGGAGACCGCCCGACTGCTCTTTCAAAACGGACTGATCACCAGCGTGAACTCGTTTGTGGTGGTCGGCAAGCTCTTGGCGATCGAGCGGCACATCATTCCGGGTGAATACGCCTTTCATACGCAGATGCTCCCGCTGGAGATCATCGGGCTGATCAAAAGCGGCCGGGTGGTCCAGTACGAGATCACGGTCCCGGAGGGCACAACCCTGGCTCAGATCGGGCGTCTGGTGGAAGAGAAACATCTGGCGCGGTTTGAAGAGTTCATCCAACGGGCGAACGATCCGGTCTTTATTCAATCGTTGGGCTACACTGTCGATTCGCTGGAAGGTTATCTCTATCCGGAGAGCTATTATTTTTCCAAGCGGGTCGGGAGCGAAGGAATCCTGCGGGCCATGGTCAAGCAGTTCGAGACGGCCTACACGCCGGAGATGGAGCGGCGGGCGCAGGAGATCGGGATGACGAAACAGGAGGTCGTGACGCTGGCTTCGATCATCGAGAAGGAAACCTCGGTGGAACTTGAACGGCCGATGGTCTCGGCCGTTTTTCACAATCGGATCCGGAAAAAAATTCCGTTGCAGAGCGACCCCACCGTTATTTACGGTCTTCCGCATTTCAACGGTAACCTGACCCGGAAGAATCTAAGAGTTCGGTCACCCTACAATACGTATCGGGTCAAAGGGCTCCCGCCGGGGCCGATAGCCAATCCGGGCAAGGAGGCGCTTTGGGCGGCGCTCTACCCGGCGGCGGTGGAATACCTCTATTTTGTCTCCAAAAATGACGGGACGCACTACTTCTCAAAAACGCTGGCCGAGCACAATCGGGCCGTGCAGAGGTACCAAAGACGGCGGCTGGCAAAGACCACGTAAGGATTCGGATGTTCTCTGACGCGGGGGAGCTGGCCGGAATGATCGATCATACGCGTCTGGCACCCGACACGACGCCCGCGGTCATCCTCCGGGCGTGTGAGGAGGCTCGGCAATACGGTTTTGCGTCGGTTTGCATCCCGCCTTGTTATGTCGAGGAGGCTGTTCGTGGACTCGAGGGATCAAGGGTAGCGGTTTGCACCGTGATCGGTTTTCCAATGGGGTATCAATCACTCTCGGTGAAGATCCTCGAGGCGATGGAGGCCGTTAAGCAAGGGGCGATTGAGCTGGATCTGGTCATTCATCTGGGGGCCGTTAAAATGGGGAATGCCTACGGGGTTCGGACCGAAGTGACCCGAATCCGGAACGCGGCGGCCGGCGCGCGGCTCAAAGTGATTCTCGAGACCGGGTATCTCACCCGCAAGGAAATCATCTCGGCATGCCGCTGGAGCCGGGAGGCCGGGGCCGTGTGGATCAAAACCTCGACCGGATTCGGTCCCAAGGGAGCCACGGCGGCCGATGTCCGGCTGCTCAAGAAGGCGGTCGGTGAGGGCGGCCTTGTCAAAGCGTCCGGCGGGATCCGGGATCTCAAGACCCTGGAGATAATGGTCCGGGCCGGCGCCTCACGAATCGGGACCAGTCGCGGCGTGGAGATCCTGAAAGAGTATCTGCGCGGAGCAGGTCGATCATGACACCCTCCAAAGTATCCCTAGAAGCCTTGACGGCGTCCGACCGGCAGGCGCTGGACTCTCTGATGGTCCAGCTTCGGAAGCTGTACGCCGAACGCCTCAAGCAGGTGATCCTCTACGGCCACAAGAGCCGCGGGGAGCGGGGCTCGGATCTGGATATCCTGGTCGTGGTTGAGGGAATTACGGACCGTTTTATTGAGATGAGCCGGATCCATCGAATCACCGGCCCGATCACGGTGGATGCAGATATCCTGATCACGGCCATTCCGGTCGACGCAGCCTATCTCGAACAACATCGCGAGACCGCGTTCTTCTCCGCGATACTTCAGGATGGGATCTCCTTGTGAATCCGGGGAACGCTTCCATGAGCATCGAGACCCAGCTGAAGAAAATGGAGATCGTCCTTCCGACGGCCCCCAAACCGGTGGCGAATTATGTTCCGGCCGTTCGGGCCGGAGAGCTGCTTTTCACGAGTGGCGTGTTGCCGATGAAGGAGGGGAGGCTGGCCTATGAAGGGAAACTGGGGAAAGATCTGACGGTGGAAGAGGGACAGGAAGCGGCCCGGCTGGCCTTGCTCAATGCATTGGCGGTTGTGAAGCAGGAAACGGGAAGCCTGGACTGCGTCGTCCGGGTCATCCGACTGACGGGACATGTTGCCTCGGCGCCGGGATTCGTGCAGCAACCCACCGTGCTGAACGGGGCGTCGGATTTGCTCGTCGCGATATTCGGCGAGGTCGGCCGCCACACCCGCGCGGCGCTGGGCGCAGCCGAGCTGCCATTGAACAGCCCGATCGAGCTTGAGTTGATTGTGCAGGTTCGTCAGTGACGGATTTCTCTGCCAGGGCGCGACGCGCCGTGCCCCCACTAAAATCATTCCGGCAGCGGCTTATTGATTCGGATGTTCGCTCTTGCGCGAAGCCGGTTGAGATAGTCCTTTAATTTCAAATCCCCCTTTTCCCCGATTAAAAGGTCCTGGATCGCCTTTCGGCTTTCCTCGAGATTTTCACCTTTGTACGCTTCGCTATGATCCTGCAAGTAGTGGTCGATCTCTTCCGGAGTGACGAACACAAAGAACTGGATCCGTTGTTCGATCAGTTTATCGACGGTCAGCTGTTTAGAGAGTTGTTGTTCGATCTCGGCGTCCGTAAGGGACAAACGGGCTTTGAGCAGTTCGAATGTTTCCGGGCGCCCGAACCGGAGCTGGAGCTTTTTGTAGGCACGATCCACCTCTTCGGCCGAGGGCGGAGGGATCTCGAGTTTCTTGGCCTCGGCCAGGAGCAGTTTTTGATCGATAAGGTCGTTTAATGCGGTCGTGTCGTCCGCGTCTCGCTTTTCCACAAACACCTCACGGTATTTCTGGACATCGCTGAGCGCGATCACCTCATTGTTGACGATGGCCATGATCCGATCGGCGATGATGGCCGGAGCCGGTGAGGGACAGGCCAGGACAAAACAGAAAATCCCGGCCGGGATCAGTGTGTCGAGTCGCATACGGTGTAGACGGTAGCATAAAAAAGTCGCGCGATCAAATTGGAACGGGTGGACGAGTTGGGGCGATTGACAAAAAGGTCCTGACCAACGATAATACGCCCTGCTCAACTTAATCTTCAACAACGGAAGGAACAGAAATGGCCTATTCCAAAGAGAAAGACAAGCTGATCGAAGTGGTTGGGACGGTGGAAGGTCCGCGGTCGAACATCGAAGTGTCAATCTTTTCCTACGATGGCGCATCACCGAAAATCGCCGTTACCCGGTTTTCGGAAAGGGAGGATGGCAGCCGCGGTTTTCAGAATCTCGGCCGTTTGACGCGCGAAGAAGCCGAGGGAATCCTGCCCTTGCTGAAGACCGCGATCGGCAAGCTTTAACCGTGTTCAAGACCCCGAGGGGCAGGGCGGAGCTATTTCTTTTTGCAACGACCTTCATCTGGGGCGGCACCTTCGTCGCGGTTAAACTGGGCCTGGGAGATCTATCGCCGGTGCTCTTCGTGGCCCTTCGGTTTTCGCTGGCCGTGCCGGTTCTCCTCTCCTTCAGCCCCAAGCAAATCCTAAAAATCGATCGGGTCTTGCTCTGGAAGGGAAGTCTGCTCGGATCGCTCCTGTTTCTCGGGTTCGCTCTTCAGACCGTTGGGTTGACCGACACCACGGCGTCAAAATCGGCCTTCATCACCGGCTTGATGGTGATCTTCACGCCGTTCTTTCAATTCGCGATCGAGAAACGAGCCCCGAAACCCGCGAATCTCGCCGGTGTCGCGATCGTCACGGCCGGACTTTGGTTCCTGACCTCCCCGTCCGGCGGCAGTCCTCCCGGGATCGGTTTTACGTGGGGGGACGCACTCACGTTGCTGTGCGCCGCGGTGTTCGGTTTGTACATTGTATTGCTCGATCTGTTCTCGAAAGACGCGGAGGCCCTTCCACTGACTTTCCTCCAGATGCTCACTCCGGCGGTGCTTGGGTGGTTAGTCCTTCCCTTGCTCGAGACACCGGTCTGGCGCTCCACTCCGAACGCGATCGCCGTTCTGCTCTTTTGCGCGCTACTGGGAAACGTCTTGAGCAACTACATCCAGACCCGATATCAGCGGGATACAACGCCGACACGCGCCGTGATCATCTTTACGATTGAACCGCTGTGGGCCTCGATCTTGGGTTATTGGATGCTCCAAGAAGTGATTGGATACGGGGGAGTGACGGGTGGCGCGATGATCATCGCGGGGATCTTGGTTTCGGAGCTGTCGGATTCTGCGCCTTCTCCGCCAACCTCAAAATAATCTCCCATTCCTTCTTTGTGACCGGCTGAACCGAGAGACGGCCGTTACGGAAGAGAACCATGCTTTTAAGCCCGGGTGTTTTTCGAAGTGTCTCAATCGAGATGACGGAAGGAAAGGCCTTCACGAACCTCACGTCCACTCTGTACCAAGTTGGATGATCCGGGCGGCTTTTGGGGTCATAATGAACGTCTTTTGGGTCGAAAGCGGTGTCATCCGGGTAGCCTTGCTTTACTACCTCTGCAATCCCAGAAATCCCACTTGGATGTGTGCTACTATGATAAAAAAGGACCCCGTCTCCCACTTTTATAGCATCGCGGAGGTAATTTCTGGCCTGAAAATTCCTTACGCCGTCCCAAGCAGTCACACGACAGGTTTTGAGATCCTGGATTGAGAAGACGTCCGGTTCGGACTTCATTAACCAGTGGGAGGGGTCGCGGCTCATTTACTCTAGCGTAATTTTGGCGTTTTCGAGGATCACTTTGTAGGTATAGCCGGCACCGAAGTCCTTGTCCGTATCCAAGGTTCCCAAAACAAGAACGTGGTCGCCGACCTTCACGGTCTCTTGCGAGGTGACGGTAAGGTCGTTTGTTCCTTCCTTCCCGCTCCCGTCCTGGATGTGGAGGAAGTTCTTCCCCATGATACCGGGGGTGAACTTGACCACCTTGCCGCGGACTTGGAGCTGTTTTCCCTTCAAGTTTTGGCGGTCGGTATAAACTTGTTCCACGGTCTTAATCCCATTCGGACCGGTTTGTGTTTGGCGGACCGGCGGTTTTGATGCGCCGGCTTTGTCCGCAGAAGCGTCTTTTCCGAGGACCTTGACCGACGAGGTGAAGAGGATCGAGTCGAAGGTTCGGTTCAATGTGGGGCTGAAAAAACCTTTCATTTCCGAACCGGGCGCGACATCCACCTGATCGCCTACCGCCAGTTCCATCTGGGGCACGGCCGCCCAATACCGGCTGTCTTTTGTCTTGACTTCAAGGTAAGTGTAAGATCCCGCATTCATGGTGGTGACCACGACGCCGGTTCGATCGAATGCTACGGCCGCTCCCGGCCCGACCATCGTGGCCGCGCACAGAGCCGCCAAAAGAATCCAAATCGCTTTCATGGAGGTCCTCCGTTCGGATAAATGTGGGGGGGCGACTTACATTCCCATGATGTGATAGCCGGCATCGACGTAGATGACTTCGCCCGTGACGCCGCTGGCCAGATCGCTGGCCAGATAGAGTGCCGTGCCGGCGACTTCTTCAGCCGAGATGTTTCGCCGCAGAGGCGCCTTGGCCTCGACGTGATGAAGCATATCCAGAAATCCGGAAATGCCGGCCGAGGCGAGCGTTCGGATCGGCCCGGCCGAGATCGCGTTGACGCGGATCCCCCTCGGTCCCAGATCGGCTGCGAGGTAACGGACGCTGGCCTCCAGTGCGGCCTTGGCGACGCCCATCACGTTGTAACGTGGAATGACTTTCTCCGCACCGTAGTAGCTGAGCGTAAGAATACTTGCCGGACGGCCTTCCATCAACGGTGTGGCATGACGGGCCAGGGCCGTGAGCGAATAGGCGCTGACATCCTGCGCGAGTCGAAACCCATCGCGGGAGGTGTTCAGGAAGTCGGTTTTGAGGTCTTCCTTGTTGGCAAAGGCGATCGCGTGTACGAGAATGTCCAGATGACCAAAGGCGGATCGGATCTGGTCGAAGATGGCCTGGATCTGATCATCCTTCGTGACGTCGCAGGGAAGAATCAGTTTGGCTCCGAGGCTGTCGGCCAGCGGCCGGACGCGCTTTTCCAGCGCTTCGCCCGCATACGTGAAGGCCAGTTCGGCCCCTTCCTTGTGAAGCTTTTGCGCGATCGCCCAAGCGATGCTCTTCTCATTCGCGACGCCGAAAATAACGCCTTTCCGGCCATCCAGCAGACCCATCCGTTCGTCTCCGAGATGTTTATTATTATAAAGAGAAGGGGATCATACCTGAAATAGAGGAAGTTTTCAACTGCCGGGGACAACGCTCCCCCAAGGGAAAGCAAGTGCGGATGGCCTAATAAATTTATTTAGACGTGACTCACCCTCATTTTGTTTTCTCAATCTCCGCCCGCGAAGGCATCTTCATCATATTCCTCCACGCCTTCATCGTCGGTCCGGCCCAAGCCATTCAGAAAGGAATGCCGAAGCTCAAGGATCTGCTTTAGTTGTTTCTTGGCGGTTTCGCTTGCCGCTTCTTTGGGGTAGCGATTACAAAGCTCAAGCCCCTTTTTGAAGCGATCGGGACTCGGAAGTTCTATCACGTAGTTCCAGGTCGTATAGATCAGAAATTCAAGGAAGGCTGTGGCTGTTGGATGCGTCTCGCATATCTTAAGAAGCGCCTCATAGGCTTCTATGGAATCTCGTCCGGTGCCGGATGCAAACCGCTCCTCGGACTCGATCGCGAGATCCAGGTCCTCGTCCAGCTCACCGGCCGATAGCGCTCTCTTGAATGCCTCCTGGGCTGCGACGGCGGCATCGAATTTCATTTTGTTGCGACCTTCACGACCACCGTTCCTGCGATCATATCATGCAGTGCGCGTTTGGCGGGTGGGACGGCGGCGAGGAGAAAGCCAAAGCCGAAACTTAAAACGTCTAAGTTGTAGCAGAGCGTCCGGCCGAGGGCGCGGAGCCAAGAGATGGGCTGTCCGTTGGTCGTCACGACGCGGATGCCGAGCGCCATCTTTCCGGGTGTCTGGCCTCCGTACCACGTGAAAAAAGAGAAGTAAACTAAGAAGAGAAGAGACCAGATACGGGTATGCAACTCGGCCCAGTCCATCAGCGATTCCGACAAACCACCGGGAAAGTTCAAGGACTGAGCCATCGCCAGATCTTCAGCAACGGCACCGAGCCATAGGAAAAGCATTGTGATCCACTGCAGCAGGATAAA
>Ga0335082_10006103_pt1 | contig 13163 bp, 11 predicted proteins | sample Lox_Sample_41_FD_206718 | JGI IMG/M metagenome (GOLD analysis project Ga0335082, IMG submission 206718) | Soil microbial communities from Loxahatchee National Wildlife Refuge, Florida, United States - Lox_Sample_4.1 | ecosystem: Environmental > Terrestrial > Soil > Wetlands | place: USA... | reverse complement strand
AGCGATTTGGTATCCCGGTTCTCAGCCCCGCGCAACGGTTGAAGAAGGTGAAACGATGAGCAGAGCAACGTATCCTCTGAAGTTCCTGTGTCCATCAAGAAGGCTGCCCAGCGCCTGGCGAAGGAGGACGGACTGTCTCTGAACCAGTGGATCGCGGTGGCCGTGGCGGAGAAAGTGGGGGTGGTGGAGACGGCGGCGGAGTTTTTCCAGAAGCGCGCCGGAAAAGCCACCGGAGCCAGGCTTATGAAATTTCTACGCCATGCTCCCAAGGTTCGACCCGAGGCAGAGGACACAATCCGGTAGTTCGACCGGGGAAATTGCTCCGTCCCGGTTGCCCGGGGTCTCGCGCGGTTCGAGACCCGGAACTTCGTTCCCGGGTCACTGGGATAGTGTGCTCTCCCATGGAAGCGACAACTTTTCTCGCCCTCATCGGTCGCACCTGCCCGGGTCTCGAAAACCACGAGACCCAGGGCACCCGTGCCGACAGCGGTTCTCTGTTTTGGTCTTGTCATCACGAAGGAGCGCGAGAGAGCGCAGCGATTGAGCGTGACTGAGGGATCTGCTTTTGCGACTCATCTCGAAAAGCAGATTCCTCGCGGGCTGAAGCCCGCTCGTAATGACAACAACCACGGGGCACAAAACGGCACCGGCTGAAGCCGTGCCCGGATACAAAGCTCTGCTCGAAAGGATGCGGACCCGACCAAACCTGGATGACGTTTGTATATTGACGGGGGCGGGTGGCTGATAGTCGCAACACAGAAGAACAGAATTCCCTCGAAGACCCGGGCGACCCGCCGACCCGCTTTTCAGGGGTGCCGTTTCTTCCAAGTCATGTGAAAGCACTTTGTTGCCTTATTGTCCTTACCCGTGACGTTAATTTCGTCTCCAATTTGCTCTAGTTCTAATGAGCCTTGGCCGCCTGTTTTTGTCTCCCGATACGTGGCAGTTGCTTTTCCCGTGCTTGGATCGACGGCGATGGCGCCGGTCCATACGGTGTCACCGGCGTAATTGATTGCAGTGATTGCGAGATCGCCATACGCTGTGCCCTTCACCTTGATGGTGCCTCCGGTTGGATTTAGTGGCTTGGCGCGATATTCGTCGTAGGTACCAATGAGCGCCGCGAGGGCGCTTTCTTGGTCGTTGCGACGGACAGTGGCTGTGGCTAGGACTTTAGTGCCCGCCGGCGCTGGGAGGCCAGACCATCCATGGGCTTCTTGCTCTTGGCGATACTGCGTGAAGCTGGCGCTGGCGGATTCAGTCGCCGCGATGATATGGATGGGAAAGTCTACGTTATTGTTGGCACCGAATCCCGCGCTGCCAATGAAAGCCGTGGCACTCCAATCTTTGGTGTCGATGAGCGCTTGCGGGTGATATCTCCCTCCTGCTTCGACGACGAGCCATGAGGTCATACTTTTTGGAATGCGCTCGATCGTTCCGGTGACCCGAATCTTCCGTGCGACGCGGTCTTGGGGTTTGGGGGTGATTATGATCGCCTTAATGTCAGCGATGAGGCGTTGGCACTCGCCAAACTCGTTGAAGCGCTTGATGAGTTGCGATGCGATTTCCGCAATTTTCTTTTCTACTGCTGGGTCGTCAACGTTATTGAAACGAAGCTCCCTAAAATCGACATAGTTCCTGCTCATAAGCGCGCCGGCAAGCTGGTCGCCGGGTCGGTCAACGGAGATCCAATACACCGGCAAAATGAGCTCTTCGTATAGGAGCTTTTGTTCTCGTTGTAGGAAGGGCTCAAGTTCGGTCCTGCAGACCGGGCTTCCGAAGTAGGTAGGGGTAACGACAGGGATAAAGAACAGTGCCTCGCCGATGCTGGTAACAAGTTTCTCCTTCCAGCGTTCTCCCCATATGAGACCTTCAGTGTCTTGAAAAATAGCGAAGGGAGTTCCAAGTTGAGACCGGAGTTCGTGCTCTAGTTGCTCCCTTAGTGCAGTGAGTTTGCCATGCGCATGTTCGTCGTCAAATCGCGTGTAACTCCAGAAAGCCATCGGGTCTTGGTTGGCCAATTGCGGTGACCTCATTGTCGCTTGTTACTTTCTCCCGAAGATGCATGATGCCGGGCGTATGCGGCCGCGGTCAAGCCGCAGTGGCTTTGTGCGTCGACCGGGCGGGAAGGGTCGCATAGAGTGCGGCAGTCTCCCCACCCTGTCCGCAAAAGCGGCGGACAAAGCTCGACTAGTGTTTGACCTCGCGGGTAAAGGCCCCGGCGATCTCAGCTATCTGCTTTAGGAGTTTGTTGCTGATGCGCGGCTCTCTTTCGGTCGAAGCGAAAATCTTGTCCGTGGGGGACGTGAATACGTTAGTGATGGAATCAACGATAAAAGCCGCATACTTCTCGCGTTCCTTCGGGTCGTTGCTGTCTATGATTTTGTTGACTAATTCCTGGTACGGATTCAAAGAAATAGAGATGTTCGCCTTGAACGCATACTCTTCTTCCGCCCGACGCTCGCGACCATATTGGACCGTGCAAAAACCGATCCAGTACGCAATGGGAAGGGACAGAGACAACTTCAAAAAGAACAAGCCATTCACGGGTGCGTCACGCAGTTCCAACACCAAGAAGATCGCTGCCCGACTGCACAGAGAACAGTTACAGCTAGAACTTGCCCCCAGAACTGTACCGATTTTTTTAATGCTTCTTGGCGGGTTTGAAACGAGTGGAACAGGGAATGACCAGTTGCGCGTCTTATTTGGTCGTCGATTTGTGCCTCAAGTCTCTTCAGCTCATCAATCAAGTTCTGAGTCTCCGACCGATTTCCTTCGATCACGCCTTTCGCCTGAGCATCGTTGTTCACTACCGTTTGCTCGGCGTTTTCAATAATCGAAGCCAGTTTCTGGCGGTTCGCTGTAATTTCCCCAAAGAACTCGTTGATCTTCGGTTGAATCGCAATCACCTCAGCGCTGGCCGTCTTGGTGCTTGCGAGAAGCTGAGTCGCGGTTGTGTCCGACCGTTGCACGCTCTCAACAATCGAAGTCGTCTTTTGCTCAATGTTGGTGACTGCTGCTGAAGCCGCCTGTTCGGCGTTTGCGAGAGTTGTTTTGATCGACTGTTCGGTGGCAGTGGCTTGCTGCCCTGACTCTGTCATCCGCTGCAAAATCTCTGCGGCTGTTTTCTCACCTTCTTGTAACTTACCCATCGATGATTCCGCGGTGGCGAGAACGAATTCGAGTCTGGCCTTTAGCGCCAGGCCTTTTTCCAGCTCAGACTGTAGGTTCGTCGCATGAAGCTCCTGATTCTTGATCTGGTTCAACTTTTGCTGGTAACCAAGGACCTCGGGGGACAGGTTATGCAGACCATAGGTCCACACCGCGGTGTTTAGCTGCTCGATGGCGGCTGTGAGGTTTGCAACCTCGTCAGTACCAGCGAGAAGCGATGCTTGGGCACGCGAGATCTCATTGAGATTCTTTAGTAACGTCTGTTGGACTGTGATCGGAAGCTGGACCAGCTTCCGGTGTTCTATCGCGTCGAGGAGAATGTCTCGACAGGAGGCGAGGTTGATGAAAGACTCGTCCAGTGGAACCACGCCGGAGTTCGGGTTTAGCGGAATCTCCGCGACTTTGGCAACTACCGCCTTTTGCGACTCCTCTGTGAAGGTAGTCAGTAGTTTATAGAGTTCATCGATCATGGCGCTTCCTCGTTCGCGTAAAGCGTGGCGTCGCGGTGCAAGGATTCCCGATTGTCGGTTTGCTGAGAGCCATCTTATCCGCAGGTGGCACGAAAGGAAAGGCGCGTTTTTCGAGGTCGTTGACTGAGCGGGGAGGGTCGCATAGAGTGTGGCCTTCGAGCCAAACAGTCAAGATCATCCGCAGCATCGCGGAAGCAAGCGAGGTCACGCGGCAATGGCGAACCCTGAACATCTCGAAATCCTCAAGCAAGGCGTCGAGCAATGGAATAAGTGGAGGGATGAACATCAGGACGTTAAGCCGGACCTCCGTGAGGCTCATTTGAGGGAGGTTGACTTAACTGGAGTGAACTTTGGAAGTGCGGAGATCACTCGGTTGGACACCGCTACTTTTACCTTGGTCCGTTTCAGCTTTGCCAGAGCGGACCTTAGTGGGGCGGACCTCGGCGGGGCGTTACTCCTCGAGGCGAACCTCAGCCGGGCGGATCTCAGAGAGGCGAACCTCGCTCGAGCGAACCTCAGCCGGGCGAACCTCACAGCCGCGGATCTCAGCGGGCGGGGCCTGTTTCGGTCGTGCCTCAGTGACGCCAACCTTGATCGAGCGGACCTCACTGGAGCAAACCTCGGCGGGGCGGACCTCGACGGAGCGTTACTCTTCGAGGCGGATCTCAGCTTGGCGGACTTCAGCGAGGCGAACCTCCGCGGGGCTGACTTCGGCGGGGCAGTCGCCGGAGCAACCCAGTTCGATGACGTTGACCTTAGCGTTGCCATTGGCCTCGAAACCATCGAACACGCCGGCCCTTCCACCATCGGCATTGACACCATCTACAAATCCCGCGGCAAGATTCCTGAGGTCTTTCTGCGGGGCTGCGGCGTGCCCGAGACCTTCATCGAATACATGCGCTCGCTGGTGGTGAGCCCCATCGAGTTCTACTCCTGCTTCATCAGCTACAGTCACGAAGACAAGTTGTTTGCCCGCCGCCTCCACGACACGCTGCAGGGCCGCGGCATTCGCTGCTGGCTGGACGAAAAGCAGCTCCTGCCCGGCGATGACATCTACGATCAGGTGGACCGGGGTATTCGGATGTGGGACAAGGTGCTGCTCTGCTGCTCGGAGCATTCGCTGGCGAGCTGGTGGGTGGACAACGAGATTGATGCCGCCTTCGAAAAAGAACGCCTGCTGATGAAAGAGCGCAAACAGAAGGTGCTGGCCCTGATTCCGCTGAATCTTGACGGCCACCTGTTTCAGTGGGAACGCGGGAAAGCGAAGCCCGTCCGCTCGCGCCTGGCCGCCGACTTTACCGGCTGGGAGCAGGATGCGCACAAGTTCGAGGCGCAGGTGGAGAACGTCATCCGGGCGCTGCGCACCGATGAGGGCGCAAGGGAGAAGCCGCCGGCGGCGAAGGTGTAGGACAGTGGCTAGTGGTGCGTCGGGGCCGCTACTGGCTTTGGCTGGTCCGGCTGCGCCAGTCAGCGGTCGCGCCGGGGACCCTGCGCCGGGCGCGCCGTCACCCGGCCTGCTGCCAGTTGTAATTCCCAGGCCTGGAAGGCCTGCTCGATGGCCTGCCGGAGCGTCAGACCCTCGCGAGCCGCCACGCTCTTGATGTAACGCTTCGTGGCTTGCGGCATCCGCACGATCAGTGTGGCATCATTGGCTTGCATGTCAACCTGATTTCCTTGATACACTTGATATACTTCCAGTGCTTTAAGTACTCGATGCACTATTATACCATCCAAAGCCAGTTTTTGGGCGTCTAAACCATTGTTTTTCTAATGCTTGCGTATAAGTTACTTATAATCAAATGCTTGCGAACAATCCATGCTAAACTGCTGATTCTATTAGAGGGCCACCGTGAGCTCTAACATGCTGAAAAGCGAGGAAAGTCAATGCCGACGCAGCCGCCATCAACCACTTACCGGTTTACCGTCATCTTGGAAAAGGAAGATCAAGGCGGGTATCACCTCTCTTGTCCTAGCCACCCAGTTGTCACACGCAGAGCGAGACGGTGGAGGAGGGGATCTCCAACATACGCGAGGCCAATGGGCTGTACGCGGATACGCTGATCGGCGGGCTTCCGATTCCACACGAAGACATTTGTATTAAGCCGCTTGAGATCAGCGCGTGACCCCCAAACTGCCGGCAGTCACCGCCAGGCAGCAGATGGTTCCCCTCCCAATTGCACCCAACGTTGTTATAGACGGAATGACAAAATGAAATGTGCTGGTGAGCTTTTGGTGCGCAGAATCATGCGTTGGCAGGCCTCATAAGCCGCCCTTATCGCCGCCATAAAAACATTGTATTAGCGCGCTGTTTCGGCGGCGCGTATTCTTGAATGTGACCTCCGGGCAGGTGCCTGCGGCCACGATTCTTATCCCCGACAATGCAGTTCGCAGTTCAGAATTCCTACTCCGGAAGATTGTGCCGCTCCACGGCTGAAGCCGGTGGAGTTGCCGGCGCGACCTTCCAGACAATTCAAACCGCAATGCAACCCATGCCGCTGCGCCTTTCCTGTGCGCGGCAACAAGGAGAACCAGAATGGCTGACACCAAGCTTGATCCCAAAGCAGTTCTGGACTTTGTCAAGGAACATAATGTGCAGATTCTCGACCTGCGCTTCACCGACATTCCCGGACTGTGGCACCACGTTTCCTTTCCCATCGGGCAGCTGAAAGAGTCGTCGTTCGAGGAGGGCTTCGGCATGGATGGCTCGTCCATCCGCGGCTGGGCCGCCATTCACGAGAGCGACATGTTGCTCATTCCCGACGGGTCCAAGTACATCCTCGATCCGTTCACCGAGGCTCCCACGCTGGTGATGGTATGCGACGTCATCGATCCCGTCACCAAGCAGCGCTATGACCGCGACCCGCGCTACATCTCGCGCAAAGCTGAGATGTATCTGGCATCAACCGGCGTGGCTGACACCGCTTACTTCGGCGCCGAAGCCGAGTTCTTCATCTTCGACAACGTGCGCTTCGATCAGAACGAGCATGAGGGCTATTACTTCGTCGATGCCGAAGAGGGGCGCTGGAATTCAGGGCGCGTCGAGGGCAACCTGGGATATCGCCCGCGCTACAAGGAAGGCTACTTCCCGGTGCCGCCCACCGACCACTATCAGGACCTGCGCACGGAAATGGCGCTCACCATGCAGAGTAGCGGGCTCGAGGTCGAGTGCCATCATCACGAAGTTGCCACCGGCGGGCAGACCGAGATTGACCTGAAGTTCGACTCGCTCATCCGCTCCGCCGATGCAATGATGCTGTACAAGTACATCGCCAAGAATGTAGCGAACCAATATGGGAAAACGGTCACTTTCATGCCAAAGCCGCTCTTCCAGGACAACGGAAGCGGCATGCACACGCACCAGTCGCTGTGGAAGGACGGCAAGCCGCTGTTCGCCGGCGATGGTTATGCCGGCCTGTCGCAACTGGCGCTGTGGTACATCGGCGGGCTGATCAAGCACGGTCCGGCGCTGTCGGCCATCATTGCGCCGACGACGAATTCCTACAAGCGCCTGGTGCCGGGCTTTGAAGCTCCGGTGAACCTGGCGTACTCGCGGCGCAATCGCTCGGCGGCGTGCCGCATTCCCATGTACTCGGCGTCGCCCAAGGCGAAGCGCGTCGAGTTCCGGCCGCCCGACCCGAGCTGCAATCCCTATCTGGCGTTCTCCGCCATGCTGATGGCCGGACTCGACGGCATCGAGAACAAAATCGATCCCGGCCAGCCGCTCGACAAGGACATCTACGACCTCGGGCCGGAGGAACTGGCGAAGGTGCCATCCATGCCGGGCTCGCTGGAGTCGGCGCTGGACTCGCTCGCCAAGGATTACCAGTTCCTGCTCAAGGGCGACGTCTTCACCGAGGAGATGCTGAACACCTTCATCGACTACAAGCGGGAGAAGGAAGTCAACGCCATGCGTTTGCGTCCGCATCCCTACGAGTTCCAAATGTACTACGACATCTAGGACCGGCCGTGACGGGTGGAGCTATCCTGGCTCCACCCGACCACCTGTTTCACGTGAAACATTTCTTCCCGAATCGGGAAAATTTCCCCCAACGTGCAGTATCATAAAGACTTACCGTTGGCAGTTGAGGAAAATGTAGCTTGACAAACTCCCAAAATCTCCTGTTGTACATTTAACGTACTACGTTATAACATCCGGGGGATGATCTACAACTTCCGCTCACCCGCGTCGGCACAACTTCATGCCCGCCAGCCCGTCACGCGCTTCAGGAAGCTGGCCGGCCTCATGCAACGACGCCTGCTGCTCTTGGACGCCGCCGCCGAGCTTGGCGACCTCGGGGCCGCGCCGGGCATCCACCTGGAAGCCCTGACCGGCGAGCGCGCCGGACAGCACAGTATCCACATCACCATCGAGTGGCGCTCTGCTTCACCTGGTGCGGCGCCGCCGGCGACGTGGAACTCACCTTCTTCTTCGAGGGAACACATCTTCCCGCGCTGGAAGAGAGCATGTCCAAACCTGAAATACCTGCGCTCCCGCCAGCCTCCGAGAAGCTGCCACCCATTCATCCGGGCAAGATCCTGAGCAAAGATTTCCTCCAGCCGCGTGGTATCAGCATGAACCGGCTGGCGCTCGAGGTGCGCGTGCCCGTGACCCGTATCGCCGAGATCGTCCACGGGCGGCGCACCATCACGCCCGACACGGCGCTGCGCCTGGGACGCTACTTCCACACCACCGCCCGCTTGTGGATGAACGCGCAATCGATCTACGACCTGGAGCTGGCCCAGGACGAACTCCAGAGCGACCTCGAACGTGATGTGCGCCCGCTCGTGGATTGACAAACGACGACTTGTCCGACAATCATCTTATGCTGTCCGACAGCCGAGGTCTAAAATGGCATCACAACGCATTTCGATTCGGATCCCGGGCACTCTCGGACAACGACTTAGAAAGCGGTCGGTGATGAAAGGACAGTCGGAATCCGAGGTGGTCCGCGAGGCGCTGGAGACCTATCTTGCGTCAACCACCGGCGAGCGCTCGGCATACGAACTGGCGGAGCAAGCGGGTCTCATCGGCAGCGTGCGCCGTGCTCCCCGAAACCTCAGCACGAACCGGCGCTACTTTGAGGGTTTAGGGAAGGGCAAATGAGGCGCGTGCTGGTGGACACGGGCCCACTGGTTGCCATTCTCTCCCGCGCAGACCAACATCACGAAACCTGCGTGAGTGCCCTGCGGATACTTCCTGCGCCGCTGCTTTCCTGTTGGCCCGTTATTACGGAGGCGGTCTGGCTGCTGCGCGCTCATCCCGGCGCGGTCCAGCAACTTCTGGGCAGCATCAGCTAGCCCTGCTGCCGCTGGCGGGCTCGGAAGCCAAAGCAATAGCGGAAGTGATGAGAAGATACCAGGGCATTCGCCCGCAACTTGCCGATGCAGCCATCGTGTATCTGGCGGAGCGCGAGGGCATCGACACTATCTTTACCCTCGATCGGCGCGATTTCTCCGTATATCGCTCAGCTCGCAAACGCCCGTTCCGAATTCTCCCCGAAGGTTACTAATTACCAGTGATTCCCACCACCCGAGCAAAACCGGCTCGGGTGGGGCACCCCCAGAATCGTAGAGTGGGCCACCCGTTCCAGGCCAGCCGCTGGAGAGTGGAGCGCGAGGGGAATCACAGCTACTGCTCAGGAGTCTGCAACTTGGCGGACTGATTTTGCTGCGTTTCTCGCATCCGCTTCATGATCTCCGGATGCTGGGCCCATTCGATCCCTTTTTCCTCCGGCGCGCCATACAGCTCGGGATGAATATAGTGACCGCGTTCACCTTCCGGCTTGGCTTGCTCCACCGGGATACGATGCGCGTTGGCCCACGCATCCTGGCGAATGCCGGTGACCTGCCACGAGATCTTCATTCCCGGTTTTCCGCCTGCGATCCGGAACGCATTGCTTTGCACCTCTTGTGCCACATAGACCGGCGCGAAGCCGCCGATACAAGTGAGCTGATAGCGGAAGTCGCGGTTCAGCGTCTCGAACCATTCGGGAAGCGTGATCACGGCTTCGCCCTCTCCATCCAGGGTGACATTGCCGTTGTAGATGTTCATCATGTCGGGCGACTCAACGAAGGAGTGGTAGAGATATTTGTTGGCGGGATCGAGGGGATGATCGATCTTGAAGGAGCCACCGCTCTTGCTGAGGTTGCCGTCGACGTAGACGTCACCGACGAACTGACCGGCAGTAGCTTGGCCCCCGCAGCAGGCCTGTGCCAAGATCCCTATGGTGCTGGCTGCGTCTGAATACGTGAGTAGCGCGACACCCTGATACTGATGAGTGATGGCTTCAATCGTCGTGGTTCCGCTAGAGCTTTCCACGTGGAGCACTCCTGCGGGTATGGTCACCTTTCCAGCGGTGTCGATGTGCAGGCGTTCGGTGTTATTGGTGATGAAGCCAATGGGATGGTTGGTGAAGGTGCCGTAGTATCCACCAGGCGTCCCCATAGGTCCTGTGCCCAGCCCGTCAGCGACCATTTCTGCGGTTACTCCTACGCTGCTGGTGGCCGCTACCACTGCGAAGGAATTGCCAGAGGTTGACGCATTGGTCGTTACGTTTTGGATACCGGTCCCAGTGGTGTCTTTGCCAGAGGTCTGGGTGACGACTGACGAATTGCCGGTGCCCACCGACAGGCTGCCATCAATGACCTGGCTGTTGGTAAATGTGTTCGTCCCAGTGAAGGTATTGTTGCCGGTCAGTTGTGGGATGCCGGTGAGACTGGCGCCGCTGCCGCTAAAGGAACTGGCGCTGACCGACCCGCTAGTGACCAGGTTGCCGCTACCGTCAAAGCTGAACTTCTGGGTTCCGTTGTTTTGTCCGATCAAGATGGTTCCACCAGCGCTGTTGTTGAAAACGCCGGGAACTGCGCCCGAACGAATGATCGCCTGGCCATTCTGAGTCGTGATGTTCCCATTGGCGTGCATGTTTCCGCCGGCGTCAACATTGAGTACTTCGACGCCATTGTGGCGGGCACTCAGAATTTCTCCGCCACCCACGTTGTCCAGGACGGCCGCAATGCCCGAGGCGCTGGTTGCCACCGCGTTCACACCCACCCCCCCGGCGCTACTGGCTGCATAACCGGTGACCCCAGTGCCACCGTTCGCATTGTTTGCCGACCCGTAGATTCCAACGCCAAGTGGTCCAAAGGCGGAACCTGAGACACCAATGCCGGATGCCCCACTGGTGGCGTTGGTGGCTTGTGCAGCGACAGCGGTGGCATGCTGGCCTGCGGCTGTCGCGATGATCGCGTACTCGACTCCAGATCCGGTGTCATTCTGCTGGACCAGAAGCCCGGTCCCGGTCCCGTTCTGCGTCACCTGGCCTATCTGAGTGGCGTTGTTCCCGATGAAACTGGCAGTCGCGCCCGAAACTGAGCCGGTCGCGCTGATGTTCCCGGTCACGCTCTGATTGCCGACAAAAGTGTTGGCAGAATTCAGTTGCGGCACCTTGCTCGTGTCCACATTGAGGGTGACGCTGCCGTCGTTGCCGCCGCCAGTCATGTCTGTGCCTGCATTCACCGCCGTGATTGTGCCGGTGCCGGGGAAGGCTTGCCCCGCAGCGAACGTGATCTGGCCATTACTGGCCACCGACAGCCCGGTTTCAGCCGGCGAACTTGGCGCTGACCCGAACAATAGATTCAAGGTTCCTGATGGATTCGGCGTATTGTTTCCGGCCGGTTCGGCCTGCCAACGGAAGGTCTGATTCACTGCCTTCCCGGTGTTGCTGTTAAACGACGAAGCCACCTGGCTCTCGGGCGCTGAGTTCATGCCCGTGGTGGCGTCGGCCTTTCCCAGCGCCAGAAGCGTCAGGCCCTTACTGAAATTGCCTGCTCCTTTTACATCCAGCACGACTGCCGGTGCAGTTGTGCCGATGCCGACTTTGCCGCTCGTCTCGTAAATCGTGGAGTTACCAAGTGTCCCGCTGTTGTCAGCCCAGATGGGAATGTAATTCTGAGTGCCGATGCCGCTGACCATTGGGTTCGGCAGCTTGCCCGATCCCTGGACCGGTGCGCTGTCTGCCGGAGGGTTGTTAGGCACGTTCAGTGGCGCCGCCAGCACGAAGGCCGACGGCGGTAATCCCCCGATGGTCTCGGCGTCACCAGCCTTCAACGCATAAGGGACGCTAAGCAGCAACACCCGCGACTGCTCGATCTGTGCTTCCACTTGTATCCCCAGCCAGCGCGCCTCGCCGGAAATAAAAAACTCCGTGGGCAGACCAGTGGCCGTACTGGCGCCCAAGTGAACGGTGTAGCGTCCGCCGGCGTCGGCCTGAAGGTCCTGCGTCTCCGACCACAAGGGTGAACCGCCGGACGGGTCTTTGTAGAGATTAAACGTAATCCTGAGCGGGCCACTCAGCGGCTGACCTTGGGCGTCTTTGGCTATGCCGCTGAATCGAATCAGGCGTGGCACCCCGGTCGAGGACGAGGCTGGAGTAGTCCCGTCGTTGGCTTGGCCTAGGACAAGAGATGCTGCGAGAATCGTCCAGCCCAGAATCGCTAGGAGCCTGCTTCTGAATAGCTTCATGTCGGTTCTCCCACCTTTTTGGCCTGAGTCGCTGTCCATGCGGTCATGCGGAATTTCCCAGCCGGTTTGAGGAGCAATGCAAACCGATTCCGATTAGCGCAACCTAGCAGGTCTGCGGTACTGGTCAATGGAGGCCGCATGATTTCGGCATGAATTTTTTCTGAAGCTTTAACCCCTGTGATACCAGTACGTTGCCAAACGCCGAGGAAACAGCGTTATACTGGCGGCCAATGTATGCCTGCCGACACCCAAGCCGGCACGTCCCGTATTGACCTCGCCAGCTACCAGTTAAGCGTCAATGGCCGTCGCGTGCGCCTGGAACGCCAGCCGCTGGAACTGCTCATCTTCCTCGTTCAACGCAAAGGGCAATTGGTCACCCGCGAGGAAATTGTTGAGAAACTCTGGGGCAACGATGTGTTCGTGGACGTGGATGCCAGCATCAACGCCGCCATCCGCAAAATCCGCTCTGCGCTCAGGGATGCTCCGGCTAATCCCAAATACATAGAGACAGTAGTCGGTAAGGGGTACCGGTTCACAGGCAATATTGAACTGATTGCCCTGCCATCCTCGGCGGCGGTTGTTTCAGGACGGATTCCGCGCCCTGCCATTGCGCCGCGCAAGCCCTGGAGTCTAAGCCGTATAGCGATTGTCCCGGGGATGCTGGTTCTCTTGCTGGCAACCACGGCATGGGTTGTCTTTCACTGGCGTCAAGAACATGTCTCCAACGCTCCGGTGATCCGCTCCATTGTGGTACTCCCCCTGACCAATTTCTCCGGCGACCCATCCCAGAATTATTTTGCCGACGGCATGACCGACGAAATCACAACCGATCTGGCGAAGGTTAGCTCGCTGAAGGTCATCTCACGGACCTCCGCCATGCGATACCAGGCCACCAGCAAACCTCTCCGGGAAATCGCCCGTGAGCTGCAGGTGGACGCCATCGTCGAAGGTTCCGTGGTGCGCGCCGGAGACAAAGTTAGAGTCACGGCACAATTGATCGATGC
>Ga0335082_10006101_pt1 | contig 13167 bp, 13 predicted proteins | sample Lox_Sample_41_FD_206718 | JGI IMG/M metagenome (GOLD analysis project Ga0335082, IMG submission 206718) | Soil microbial communities from Loxahatchee National Wildlife Refuge, Florida, United States - Lox_Sample_4.1 | ecosystem: Environmental > Terrestrial > Soil > Wetlands | place: USA... | reverse complement strand
GCCAACGGCCTTGCCTGTTCGTCTCAGCCTCTTGCGTAAGGTTGTTCCGCGAGATTTCGGCGGACCATCCCCTCGCCCCATGAGGGGACATCCCCTTGCGCGGGACGCAGGCCTCGCTCCTCAGCGTCTCCGCGTGAAATCGTCGTCCAGCGAGACGCGGATCCCCGCTGGACATGGGGTCGATCGCTCGAATCTCGTTCCGCCCGCCCTCTGCACCGCATGCGTAAGGTTGTTCCGCGAATTTCGCTGTCCGACCCTTCCCCACCCCCAACCACCCTTGCCCTCCCGGCGCGCCTGTGTATAGTCCGCGCCCTCATAACCTTGCCGGCCCCCGGGCACTGATGGGGTCGGCTAGGCCCGGGCGGCCGTGATCCGGCGCCGGGCCGCGTAACAGCCGAAAGGAGCCCGATCGTATGCCGTTCTACGAGAACGTGTTCATCGCGCGTCAGGACATCTCGTCCACCCAGGCCGAGGCCCTGACCGAGCAGTTCGCCAATCTCATCGCCGAGCAGGGCGGCAAGGTCACCAAGAAGGAGCAGTGGGGCCTGCGCAACATCGCCTACCGGATCAACAAGAACCGGAAGGGCCACTACGTCCTCATGAACATCGAGGCGCCGCCCGCCGCCATCACCGAGATGGAGCGGCAGATGCGCATCAACGAAGACGTGCTGCGCTACCTCACCGTGCGCGTCGACGCCCTCGAGGAGGGCCCGTCGGCCATGCTGGTGAGCCGCTCGCGCGACGACCGCGACGACCGCGGCCCGCGCCGCGGCTTCGGCGGCGGCGGCGGCTTCGGCCGCGACCGCGACGACCGCGGTCCGCGCCGCGACTATGGCGACCGGGGCGACCGCGGAGATCGCGGCGACCGGGGCGACCGGCCACCCCGCGAGAGCGCGGGCAACGGCGGCACCCCTGCCCCTGAAGGAGGCGCGGCATGAGTACCTTTGAGAGCGGCGGCGATCGCGGTGGCGACCGGGGCGGCGACCGGGGCGGCGAGCGCTCCGGCGGCGGTGGCCGCGGCGGCGGCCGGCGGCCCTTCTTCCGGCGCCGCAAGACCTGCCCGTTCACCGGCCCGAACGCGCCCAAGATCGACTACAAGGACGTGAAGCTGCTGCAGCGCTACATCAGCGAGCGCGGCAAGATGGTGCCGAGCCGCATCACCGCCGTCTCGACCAAGAAGCAGCGCGCCCTCGCCCAGGCCATCAAGCGCGCCCGCTTCCTCGGCCTGCTGCCCTATGCCGTGAAGTAGGAGGAGCGCCATGGACGTCATCCTGCTCCAGCGCATCGAGAAGCTCGGCCAGATGGGCGAGGTCGTGCGCGTGAAGGCCGGCTTCGCCCGCAACTACCTGCTGCCGCAGAAGAAGGCCCTGCGCGCCACCGACGCCAACAAGGCCCGCTTCGAGAAGCAGCGCGCCCAGCTCGAGGCCACCAACCTCGCCCGCCGCCAGGAGGCCGAGAAGATCTCCGGCAAGGTCGACGGGCTGACGGTGGTCATCATCCGCCAGGCCGGCGAGACCGGCCATCTCTACGGCTCGGTCAGCGCGCGCGACGTGGCGGCGGCGGCCACCGCCGGCGGCGTCACCATCGACCGCGCCCAGGTGCTGATGGACCGTCCGATCAAGATGCTGGGCCTGCACCCCGTGCGCGTCGCCCTCCATCCGGAGGTGGTGGTCACCGTCACCGCCAACGTCGCCAAGTCCGAGGAAGAGGCCGAGATCCAGAAGAAGGCCGGCGGCTTCGTCCCGCCGACCACCGGCGAGGAGCGCTCCCTCGAGGAGGTGCTGGCCGAGGCCGACGAGGCCGCCGCCGGCGAAGCCGAGGAGGCCCCTGCCGAGATCGAGCAGCCGGCCGAGGCCGCGGCCAAGCCCAAGAAGAAGGCCAAGGCCGAAAAGGAGCCCAAGGCCGAGAAAGCCGAGAAGGCCGACAAGCCGGCCAAGAAGTCCAAGTCCAAGTCAAAGAAGGCCGCCGACGAGGACGAAGATTAGCCTCGCCCCGCCGCCGAAATGCGCGACGGCCGCCCGCCTGGGCGGCCGTTTTGCTTTTCGGATCAGCATTTTAGCGGCATATGGACAATTACTATAATTTTGTTACTGTGCGGCCAACGCCGCGCTACCCAGGTCTCAATGAACCGTTTGATGGGGAGCGGCGACCGGGCCGGGATCGTGACCATGCTGGCGTCGCATTTCTTTCGCCACCTCATCCGCGTCGGCGCTCTGACCCTCGTCGACGCCTCCGGGAAGACCCACCGCTTCGCCGGCGCCCCGGGCCCGGCGGTGACCATCCGCCTGCATGACCGCGCCCTCCATCGGCGCCTGCTGCTGAACCCCTACCTCGCCTTCGGCGAGGCCTATATGGAAGGCACCCTGACGGTCGAGAACGGCACCATCTACGACGCCCTCGATCTCGCCGGCCGCAACGTCGCCGCCATCGACAGCTACCCGTGGCAGCGCCTGCAGGAGAAGCTGGCCCGCCTCCTGCGCACCATCCAGACCTACAACCCGATCGGCCGCGCCCAGCGCAACGTGGCCCACCACTACGACCTGTCCGGCCAGCTCTACGACCTGTTCCTCGACCGCGACCGGCAATATTCCTGCGCCTACTTCGTCACCGACAACGACAGCCTGGAGGTGGCGCAGGACAACAAGAAGCTGCACCTCGCCGCGAAGCTCCTGCTGAAGCCCGGCCAGAAGGTGCTGGACATCGGCAGCGGCTGGGGCGGCCTCGGCCTGTACCTCGCGCGGCTCGCCGGCATCGACGTCACCGGCGTCACGCTCTCGGTCGAGCAGCAGAAGGTGGCGCAGGCGCGCGCCCGCGCCGCCGGCCTTGCCGACAAGGTCCGCTTCCATCTGCGCGACTATCGCCACGAGACCGGCAAGTACGACCGCATCGTCTCCGTCGGCATGTTCGAGCATGTCGGCGCCGCCCACTACCGCGAGTTCTTCGCCAAGGTGCGCGACCTGCTGACCGACGACGGCGTGATGCTGCTGCACGCGATCGGCCGCATGACGCCGCCCGCCGGCACCAACCCGTGGCTGCGCAAATACATCTTCCCCGGCGGCTACACCCCGGCGCTTTCGGAGGTGCTGAGCGCCGTGGAGAAGGTCGGCCTCTGGGTGACGGACATCGAGGTGCTGCGCCTGCACTACGCCTCGACCCTGCGCGAATGGCGCCGCCGCTTCGAGGGCAACCGCGACAGGATCCGCGCCCTCTATGACGAGCGCTTCTGCCGCATGTGGGAGTTCTACCTCGCCGGCTGCGAGATCGCCTTCCTGCATCTCGGACAGATGGTGTTCCAGATGCAGCTGTCGCGCCGCCTCGAGACCGTGCCGCTCACCCGCGACTACATCGCCGAGTTCGAGCGCCATCATGCCGGCCGCGCCCTGTCGGCGGCGGAATAGGGTTAACGCGGGCCCTCCGAATAAACGTTGCTGTTCACATTCGATTGGCGGGTAATGGCCGGCAGCCATGCCGACGCTCAAGGATGTGAACGCCCTTCATAGCCACGGCCTGATCCCGGCCGGACGTTACTTCGCCGCCGCCGCGGCTGTGCGCGACGACGCAGCCTGGGCGATCTGGGGGCGCCGCACCCTGCTCGCGATCGGCGCCGGCCATCTCCTCGCCGGCATCATCACCTTCTTCGCTTACAACTGGGCAGACATGTCGGCGGTCGCCAAGTTCGCGACGGTCGAGGTCGCCCTCGTCATCGCCCTCGCCGGCGCCTGGTTCGTCGGCCTCGCCCGCCCGGTCGGCCAGGTCCTGCTGATCGCGGCGTCGATCCTGGTCGGCGTGCTGCTGGCCGTCCTCGGTCAGGTCTACAACACGGATGCCGACGCCTACACGCTGTTCGCTGCCTGGACCGTTCTGATCCTCCCCTGGACTCTGGCGTCGCGCAGCGCCGCGCACTGGCTGCTCTGGCTGGTCGTGCTCTATCTCGCGCTCTCCCTCTATGGCGAGCAGGTCCTCATCCCCGAGCAGCGCCTCACGAGTTCGGCGCTCGAGGTCGGCCTCGGCGCGCTCGCCTGTCTCGTCCTGGCGCTGCGCGAACTGGCCGTCCGCAACGGCATGAGATGGCTGGCCGGTGCCTGGACCCGCATCTTGCTCCTGATCGCGGCGCTCGGGCTGCTGTCATGGCCGGCCATATCCTACGTCCTGGACCTCTGGGGCGAGCCCTACCTCCCCTTCGCCCTGGCGCTCGCCCTCGCGGTCGCGGCCATCGCATACCGTCGCTGGCTGCCGGACTTCGCGGCGGCCACGACCGTGATCGGTTTCGCCGTGCTGTTCGCCATCGCGCTCGGCTATCGCGCGATCGACGAGACCGTTGGCTTCCATGGCAGCGAGGAAGCCCTTCTCGTCGCCAGCGTCGGCCTGCTCGCGCTGTGGTCGGTTGCCGCCGTGGGGCTGGCGGCGAAGCTCCTCCAGATGCTCCGCCGCAGCCGGGAGCCGCAACCCTCATGACGGACCTGACCTCCTTCTGTGGAGCTCTGAATATCGACGAGGCGGCGGCACGCCGCGTGCTGGAGTCCGAGCGCGGCGCGGCGGACCGCGCGGCACCCTGGTACGTACTCCTGCTCCTCGGCTTCGGCGCCTGGATCACGGCGCTGATCATGATCGCCTTCGTCGCCGTCCTCCTGCACTTCATCTTCGATCTTGACGAGCCCGGCCTGGGATCCGCGGCCATCGGCGCCGTCATGTTCGTATGCGGGCTGTTCATCCAGGCGAAGACGACGCAAAGCGTCTTCGCCGAGCAGTTCGCCATCGCTTTGGTGGCGGCCGGCGCCGGCATCGCCGCCGGCAGCATCGGCTTCGAATTCGAGAGCTGGTGGAGCGCCGCCGTGGGCGCCGCCGCGCTGACGGCGATCGACATCTGGCGCGGACGCTACGCGCAGCAGCAGTTCCTGCTCGCGGCGCTTGCCGTCGGCCTCACCGTTGCCGGGCTGTCCGACGAGATGGTCACGCACCGCGTCGACATCGTCGCCCTCACCCTGCCGATCGGGGCTTTCCTTTATCTGCGGCCGCCCGCACGGGACATGCGCCCGACCGCGACCGTGCTGCTGCTCACCCTGCCGACCTACGCGCTCCTGATGGACAGTCTGTACTCTCCCGCCTATGGCGGCGCCGGCTGGCCGGCGCGAGCGATAGCACTGGCTACGGTTCTCGTGCTGGCCTGGCGGCGTGGCCGTGCGCCGGCAGCACGTGCCCTCAATCTCCGCGAGATCGTCGTCGCGCTCATCGCCGCCGTCGTCTGCCTTCTGCTGCCGCCCGGCGGATCGGCTGCGCTGGTCATCCTGATGCTGGCGTTCGTGCTCGGGCACTGGCCGCTCGCGATCGTCGGCCTGCTGCTCGAGGTCTATTTCGTGCCGCGCTTCTACGACGATCTCGCGCTGTCGCTGCTGACCAAGTCCTGGATCCTGCTGGCCGTCGGCGCGGCGTTGCTGGCAGGATATGCGGTGTCACGCCGCAGCGGGGCCGCGCCGTCATGAGACTCGCGCGGCACCTGTTGCTCGGTCTCGGCGTCCTGTTGATCCTGGGCGGCGCCAACTACGACATCCTGCGCAAGCAGCGCATCGTCGATCACGGCGCGCAGGTGCTGCTGCCGATCCGTCCGGCCGATCCGCGCTCACTGCTACAAGGTGACTACATGACCTTGCGCTATGCGCGCACGGCACTGCCGCCCGACGCGCTCTCGGAATCGTTGCCGCGCCGCGGCACGGCCATCGTCAAGCTCGACACCGATGGCGTCGCCCAGTTCGCGCGTCTCGACGACGGCGCGCCGCTCGGCGACGGCGAGTTCCGCCTGCGATACAAGCGCCGCCTCTACGAACACGAGGTCAGCTACGGCGCCGACTCCTTCTTCTTCCAGGAAGGCGACGCCGATCTCTATGCGCAGGCGAAGTACGGCGTGCTGCGCGTCGGCAGCGACGGCGACAGCATCCTTGTCGGTCTCGCCGACGAACACCGCAACATGTTGAAGCCGCGCTGACGCGCGCGCCTTTCGTCCCCGTTATCCACAACTGTCACACGCAGATAAACCTAGCAACGCAGGGCGTCTCTGTTAGTGTGGTCGGTCTGCGCTCGCTGGGAGGCTCCGGCGCAGAGCTTGTGGGGACTACGCATACGCCGATTCCTGGACAGGCGGGCGCGCCGCACCGCGACTCGCGACGGGTTTGCCTTTGCCGAATCGGAGTATGATGACAGAGTAGCAGTTTGGGACCGATGGAACGCAGCCTGTCCGGATCCAGCAACGTCACGGCCCTGCGCGGCAACGATACGCCGACGCGCGTGCCGCCGCACAACTACGAGGCCGAGCAGGCGCTGCTCGGCGCGATCCTCGCCAACAACCGCGTCTACGACAAGGTCAACGAGTTCCTGCGCAAGGAGCATTTCGCCGATCCGCTGCACGGCCGCATCTACGAGGCCGCCGGCACGCTGATCCAGCGCGGGCAAATCGCGAACTTCCTGACCCTGCGCAACCTCTTCGACCAGGACCCGGCGCTGGTCGAGGCCGGCGGCGCCAAGTATCTCGCGCGGCTCGAGAACGCTGTCGTCACCATCATCAACGCCGAGGACTACGGCCACACCATCCACGACCTCTTCCTGCGCCGCGAACTCATCAACCTCGGCGAGGAGGTCGTCAACGAGGCCTTCGCCTACGACCTCGACCTGCCGGCGATGGAGCAGATCGAGTCGGCCGAGCAACGGCTCTATCAGCTGGCGGAGACGGGCCAGATCGAGGGCGTGCTGAAGCCGCTGAAGGACGCCATGACCTCGGCGATCCAGATCGCCGAGCAGGCCTTCAAGCGCGACAGCCACGTCACCGGCGTCACCACCGGCCTCCATGATCTCGACCGCAAGTTGGGCGGCCTGCATGATTCCGATCTCGTGATCCTGGCCGCCCGCCCCTCGATGGGCAAGACAGCGCTCGCCACCAACATCGCCTTCAACGCCGCCAAAGCCTATCGCGAGGAGCGCGACGAGCTCGGCAACGTGAAGGTGCTGGAAGGCGCCAAGGTGGCGTTCTTCTCGCTCGAAATGTCGGCCGAGCAGCTGGCGACGCGCATCCTCTCGGAGCAGACCGGCATCTCATCGGACCGCATCCGGCGTGGGGAGGTGCGCGAGGACGACTTCCCGAAGTTCGTCGCCGCTGCCCAGCAGCTGACGCGCCTGCCGTTCTTCATCGACGACACGCCCGGTCTGTCGGTGCCGGCCCTGCGCACGCGCGCGCGGCGGCTGAAGCGGCAGCATGGCCTCGGCCTCATCGTCGTCGACTATCTGCAGCTGATCCGCTCCGTCGGCGCCAGCCGCAGCGAGAACCGCGTGCAGGAGCTGTCGGAGATCACGCGCAGCCTGAAGGGGGTCGCCAAGGAACTGGACGTGCCGGTCCTCGCCCTCTCCCAGCTCTCGCGCGCCGTCGAGCAGCGCGAGGACAAGCGGCCGCAGCTCTCGGACTTGCGCGAATCCGGCTCGATCGAGCAGGACGCCGACGTCGTCATGTTCATCTATCGCGAGCAGTACTATCACGAGCGTGGCGAGCCCAAGCAGCGGCCGGACGAGACCGTGGAGAAGTTCAACGAGCGCCATGACCGCTGGCTGGAGCACGGCGAGAAGATCCACAACGTCGCCGACGTTCTCATTGCCAAGCAGCGCCACGGCCCGGTCGGCACGGTCTCGCTCTACTTCGAGGGCGAAGTGACGAAGTTCGCCGACCTCGCGCGCGACGAACACCTGCCCCATGGCGGCCGCTGACGCTTCGGCGGAGCGCGCCGCACTCGCCATCCTCACCATCGATCTCGCGGCCATCGCCGAGAACTATCGGATGCTGGCTGCCAAGGTCGCCCCGGCGGAATGCGCCGGCGTGGTCAAGGCCGATGCCTACGGGCTCGGCGCTGCGCAGGTGACGCCGGCGGTATGGCGAGCCGGCTGCCGCACTTTCTTCGTCGCCACGCTGCCGGAAGGACTGGCTCTTCGCACGTTGTTGCCGGACGCAACTGTCTACGTGCTGAACGGTCTGCACGGTGCCGGTCCGCCCGCCTTCATCGCCGCCGGTCTGCGGCCGGTGCTCGTCAGTCTCCAGGAGGTCGACACCTGGCTTGCAGCGGCTGACGCCAACCCTGCGGCGCGCGCCGGACTGCATCTCGATACGGGTATGGCGCGCCTCGGCATGCCGGCCGACGAACTCGATGACTTGATCGCGGACGGCAGCAAGCTGGAGCGGCTGCGCCCGAGCCTCGTGATGAGTCACTTCGCCTGCGCCGACACGCCGGAGCATCCGCTGAACCGCGAGCAGCCGCAGCGCTTTCAGGCTGCGCTTTCGCGGCTGGCCCTGCCGGGCGTGACGCGGAGCATCGCCGCCTCCTCCGGCATCTTTCTGGGTCAGGAGCAAGCCCTTGATCTGGTCCGCCCCGGTGCCGCGCTCTACGGCATCGCGCCGCTCCCGAACCAACCGAACCCGATGCGCCAAGTCGTGCGGCTGCAAGCGAAAATCCTGCAGGTCCGGCGCGTTGACGCTGGTAGCACCGTTGGCTATGGTGCGACCCATCGCTTCGATCGCCCGACGCGGCTGGCGACGATCGGCGTCGGCTACGCGGACGGTTTCATGCGCGCTCTCTCGAATCGCGGCGGCGCCTACCTCGGCGACCGCCGCGCGCCAATTGTAGGCCGTGTCTCCATGGATCTCGTGACGATCGACATTTCGGGCATTCCCGAACAGGAAGCGCAGGTCGGCGCGCTCGTCGATCTCATCGGTCCGCACAATCCAGTCGACACGGTGGCCACCGAGGCCGGCACCATCGGCTACGAGATTCTCACCAGCCTCGGCCAGCGCTACTACCGGCGCTACCGCGACGCAGGCGCAGCCGCGACCCGATGATCATCCTCGCCGTGCTGCAGGCGATCGGCCGCGCCTTTCTCTCGGCCCTCGCGACCATCGGCCGGCTGACGCTGTTCACCCTGGCAGCGCTGCTGCATTGCCTGAAGCCGCCCTACTACTGGCGCCTGCTGCTGCGTCAGATGGTGGACATCGGCTACTACTCCCTGCCGGTCGTCGGCATGACTGCGATCTTCACCGGCATGGTGCTGGCGCTGCAGAGCTCGACGGGATTCGAGCGCTTCACGGGCGGCGAGACCGGTATCCCCGAGATCGTCGTGATCTCCATCACCCGCGAACTCGGGCCCGTGCTGGCCGGGCTCATGGTGGCCGGCCGCATCGGCGCCGCTATGGCGGCCGAGATCGGCACCATGCGCGTGACCGAGCAGATCGACGCCCTCACCACGCTCTCGACCAACCCGCTCAACTATCTGGTGGCCCCGCGGCTGGTGGCGGGCATCACCATGCTGCCACTGCTGGTCGCCGTCGGCGACGTCATCGGCGTGTTCGGCGGCTACCTCGTCAGCATCTACAAGCTCGGCTTCAACCCTGCGTCCTACATCCGCAACACCCTCGATTTCCTGGTGACGATCGACGTCGTGTCCGGCCTCGTGAAAGCCTCGGTGTTCGGATTTCTGGTCACGCTCATGGGCTGCTATCACGGCTACAACTCGCGCGGGGGCGCGCAGGGCGTCGGCGCCGCCACCACCAATGCCGTGGTCTCCGCCTCGATCCTGATCCTGATCTTCGACTATATGCTGACCGAGATCTTCTTCACGAAATGAATGCGCGGCCGCCAAAGATCGAGATCCGCAGCCTCGTGAAGGCGTTCGGAGAGAAGCGCGTGCTGAACGGCGTCGACCTCGAGATCGGCGTGGGCGAGTCGCTGGTCGTCATCGGCGGCTCCGGCAGCGGCAAGTCGGTGACGCTGAAATGCGTACTGGGGATCATCCAGCCCGACGCCGGCAGCATTAAGATCGACGGCGAGGAGGTCGTGGGCCTGCGCGGCCGCGAGCGCGAACGCGTGCTGCGTAAGTTCGGCATGCTGTTCCAGGGCTCGGCGCTCTTCGATTCGCTGAAGGTCTGGGAGAACGTCGCCTTCGGGCTGGTGCAGGGCCGCGGCATGGCGCGCGATCAGGCCAAGGAGGTGGCGCTGCGCAAGCTCGGCGCCGTCGGTCTCGGACCGGAGGTCGGCGAGATGTCGCCGGCCGAGCTCTCCGGTGGCATGCAGAAGCGCGTCGCCCTGGCCCGCGCCATCGCCACCGAGCCGGAGATCATCTTCTTCGACGAGCCGACCACCGGCCTCGACCCGATCATGGCCGACGTCATCAACGAGCTCGTCCGCAAATGCGTGAACGATCTCGGTGCGACCGCGCTGTCGATTACCCACGACATGGCCAGCGCCCGCAAGATCGGAGACCGCATCGCCATGATCTATGACGGCCGCATCATCTGGTCCGGCTCCGTCCAGCAGATCGACCATTCCGCCAACGATTACGTCGACCAGTTCATCCACGGCCGCGCCGAAGGCCCGATCAAGATGCCGGTCCGGCCGCTGTAACCAGCGATGAACGTCGACTGCGGCCCCTCATGTTGTCATCCCCGCGAAAGCGGGGGTCCAGGGCAAGCGACAAGGCAGTGGCCCTGGCCCCCCGCTTTCGCGGGGGTGACAATCTGGAAGGTGGTTACGCCTCTCACCGCCATCCGTCTCGTGTAAAGCGTCATGGCCAAACCCGCCGCCAACTTTGTCTGCCAGTCCTGCGGCGCCAGCTATCCGCGCTGGAGCGGACGCTGCGAGGCTTGCGGCGAGTGGAACACAATCGTCGAGGAGGCGGCCCGCGAGTCGGCACCCAAAGGCCTCACCGGCAAGGGCGGGCGGAAGCTCGAGTTCGTCGACCTCACGCAGGCCACCGCCGAGGAGGCCGAGCGGCGCGTTACCGGCATCGCGGAGTTCGACCGCGTCACCGGCGGCGGTCTCGTGCGCGGCTCGGCCCTGCTGATCGGCGGCGATCCCGGCATCGGCAAGTCGACGTTGCTGCTGCAGGTGGCGGCCGCCCTCGGCGCGCCCAAGGCCGGCGCCGGCCAGACTGCCTACATCTCTGGCGAAGAAGCGGTGGCGCAGATCAAGTTGCGCGCCGGCCGCCTCTCCCTGGCGACGCCGAACGTGCACCTCGCCGCCGCCACCAACGTGCGGGACATCCTGGCGAGCCTCGACCGCGCCGACCCGCCCGATATCGCGGTCATCGACTCGATCCAGACCATGTATATCGACAACCTCGATTCAGCGCCGGGGACCGTGGCGCAGGTGCGGGCCAGCGCCGCCGAGCTGATCCGGGTCGCCAAGCGCCGCGGCTTCACCCTGCTGCTGGTCGGCCACGTCACCAAGGAGGGCCTGATCGCGGGCCCGCGCGTGCTCGAGCACATGGTTGATACCGTGCTCTATTTCGAGGGCGAGCGCGGCCACCAGTTCCGCATCCTCCGTGCCGTTAAGAATCGCTACGGCCCGACCGACGAGATCGGCGTCTTCGAGATGACCGACGGCGGCCTCGTGGAGGTCGCCAATCCCTCCGCGCTGTTCCTGGCCGAGCGGCGGGGCAACGTCAGCGGCTCCGCCGTGTTCGCGGGCATCGAGGGCACCCGGCCGGTGCTGGTGGAGATCCAGGCCCTGGTCTCGCCCTCGCCGCTGGCGACGCCCCGGCGGGCCGTGGTTGGCTGGGACGGCGGCCGCCTGGCCATGGTGATGGCGGTGCTGGAGGCGCGCTGCGGCCTTGCCTTTGCCGGGAATGATGTCTATCTCAACGTCGCAGGCGGGCTAAGGATCACCGAGCCGGCCGCTGACTTGGCCGTGGCGGGCGCGCTCATCTCCGCTCTTTCGGGCCTGCCCATGCCCGAGAATCTGGTCAGCTTCGGCGAGGTGGGGTTGAGCGGCGAGGTGCGGGCGGTGAGCCAGCGCGAACAGCGCCTGAAGGAGGCGGCCAAGCTGGGCTTCACGACCGCCCTGGTGCCGCCGCGGCGGGGCCGGCGCGACGGCGGAGAGACGCCGCAGATACAGGAGATCGGCCATTTGCATGACCTCGTCGCCTTTCTCGGCGTCGAAGACACAGCGCGGCGAGGCCGTTCGTGATATGATGATTCGTCAGCCCCTGAGGATGCCGGCTCCTTGAGCGAATACCCGTATATCGCCGATATCATCGTCGTTACGATCATCGTCCTGTCCGCACTCTTCGGCTTCCTGCGCGGCTTCCTGCGCGAAGTCTTGTCGATCGGGTCGTGGATCGTCGCCGGCCTCGCCACCTGGTTCGGCCTGCCCTATCTGCGGCCGTTTGCGCGCCAGTACATCAGCCACGAGCTGATCGCCGACGTCGCCACCGGCATCGCCATATTCCTGGTCGTACTGGTGGTCGCCGCGATCATCAGTCACATGATCACCCGCAGCGTGCGCGAAAGCTCGCTCGGCGCCCTCGACCGCTCGCTGGGCATCCTCTTCGGTATCGCCCGCGGAGCGGTGATCGTCTCGGTGGCCCTCCTGATCGTCGACAACTTCTACGCGCCCGACAACCGGCCGCAATGGCTGAAGGACGCACGCACCCTGCCGGTCGTGCAGGTCGGCGCCGATTTCATGCGCCAGTTCGTACCGGCCTCGGTAGCGGCCAAGGCACAGAGCACGGCCGATTCGGCCAAGCAACAGGCGCAGCAGGCGATGGAGGTCGGCCAAGCCATCCAGATCATCACCGATGCCAGCCGCAATCGGCCGAATACCGATTCCACTGCATCGGCCAACGACTCGGGCTATAACGACGCCGACCGCAAAGCCATGGACCGGGCCATGCAGCAGAGCACGCAATGAGCCAGCGGATCGCGACTAATCCCTTCGATGACGACCATCTGCGCGAGGAGTGCGGGGTCTTCGGCATCTTCGGCCATCCCGAAGCGGCCGCCCACACCGTGCTCGGCCTGCATGCGCTCCAGCATCGCGGCCAGGAGGCGGCCGGCATCGTCGCTTTCGACGGCCGCCACTTCAACGCCCACCGCGAGCTCGGCCTCGTCGCCGACCACTTCTCCGCGGAATCGGTGGTGGGTCGGCTGCGCGGCCACGCCGCCATCGGCCACACCCGCTACGCCACGACCGGCGAGACCATCCTGCGCAACGTGCAGCCGCTCTTTGCCGACCTCGAGTTCGGCGGCTTCGCCATCGGGCACAACGGCAACCTCACCAACGCCTACGCGCTGCGGCGCGAGCTCGTGCGGCGCGGCTCCCTGTTTCAGTCGACCACCGACACCGAGGTCATCACCCACCTCATGGC
>Ga0335082_10006100_pt1 | contig 13167 bp, 10 predicted proteins | sample Lox_Sample_41_FD_206718 | JGI IMG/M metagenome (GOLD analysis project Ga0335082, IMG submission 206718) | Soil microbial communities from Loxahatchee National Wildlife Refuge, Florida, United States - Lox_Sample_4.1 | ecosystem: Environmental > Terrestrial > Soil > Wetlands | place: USA... | reverse complement strand
GGCTGGCTTGTGGATGGCGGATTGTAGCAGGACCGCGGACCGTAGCCACTTACTCGTCGGAAGTATCACCAGAGGATGCGCGCGAATTGGGACGCGGAAATGGCTGCGGGTGCGCACTTCAGCGTTCCGGACTCGCTATTGGCTAAGCGCACCGGCTTCGGGCAGTGGCGGAGCAAGAGTGTGTTCCTTTCTGCGACCATGCCAGTGGCATAACCGATTTCGATTACCTCACCCTCCGAATTGCCGATCAGACCCCAGGAGACCATCTCGTCAATACCGCGCATTGTGGATATTGCAACGAAGGGGCGGTGATCTTTAAGGTTCTTCGCGACACAGTCGACGACAGCAGCGTTGTTTGCGCGATTCTCCACGCGGCCGCAGTCGATACTTCCAGGCTCTACGCGATAACGAACGGCGGCGCTTAGCCTGTCGCCACGTGTAAACCATAGCCACAGAGCCAGCCCGAGGCAGAGGAAAAGCGCTACCGCCGTACCGAGAGCCTGGTTCCGCATGTGATGTCCTCGAATGTGCTGACACCGCTCTCGCATGCTAAGTTCCGTGCTTTAGGTCTAAACCGGCGGGAGTTTCGGCCCGTGGAGGTGCTAGCCCTCACGTGATGCTCACTTCGGTGTACGTCCCGTAAACCTCGCGCAAGGCTTCGCAGATCTCGCCCACGGTGGCGTAGGCGCGGACGCAGTCGATGATGTAGGGCATCGTGTTGGCCGGAGAGATATTGCCATTGCTGCCGGCCTCAGGTTCCTGGGCGGCGGCCTTCTTGAGGGCATCGAGCGTGCGGCGGACCTCGTCGTTCGAGCGGCGCTCGCGCAGGGCCTTGAGCTTGGCCGTCTGATGGCGAGCGACCGACTCGTCGATGTAGAGCAGGTTCTGCGGCTCGGGCTCGTCCACCGTGAACTGGTTCACGCCGACGATGATCTTCTCCCCAGCCTCGACGGCGCGCTGGTACTGGTAGCTGGCCTCGGCAATCTCCTTCTGCGGGTAGCCACGCTCGATGGCTTTTACCATGCCGCCCATCGCGTCCATCTTGTCGAAATAATCGAACGCGCCCTTCTCCATGTCGAGGGTCATCTTCTCCAGGAAGTAGGAGCCACCCAGCGGATCGATGGTCTGGGTGACGCCGGACTCGTAGGCGATGATCTGCTGGGTGCGCAGGGCGATGCGCGCGGCCTCAGCGGTGGGCAGGGCGAGGGCCTCGTCGAAGCCATCGCAGTGCAGCGACTGGGTGCCTCCCAGGACGGCGGCCAGCGCCTGGATGGCGACGCGCGCGATGTTGTTCATGGGCTGCTGCGCGGTCAGCGACACGCCCGCGGTCTGGCTGTGGAAGCGCAGCAGGCGGGTGCGGTCATTCTTTGCCTGGAAGCGCTCCTTCATCAGCCGGTACCAGATCTTGCGGGCGGCCCGGTACTTGGCCAGCTCCTCGAAGAAATCGTTGTGCGCGTTGAAGAAGAAGCTGAGACGCGGTCCGAATTCGTCCACGTCGAGGCCGCGGCGCCGCGCCCACTCCACGTACTCCACCCCGTCGTAGATGGTGAAGGCCAGCTCCTGCAGGGCGGTCGAGCCGGCTTCGCGGATGTGGTAGCCGGAGATGGAGACCGTGTTCCACTTGGGCGTGAACTTGCTGCCGAACTCGAAGGTGTCGATCACCAGCCGCATGGAGGGCGCGGGCGGGTAGATGTATTCCTTCTGCGCGATGTATTCCTTCAGGATGTCGTTCTGGATGGTGCCGCCCAGCTTTTTCCAGTCGGCGCCCTGCTTCTCGGCGACCACCAGGTACATCGCCCACAGCACCGAGGCGGCCGAGTTGATGGTCATGGAGGTGGTGGTCTTCTCCAAAGCGATGCCGTTGAAGAGGATCTCCATGTCCTCGAGCGAATCGATGGCGACGCCGCACTTGCCCACTTCGCCTTCGCTGGCCGGGTGGTCGGAGTCGTAGCCCATCAGCGTAGGCAGGTCGAATGCGACCGACAGCCCGCCGCCGCCGGAGGCCAGCAGGTACTTGTAGCGCTCGTTGGTCTCCTCCGGCGAAGCGAAGCCGGAGAACTGGCGCATGGTGAAAAGCTTGCCGCGATATCCCGAGGCGTGGATGCCGCGCGTGTAGGGCGGCTGTCCGGGATAGTCCAGGTACTGCTCGTAGTTCCAGTCCTCGGGCAGGTCGGCCTGCGTGTACAGCCGGCGGATAGGCACGCCCGAGATGGTGGTGAAGCGGGCGTTGCCGTTGTCATCCTTGTTGACGCCGGTGGGCGCGCCGACAGCCTTCTCGGGCTGCTTGTCGAGCGAGGGCCCAAGCGTTCTTTCCGCCCATTCCTTCTCCGAAGTAGAAGGGTGGCGGTTCTCAAATACATCCTGGATCGGACGTTCGGCGACCTGCTTGGAAGTCTTTTTGTCGGCCATAGGGACGGGGATTGACTCTCAAGGATATAGAGATGCGCGAAGGCAGGCAATAGAAGCTGCACGCGGAGGTGTGACGAGTGACCTGGGGCTGCACTCCTAAAGGCCTGTTCCACCCCGACTTGAGCGCGTGAGTTCCCACGCCTTCGCGTACTTCCAGCTCACGTAGATCGCGTGATAGAGATGAAAGAGAAATCCTTCACGCCCGTCCAGGAATCCCAGCCGGAAGAAGAAGCGCCACTTGAAGGTGATCAGGGGGCGCAGCCAGACGTCGAACCAGAACCAGGTCTGCTTGTGGTCTTTCACGATCTGCTCGGCGGCCAGCGTGGAGTAGCGGTTCATGGTGCCGATGTAGGCGCGCAGCGTGGGGTAACCGTAGTGCAGAATGGCTTGCTTCAGATCGGCGATTGCGCCGTCCACCTGGACCGACTCATGCACCACGCGTTCGCCGAAACGCCCTTTGCCGCGGCGGAAGAGACGAAGCTTGCGGTCGGGATACTGTCCGCCCCAGCGCAGCCACCGGCCGAGGAAGTGGTGCTTGAAGGGGATGCGATGACCCGTGAATGTACCGGCGTCGCCGGCCAGCGCACTGCGGATCTCGTCGGCCAGAGCCGGCTCCACTACCTCGTCCGCATCCAGCGCCAGGATCCAGTCGCCGGTCGCCTTGTCGATGGCGGAATTCTTCTGCGCGGCGTAGCCCTTCCACGGTTCGGTGCACACCTTGGCCCCGAAGCCGCGCGCGATCTCGAGAGTGCGGTCGGTCGAGCCCGAATCCACGAGGACGATCTCGTCGGCCCAGCGGACGCTTTCCAGCGTGCGCGCCAGGTTCGCCTCTTCGTTGAGGGTGACGATGACGACGGAGAGCGTCATGGGCGGGAGAATAGCAGTCGTAGTAGTTAGTAGCTAGTAGTTGGTAGTTAGGAAGAAAATCCTCCCGACAAGAAAGGCCCGCAGCGCCGCTGCGGGCCCCTAACTACAAACTACTAGCTACTAGCTACTAACTACTAACTACTTCTACCTCGGCACCGGCGCGCCCGTCTTGGGGTTCTGCTGCGGGGCGGGCTGGTTGGGCTGATAGGGCACGGCGGGACTGACCGGCTGCGGCTGTGTCTGCTCCTCGCTAGTCGCGGCGGCTCTCGCCGCCACGCCCACGACGTTCGGCATATTCTTCACGTTGCCGCTCTCGGCGTCGTCCATGGAGATGCCGCTGGCGGGCAAGGTGCGTCCGGTGGAACGGTCGAGCTCGACCTTGGCCTTCTCGTAAGCCGACATGGCTTGCACCAGCGCCGACTCCGAGGTCGCCAGGTCGCGCTGCGCCTGCAAGACCAGCGTGTTGGTGGACGCGCCCAACGCGTACTTCTTCTGCTCCGCGTCCAGGCTCTCGGCGGCCAGGCGGCGCGCTTCCTGGGCCGCGGCCACGCGCGCCCGGTTCTGCTGAAGCGCGAATTGGGCGTTGCGCACTTCGATCACGACCTGGTTCTGCAGCTGCTGCAGGCGCATCTGCGCCTGGCGGTATTCCAGTTCGGAGCGCACCTGGTCGGCCTGCGCCGATCGGTTGCGGATGGGAATGTTCACGTTGAAACCGACCGCGTAGTTGGGATACGTGTGGTGAAGGATCGTATCGAACGCGTCGGAGAATCCTCCGATGACCCCTGTCGGCACCTGGGGCGGGCAAGCAGGATCTGCGAGACACTGCGGGCTGATGGCGCCCGCCAGCCCGGAATTCCCGTACCAGCCTACAAAGTTCACCTGCGGCAGCAAGGCGTTGGCAGCCGATTTCCGGTTGATCTCGCGGTTAGTCAGGTCGATACGAGACTGCGCCAGCTCCGGCCGGTGCCCGAGGGCGTCGGTGATCAGGTCCTGGATGGGGACGACCGGCTCCTGCGCCGGGATGCTCATGGTATCGGTTGGAATGACCGGCGCGGCCGCCAGAACGGGGTCGCTCAGGCTGCGCGAGATCGCGTTCTTCATCAGCAATTGTTGCAGTTGGAGAGTGGTTTGGGCCACGATCAGGTCGTTCTCGGCGCTGGAGACCACCGACTGCGCGCGCGTGATCTCGATGGGAGCCAAGGTCCCGATCTCCACCTGCTTCTTGTTGTCCCCCAGCGTCTTTTGCGCCAGCGCCAGGGCGCGGTTCTTCGCTTCCATGTCTTCGTACGCGTTGACCAGGTCCCAGTAGATGTTCTGGATCTGGACGACCGTCGTGATCACCTGAAGACGGAAGGCGACGTCGGAGATCTCGCGGTTGTTCCTGGCGATGCGGATGAAGCGCAGGTTGGGCAGGAAACCGAATCCGGAGAGCAGCGGCTGCGTCACTGTGAGCTGGAAGCTCGAGCCGATAAAAGGCTCCAGCGCGGAGCGCTGGTTGTTGGTAGTAGTGCGCGTGTTGTTGAAAGCGACGTTGAGCGTGGTGCCGCTGGCGAACCCCTGAAAGTAATTGAAGTTCGCGTTCCCGAAGTTCTGTGCCAACTGGCTGGTTCCGGTGATGAAATTGCTCGTCAGCGGCTGCACCGTGTGGTTGATGTTCAACTGTGCGGTCAGGATGGGGTCGTAGGAGGGGATCGCGGCGCCCACGCCAGTGGTGCTCAGCACCTGTCCGGCCGCACCCGCTCCGGCACCGCCGGCGCCGCCGGTGGTGCCGCCGGCTCCCGCACCGGAGGCGCCGGCGCCGAAGCCGCCCACGCCGCCGCCCGGAGTGCCCTGCACCACGCCGGTGGCCACACCACGGATGGCGTTGCCCGACTTGGCCCTCAGGATATCGGTGTCGGCGATGGGCAGGTTGTAGCGCGCGATTGCCAGGTCGAGGTTGTTCTCCAAGGCCAGCGCAATGGCGTCATTGAGAGACAGCATCAAATTGCCGTTCTTGACCAGCTGGTCGATGCGAGGCGCGTTGGTGAATTGCGGCTCGGCCACGTGCCGGGGAATGTACGGTCCCAGCACGTTGGGGAACTGCGAGGTTCCCTTGGAAAAGTCCACGGTCTGCGCTCCAGCCAGACTGGCGGCGGTCACGACCAGAAGACAGGCACAAAAAAATCCCGACAGGCGCATTGCTTCTCTCCAAGAAAATTCAGAGCTGACTTGCTTAAGACTGATCAGCAGCCATTTCGTCACCCGGGAAGTACGCAAAACCCTCGCCGGATGTTTCATTTATTTGCGCGCGCGCTGCCCCGCGACACGCCCGGATACGACTTCTGGGAAGTGCGATAGTATAAATGAGCGACCGCTTTGAAAGTTGCGCGAATCGCACATCCATCTTCTTGAGCCGAAACCTGAAGATCACGCTGGCCTACGACGGCGCCGACTTCCATGGCTGGCAGGTGCAGCCGGACAAGCCCACGGTGCAGGCCGCGCTGGCCGACGCCATCGAGCGGGTGACCGGAGAACGCCTGCTGCCCCAGGGTTCGGGGCGTACCGACGCCGGCGTCCACGCTCTGGCGCAGGTGGCCAGCTGCCCGATCGAGTCACCCATCCCGGCCGTCAACCTGGTCACTGCGCTCAACGACGTTCTGCCGTCCAGCATCCGCGTGAACGCGGTCGAAGAGACTGCGCCGGATTTCCATGCGCGCAAGTCGGCCAAGGCCAAGACCTACCGCTACCGCATCTACCGCGGCGATATCTGCCCGCCCTTTATGGCGCGCTACGTCTACCACCACCCCTATCCGCTCGATGAGCCCGCCATGATGGCCGCGGCGAACCTGGTGATCGGCGAGCACGACTTCACGTCCTTCGCCGCCGCCGACCCCGAAAAGGACGAGGAGGCGGGCTCGAACGTCCGCACCATCAACTTCTCGCGCTGGGAGCGGCGTCACGGTGAGGAACTGGTCTACCTGGTGCGCGGCAATGGCTTCCTGCACCACATGGTGCGCAACCTGGTGGGGACGTTCCTGCTGGTGGGTAAAGGCACCCTGGACACGACGGCATTCCGCAGGATCCTGGAGGCCAAGGACCGTTCCGCCGCCGGCCCTACCGCCCCCGCGAGCGGCCTATACTTGGTGCGGGTGGAGTACTGATGGCGACCGAAGCGCAGGTCACGGGGCAGCGGCTGGCCGTTCACGATCCCGCCACCGGCGAGCTGCTGCGCGAGCTGGATCGCGCCACTCCCGACGCGGTGCATGCGGCCGTCGAGCGGGCCCGTGCGGCCCAGCCTGCCTGGGCTGCGCTGGACCTGCGTCGACGTCTCGCCATCCTCCAGGACTTTCAGCGGCGGCTCTACGAGAAGAGGGACGCGGTCGCTGAGCTGATCTCCCGCGAGGCTGGCAAGCCGGTCACCGAGGCCTTGCTCACCGAGGTACTGGTCGCCCTCGACGCCGCAAGGTTCTTCGTCGAGAACGGATACGGACTGCTGCACGACGAGCCGGTCCCGCACGCCAACCTCATCATGAAGGCCAAGCGTGGCTGGCTACGTCGCGAGCCCTACGGCGTGGTCGCGATCATCTCGCCCTGGAATTACCCATTCTCCATTCCCGCCACCGAGGTGCTGGCTGGGCTGCTGGCGGGCAATGCGGTGGTGCTGAAGCCGTCGGAGTTCACGCCGCTCTGCGCCCTGGAATTACGCGACCTGATGCATGCCGCCGGCGTGCCGCAGGACGTCTTTCAGGTCGTGATCGGAGAAGGACCGGCGGGCGCGGCGCTGAGCTCGGCCGCGGTGGACAAATTGTTCTTCACCGGTAGTGTTGCCACCGGCAAGCGCGTGGCGCAGGCCGCGGCTTCGCGTCTGCTTCCGGTGGTCCTGGAACTCGGCGGCAAGGACCCCATGATCGTGCTCGACGACGCCGACGTGGACGTGGTCTCCAGCGCCGCCGTCTGGGGCGCCTTCGTCAACGCCGGCCAGGCCTGTCTTTCGGTGGAGCGCTGCTACGTCCACCGCAGCCTGTACGACAGGTTCCTGGACGCGTGCGTGGCCAAGGCCGGGAAGCTGCGGGTCGGCGGTGGTCTCGACCCGCAGACCGATGTCGGGCCGCTGATCCACGAGCGCCAGTTGCAGATCGTCGAATCGCACGTCCAGGACGCCCGCTCCCGTGGCGCGCGCGTGCTGGTGGGCGGCAAGCGTTTGGCCGAACTTGGCCCCAACTTTTACGCGCCCACGGTGGTTGCCGACGTCGACCACTCCATGCGCGTCATGCGCGAGGAGACCTTTGGCCCCGTGCTCCCGATCATGCCCTTCGACAGCGAGGACGAAGCGGTCCGCCTGGCCAACGACTCGGATTTCGGGCTGGCCGCAAGCGTTTGGACCTCCAAGCGGAGCCGCGGCGAAGCGCTGGCCGCGCGCATCGAGGCCGGCACCGTGATGGTGAACGATGTCATCGCCTGCTTCGGTATCAGCGAGGCGCCCCACGGTGGAGTCAAATCCAGCGGCATCGGCCGCAGCCACGGCCGCCACGGCCTGGAAGAGATGGTGCGCCTCAAGTACGTGGATTCCGATCTCATTCCGGCCATGGCGAAGGTCTGGTGGTTCGGCTATGGCCCCGAGTTCTCCCGCCAGATGGGCGGCTTCCTGGACTTCCTGTTCGGCCACGGCTTCCGTCGTATCTCCGGAGGCCTGCGCTCCGCCGGCGCCTTCTTCCGCAAAGGACGGCTATAGGAACCACCGCCCGCTACAGGTAAAATGCCATCTCATCCACCTTTTTGACATCGAGGGGAACCAGTGGCCACAACCGGTACCGAGTATCTGGCTGAAGTCCAGCAGCAACTGCCTGACCACAAGGTCAAGCTCAAGAAGCCCGGGCAGCGCTCCTGCAACGAAAAGGACGAGAAAGGCAAGCTGTGCGGCGGGCACCTGAAGCGCTGGTTCTACATGGCGGACGTGAAGGGCGGCGACGTGGCCAGAGCGCTCGGCCCTGACGTGGAGATCTATCGCTGCGAGTTCTGCAAGACGCTCTACCTGCCGAACCCGGAAGATCCGCGTGGCCTGAATGTCGCCGGGAGCGGACAGATATCGGTCTTCGGTCTGACCCTGCCGCCCAAAACCGATCCGGCAAAGAGTACGCCGGCGGCCGCAGCCGGCAAGGACCAGCCCGTGAAGGACGCGCTTCCGAAAGGGTGAGGCGGAGCGCCGCCAATCGGCATCCGGGCGGACGGGGGGGACTTTGGATCGCGACAAGCTGATCTACGACTGGAACAACGTCCATCACGGGATGTTCTATCCCGCCAGCGGACGGGTGCTGCTCAATGACGAGTCGCTGCGTGACGGCCTGCAATCTCCCTCGGTCCGCGACCCCTCGCTCAAACAGAAGGTCGAGATCCTTCACCTGATGGAGGACCTGGGCATCGACTCGCTCGACCTGGGGCTGCCTGGCGCCGGCCCGCGCGCCGTCGAGGCGGTTGAGACCCTGGCCCGCGAGATCGCGGGCAGCAAGTTGAGGATCCGCGGCAACTGCGCTGCCCGTACCCACGAGAACGACATCCGCCCCATCGCCGAGATCGTGCAGCGCACCGGCCTGCCTATCGAGGCCGCCACCTTCCTGGGATCCAGTCCCATCCGCCGCTACACCGAGGGCTGGACCGACGACTTCCTGCTCCAGACTACCGAGAAGGCCGTGAAGTACGCGCGCTCCCTTGGCCTGGAAGTCATGTACGTGACCGAGGACACGACCCGTTGCGACCCGGAGACCATCAAGCGTCTTTACTCGACCGCCATCCGCCACGGCGCGCGCGCCATCGTGATCTGCGACACCGCCGGCCACGCCACTCCCATGGGCGTCTTCGCCCTGGTGAAGTTCGTGATCGACGAGGTGGTGAAGCCCTCGGGTGAGAAGATCCGGGTCGACTGGCACGGCCACTGCGACCGCGGACTGGCGGTGGCCAACTCCATGGCCGCCCTGGCCGCCGGCGCCGATTGCGTCCACGCCTGCGCCAACGGCATCGGAGAGCGCGTCGGCAATACCCAGATGGACCTGATGCTGGTGAATCTGAAGCTCATGGGCGTCGAGCCCTGGGCCCGTCAGGACCTCACCAAGCTCAAGGATTACTGCGAGGCTGTCGCCCGCGCCACCGGCATCCCCATCCCCAAGAACTATCCCGTCATCGGCGAAGACGCGTTCCGCACCGCCACCGGCGTGCACGCCGCTGCCGTGATCAAGGCGCTCAAGAAGAACGACCTGGAGCTGGCCAACACCGTGTACTCGGGCGTCCCCGCTCACTTCTTCGGGCTGGAGCAGGTGATCGACGTCGGCCCGATGAGCGGCAAGTCAAACATCATTTTCTGGCTGGAGCGCCGCGGGATCGCTGCCGACGACCAGGTGGTGGAGCGCATCTATCGCCGCGCCAAGGCGTCGGACCGTACCTTAACGGATGCCGAGATCCTGGAGTGCTGTCAGAATTCTGCTGTCAGCAGTAACGACTAGCCCTACAATCTGCCGCAACGCATGCCGGGAAACACGAATTCGGAGCGCGATTTCCGCGTCTGCCTGGAGGAGAGCATCCCTGGCGACGTGAACGCCATCGCGGCCGTGGTGCAGCGCGTCACCGACCTGCTGGTGGAGCGCGGCGTGGTGCGCGGCCACGAGGCCGAGATCTCGCTCGCGCTCACCGAGGCACTGGCCAACGCCATCCGCTACGGCGCCAGGAACGATCCCGCCAGGTCCGTGCGCCTGACACTCTACTGTGGCGACAAGCGCGGCATGAAGGTCGTGGTGCGGGACCCCGGCCCAGGTTTCGATCCCGCCACCATCCCCAGTCCCATGACCGCGGACGGCTTGCTCTCCGACCACGGCCGCGGCCTGCACATGATCAAGGCCCTGCTCGACGATGTGCACTGGGAGAAGAACGGCACCGAGATCCACATGACGAAGTACTAAGCAGTGTCATCCCGAACGCCTTCAGGCATGAGGGACCTGCTTTTTCTCCTGACAACAGGTCCCTCGGGGCTGAAGCCCGCCCGGGATGACACCGATTCCGCGAGCAAGCAGCGACTAGCGACTACCGACCCCGCCGACGTATCATCGTTGCTTCGCCCATGCCCTCCAACCGCATCTCCGAGCCCTCGGTCTCGCTCACCGTCCGCCAGTTGGTGCAGCGGATCGCGGCGGTGCGCGCGGTGCATGCCGCCTTCGGCTGGTTCCACACCCATGAGAACGAGTTGCGCGAGCGCCAGATGGAGCTGGTGCGCATCCCGGCGCCTCCCTTCGGCGAGGAGGCCCGCGCCGAGTGGCTGCGCGCGCGCTTCTCTGAGATGGGCCTGCAGGACGTCCACGTGGACGAGGTGGGCAACGTCTTCGGCCTGCTGCCGGGCAGCGACCCGCTGCGCCCCTTGATCGCACTCACCGCGCACATCGATACCGTCTTTCCCGCGAACACGCCCCTGAACATCCGCCGCGAGGGCGAGCGCCTATACGGGCCCGGCATCTCCGACAACGGCGCCGGCGTGACCGGCATGATGGCCATCGCCAACGCCATGTGCGCCGCGGAAGTCCCGCACGCCGCCGGGGTGCTGTTCATCGGCAACGTGGGTGAGGAGGGCGAGGGCGACCTGCGCGGCATGCGCCACATCTTCTCCCACCCGCGCTGGAAGGACTCCATCGGCTCGACCATCGTGCTCGACGGCGCCGCCACCGACACGCTGGTCACCCAAGGCCTCGGCAGCCGGCGCTTCGAAGTCACCATCCACGGACCGGGCGGGCACTCCTGGAGCGACTTCGGCATGCCCAACCCGATCCCGGTGCTGGCCCGCGCCATCGTCAAGCTGACCCAGACACCGCTGCCCACCGATCCCAAGACCACCTGCAACGTGGGCGTGATCAGCGGCGGCAGTTCGGTGAACTCCATCCCCGAGCGCGCCTCCATGCGCGTGGACATCCGTTCCGCCCACGACGAGAACATCGATCAGGTGGAGCGCGCGCTGCGCGAGGCCGTCGCCTGGTCCATCGCCGAGGCCCACGCCCAGACCCACGACCATCGCGACCACGTCAGCTACGAGATCAAGCTGATCGGCAACCGGCCTGCCGCCGAACTCGAGCCCGACGCCTACATCCTCCAGGTGATGAAGGCGGTGGACCAGCACCTGGGCAACATCGCGCGTCAGCATCGCGCCTCCACCGACGCCAATATCCCCATGTCGCTGCACAAGGAAGCCATCAGCACCGGCGCGGGCGGCGCGGGCGGCGGGGCCCACACCGTGCACGAGTGGTACGACCCGGCGCATCGCGAGCTGGGGCTGAAGCGCATCCTGCTGGCGCTGCTGGCGCTGGCCGGGCTGCCGGAGTCGGACAAGGAATGAAGGTTCTCCTGGTGGTTCTCGCCCTGACCTTGAGCGCGTTCGCACAAACAGAGAAGCAGCCGCCCGATGCGATCTACGTGAACGGGAACATCTGGGCCTACAGTATGTGCGCTCTGTCTGGCGATTCTTGCTCGTTGTTTGGCTGGACTCAACAGGCGATCGCAGTGCGTGGCGATCGAATCGTCGCGGCCAGTACCAACGAGAAGATTCAAGCGCTGAAAGGGAAGAACACGCAGGTCGTCGACCTCCACGGCCGCTTCGTCATGCCCGGCTTCAACGACGCGCACCTGCACTTCGCTGCGGGCGGCCTGGAGAAGACACGCGTCAACCTGATCGGCGTGAAGTCGCTCGATGAGATGAAGGCCCGCATCGCCGCCGCAGTGAAGAACCTCCAGCCCGGCGAATGGATCGCCGGGCGCGGCTGGGACCAGACCCTCTGGGCCTCGCAGAAGCTGCCCACGCGCTATGACATCGACGACGTCACCGACGGCCACCCCGCGTTTTTCTCGCGCATAGACGGCCACGCCGCGCTGGTGAACTCCGCCGCGCTCAAGGCGCATCGTGTCACCAAGAACACGTCTGACCCTCCGGGCGGCTCCTATACCCGTGACGCCAACGGCGAACCTACCGGCATTGTTCGCGAGGCGGTCTGGGACCAGTTTTACGAATCCATCCCCAAGCCCACTCCGGCACAGCGCCGCCGCGGCATCGAGTTGGCGATGCAGGAAGCACGCGAGTGGGGGCTCACCTCGGTACAGGACAGCGAGACCGCCGAAGACGATCCCACCGAATGGGACAACTTCCTGATCTATGAAGATCTGGAGCGTGAAGGCAAGCTGACCGTCCGCATCACCCGCTGGCTCGGCTTCCACGAGCCGCTCGACACGCTGGCGAAGCACCGCACGCGCCATCCGCAGGACGATCCCATGTTGCACACTGGCATGATCGGAGAGGTCTACCTCGACGGTTCATTGGGCTCGCGGTCGGCCGCCCTGCTGAAACCCTATGCCGACGATCCCAACAACTCCGGCATCCTGCGTGTCGACCAGGCCGCCCTGACCCGCAGAGCGGTTGAACTGGCCCTGAACGGTTTCCAGATCGGCTTCCACGCCATCGGTGACCGAGGCCTTCAGACCGCGCTCGATGCCATCACCGAAGCCGAGACGCGCTACGACGCCCGCAACCAGGGCTCGCTCGAGAAGCGTCGGGGCAACGAGCTGCGCTTCCGCATCGAGCACGTGCAGGCGGTGGACCCGCCGCAGATCGCGCGGATGAAGAAGCTGGGCGTCGTCGCCTCCATCCAGCCCTCCCATCTGCTCACCGACATGCGCTGGGCGGAATCCCGGCTGGGTCCAGACCGCGCAAAGATTTCCTACCCCTGGCGCTCGTTGCTGAAGGAAGGTGTGATTCTCGCCTTCGGTACCGACTTTGCCGTCGAGCCCATGAATCCCTTCCGCGGACTCTACGCCGCGGTCACGCGCAAGAGTGAGGACGGCAAGCAGACGTACTATCCCGAACAGGCTCTGACCATCCACGAAGCCATTCAG